>WNGP01007317.1_pt1 | contig 10363 bp, 8 predicted proteins | sample 5407671 | NCBI WGS metagenome assembly WNGP01 (sample SAMN13153381, study PRJNA577476) | soil metagenome | isolation source: 40 cm soil or saprolite under Garry oak tree replicate 2 | place: USA:California | collected 2016-06-15
ATGACCCCGCTTTCGGCGGCATTGGCGTGTGGTCGCGAGTTTACGGACCTCTCGGCAGCGGCTTGAACCTGTCCTTCGTCAAGGAAGTACAAATCAAGACCGGCGGTTTCGAACCGCAATATGGCAAGGCAACCGGCGGCATCATTCAGTTGGTTACCAAATCCGGAGGAACCAAGTTCTTCGGTACCGTGGGGACTTATCTCAACGCACGGGGCATGCAAACCACCTATCAGAACGCTGATGATCCTAAGTTTGCTGAACTGAACAAAGTCGGCCGTCGCTTGGATAATGCCAACTATGAAGGTGATTTCGAACTCGGCGGTTATGTTCCGGTACATGGACTTAAGAATCGGCTTTTCTTCTTTGGCACCTTTAATCCCTCTTGGAACCACGCATATTTTTCCCCAGCTGTAGATATCAACGGCAACCCTTCCGGGCTGTTCTCGGAAACGAAAGGTCTCGTGGACCGCACCACGACTCGCTACGACTATGCGGCCAAATTGACGTTCAAGATCAATAATTCGCAGACGTTGGAGTCGACGATCACTGGCGATCCGTCGCATACCAACGCCGCGCCCTTCAGCACCCTGAACATCGATAACACCTCCGCGAACTCAAAATGGGACTATGGAACCAGAAATTGGACCGTTCGTTACGACGGTGCCTTCGGAAGCTCGTTGCTCGTCGACGCGGCATTTACGTGGAGTTGGAACCACTTCACGGAAACGCCAGCAACCGACGTCTATAACATAACGGATGACACGCAGATCGCGGGATTAGCTGGGCAGCGTGGTTCCTTCGTCGGGCAAGGCATCAGTGTTCTTGAGCCCTATGACGCTCAATCCAAAGGAATCAGTGGAGATCTCACCAAAACCGTCCACATGCTTGGTGGGACTCACAGCTTCAACCTTGGTTACACATGGCAGTTTCCTAAATACAATGACCACACGTTTTTCTCGGGTCCCAAGTACGCTATCCCCGAGCTAAATGCCACGGGTGGTGATCCGGGCTACGATAGCACCACTAACCCGCATCTACCTGGCCAGATGACGGACTCGGCGTTTGACCTGGTTTTGGCGAGCAATATCGCTGGACTTCCGGCGGGCGCTTGCACACTCTGCCCGTATATGGCGATTCCAGGCTTCAGTGCACCTCAGCAGGTCGCGTTGCAGCAGATTCGCGGCAGGTTTGACGGCGGCATAACCAAGAGCAGCGGTAAATATCACGCTGCATACATCAATGATGCGTGGCAAATGAGCAAGTACGTCACGCTTAATGTTGGCGTCCGTTGGGAACAACAGCGCTTAATTGGAAACCAGACCAACCGAGCATTTACAAACATGTATTCGCCGCGGGTTGGACTGATCGTCGATCCTAAGGGAGACCGTAAGTCCAAGTTCTATGCAAACTTTGGCCGTTATGCCTTCGTGTTGCCTTTGGATGCCGCGCTCCGCGCACTCAGTAACGAAGAAGACTTGCAGAACACCTACTGGGCTCCGGCAAATACGACGAGCGGCTGCCCTGCGGGAACGCCAGCTGGCGGTTCTTGTGTGGCTTTGAATTCACTTAATACCGTGGACTTCGTCGGAGATTCAGCTCACCTGCTCAATCAAGCAACGGGCGGAATTCCAATCTCGGGCGGCGGTCTCATCACCGGTGGTGAACCTTTCGCTCCCGGAACTCGGATGGAGTATACAGATGAGTTCGTCGTCGGATATGACCGTGAATTCAAAGGCGGCATTGTGGCCAGCGTCCGCTACATTGATCGTCGGCTCAAGCGGGTCATCGAGGACCAAGGTGGAATATCCGTTGAGCAGTTTAACGCCCTGGCAGCGAATGGCGGCGGCTTGAACTACTTCATCGGCAATCCCAACGCCGCGCAGGACATTTTCGTAAACCCTAATGAAATTGTGTTCAGCCAGGGGGTAACCCTCCCGACGACAGACAGTGCAGGCAACCCATTGGCGTTCACGCAGGCGAATTATCCGACCGCGCCAGCAGGCTGCTTTGACATGAATGGAAACCCGACACCTTTCGTCGCCTTGAACCAGTTTAACGGCTTTGCGGCGGCAAACGGCAGCACAAGCCCAGCTGGAAGTGTTTGTTTTCCAGCTGTGAACACGTCGACTTGGACCGACGCATCGGGCAATCTTTTGCCAGATTGTACGAGCGAATCGCAAGCAAAGCAGGGCGGTTGCGCTGAATTTGGCGGTGAATTCCATCCGGACGGCAAGGCAGATACCTACAAAGATCCAAAACGTGAATACGAAGCGGTGGAGTTTGAAGTGACCAAGTCCTTCAGCCACAACTGGGCGCTCAGCGTAAACTACCGGCTCGCGCAGTTGCGGGGCAATTACGAAGGCGCTTTCCGGAACGACAACTCGCAAGCCGATCCGGGCATCAGCTCTCTGTTCGACTTCACCGAGGGCGCGTTGGGCCTCTTGGCCAATCAGCAGAGTATCGGCTTCCTAAGCACCGACCGCAAACACGTGTTAAATGCCCATTCGACTTATGTGCTGCCGGGCGGAAAACTTAAGGGCTTCGTGATCGGGGCGGGATTGACAGTGCAGTCCGGAATCCCACTCAGTACGCTGGTCGCACAACAGGCTTACCAAAACCCTGGCGAAGTACCCATCTTCGGTCGTGGCGATTTGGGACGGACACCTGTCACAGGTATCGTAGACGCTCACGTTGAATATCCCTGGAAGATAAACGAGAGAATGTCACTGCACTTTGCATTCGACATGTTCAACATCGCAAACTCCAGACGCCAGACCAACGCGCAACAATTCTATGATCTTGGGTTCGGGCTAAAGGATGCGGATTTCGGAAAGCCGGTTACTAGCCCGACCTTCCAAAGCCAGGGCTTCGTGGATCCCTTCAGTTCACGAGCCTCCATCAAATTCGTGTTCTAATTCGACTTCAGATTGGGAGGGCGCAATACAGCGCCCTCCTTTTTGTTTCAGTTGAACAAAGCGGTGTGTTATGCAACGCTCCTTACTCAGATTCACTTTGTGCTTTCTCTCCTGTTTCATTGTTCCTCTCTTTGTTAACGCCCAGAAGGGCGTGCAAGGTGGCCGTTCCGCCTCCGGCGGAATCATTGAGGTGCAAGTACGCTACGCCACCGGGCAGGCTGGGCCGCGCGGGATTCATATTCGACTGGAATCAGCGGAAGGGGGCGCGGCAGGAGATTGCGAGACGCGAGAAGGAGGCAAGTGCGAGTTTCGGCCAACTTCTAAGGGCGTTTATATCGTGCGTATGACCGAGCGCGCGTACAAGGAAGTCAACGTCCGCATCGAGTTGATCGGCAATACGCAGGGCTACGCGACCATCGAACTGAAGCCGATCTCCGATGCGACAGTTGCGGAACATCCCGCAGCGCCGGCCGGTGATTCCGTTTCGGTGATCGATGCCACGGTTCCTGCAAATGCCCGCCAGGAATTTGAAAAGGCGCAAACGGCGCTCGTTGACAACAAAACGGAGGCGGCGATCGGCCATCTGCAAAAAGCGTTGAAAATGTACAAGTCGTTTCCCTCAGCCTATTCCCTTTTAGGGCAAGCATATCTTACGCAGAAAAATTGGAAAGACGCCGAAGCTACACTGAAAAATGCAATTGCGCTCGATCCTAATTCCGCCGAGGCGTATCTGACGCTTGGCGCTGTTTACAATCAGACGCAGAATTACGCTGGAGCTGAAACTGCGCTCGTGCAAGGCCTCAAATTGAGGCCCGACGCTCCCGGCGGGCATTATGAACTGGCCAAAACGTATTGGTCACTGGGCCGCTGGCAGGAGTCCGCTCCACACGCTCGCCAAACGATCGCGAATATGCCCGAGTTAGCTTCGCCGCACGTGCTGATGGGCAATATTCTGCTGCGGGAAGGTAACGCGCAACAGGCGCGGCAGGAATATGAAGCGTATCTCAGGCTGGAGCCGAATGGTCCGATGGCCGCTGGCGCACACCAGATGATTGAAAAGATCGAGAAGGCCATACATCCGTAGGCAATCGACTTACGTTTCCAACCGCTGATGAGGTGCCCTCGCACGACCTCGAACTTGTAATTGGACTTGCGCTCTTTCCTCTGGTAATTCTTTTTCACGGCGGCTCTCTCCTTTAAAAAGGGATTCGCAACCCGAACTCTATCCGAGTTCGGCGAGAGCTCGCTGCTTCTTGTTCTCAAGTTTCAACTAAACCCGGGGCATCCTCATCCTGAATCCGGAAGTCGGGTACGGCTAGCTCAGGGGGAATCGCGAGGCCACAATGGCCGTTGAAGTCGTGAGTGAGCCGCTGCATCGTGAAGGTCGTGAAAACTGACGGTCTTCTGCTGCAAAGCAAACATGTTCGCCTCGAACTTCTTGAGCGGTATCACACTGAAGGATTAGCGGCCGCGGCTGCGGCTGATCCCCTATATCAATGGAGTCCCGTCCCGCAGGGCGAGACCGAGGTTACAAAATATATAGACACGGCATTGACTTGGAGAGACGCGGGTACCGCCGTACCGTTCGTGATCGTGCGGGTGGACGATAACAGCATCGTTGGGTCGACACGCTTCTGGAACCTGGAACGATGGTCATGGCCGCCGGGCCACGCTTCGCAAGGCCGCAGCGCACCGGACGTCTATGAGATTGGCTACACGTGGTTGACGCGCTCGGCAGTCCGGACTGCGGCGAATACCGAAGCCAAGATGCTCATGCTGACACACGCCTTCGAAGCGTGGCGGGTGTTCCGTGTTTGCTTCCACACGGATTCCAGGAACGCGCGGTCGCGCGCTGCCCTCGAACGCATCGGCGGACAATTCGAAGGGATTCTCCGAGCCCATCGTATGGCCGCTGATTACATCGCTCGTGACTCGGTGCGATATTCGATCTTAGCGGCGGAGTGGCCGGCGGTGAAACAACGGTTAGTTGACCTCTTGGATCGAGAATAAAGTTCTAGCGCTCGCTGCCGCGTATTCTCAGCATGGATATCATCGCGAAGCTGATGGAGAGCGATATGCGATTTGAGGTCAGGCGTGCAGTGATCGGGACGAGCCGGTGTTGAGGGCATTGCGTCTTCAGGCACTCACCGATTCGCCGAGGTCCTTTAGTTCTACCTATGAGCGGGAGTTGGCCAGGACGACACAGGACTGGCAGCGGTGGATGGCTCCCGGTGTGACGTTCATCCTTGTAGCAGAGGGCGAGCCGCGTGGGCTCGTGGCTGGCAGCTGTGATGAGCTTAACTCTTCGGTAGTGAACTTGATGGCTATGTGGGTTCACCCAGATCTCCGGGGCATTGGCGCAGCAGATGTGTTGGTTTCGTCGGTCAAAACGTGGGCCGCGGAAGTGGGCGCGACGCAGCTCCGTCTGAACGTGGTCGAGAGCAACTTCCCTGCTAGACGATGCTATGAACGAACCGGTTTTCGTGCTACGGGCCGCCAAGGCGTGGTCGAGAAGACTGGGGACGTCGAAATCGAGATGACTTGCGACGCGTCCAATTGTGACAAGTGATGCCAGTATGCGATATGGCGAGTAAAGCAGAGATTTTTCTTCAAGCATTGCGAACACGGGTTCGCGAAATATCTGGTAGTGCGGAAAACCTAAGCTGAGGTGTCCGCGTGCGATGCAAACTTAGGTGCGTCGTGTCGCGATGTCCTCACCAGTTTTACCGAGCGCAGTTTCCGGGCGTATCACAGGCTATCCGAAACCTATCTAGAAACCGATCTCAATTCCCTGGCCCAATCCTTTAGCGGTTGGAATCCATAGAGCCGGCACTCGCGCTTCGCGCCTGATCTCCACCAATCATCCGGGGAAGTTGCGTGATCCCGCCCCTTCTAATCAGCGAGCGTAGTGTCCTGGCGCACAGTTTCACTCGTTCAAGAAATTCTGGCCGGTCGGTCAACGCAGCGGCAGCTTCTAATCCAGCAGTATCCTCCTGCCCCGGCACGTGTCGCATCAACGCAATGATGTCCGGTACAAAGTCGCTGTCTTCAGTCGTCGAGGGCATGAGCCTTGGCATTACGCAAAGAGGTGCAAGCAACATCGCTGCGTAGTCTATCGGCTTTTCGGTGTAGAACCGCTTTGTGGAATCAGGATCGTGAACTACCGCTGCAGGTTCGTATCGCACATGTGCGATTTTCAAGACTCCTGCCACGTTCTCAAGCCTGCATACGAACGTAGGCCCGATTATTTCTGTATGAGGGAAGCCCGCTAGCTCACCTGCGACCAGATGACAAGCCTCATGCAAAGACGTGTTCAATTGCTTTAGGGGAGTCCCTTCGCGCTTGCATTCATCCCGCACCCAATCCATAAAATCAGGACCGTATCGCACAGGCAGACCCGTCCTTCTCTCGAATTCGACAACGTCATCCCTCGATCGAACCATGGTCGCCGCGTCAGATCCCGAAAGCCTGAATTCGAAAGTTCTTCTAGGCAGGGGCCAAATTTCTTCTGTCAATGCTCCAAGCGTCGCCCACGCCGCATTGAAGTCTTGCAACTCCTGTGGAGTCTCGAATCCGGTGGTAAGCCCATGGCCGGCCATAAGGTCCTTGTCGGAGCGAAAAGCGAAGCTTCTCTGTACAGCTCTATTGATGATGTTAATTCAAAATTCGACCGTCAGCATCCCTGAAAAAGGGGAACCTGCTGCCGCCATCGGCTACGCCACGCGTGCCCGCTGTAAATGAACCGCCTCAAGACGCAAGGAGATCATTGAAAGTAGAATTCTGGCCGTGATTTCCGTCCGGCCGTTCGCTGTGAACGATGCGATTTGCGATCCTTCCGTTGGTCACTCGCCGCGAATCCCAATTCCTCCCGGCTGGCAACGATTAATTCAAGTCGCTCCTCTGGTAGTGTCGATGAGACAGGTGGAGAACACAGCCTGCCGACGACGCCGAAGGGAATCCACCAAGTCTTCAGCAGTTGTGGTCGGCAATTTCGGTTCAAACCGGAACTGGCCGACAAGCCGCTATGCCACTAAACCGCGGTCATGGCGATCTGAGCTTGACGGGAGAGGGGCGGCCGCCCTATGGTTTCGCGTAGCGGTGAACTCGAAGTCGAATACTCCGGACGAGAGGTAAGCGAGAGCAAAGAAACCGTGGAAGTTTAGGTGACCCACCTGTTCGTTCCAATTTCCCCAGCCAGACATGTACCGGACCCCGAATTTTCCGAGGGCGCGAGCAAACGGCGCCGCAGGCCAGAGCGAGTGCGAAAGGAGAATTTCAATGAGGAGACACGGGCCAAGGTTGGTATCTCTTTTTATTTTCGTTGGGGCAGCACTCATTGCATCGTGTTCGAAGCCCTACCACGAGAAAAACGAACGCTACGTGTTTGTGGCCACCAATATTAACCTGCCATACTGGCAGCAGGCGCAGGCGGGTTTTTTAGACGCGGCCAAGGCGCTCGGAGTAAAAGGTGAACTCGTTGGTCCGACGGGCTACGCCCCGAACGCGGAACTAGGAATCTTTCGCCAGATCGTGGAAGAGCACCCCGCCGGAATCTGCCTCTCCGCGGCGCGGCCCGAGATTTTCCAGGCGGAGATTGACAAGGCCATAGCCCAGGGCATACCGGTCATCTGCGTGGATGCGGATGTACCGAATTCGAAGCGCGTGCTGTACATCGGAACGGATAACTTCAAGGCGGGCAAAGAGAGCCTCAGACAGATGGCAGCGCTCATTCCGGGTAACGGGAGCGTTGTGGTCATCACGATTTCGGGACAGCGTAACCTCGACGATCGAGTGGCGGGCGTGGCGGACGCGCTGAAGAATTTTCCTGCCATTAAGCTGACAAAGATACTTGACGACAAAGGCGATGCGCGAAGTGCGTTTGACCAGGTCTCCGAGCTGATACAGAAGAAAGAAAAAGTAGACGGAATCATTTGCTTGGAGGCAACAGGGGGTTCTGGCGCCGCCGAAGCGCTGCACCGCTTAAGCATGGAAGGCAAGCTGCGGATTGTGGCATTCGACGACGATCCGGAGACACTTGATTGGATCGACCGAGACGTAATCACGGCGACGATCACCCAAAAGCCCTACGTCATGAGTTACTACGGGCTAAAATTCCTCGACGATTTACATCACGATGCGGTACACCAATTCAAAGACTGGCGCACCGCCCCGGCGGCGCCAATGCCGACGTTCGTGGATACTGGCACGGTGATCGTGGACAAGAGTAATCTCAAGCTCTATCGCGAGGCACTCGCCGCACACCCCAAGCCGCTCTAGAAATTACATTTTCAGTATGAGTCATTGTTGGTACGCCTGGCTGGCCGGGTCCGACATAGCAACGATCTCGTAGTTGTCGAGACGAGCATCGCGCCGGATGAACACAGCACCGTCAAGTCCGCGTTCGCGAAGAATCGGCGTTCTCGTCCCAGAAATCGTGCAGAGCTGTTACTTCGCCCTGGTTTGGTCGACGCATCGCCTCCCCCGTCGCCATGTGGCGGATCGCATCTTTATCGTTCTGTTCCTTCGGCACGGCAACCATTCCGAAAGATATAACCGCCGCCAACAGCAAAATCTGTTTCCAAGACATGAATCCCTCCTTGCGATCGGACGCCTACGCGAGGTTCGTCGATTGTTACTGCTGTGGTGGTCCTTGGACATCAAGTCGGCATTTCGGAAAGCGGAGAGACGTGCCAGTCCCACTTCAAGCCACTTTCCGCAATCGGCGCTAGGCTTTGCTCTTTTCTATCTCCTGGCATAATCTCTTGCGCAGCATGTTTCCCAGCGGACTCTTCTCCGGCCTTCTCACCGACCTCTATGAACTCACCATGGCGGCCGGCTATATCCAAAATCGCATTGACGGCCGCGCCGCTTTCGAACTGTTCGTCCGTCACTTGCCACCGCATCGCAACTATCTCGTCGCCGCTGGTCTCGAACAAGCTCTGGACTTCCTCGAAAACGTCCACTTTTCCGGGGACGAAATCTCCTACATCCGCGCTCTGCCGATCTTTAGCCACGTCCGATCCGACTTCTTCGACTATCTCTCGCAATTCCGCTTCGCCGGCGATGTTTGGGCTCTCCCGGAAGGCACGATCTTCTTTCCCGGCGAACCCATGCTCCGCGTCACTGCTCCGATCGCCGAAGCCCAACTCGTTGAGACCAGTCTCCTCTCCACGCTTCATTTCCAGACTCTCATCGCGAGCAAGGCCGCACGTGTGACGACGGCTGCCGCAGGTCGCCCAACACTTATGCCGGCCAACGATTTGGCATCCCCGTCTACGGAACCCAGGCGCACTCCTGGATCATGGCTCACGAGGACGAAGCCGAAGCCTTCCGTAATTTTCTCGGCGTCTTTCCGGAACAGTCGACTCTTCTGATAGACACCTACGACGTCCGCGCGGCCATCGACAAAATCATTGCGCTGGACAAGAAGCCCGGCGCCGTCCGTCTCGACAGCGGCGATGTCCTTGCCGATAGCCTTTGGGCTCGCCATCGGCTCGACAGGGTGGGGTGGTGCGACGTACAGATTTTCGTCTCGGGTGACCTTGACGAGAATCGCATCGAAGCCCTGCTTCAGGGCGGAGCACGCATCGATGCCTTCGGCGTCGGTACGGCACTCTCGACCTCTGGTGATGCGTCATCGGTCGGAGTCATCTATAAACTGGTCGAAGTAGAGGCCGGAGGCCGCATTCGCAACACCGCCAAATTCAGCGAAGCCAAGAAGACCTACCCTGGTCGAAAGCAAGTTTTCCGCTTCAGCAGCGAAGAGGGAACATTTTCCGGAGACGTCATCGGGCTTGAAGACGAGAGGTTTGCAGCGGCCGAGCCGCTACTTGTTCCAGTGATGCGTCACGGTCGCCGCCTCGAACCCGCTCTGCAAGAAGCCACCACCACGGCGCGAGCTGCGCAACAGCGATTCCTCGCCGCACGGGCGCGCTTGCCAAGTCCAGTCGCAGCCCTTGGCGCGGCAGACCCGCCGTTCCCTGTCTCGCATAGCAACCGTCTCGAAGAACTGTGCGAACATTTACGCCTGTCCTTCGTCAAGACGGCGCGCAGCTAAACTCGTGGGGGTTGGTCTTGATCTCGCCCATCACAGTGTTCTGGGAAGTAGATGCACAGGCCGACTTCATGCTTCCCGATGGCAAGCTCTACGTCCCTGGCGCCGAGGAGATCATTCCGAACCTGAATCGCCTCGTCGAAACTGTCCGTCAAGGACGCGTCTTTCTGATTTCCTCGGCCGATGCACACAACCCGGATGATCTTGAACTTCGCGATTGGCCACCCCATTGCCTGAAGGGCACCCCAGGCTCTGATCTCTTACCGGAAGCGTGCGCTTCTCACCGGCTAGTAATTCCCAACGAGAAGGGATTTGTTCTTTCTGAAAACCTCACCGCCTATCAGCAGGTCATTCTCCAGAAAAACACACTCGACGTGTTTGACAATCCAAGTAC
>WNGP01018478.1_pt1 | contig 10362 bp, 12 predicted proteins | sample 5407671 | NCBI WGS metagenome assembly WNGP01 (sample SAMN13153381, study PRJNA577476) | soil metagenome | isolation source: 40 cm soil or saprolite under Garry oak tree replicate 2 | place: USA:California | collected 2016-06-15
TGGCGGAACCTACACAATTCCAAGCCGAAATGACGAAGGCTCATGGGAGACAACCTCCTCCTAGTAGAGTACTTTCATATGCCAAAGCCGATATTTCTGCTTATGCACGTAAGCCCACCAGAGGTATCTCTGGGAAACTTTCTGAGAGCTATAGAACCGGGAGATGGTAAACAGGAGTTAACCACCCCTATTAGCAATATTGCTATCTTGCCCCTGATGTCATCAATGTATGTATTAGGCCCACAAGAGGAAAAGAAGGGGAACAGAGGGATGTGCTGTGAGAGGAATAGCCGCATTCCCATTGCCAATGGGCGAAAGCAAGAGGTATCAGCCATCAGCTACACGATGTCGGTCAATGAGTGATAAGGCATGGTATCGGAGTACAGAGAAAAAGGGAAACAGTGCGGAAGAAAATGAGACCGCGGCAGGGAGAAGCAAACAAAGGACAACGCCAAGAACTCGTGCGGTACCTCGTCGGGCAGGCCAAACGACAGGGCTACCTCCTGGTAACACCTGAAACACCGAAACTGGCAACCGACTATTTTCGCCATTGGTGCAAGCAAGCACTTCGTCCAGCAATCACGGTAGAATTACGAGGAGCATGTGCAACCGTCATCGCCGACACCGGACTGGTCGGTACAGGATTGGAAGCGCAGGGGAAGCTCTGGAGGGGCGATCCATGGCCTACGCTTGCTTCGGCCCCTGACCTGCAGGCGCAACTGACTCGGCTGGCAGAACACTACCTCTCCCGATCCCCGTACCAGGCGATGTTCAGCGAGTGGGGACACCATGAGTTTCCAGAACTCGCCGCGGTTTTTCGTCTCGCCTATTGGACGCTGTGGGCATCGAGTTGGGCGAAGGAAAATCACATGAGGGGAATCAAAGCGATCAGGCGCCAGGCGCTCTATGAGCAGCGGCGAGAGCGTTGGTATGCAAGAAAAGACGAGGCACTGAGGATGCTGGCGAGTTCGTCGTATGCACGTATTGCGTTTTACAGGGAAAAGAAGCCAGGCAAGGATAGACAATGAGAAATAGACAACACACCCACAGCCAGGAAGCCCCAAGCGAAATATGTCTGCTTTGTTGGCAATCTCATCCGGCTGAGATATGTCCACTGCAAGGGAAAGAATGCTTCGTACTCCATTTTGGAGCGCAGAAGGACGGGAAGGAACCTACCAGCCAGCGAGAAGCGCAGGCATGCTATCGTTCCGTACGAGGAAAGCTGAAAACATCGCCGCTTCAGGTATTGGTTCATCAACTGTACCAGCAGGGGCACTGGTATGTTGTCGTGATCTGGAAACAGGAGGATGCAACTGACCCGCTTATCAAAGAGCTTGGGCTGGTCCTCTGGTTGTACCAAACGGAGATCCCGTTTGCTGCCTTGCCTGTAGAGATCTTGCGAGAACTCGGAGTCCGTTTTGAAAGAAGCGAAAGAACTGGGGTGCTCAATGTCGATAATGCTCCATCCATTGGCGAAGCAACAGAGCGAGCTTTGGCGGCGTTCAAGAGAGCAACGCGGGTTGGCACGTCAAATGCCCCGCAACCAGGAATGCATCTCCCTCAAAGGGAGTGGGTCATGTAATGCAATGTACGCAGGCGTTGACATTTATTCACCGCCAGTACCAATTTGGGAATGAGCCCGAACATGCGGCCTGGATACATGAGTCACGGCAAACAAGTTGGTGAGTGGACACCATCTGATAAACTTGGTAACGTATAGAAACGAATCCAGATGGCAAAGAAAGGAACAAAAGAATGCAACAAATCACACCGCATTTCTGGTTCGACAAAGAAGCGCAAGAGGCGGCCGAGTTTTACACGTCTTTACTGCCGGATTCACAAGTGAACAATATTACCACGCTGCATGATACCCCTTCGGGAGAGTGTGATGTGGTTTCGTTCGAACTTGCTGGACAGCCGTTCATGGCCATCAGCGCCGGACCGCTTTTCACCTTCAATCCTTCGGTTTCCTTTCTCCTCAACTTTGACCCATCAAGAGACAACCATGCGCGAGTGCATTTAGATCGGCTCTGGGAGCAGTTGTCGGAAGGCGGGACAGCTCTGATGCCTCTTGGTTCCTACCCGTTCAGCGAACGCTATGGCTGGGTCCAAGACAGATATGGACTGTCCTGGCAGCTCATGCTCACGAATCCCACGGGCGAAGAGCGGCCCTTCATCATTCCGTCGCTGATGTTTACAAGGAACATCGCTGGTCATGCCGAGGAAGCGATTGAGTTTTATTGTGCGGTCTTCAAGGGGTCCAGGCGAGGACTGACGGCTCGTTACCCGAAGGGAATGGAGCCGGATCAGGAAGGAACGCTGATGTGCGACGACTTCTCTCTCCTGGGAACCTGGATTGCCGCGATGGACAGCGCGCGAGGACATCATTTTACCTTCAATGAAGCGATCTCTTTGCTTGTGCCCTGCGAAACGCAAGCAGAAATCGATTACTACTGGGACAAGCTGTCTGCTGATCCACCAGCCGAACAATGTGGCTGGCTGAAAGACCAGTTTGGTCTCTCCTGGCAGATCTGGCCAACGGTGATTGGCGAGATGATGCAGAACGGCACGCGTGAGCAGATTGATCGGATCACACAGGCGTTCTTGCCGATGAAGAAATTTGATCTGGCCACCTTACAGAGAGCCTATGAAGGAAAAGAGCGATGAACAAAAAAGAGATGGCCATCTCCTTCCTGCGCCTGGCTTCCTCCGGGAACGTGCGTGAAGCCTACGAAACATATGTCCATCCACAGTTCCGCCATCACAACCCGTATTTTCCGGGTGATCGAGCCTCGCTTTTAGCTGCGATGGAGGAAAATGCGGCCAAATTCCCCAACAAGGAATTTGAGGCGGTGCGCGCCCTTGAAGACGCAGATCTGGTAGCAGTTCACGGACGAGTTCGGCTCACGCCGAGTAGTCCGTGGATCGCGCTCATACACATCTTTCGCTTCAAGGACAACCAGATTATTGAGGAGTGGGAAGCTGGTCAAGAAGTGCCGCAAGACTCTCCAAATGAGCATGGGGTGTTTTGAAAATATCTCCTCATGAAGATTGAGAAAGGAACATGAAACATCTGCCGCCGCGTGTTTTGAGCAAGATGAATGGGGCTCTTCCGCATCTTGGAAGTGGTGGCGAATGGACAAACTGAGCCTGGTTGCCGGCTCCTGCCTCACTCAGCGTTCAAGCTCGGCTTTACAATTCGCCGCCACTATCAAAATGGAGGAGTGCCACACGTTGTTGGGCACCCGGAACCTTATCCACGCGGTCGTTTCAATTTGATGGCTCCAGATGGGGATGTTTCAGCGTAGGCGCCTTTCACGTCGTGTCGAAAGTCTGCCCGCCAGGCTCCTGCGCATAGCGGCCCTGGAGCCTGACCGCCATGCGCCACACCGCACCATGACCTGGCAGTTTACTCGTCCGCATGCGCGTGAGAAGCTCGCTCAGCTCTCTCCCCTTGCTCAGACACACTTGCCTGACCACTCGTGAGCACTGCCCCTTCAGGCTGACGCCACGTCCAGGCATACCAGACAATGAACAACAAACAGGCAATTTCTATTGCTGTAAACAAGGCATAATACAGGTTCCAATACAATGGCCCGGTCAGTGATTGGACATTCGCCACGATCTGGATGACAGCTACGATGATGTTGGCCCAGCGATTGACTCGATACTTCAAGACCCGGGACAGCAGCACCATAGCAATCGCCGTTTCCAGTAAGAGGGCACCTAGCAACACAAATCCTTGCGTGATGTGAACCGACCCGACGGTCCCTGACTGGAAGAGCTGCCATGCTTGCTTTTGTAACACATTATTAAAGTACAAGGTAAGAATATCCGCATACGTAAAATTGAACATCACGAAGATCCAGAGGAGTGAAAGCATGGCTTTCCTGTCTTTCATGACGGTGGTCTTGGTCGTTGTCTTCATTTTTTCTTCCTTTCGTGAATGCGAGTGATACGTTTCATTGATACTTGATGCTTCTGCCTGACCGACTTTGACGCGAACGAGCCGCGTGCAAGGGTATTCCTACGGCCCCCTCGCGACTGCCCCTGCATCTGGTCGAACGCAGGAGCCGTGCGTTCGCTGGCGATTACACTGCCGCCCTCTCTCGCACGCTCTGATCGGGTTCCAAGGCTTTGCTCGCCTGCTCGTGCCAGCGTTGAGAGTTCACGCCCAGGACGCAGAGCCAGAGGATCATTGAGCATTCGCCGATGGCGCCTGCGATGCTGTTATACGGTAAGAGATATGCTGCAATCGGCGGAATGGAGAACGTGAGCCACCCCAGGCCCGTGATGCCCATGAGGACGCCAATGGGACGAGGAATGAAGGTGGACTTGAAGGCGAGAGAGCCGATGAGCAGGTCGTAGCACCCGAAGAACGCCAGGGCGATGTAGTAGATGGGGTTGTACAGCTGCAGGGCCGCGAGAGCGAGGGCATGGAGCTGATCGGGAGTCAATGCCGTCAGGGAGTGCTCGCCTCCCAGGAGGACGAGGGGCGCGAGCAGAGTGATCGCCATGACCGCCTGCATCGTCGTCGCTACGATGTTGAAGTAGACGGCCAGCAGAGCGATGCGCTTGTTGACGGGCTTGAACAGCTCGTAGAACAGCAGCATAAGGATGAGGCGGAAGGCCACGACGAGCAAGAAGAAGGGGTAGCCAACCCAGAAAGCGCTCTGGTGGGAGACGATGTGGTCGAGCGTGGCAGCGTCGATGGTGTTTAACAATCCGAGATTGGGGACCAGCACCGAGAAGATTTCCCCGGCGACGAAGATCGCGAGGTAGCATGCGCCAGCGATGCGCCCCGAAGCTTTGGGTGACGTTTGTGTCATCCATTGCCTCACGTGAGACGCTCCTGTCCCATCTGCGACTCGTGCAGTCATTTTGTCCGCATTCATTGTATTCTCCTTTTTTGCACACTAGTGGGTCAGTTGCCAAGTGCTACGGCAATGTGATACAATGAAACACGAAGAAACACTGTTCCACGAAAGGAAGCTCTAAGAACACCCGCCATGTCTCATCCCATTGCCCAACCCCTGCGACCTTTAATCGAACCCCAGTCGCTGATGGCATGTCCTTGATTGAAGCGGCCAGGGCGGCAGGCTGGCGCGTTCATGATACTGTAACCCGCTTGATACGTCGCTTCAACGAGCGTGGACTAGCCGCTCTGGACGATTTACCTCGGAGCGGCCATCCCCGCAGCTATAGCCCGACAGAGCGTGCGCGCATCGAGCAAGAACTGCGACGGAGTCCGTTGCTTAAGGAAGATGGTACGGCCACCTGGTCGCTCACCACCCTGCAACGCACCCTGCGTGAGGCTCCCGATGGGTTGCCACAGGTCAGCACCTTCACCATCTTGCATAGCATCCATGAAGCAGGCTACACCTGGCAGCAGAACCGGACCTGGTGTAAGACCGGCACCACGCTCCACAAGGGAAAGCATGGCGTGGAAGAGCGCCACGATCCGTATACGCAGGAAAAAAAACGGTGATTGAGCGGGCGTATGTGACCGCCGAACGACTCGGCCTGCAGTTGTGGTGTGAAGATGAAGGCGGTCCCTACCAAAGTATCCCGCACCCTGGCTCGTCCTGGCAAGCTCTCGGGCAGCCTGCGCGTCGGCCCCACGAGTACGTGCGAGGCGAGACGGCCAAACTGCTCACGCTGTTGCGACCCGCGACTGGCGAACTACGCGCACAGGCGGTGGAGCACAGCACGAATGCGGTGCTGCATCCCTGGCTTAAACGCGAGCTAGAAGCCATCCTCAAGCAGTGTCCTGCTGCCCCAGAAGTGGTGCCGCAAGGAAGACGCTGGCAGGATTGGGACATCTATCCGGCGGCCGAGCAGTTGGATCGCTTTTTCCCACCGGTGCGGGTGTTGCTTATCTTAGACAATCTGGCGGGACATAAGAGCTACCGTCTGGTGCAGTGGTGTGCTGAGCACGGCATCCTCTTGCTCTGGACGCCCACCGCCGGTTCCTGGCTCAACATGGCCGAGTCGCTGCAACGCATCATCCAGCGGCGTGCGCTTTCCGGTCAGCACCCTACTGACGTTCAGACGCTCAAGAGGTGGCTCACCGAGGCAGTCGAGGGCTGGAATCGGTATCGGACCCCGTTCATCTGGGGCGGCAAACGCCATGCCCGTCGCGACCGGGCCTACGCTCGGCGGCACCGCCTGGCAGGATCAGGGGCGACGACGACCTACACCGTTCCTCGCCGTATCCGTTCAGTTCGCTACTACAAGAGGGTGGCCTAATGCCATAGGAGTTGGCAACTGACCCACTAGTGGTGCGTTTCATTGACGGGCTTTTGCCTCTGCCTGGCCAGGTTTCATGCAAACGACCGAGAGCAATGGCATGCCCACATCACGCACTTTTCTGAGCAAGCCATACAACGCGGCCTGATCGACCACCGCGCCGGTGAGCAGCGTCTCGCCGTTGTCTTCCAATGTGATAGTCAGGCCCTCAAACCAGTCTGTCCACTCGCGACCCAGGTGACCCTTGATCCTGATCTGATAGACCTTGGGTTGATCTGGATCACCCGTTGAGTTGAATGTGCTTGCCATGACTCTGTCCCTCGTGTGGCCGGTTATCTCCGTCTGTGCGGCTTGCTCAATCTAGCAGAAGTATAGCTGCATGACAGGATGCGCGGAGAGACCCGAAAGGGGTGTTTGGAGTGGTGTTTTGGGGTGTTGGCGGAGAGGCCCGAAAGGGGTGCTCACGCTTTGGCTTGATAGGTTGCTTGCAGGCCGTTCACGGAGACCTCGTGTATGGAGAGACTACAGCAGACCCAATTCACGCGCCCGGGCCACCGCTTCAGTGCGCCGTTGGACGTGCAGCTTGCCAAAGATTTTCTTATTGTGTCCCTTCACCGTGTCCAGGGCGAGGACCAGCCGCTCGCTCATCTCCTGATTGGAGAGGCCTTGCGCCATGAGCTGGAGGACTTCCAACTCGCGTGGGCTGAGTGGCTCGAGCAAGGGCTGGGCAGGACGAGCCGATGGGGCTTCGCGCTTGTGCTCCTCTGCTTTAAAGGCGGTGAGCACCTTCCGGTATACTCCGGCATCCTGCCAATAGCCGCAGCTTTGGACAAGAGGTGCGCCATGGGCTTGCCTTCGTCGACAAAGAGCCGGATGAAGCCGCCCGGCTCGGCGAGCGCGAGCGCATCCAGGAGCAGGTGCACTGCCTGGTCCTTGTCCCCCTGAGCCTCGAGAGCGATCGCCACGAGCACCAGCACCTTGAGCCGTTCATCCTCCCACCCCCTGGCCTCCGCCTGCTCTCGCCAGGGAGAGAGCACCGCCAGTGCCGCGGAGGGGTCGCCCTGGGCCAGGTGGATCCGAGCCTGGCTCAGCGGGAGATCGTACGTCTGCGTGAGATGAGCGGCGGCTGCCAGGTTGGCCTGGCGAAGCAGCATCAGCACCTGCACGGCAGCAACTTCAGGGATACGATACACCAAGTTGTGCTGGCGCGCGGACTGGCTGGCCTCGGCGAGCAGAGCGGCCGCCCCAGCCTCGTCGCCCAGGGCCAGTTTCAGGCGGGCGAGCTCTACCTCACCGGCAACCCATTTGTCGGTGTTTTCTAGCTGCCGCGCCAGGTGGACGCACTGCTGCCCGTGCTGCTCGGCGGCCTCCAGGTCGTTCCATGCGTAGCAGAGACGGGCCAGACCAAGATGCGCTTCGATTGCGGGCGGCTGCGGCAGATCGCCTGCCAGGTGCAGGACGCGCCGGTAGGTCTCGGCTGCCAGAGCAAGCTGGGTGTCTGCTTCCTGGACGTTACTCAGGCCGATGGTCGCGCCTATGTACAGGATGAGATTGCCGGCTGCCTGGCTCAGAGCGATGGCTTCGGTATAGGCCCGACGGGCGGCTGCCCGGTCTCCCTGCAGGAAGGAGGCAAACCCCAGCGTCCAGAGCGTGGAAGTGCGGGCAGCCAGGTTGCTGGGGTTCAGATACTCCAGGGCGCGGCGCGACTGGGCCATGATGGTGTCCAGTTGGTTGGCAGGAACAGCCAACATGGCCCGGATAGCGGCAATTTGCCCGACAACGTCTTGGGTCGTATCGTCCCGCTCCTTGCCTTGCATCGCGGCTTCGGCCGCTTGCAGTTTCTCTTCGACGCCGGCAAGAAAGCCAGTCATCGTTAGTGCCGAGGCATACATCACCCACAAAGCGGGCCTGGCATCCAGGGCTGTCTTTGGCAGCGACTCCAGCCAGTGTAGGACCGGGGTCACCGCGCCCCGAAAGTGCAGGGGCATGCCATCTCCTTCCACCAGGCGCGCGGCGCGCTCTACATCGTGAGCGGCAGCCGCATGCTGAAACGCTTCAAGCGAGAGGCCCTGCTCTTCAAACCATTGGCTGGCACGCAGGTGCAATTCGTCCACCTGGCTTTGCGCCTCTGCTGGAGAGGAGGAGAGACTCTGGCGCAGTCGAAGCCTGAGCAAATCCGCAAAGAGCTGGTGATAGCGGTACCAGCGCCGCTCGTCGTCCAGGGAGACGAGGAACAGGTTGGCGCGGTCGAGATCTTCCAGAATGGCTTGCCCGGAAAGAGAAGGGTCGAGCACCACGGCTTCACATAAGGGGCCCGACATTCGGTCGAGGATAGAGGTGCGCAACAAGAAATGCTGAATGCGCTCGGGCTGCTGCCCCAGGACTTCTTCGAGCAGATAGTCCAGCACGAAATGGTGGCTGCCGGTGAACGATTGGATGAAGCTGGCGGCGTCTTCATGTCCCTGCAGGGAAAGCGCGGCGAATTGCAGCCCGGCGATCCAGCCTTCGGTGCGCCTTTCCAGGGCGGCGATGTCTTCTGCCGAGAGGGTAAGTGCCATCGCCTGGTTGAGAAAAGCGGCGGCTTCGGAGGGGGTAAACCGCAGGTCGGCGGCGCGCACTTCGGTCAAGTGCCCCCGGGCGCGTAAGCGGGCCAATGGCAGCGCTGGATCCTCACGGGTGGCGATGACCAGGTGCATCTGCGGGGGCAGGTGCTCGACGAGATAGGTGAGAGCCTGGTCAATCGGTTTGACAGTAATCATGTGGTAGTCGTCCAGGACGAGGACGAACGGGTCTAAGATGGTCAAGTCATTGAGCAGGGCCGTCAGAATAGATTCGGGCGGCGGTGGCTGAGGAGATTGGAGTGCACTCAAGACCCCTTCTCCCATCATGGTCGCTATCGTCTGCACAGCAGCGACGAGGTACGTCAGAAAGCGGGCCGGATCACTATCCCCTTTGTCCAGGGATAACCAGGCGACTGGTCGCTCGATGAAAGCGACCCAGGCACTGACGAGCGTGGTTTTGCCAAAGCCGGCGGGGGCAGAGATGAGGGTCAGCTTGCGGTGCAGACCCTCGTTCAGTCGCGCGAGCAGGCGGGGCCGGCTGACGACGTTCGGCCGCAGCCGCGGGATATACAGTTTGGTGGCGAGAATAGGCGTTGGCATAGCTCCATTATAAAAATCAGGGGTCTCGGCCGTCAACAGCAGCACTTTGTTGGGGAGAGCCGTTGTGTGCCACGGTGATGACGACATTGCCCTTTTTGTGTCCTGTGTCGACATACCGGTGAGCCTCGACAATGTGTTCCAGCGGATAGCATCGGTCTATGACCGCGTGTAGCTCTCCGGCCTCAATCAGCTCTGTCAGGAACAGTAAATCTTCAGTACGTAGCCTTGGACGCCCATCTCCAACCGACACGTACTTTCCGTTCGGAGTGAGTACTTGCTTGCCATGTGATTTGGAGGCTTTCCCAACTGCATCGAAGATGAGATCGTACAGCTCTCCCTTTTTCGTAAAGTCCTCTTGCGTGTAATCAATGACCGGATCTGCTCCCAGCGATTTGACCAATGCCAGATTGGTGGTGCTGCATACTCCCGTCACTTTTGCCCCAAAGTGCCTGGCAAGCTGTAGTGCGGAAGTCCCGACCGCTCCGGAAGCTCCATAGATCAGTACGCTTTGTCCGCTTTGGATCTGACCTTTTCTCAGAAAATGCAGGGCTAACAGGCCTCCAAAGGGAACAGCCGCGGCTTGCTCATAGGTGACATGAGACGGTTTGCATGCCAGCACACTGTTTTCCGGCAAGCAGGTGTACTCGGCATACGCCCCAAACCGCGTAATGTTCAAGGCATACACCTGGTTCCCCTTGTGAAAGCGTGTGACCTCTGTGCCCACCGCTTCAACTTCTCCAGCCAACACCATCCCGAGGATAGCCTTTCTCGGTTTGGTAAAACCGATCACCAGTCCCATCGGGAGTCGCAATGCGAGAGGAACCTTGAACCCCCGGATGATACAGTCACTTGAGGTGACTGCTGTCGCATAGATTCGTATCAAGACTTCATTGTCCGAGGGCGCGGGTTTTTCCACCTCTTGGAGCTGAAGCACGTCCGGCGGTCCATATTT
>WNGP01005734.1_pt1 | contig 10358 bp, 10 predicted proteins | sample 5407671 | NCBI WGS metagenome assembly WNGP01 (sample SAMN13153381, study PRJNA577476) | soil metagenome | isolation source: 40 cm soil or saprolite under Garry oak tree replicate 2 | place: USA:California | collected 2016-06-15
AAGAAGGTTGAAAACGCGGCCAGCCTGTTCGCGCGGCCAGGGTTGGTGCTGACCGATCAAGCTGCGATCGACCGCGCGCGAACCAAACGCAATATCGACATCGCCATTTGCTATGGGCTCGATCACCTTCGGCGTTTCGCCGAGAGGCGTGGAAAGATCCGCATCGAAAAAAAGACCGATCGGTTATTGCGCCGCCAGCAATCCAGAACGAACAGTAGCGCCTTTGCCGCGATTTGGAAAATTCTCGAGCAACTGCGTCGCGACATTCGTCTCTGAAAAAACTTCGCGCGTGATGGTTGCGGTTGCATCCGTCGATCCATCATTCACGACGATCAATTCACTTTCTGGGCTAACGTTGCGAAGGTAATCAAGCGTCAGCCGCAACGTCCTGGCGATGCGTGATTCTTCGTTGAATGCAGGAATGACGATGGAGAATGCGGGCAACATCGGCGAACAGTTCTAGAGGCGCGTGGCCCCGCCTGCAACTCTTCAGCTGTGCGGCTGAGACAGCCACCGGCAAACCGTTTGGCGGGATGTAATCCCTGGGCTTCGAGGTTACGCCTCGCGTCTCTTGTTTCTCAACACTACCCTACGAACGGATTTTTCCGGGGTCGAAATGAAATTCAGGATTTTTCTGGTTGTCGCGTCGTGTGTCGTCAGCCTGATTACCGGTTTTGTTATTTCGCGCAGCGGTTCTTCTACCGAAATCGTCCGGGCGCGTGCAAGACCTCTCATTGGTCTTTCCATGGATACGTTGAAAGAGGAACGCTGGCAGGGAGACCGCGACCTGTTTGTCACGCGTGCAAGGGAACTTGGCGCCGATGTGCTGGTTCAATCAGCGAACAGCGACGACACGCGTCAAATTAGCGACGTGCAAGCGTTGATCAGCCGGCGTGTCGATGTACTTGTCATCGTTCCCCATAATGGCGGCGCGATGGCCAAAGCCGTCAACATGGCGCATGACGCCGGAATTCCCGTGCTGGCCTACGATCGGTTAATCACCGATTGCGATCTCGATCTTTATATGACGTTCGACAACGAGAAGGTGGGCGAACTGCAGGCCCAATTTCTGGTGGATCATCTGCCGAAGGATCGAAAGAAAAAGATCGTCCGAATTTATGGCGCGAAAACCGATAACAACGCGCTCCTCTTTAAGCGAGGACAGGACAAGGTGCTGAATCCGCTGATCAACAAGGGTGAGGTCGAAGTCGTGCATGAAGACTGGACGCAGGACTGGAAACCCGAAAATGCGAAGAAGATCGCAAGCGCGGCAATTACCAAAGCCGGCGCAAATTTCGATGCCATCCTGGCGTCGAATGACGGCACCGCCGGCGGCGCGATTCAGGCGCTAAGCGAAGAAGGTCTCGCCGGCAAGATTCTCGTCACTGGTCAGGATGCCGAGCTGAGTGCCTGTCAGCGGATCGTCAACGGCACCCAGGCAATGACGATTTACAAACCGCTTTCACAACTCGCCAAACAAGCCGCGGAGGCCGGGGCGAAAATGGCCCGAAGCAAACCGGTTTTTGCTCTCGGCAAGATCAACAATGGGAAAATTGAAGTGCCTTCAATTCTGCTCGATGTAGTCGTGGTCACAAAAGAAAACATGATGGACACCGTGGTGAAAGACGGCTTTCACAAAGCCACGGACGTCTATCGCAATCAGCCCGAGGCGCAGCAGCGTTGATTGCGCTCTGAGGAATCGCGCATGAAACCGGTCGTGCTTCAGGCAGAGAACATCACGAAAAAATTCCCGGGCGTTGTCGCGGTGAAAGACGTTAGCTTTAATCTGCGCGCGGGCGAAATCCACGGGCTCTGCGGCGAAAACGGCGCTGGCAAATCGACGCTGATCAAACTGATCTCCGGCATTTATCCGTCCGGCTCATACGAGGGAGATTTTTTCGTTCACGGACAGCTCGCGAAGTTCCGTTCGCTGGCAGATGCGCAGAGCGCCGGTATCGCCGTCATCTACCAGGAACTCGCGCTCGTTAATGAAATGACAGTCGGCGAAAATATTTTCCTCGGCTCGGAGCCGCGCACGCCACGAGGTTTGATCGACTGGCACAAGGTCTATCACGAGGCGCGAGCGCTCTTGCAAAAATTCAAGGTCGATATCGATCCGAGCGAGCCAGTCGCGAAGCTCGGAATGGGCCAGAAACAGTTAGTGGAGATCGTAAAGGCGCTCTCAAAAAATTCCAACATCCTGATTCTGGACGAGCCGACCGCGGCCCTGGCAGAACACGAAGTCCTTATCCTGCTCGATATCCTGCGTGATCTCCGGAGTCGAGGAATCGCAAGCATCTACATCTCGCACAAGCTCGATGAACTCTTCGCGATCTGCGATCGGATTACCGTGCTCCGCGATGGGGCATCCATCGCTACGTTCGAGACCAACCAAACGGACAAAGCAGAAGTCATTAAGCAAATGGTCGGGCGTGAAATCAGCGACCTGTTTCCGCGCCGCAGATCGAAGCTGGGCCCGTCAGCGCTTGAAGTTCAAAACCTCTCGGTAGCCGATCCTCATTCCGGAGAACCTTTTCTGATCGACATCAATTTCTCGTTGCGCGCCGGTGAAGTGCTCGGCATCGGCGGTCTGATGGGCGCGGGTCGCACCGAACTGTTAATGCATTTGTTTGGCGCGTGGGGTACGCGGTTAAGCGGCTCCGTCCGTCTCAATGGCCGCGAACTGAGGGAACGAAAGCCGGAAGAAATTATTCGCCACGGCATGGTGTTGGTGAGCGAAGATCGTCGCCGCTACGGATTGATCCTGGACAAAACGATCGGATTCAATCTTTCGCTCTCTTCGGTGGCGAAACTGACCAAGAAGCGTCTAATCGATCGAGGACTCGAGTTTCAAAAGAACCACCACTTGTTTCAATCGCTGCGCTTAAAAGCGCCGACACTCGAGGCGCTGGTCGCGAAACTTTCCGGCGGCACGCAACAGAAGGTTGTCCTCGGCAAGGCGCTGATGACCGAGCCGCTTGTGATTTTTCTCGATGAACCGACTCGGGGAATTGATGTCGGCGCCAAACTGGAAATCTACGAAATCATTAATCATCTGACTGATGCAGGCAAAGCTGTCCTCCTCGTATCAAGCGAGCTGCCCGAATTGATTGGGATGAGCGATCGCATCGTGATTCTGCACGAAGGTCGCAGCGGCGGTGAATTTGATCGCGACGAAGCGACCCAGGAAAAACTGCTCGCCGCAGCCATGGGACAAAGGCAGGTGGTTCTCACCTGAAATGACGAATGACCAATGACGAATGACGAATGACGAAGGACGAACTAATGCGATTTCACGAATGTTGTAGCCACCGGCCTGTGGCCGGTCAATGAACGGCCCGGAATAACTCGTAATTATTAGACGGCCCGCAGGGCCGTGGCTACAGGTGTCCTCGTGAAGCAGGATTTCGGACGCCGCCCTCCGCGTCTCGGTCGTCTCTTTGACACCAGCCCTCTCTATTTTGTCACCTTTTGCACTCACTTGCGGAAGCCATATCTCACGCGCGATGAAGTTCATGCGGCGTTCGTCGCTTATTCCGAGCGTGCCCAGCGTGACTTCAACATCGCCGTTGGCCGTTATGTAATCATGCCTGATCACGTTCATCTGTTCGTGCGCGGAAGCCAGGTTTTTAGATTAGGCCCATGGATCGGCCTGTTGAAACAGGCCTTGGCAAAGGCCGCCGAGTTGTCTCGAGCAAGGAGGCAGCTTTGGGAGGAAGGATTTTTCGATCACCTTTTACGAAGCGATGAGAGTTACTCGCAGAAGTGGAATTATGTCCGTGAAAATCCGGTGCGCGCTGGACTTGTGAAATCAGCAGAGGATTGGCCCTATCAGGGAGAGATTGTCTATATCGATCGTGCATGATGCGGCGTCGCCAGCGGCGTGTGGCCGGTCTGCTTCCAGTTGTGTTTTCACATCAGGGAGACGGCCCACAGGGCCGTGGCTACAGCGGTTTTTATTTATCTCGCGCTAGAAGACGCGTTTTGGAATGAGTGCAGCAGAGTTACGTAGTTCACTGCTTCGTCATTCTTTTGATGCAATCAAAAAGATCACTTCGCGATTTCTCGCTGGTCATCGCGCTTGTCGTCATTTGCGCGTTCTTCGCCATTGTGTCGCCGCAGTTTCTGAGCGCGCGGAATCTCTCCTTGCTCATAACCGAGCTGTCGATCACCGCCACGCTCGCGATGGGAATGTTGCTCGTCATTCTTCCGGGCAACATCGACTTGTCCGCCGGGAGCGGCGTCGGTCTTCTCGGCGGTATCGCGAGTGTTCTCGTATTCGAGCACAACTGGCCGGCGCCGCTGGCAATGGGCACCGCTTTCCTCACCGGCATTCTCATCTGGTTTTGCATGGGCAACTTGATCGTGCGCCAGAGAATACCCGCTTTCATCATCACTCTCGGCGGCTTGCTTATTTTTAAAGGACTGTTCTGGCTGGTCATTCACAATTCCACGATCCCGATCGTCCAAGGCGGCCGCGCCAATCTTTATTCCGTTCTCACTACGTTTTATTTGCCGCCGTGGGCCGGATACGCGCTCGCAGCCCTGATCGTTGCCGCTCTGATTTTCGCAAAACTTCGCGCCCGGAAAGCGCGTCAGGCTTACGGATTTGCCGTCGAAGACCGAGAAGTTGTTTTCCTGAAATTGTTTCTCGCCGCGCAACTGATCTTTCTCTTTGTGGTCGTCACAAACAAATTCCGCGGCATCCCGTTATCTGCGGGCATTCTCGGCGTCATTGCGTTCGCGGTGTATGTTCTCACGACCCACACGCCGTTCGGACGTTATCTTTACGCCATCGGCGGCAACGAGGAAGCTGCGGTCATCTCTGGCATTCCGGTCGCGAAAGTCGTGGTCGGCTCGTTCAGCATCATGGGCGCAATCGTCGCGATCACCGGTTTCATGCAGACTTCCTACTCGGGCGCTTCGACAACCACAGTGGGCGACCTGATGGAGCTCGACGCCATCGCCGCGTGTGTCATTGGCGGAGTCAGTTTGAAGGGAGGACGGGGTACCGTCCTGGGGGTTCTTTTCGGCGCGCTCATCATGGCGTGCCTTTTGAATGGCATGACACTGCTCGCAGTTTCACCGGAATTTAAATTCATCGCGCGCGGCGCAGTCTTGTCACTCGCAGTTTGGATGGACGTTCGCCTCGGGCGATAACTTCTGTAGCCGCCTTGCTGTGTGACGCGCGCGCGCCGGCACATCCTTGTTGGTTGCGTGCGCGTGCCGCACAGCGGCTACGCGGTTTCGCAGAATGAAGAATTTACCAGGTGCGCCTGAGCGGGTGGGCTTCGGTATTGAAGACATTCCTGTCGAAATCTAATGCCCGCGGCGGCGCGAAGAGCAGGTAGAAATATTTAAATGTCTCGGCCAGGGCGAAGCTCTCCATTTCATCGCGCTTTTGTTTCGTGACGACATCGGCAAGCGCGGCGTAGCCGGCTTCAGCGCGGCAGTTTTTCACAAAATCATTGAAGAGCTTCTCGCCCATCCGCCGATATTCCGAATCGGCGGTGAAGTGGTACAGGTAATAAGCAGATTCGATAATTTCGGGACGCAGATGATACGCGGGGGCGATCACGGTCATTGTTTTGTAATCGAGGATTTCCGGTTCGACTCCGTACAGGTTCCACATCTTGACTGAAGAAGCTTGCAGACGACGTGCCCGTCCGAGATCACCTGAGAGGACGAGCAGCGCGGGAAAAAACGCGTCGAGCGCGCCGTAAATAGTTCGCGTGCGCCTGCCCGTCTGCATATCGGCGTGCCCGTACCACAATTCGCCGTGCGTGTCGTCCGCGAGGTATTTGTTGATAGCCGGGATGCTCGCGTTCCACATATCGCGACACTCTTTGTCGTCGAACAAAAGCCAGCATTTCCAGAGATACTCGTAATAGGAATCGATGCCGCCGCTGACGTGACTGTCGGTCTCTGTCCACGCGCCGGTCTCGACATTAATCTTTTGCCCCACGAGTCCGAGTTGCGAACGACGCTTGTAGGTTTCGACGAGCGCCCGTCTGGCTTTATCGTAGAACTCCGGCCTGCCGGTCAGTTTACTTAGCGTGCCAAACTCCAGAAGCAGTGTGCCCGTTTCCGCCGGGTTCGTTACCGGATCCCGCACCTGACCCGTGCGCAGGTTGACATACATGTAAGGCAGCCCGGTTGGCGAATTGAACACCGGGAGCAGCCGGTTGCCCAAATCTTCGGCCAACTGCAACAGGCGTTTGTCGTTAGTTAATTGATATCCGGAAAGCAGGCCGCCGAGCAGCCGAATCGTGATCTCAAAGTTTTTGACGTAAATGTCGCGATCGAAAGAGAGATCGTTAACGATGAGCTCCTTCGTCTTTGCGACGTCGGCATCGAGATTCATCAGGATGAGTGTGTCGAGGGCATCGACCGGGGTCATCAAAAGCGACTGCCCGTACCAATCGTGGGGAGTTTTACTCAACGGCCGCAACGCATCGTGGCCCCAGGCATAGCGCTCGTAATTGTCCCACGCGTGCAAGAACTCGGTCTTCACGCGAACGGCCACGTTCCGAGCGTGCGCGTCTTCGCGAAACCTGTTGCACCCACTCGTAAGGAAAACAGCCAGCAGGGCGAGCAGAAGTCTCAGTGCGAATAGTACGAATTTAGTTTTCGTTGTCAGAGGCATGGCGATTTTTCTGCGTTTACAATCTCGCGAGACTGAGACGCCAAGTGACCGTCCCTTCAATCGAGGGGATCGCAACTGTGGTGCGCAGACAGAGAGCTGGTCAAGACTACGGCTCAACAAGCAGGTCAAAGGTCCAGAACGCTTCGCACCCGCCCTCGCGCAGCTTTAGCGCCTTGCTGCGAACAAAGCCGCCTCTACAGCGGTTATTTGATTTTGGCCAGAATGCCTTCCATCTCTTCCCGGCGGAAGGCGCGCATCGTGTGGCTCTTCACGTTGCCGAGTGAGCCAATTTTAAGCATGAAAGCGCTCATGGTTTCGTCATTGGGCGCATCGACCACGATTACCACGTCATAAGAGCCCATCGTCCAGAATTCTTCCACGATCTTCATGCCCATTTTCTTGGCTTCGGCCATCGCGGCGTCGCCTCGTTTAATGGTTTTCTTAATGTTGCGGATGCCCTGATCGGTAAACTGAATAAGACCAACATACATGGCCATAATGCTTGCTCCTTTCGTGAGGCTTTACCTGGAAGATTATGGCAGGTTTGCGGATGTGCAAAACAAGACAAAAATCAGCCGGAATTATTTTCTCGATCTTCCATTGTGCCAGAACGGCCCCATCCAGAAGACGTTTTCTTCATGGCAGAGCCAGCGTAACGAAGAAGGTCGCGGCGACTGCGACAACAAGCACGATTAGATAAACAAACCCGCCAAAGAGGAATTTAAAAATGCTGATGAACCAGCCCTGCCGATAAACACGGCGGATCGACAGGAAAATTTGGGCGGCAAACGTGATCCAGAGAAGAGCGATGATCCACCCACCGAATGCACCAGAGGCGACACTGCTTAAGCCAATGGTCGCCAGAATAATCAAGATGGTCGCGAGATAAGCGAAGCTATGGATGTGCAGCGCGTAGATGAGATGATCGATATAGAAGACCTCGCGGCGGATATAGAGGATCTTCAGCACCAGCGCAAAGAGGGGAATGCAGCAAAGCATCATGTAGGGAAGATTGCTGATCAGCGTTTTGGCAAACAGCTGTAAATTAGTCCCATGTTCGCCGATCTTTTCTTTCGCACGTGTTTCTATCCATTTCTCAAATGGTGTTGATGGATTGCCGGACTGGAAGAAGGCCGGGGGCGTTGCGGTTTCTCTTGACGTTGGTGTGGCTTGCGGAATACCAGTCTCCTCTGGAGTAGTATCTTTTCCTTTCGCGGCCATTATGGCGGCCACTTCTGGCGATATGTTCGCCATGTTTAGGCTGCGTTCCACTTTGGCGCGCTGCTCCGGTGTCAAATTTTGCGCGTCCAAAGCCGATTCGATTTCGGCGCGGTCCTTAGACGTTATTTTGCCTGGCTGCAGGTGAAGCGATTTCGCCCAGTAATTGACTGCAAAGAAAAAGAGAATGCTTGCGAGAAGATAAAGTCGCAGCGGATGCACATAACGCACGCGATGACCGGCGAGAAACTGATTTGTCAGTTTCCACGGGCGAATGACGAGGAGGCCGAGCGTTCTGAAAAACTTCGAGTCCCAATTCAGGAACTCATCGAGAAGGTCGACGATCACATACCGGAAAGAGCGGCGATAATCGATTGCTGGCTGGCCGCACTGCGCGCACCAATGTCCGTGCAATTGTGCGCCACAATTTTCGCAATGCGTGATCGGCGGGCGCTGCGTTTTTCGCCTGCCGAAGAATCGCCGTCGACGCGGGGACGCTTGTTCAATTTCCGAAATCGCAGTGTCGCCCAAAATGAGCTTTGTTATTTCGTCGGCCACCTATGGGAGCTTAGGAAAAGCTGCCTCGCACGTCTATTCGGAATGTGGGGCGCTTGCTCTTTCAAGCCGGTGCGCCGGCCAACCAGTTGAGACGCGTGGTCGTTCCGCAGCAAAGATGGCTGTGCCACGAAAAGCATTGACCGCGCAAAGGGCGCAATGACACGATCTCTACCTGACGTGGCGTCTCAACTTCTAAGAATCAAGAGTCCGGACCACTTGATGGCCGAAGCGGCTGCGCCTGGGCGACAGCTGAAGCGTGCACTTGGCGCTTTCGATCTCACCTGCATCGGCATCGGCGCGATCATCGGAACCGGAATTTTCGCGCTGGCGGGAACGGCGGCGGCCGGGGAACAAGCACAGGCGATCGGGTCAATTTGGAAAACACCGGTGCTGAATTTTGTTCAGTCGTGGATAACCCATGCGCCCCTGGTATTTGGCCGGCCGGGTGCAGGTCCCGCTGTCATGCTTTCGTTTGTAGTGGCCGCGATCGCGTGCGGATTCGCGGCACTTTGCTACGCTGAACTGGCCGCGATGATTCCCGTTTCGGGATCGGCTTACACCTATTCATACGCCACGCTTGGTGAAATTGTCGCCTGGGTCATTGGTTGGGACCTCATTCTTGAATATGCGGTTGGCAATATGGCGGTGGCAGTCGGCTGGTCTGGGTATTTCGTTAGACTGTGCGGCAGCCTCTTTGGTCTGAAATTTCCGCTTTGGCTGGTAAATGATTGGCGGACTGCGAGCGGAATAGTCGCGACAGGAGGCGACACACTCACAAATTATTCTTCGACTACGTTGCCAGTCATTGCCGGACAACCGATTGCCGTGAATCTTCCGGCCCTTCTCATTGTCGCAGCGGTGACCGCGCTCTTGATTTACGGAATTCGTGAGAGCGCGCGGACGAATACGACCATCGTTATCATCAAGGTCGCCGTCGTCGTGTTTGTCATTGCATTTGGCGCATTCCTGATTCACCCGACCAATTGGCAGCCGTTTGTTCCGAACGGTGTCGGTGGCGTGATGAGCGGTGCGGCCATTGTCTTCTTCGCTTTCATCGGATTCGATGCTGTCTCGACGACTGCCGAGGAAACAAAAAATCCTCAGCGCGACATGCCGATCGGAATCATCGCGAGCCTGATCATTTGCACGATGCTCTACGTTTTAATGGCGGGCGTGATTACCGGGATGAGAAAATATAGCACTTATTTTGGCGACCCGGCCGCAGTCGCAACCGCGTTCGCTGGCCGACCTTGGGCGCAGGCGCTCATCTCTGCGGGAGCGTTGGCTGGAATTACTTCCGTCCTGCTGGTCTTCCAACTCGGCCAACCGCGCATCTTTATGGCCATGGCACGCGACGGTTTGCTGTAGCCCTATTTTGCGAAAATTCACCCGCGGTTCCGCACACCGTACATCACGACGATTTGGACAGGCATCTTCGTTGGTGGCGTCGCCATGCTTACCGATATCGGATCCCTTGCGGACCTCACGAACATCGGAACGCTTTTTGCCTTTGTCCTGGTTTGCCTCGGGGTGATTATCTTAAGGCGCAAAGATGCCAGCCGCCTGCGCCCATTCCGAGTGCCCTTGGTGCCGTTGTTCCCGCTTCTGGGCGTATTTTTTTGCTTTGTGCTGATGCTGAGTCTGCCAATCGAAACATGGATTCGCTTCTTTGTTTGGCTCGCGATCGGCCTTTGCATTTATTTCCTTTACGGCATACGCCACAGCAAACTGCGCAGCGGGATCGACGAGGGGCCGACGGAGGACATTCCTCCGCCGCTCATCAAGACGTAAAGGTAGCGTGAGCCTCCGGCGCGCCGCGGCGGGCGAGACGCATGCGCTACTTGCTCCGCGCGCGACCTATGCCGCTTTCTGCGCGTGACTTACTCTGTCGTCAGTCTCGAGCCACTCGAACGTTGTCGCGTTTGCCGGATCGAGT
>WNGP01005738.1_pt1 | contig 10355 bp, 12 predicted proteins | sample 5407671 | NCBI WGS metagenome assembly WNGP01 (sample SAMN13153381, study PRJNA577476) | soil metagenome | isolation source: 40 cm soil or saprolite under Garry oak tree replicate 2 | place: USA:California | collected 2016-06-15
CGTCTCGCAGCCGCTCGAGACGCTTTGCAGCTTGGGCTTCGTCTTTAGCCATGAAACACGATACAAACGCGCAAAATCTCGGCAATCGCACGGCGGTAATGCAAACGGTAGGGCGGGCAGTCCTCTGCACGCCGTTCTGTTTGCAATAACAGCGGCGCGCAGGAAGTGACGCGCCCTACCTACACTGCGCTTTCAAAATCGCGCAAGAACAGCTAAGCGTAAGAAGTGATGAAACCCGGTGAGCGCATTCTCGGGGTCGAAGGCGGCGGCACGAAAACCGCCTGGGTACTCGTTGAACCTGTAGCCGGGATCGGTGATCCCGGCTGGGAATTTCACGTCATCGACCAGGGAAAACTGCCCCCATCGAATTTTCGCCTCACGACGCCCGAGCGTCTGCGCGTGATTCTTGCTGAGCTGCCAAAGCAAATTGATCGCGCCGGAGTTTTCCTTGCAGGTTGCGCCACAGAGGAAGATCGCCGTTCGCTCAAGCAAATCTGTCTCGAGATCTGGCCAAATGCTAAAATCGTTACGGGTAGCGACCGCGACTCCGGCCTCGCAGCGGCGCTCGATCATGGAGACGGAATTGTCGTCAACGCTGGAAGCGGTTCATCGGTCACTGGACGCCGGGGCGAGCGAATCGAAAGAGCCGGCGGGTGGGGACACATCCTGGGCGATGCTGGCGGCGGTTATTTTCTTTCCATTCAGGCGCTTCGTCTGATCTTGCGCGAACACGATTTGCATTGCGGTGAGATCGGCTTCGCCGCAAAAATCCTGCACGCGCTGTCCTTAAACAACCTGGATGAACTCGTGCGCTGGGTGCAAACGGCGGACAAAATGGACATCGCGATGCTCGCCCCGGTGGTGTTTGAAGCCGCGAATGAGGGTGATGCGCGCATGATGGAGATCATTGAAGAAGGCGCGCGTGTCCTCTGCGAATACACCGAGGCCGTCGCATCGGGTCTGCATTTGCTAGCGCCAAAGGTCGCAATGATTGGCGGCCTGTTTTACCGTGACTCGATTTATACGCATGCGTTTCGGCGAAGACTAAAAAAGAACCTGCCTGATGCTCGCGTGGCAGTCGCGGAACGCGCACCTGAGCTTGGGGCGGCATGGCTCGCATCCGAGCTTTGTGATCACGTCGCAGTTCATCCCAAGCTATCGGAGACCGAAATCGACGGTTTGGCTGCCGCTTTAACCGAGCAACGCAACCCTCGCTCGGAGAATCTGGAAAAAATGAGCGGACGAGAGTTGGTTGAAGTTTTTGTCGAGGAAGAGAAGTTCGTCCAGGCGGCATTGCATGCGGCGGCTGCCGAGCTGACCAGGGCCGTTGAAATCGTGGCCGAATCGCTGCGAAATGGCGGCCGGTTGTTTTATGTTGGTGCCGGGAGCAGCGGGCGCATTGGCGTTCTTGATGCGAGCGAAATCCCACCGACGTTTGGCGCGCCACGTGAGCTTGTGCAGGGAGTAATCGCGGGCGGGGTGACTGCGCTGTCTCGCAGTGCGGAGGGCGCGGAAGACGACGAAACCGCCGGCGCATTGGCCATGGATGAGCGGCGAATAAAAAATCCCGATGTTGTCATCGGGATTTCGGCCAGCGGCAGAACGCCATTCGTGCTCGGCGCGCTTGCGCGCGCAAAGCAGTTAAGAGCAAAGATGATTCTGCTCACGTGTAATCCAACTGTAGCCGGTGGCGCTGACGCCGGCCAGCCGCGATCCCCGATCGCGGCTACAGTTCTCGATCTGGTGATCACGCTCGCCGTTGGGCCGGAAATTCTTACCGGATCAACAAGGTTGAAAGCCGGTACCGCGACAAAGGTTGCTCTCAACATGATTAGTACCGGCGCAATGATTGCGCTTGGTAAAGTGCACGGCAATTTGATGGTGGATCTGCATACGACTAGCACGAAGCTGCGCGATCGCGCCGTGCGCGTGGTCGCTGAGTTGACCGAATGCGATTACAGTTCCGCACGCGAAAAGCTCGAAGCGAGCGGTTGGAATCTCCGTAAAATCATAGGTGGAATTGACAAAAAGTAGGCGTCATGGTGTTTCGCATTGCGATGGGTCTCCGCAGTGTCGAACGCCTGGGCAGATGTTTCTTCGTCCGTCATCAGCGCTAAGCGTCACAGAAAATTTTCACTTCGATAAGCGCAACAGAACTGCCTCGCGCGAAGGTAGGTATGACTTAACCGAAAGGAAACCTCTATGCTGTGGACAATATTTGTGATCTTGCTGGTGCTCTGGCTCCTTGGACTGGTCAGCTCCTATACCCTGGGCGGATTCATTCACATCCTGCTCGTCATTGCGATTGTGGTGCTGATCATTCAGTTGATCTCAGGCCGGCGGCCATTGTAAGCTCGCACTAATGAAACCAGCCGGCATTGTCGGCATCATTCTGATCGTTATCGGACTCATCGGCTTTGCTTGGGGAGGTTTGGGTTGGACGACACAAAAAAAAGATGCCGAACTGGGTCCACTTGAAATCACGCACAAGGAGACTCACGGGGTCGCTTTTCCGCCGATCGCGAGCGGAATCTGTCTCATCGGCGGTATCTTGCTGATAGTCGTCGCCAGCCGAAAAAGCTAGCCGCCCGCTTTTAGCACCGCGAAAGTTTTGCTGCCTTTGCGGTCGAGGTACAAGAGCACGCCGCGTTTCGGATCGGCCTTGTTGAGCGCATCGCGGAATGATTGGACGTTCGTTACCGGTTTGCCGTCCACTTCGGTAATGACGTCTTCACGCTGGATGTCCTGCGCCGCAGCGATACTGTTGTCTTCCACACTCGTTACAATCACTCCTTGCTGAACCGGAAGCTTTAAGCGTTTCGCAACCTGCTCCGTCAATTCCTGCACCTGCAATCCAAACTTGCCGACACTTTCCTGTGACGGTTGCGGCGGCTGGGTCGGCAAAGCATTTGACGCTCGCGCGATCTCGTTAGGTAATTCGCCAAGCTTGATGGGGACTTTGATCGTTTGGCCTTTGCGCCAAACGGTCAATTGGACATTTTGGCCGATTTTCTTTTTCAGGATCTCGTGCTGAAGCTGTGAGTCTGTTTCGGTCGGCGTTCCGTCTACCTGAGTGATAACGTCGAACGGCTTCAAGTCGCTTTTGGACGCAGGCGCATCAGCTTCGATCGTGCGCACCACCACTCCTTTATCAGCGCCCTTAAACAAATCCCGAATCGTTGGATCGTCACCGAGCGTTTCGATCCGGATGCCCAGCCACGGACGCATGATTTTATGGCCGGCGACCAGCTCGGCGCCGATTTCTTTCGCCATGTTGATTGGAATTGCAAAGCCCAGTCCGCGGTTCATGCCATTGATCAGCGTGTTCATCCCAATGACCTTGCCATCGATGTTGCACAGCGGTCCGCCGCTGTTACCCGGGTTAATTGAGGCATCGGTCTGCAGATAATCTGAGATCGAATAGCCACCTGTCTGAAACAATTTGCTCCGGCTTTTGCCGCTGATTACTCCGTAGGTAAACGTGTAGTCGAGCTTGAATGGCGCGCCGATCGCAAACGCAAACTGCCCAACCCGCACAGCATCGCTGTCCCCAAGTTGGACGACTGACAGATCTTTCGCGTCGATCTTGATGACGGCGATATCGGTTTTCTCGTCCGTACCCACTACCGTTCCTGAAAAATTCCGCCCATCTCTTAACTTCACGTCGATTTTATCTGCGCCTTCTACCACATGAAAGTTCGTGAAAATGTAGCCATCAGGCCGCACGATAAAACCAGAGCCTTCGCTCTGGACCGGACGCGGCCCGCCGGGATTTCGGCGTGGATTGTTTTCATCGGGCGGCCCCTGAAAGAACAGGTCGTCGAGCGGCGAGGTCTCGCTCAGGTCATTCTTTTTGGAAACCTCAATAATGACCACGCTCGGCGCGACAGTTTCGAACACTTTGGCGAAAGCGTCGTTTAATTGGTGAACGACGTCCTTGCCCGCTTCCGCCCGGAAATCATTCGGCGGAACGGTGGAATTCGGGGCGACCTCAGGTTGCGCTGCAAACGATGTACTCAGTGCAACGCACAGGGTAAAAATGGACAAACGCATGGATTGGAATTTGGACAGCAGGGAACATGCAACGTTCAACTGGCTGCGTCCAATCCCGGCTTACTCAAAGTCGGGCTCGCGCTTTCGTCGGAGTTATACGACATTTGTTGACGAAGCTCGTATAATTCCAAGCCCAACCCTGCATATGCACGTGTTCAAGAGGCGAGTCGTCTTCCCGGCAGGCGTTGCAATTTTGATTTTGATCCTTCTGTGGGCAATGGCCATTGGGCCGGAACCTCCTGCGCGCGTCACCATCTCGCCGGAAGAACTCGTGCGGGCTGTCACGATTCAGCGCGATTCCCTTATCGACTTGTGCCTGATCGAGCGCGTCGACCCCAACGGGCGTGATGCGCAGGGGCGCACGCCGCTGCTGATCGCCACGTCTCAGCAAAATTGGAAAACGGCTCACCGACTGCTTGACGTCGGGGCGCTTGTTGATGTTGCCGATAAGAATGGTTTTACGCCGCTGATGGCAGCAGCCATGCACGGAACCCCAGCAACGTTCAGACTACTTCTGGAGCGCTCAACCAAGCTTCGCCCCGAAGTTCCGTGCGCGGACGGGCGGGACCTTTTGGGCTTTGCTCTGGACGGCGGTAATCCGGAGATTATCGACACCGTGATGGAGCGCTTACCACCAGCGCCGCACTGGACAAGCAGTACGCGACGTGCTCTGACCGCAGCCCTCCAAGCCGGGAAAAAGGAGCAAATCCGATTGCTTCTCGGCAAACATTCAGCGCCTCCGACACCTGAGGGAAAGAAGGTGCCGTTTCTTGCCTATTCCATTGCGGGAAACAACTCCTCTCTTTTCAGCACGCTTTTGGCTTGCGGAGCCGACCCTAACACGGTTCTTCCGTCTCAATGTGACAAGGATTTTCTAGCTATGCTCTCGTCGAATGCGCTTCGCAGCTACGTGGAAGAAGATAGGAATCTTACTGTCGCGATGCTTGCCGCAGGGCTTGGACAGGACGACTATCTGCACTCTCTGATCGATGCAGGTGCGAACCGGAGCCGATTGACGAGTCGAGACAAGATGTCTGCGTTGGATATTGCCGCTGAAACGGGTCACTGGCGTGCCGCACAAATTCTTCTTGGCGGTGGACCATCCCCGGATCGCTTGCGCCTCGAAATTTCTCTCGGATTGCAGCGGATCGCTCTCGTTAAAAACGGCGTTCCAGTGTATCGCACGCAATGTTCGACTGGCCGACCAGGTTATTCGACTAAACGAGGCGAATTTGTGATCACCAACAAGGAACGAAACCATCGTTCCACGATCTACCACGTAGACATGCCGTATTTCATGCGTCTGAGTTGTCTCGATTTTGGAATGCATGCGGGGTACGTGCCGAATTATCCGGCGTCGCACGGCTGCATCCGATTGCCCGAGGACGCTGCTCGCAAATTCTTCTCGGAAATTCCGGTCGGCACACTTGTGACCGTGCAATAAGGCGACAGGCGATTGCCTGGTCAAATTCCGACGTCGCCGAAAGGCATCTATGATTTCCTTGAATCCAAACTGTGCCTTGCGGCATCTTAATGGAAATCAATGGAAGCAGATGAGCAGCCTTTCTCTCTCGTGACCAACCAGGCTTCTGTCGCCACGAAAATTTCGAGCGCCACTCTGGCGGGACTACTCATCTCGCTCGTCGCGATGGTCGTGATTCGCTATGCGTTCGCGTTTTTTGTACCCGAGATTACGTTTGCCTCGGCAATTCTGAAGGAAACGCTGATTTGGGCGAGCGCAGCCGCTCTCCTAGTTATTATCCGTCGCGGCGAACGTTTATCGTTTAGGTCAATTGGCCTCGGCACATGTCGCTGGTGGAAATCGATTGCCTGGGGATTGGTGATCGCGATCGTATCGGCGGTAGTCGTCGGCGGCCTTGCTTATCTCACGGGGTACGGACACGGTCCGGGTTCCGCCGCATTCGAGAAGCTGCCGCTCTGGTTGATTACACTGATCGTTTTGCGCGCTGGAGTGGTGGAAGAATTATTTTACCGCGGTTACGCCATTGAACGCCTGCGGATGATTGGTCTCGGACCTTTTTGGTCCGTAACAATTCCGCTGGTTATTTTTTCGCTTGGCCATTGGTCCGGAGGCGCTGCAAATATTCTGATCGCGTTCGCAGCGGGCATAATCCTGACCGGATTTTATTTGTGGCGTCGCGATCTGGTGGCCAACATGATAGGCCACGGCTTGGTGGATTTTGTTGCCAACGTTGTGCCAAGACTTTTTTCCTGAACGCGGCAGATTACAAGGATGCCACACCGCCGTCGGCGGTAGCATATGAAACCTTTAATCTTGTTCGCTCCCGGCGCAGGCGCACCGTCATCCCACCCCTGGATGCAAAATTGGAAAGTTCGTTTGTCCGAAATCGGTGACGTTGAGACTCTGGATTATGACTACATGCGCGACGGTCGGAAACGCCCCGATCCTTTGCCAAAACTGATCGCGGCACACCGGAAAGTATTGAGCCAGGCGCGAGCACGGCATCCGGCTGGATCGACTATCCTGATTGGCAAGAGCATGGGGGGGCGTATTGGATGTCACGTGTCGCTCGAGGAAAAAGTGGACGGCTTGGTTTGTCTTGGCTATCCGCTTTGCGCCATGGGCGATCGCACAAAAGTTCGCGACGAAGTTTTGCGCGCGCTAACTACGCCGATTGTGTTTGTGCAAGGCACGCGCGATTCGCTATGTCCGCTGGATCTGCTGGAGCGGGTGCGAACCGAGATGAAAGCGCCAAACTTTTTGCATGTTGTCGAGGGCGGCGATCATTCCTTGCGGGTGCCGAAGCGCCAGCTCGAGCTAAAGAGCGAAACGCAGGAAGACGTGGATCGGAAAATTCTCGAAACCATCGCTGGATTTGTTGACCAATTGCCAATGTCCGCAGATTAGATCGAGATGAGCGGAAAGAGGACGAAGCAGCGGCAGCGGAAGCCGAGTCACGTTTCCATCCGCACTGGTCAGGTCGAATTCGTCAAAGTCGGGACAGACGCCTGGCGGTGGCGCGATGTCTATCGTTGGCTCCTTGGCCTAAGGTGGCCGCAGTTCGCCGCGTTTGTCGCCAGTCTTTACGTCGGGCTAAATCTTTTTTTCGCCGCGCTTTACAGTCTCCAGCGAGACAGTATCGCCGGCAGCACTGGTGGGCATTGGTTCTTTGATTACTTCTTTTTCAGCGTGCAAACGCTGGCCACGGTTGGCTATGGCCACATGTATCCGCAAACACTTTACGGTCATATCATCAGCACGGTCGAAATCATGAACGGCATATTTTTACTCGCGGCGATGACCGGCCTCATTTTCGTGCGCTTTTCGCGCCCGATCGCGCGCGTTGTTTTCAGCAATTCTCTGGTGGTTGCGCCGTTGAATGGGAAGCCGACGCTCATGGTGCGAATCGGCAACGAAAATCAGCACAGCATGGTCGAGGCTGAGTTCCGGATCATGTTCTCGCGTGATGAACCGTTGGTCGAAGGCGGAGATTTCCGCTACTTTTATGTTCTCAAACTCCATTTCGATCGGCTGACGGTTTTTCCCGCGGCGCTTACTCTGCGACATACAATCGATGACAAGAGTCCGCTTTTTGGCGCGACTGTTGAGTCTCTCGAAGCCAGCCGTGCGCTGTTTATAGTATCAGTCGTCGGAATCGATCCGGTCATCGCAGCGTCGGTTCAAACGCAAAAGGATTACAGCTGGCGCGATATTCAGTTCGGCCGCCGCTTTGTCGAAATCTACACCGAGCATGGCGGTGGTCGGCTCACCGTGGATTACGGGCGACTTCATGACACCGAACCAGGGGACTGACGTTCGCCGTTACGCCAGACCCGAATTCGGAGCCTTGCCGATATTATGTGGGCGGCAGAAGAATCATGCGCGCAAACTGGAACATGGCGGCAACAAGCTGAAGAACAATCCCAATGAAGAATGGCCAGAACGCGGCTAGGAAGACGACGTTAAATTTGCGCCGCGGTGCTGAGAGCTTCAGCCGGTTCCATGAATTATCACTTCAACATTCGGTACCGAATTGCGGAAGAACTATTTTGCAGATTATCTTTCAAGTCCAACCAACGAAAGGAGTAACAAACCTATGGCAACTTATGTCTGTCTGATTCAGTTTACGGATCAAGGTATTCGCAACATCAAGGACACAGTGAAACGAGGCGACGCCGCGATGGCGGAGGCGGAAAAAATGGGTATGAAGATCGTGGACGAATTCTGGACGATGGGCGCTTACGACGCTGTTGTGGTGCTCGAGGCGCCCAACGATGAGACGATGAGCGCCTTCATCCTCAAGATCGGCTCACTCGGCAACGTCAAGGGTCACACGCTGCGCGCTTTCCGCCGGAACGAGATGGAAGACATTCTAGCGAAAATAAAATAGCTGCCGTTAAGGGCCGCCGGCGCACCAGTTCCGTCGCAGACATCGCTGGCTAGGAAGCTTGCGCTGCGTTCCGCCCGCTTTCGCCTTGAAGAGCCGGGGATTGGAACTAGTACGGCTGCCCTGGAGGCAGAGCTGATGAAACAAGAACGACGCGATCCGAGTGCTGCCATAATGCCGTGAACACGTATGTTCGCCCCGGCTGGACGTTCAGTATGGTCGATGTCGGCTGGTAGAAGTAGTAGTTCGGAACGGCCGAGACGGTCAACACACGACGCCCCGCTGGGATAGAATGATCATAGCGGCGGCCTTGTACCACGTTCGCGACGGTTCTTCCATCGATCTGAAGATGGAGAGACAAATTCCATCCAAAGTTCGGAACCCTCAAAACAATCAGACGCCCGCCCGGCTGAGCGCGGCAGTTCCGATCGAGACTACGCAAACAAAAACAAGAATGAGAAAGACTCTGGTTGGGGAGGTGAATCTTGACTTCATTGCCGGATGTTACGCTTGTGACTTGTTTTTGGCTAGCGCCGCGTTCATGAACGCCCAGAGCCATACTCTGCGCGCCTTCCGCCGGAATGAGATGGAGAAGATTCTGGCGAAGATCAAATAGCTGCTATTAAGGTACGAGGCGCGACAATTCCGCTGCAGGCAATATCGCAAACTCGCGAAAGGTCGGAGTTCCGTCCGATCAGCGAACCGGCTCGGGTATAGATACGTTAGAGCTGTTCGCTTCAGCGGCTGGTATTCAACCTAGCGCGGCTGCCCGGCGGCAGGGCTGATGGTTCAGTGTCATCGATGTCGGCTGGTAAGCGCTGTAGCTTGGCACGGTCGCGACCGTCAGTACACGTCGCCCCGATTTTGCCAGGTGGCCCCGGGGGACAACAACACCCCTGATGGACGGAGATAAACCAGATTCGAATCCCACATCGCAGTAAACACATTAGCCCATCCTGGCTGGATGTTCACTATTATCGAAGTCGGCTCGCTTAAGCTTGCGTTTGGCACCTTGCGCACCGTTAAGACGTGCTCCCCGGCTGGCAACCATGCATGATAGTGGCGACCCTGTACGACGGTCGCGACGGGCCTGCCGTCGATCTCAAGATTGAAAGCTAAATTCCATCCAAAGTTCGGCGACCTGAGAATGACCAAATGCCCACCGGGCTGAGCGGCGGCGGTTCCAATCGATACCGCAGGAACAGATATGAGAATGAACAAGAGTCTGCTGAAGTAATTAGTCAAAGTCTTCATAGGCTGATTTTAGCACAAATTTCCTCTTGCGTCGCGGCTCGCATGAATTAGTCCGCCGCACTTGCAATCGGAGCGCGGCCGGATTCGGTGGAGTTATGTTTCCATACGTTGCGTTAGCAAAAGACAAGGCCTGGCAGCCCGGTCCTTACGAAGGTGTTGAGCTGATGATTCTGCACAAACACGAGACCACGGCCGGACTCGTCGTCCTGCGTAAATTTCAGGCTGGCCACACCATCCCGGCGCATACACACCCGGAGGCGAACGAATGGGCTTATGTCCTGGCAGGCGAATGGGAGGAATCTGGTACGATTTACACCGTTGGGGCGCTGTTCTTTGCTCCGAAAGGCACGCGTCACGGTCCGCACATTGCGCGCACAGAAGTGATCAGCCTCACAATTTTCGACGGACCGCTCACCGTCGAGTGATCTCGTTGCCGACTACAAACAATTCCAGTTGGCTGAGGTCGAAACCGAGTGTATTTCTTCAAGCATGAAGATCTTCGCCGCCCGATGTTTGATTGCCCTCGTTGTTCTGGCTGCCGCAAGCTTTGCGTTTGCCAATCCTTTCAAGACTAAAATTATCACCGGATCGAGTTCAGCTCTGGTAATCACAGTGCCCGACGATCACTTTCTTAAGATCACGAATTTTTCTCAGGAAGGAGGAACTGATCGCGGCGTC
>WNGP01006170.1_pt1 | contig 10350 bp, 5 predicted proteins | sample 5407671 | NCBI WGS metagenome assembly WNGP01 (sample SAMN13153381, study PRJNA577476) | soil metagenome | isolation source: 40 cm soil or saprolite under Garry oak tree replicate 2 | place: USA:California | collected 2016-06-15
CTAGAGTGCCACGCGTGGTGATAATTGGAGCGGGATTTGGCGGATTGCAGGCAGCTCATGCTCTGCGCAAAGCTCCGGTCGAACTCACGGTGATCGATCGCAATAATCATCACCTGTTCCAGCCATTGTTGTATCAAGTGGCCACGGCCGGCTTATCGCCTGCTGACATCTGCGTCCCAATCCGCTTTACCCTCCGGAAACAAAAAAACACGGAAGTGCTGCTGGCCGAGGTAACCGGCATTGACCTGCAGGAACAGCGAGTACTCATGGGCGATCGCTCAATAGGGTACGACTACCTGGTCGTTGCAACTGGTGCCAGTGATAACTACTTCGGACACGATGATTGGGAGCACTTCGCGCCCGGCTTGAAGTCAGTAGTGGACGCGACGAAACTCCGGCGCAATATATTGCTGGCATTTGAAGCTGCTGAAATGGAGACCGATCCAGAAAAGGTCAGAGCCCTGTTGACATTCGTGTTGGTTGGTGCTGGACCAACGGGTGTCGAGATGGCAGGCGCCATTGCAGAACTGGCGCACAAAGCCATAGCTTCGGATTTCCGCCATAAAGAATCTTGCCCACGTTTCCCGAAGCTCTAGCGCAAAAGGCGCAGCGGGCATTGCAGCATTTAGGCGTTGAGGTTCGAACAGGGACTCCCGTCGAAGCCATCGATGAGGACGGCGTCAAGGCTGCAGGTTCGCATATCGCAGCGAAAACCGTGATCTGGAGCGCAGGTGTCAAAGCCTCGGCGGCCGGTCAATGGTTGAAGGCCGGAGTAGATCGCGGCGGTCGGGTTAAAGTATTGGAGGATCTTTCTCTGCCCGGACACTCGAACATTTTTGTCATTGGTGATACTGCCAGTGCTACACAAGATGGGAAGCCTCTCCCTGGGGTTGCTCCTGTAGCCATGCAGGCAGGTCGCTACGTGGCTTCTATAATCGCTCAACGCGTTGCCGGGAAGAAACAGGCTGCTCCTCCATTCCGTTATCACAACAAAGGAAATCTCGCCACAGTAGGTCGCTCCTTCGCCGTTTTGGAAATAGGTAAAATTCGCCTCACTGGCTTTGTTGCCTGGGCCATGTGGCTGACCATCCATATCTTCTACCTGATCGGCTTTCGCAATCGCTTCCTGGTCTTTTTCCAGTGGACGTGGGCCTATTTTACCTTCCAGCGCGGTACCCGCTTGATCACCTTCCAGGAGAAGCCAGAAATCCCCTAGCGCCTGGGCTTGCTTGACGGGCTTAGTTTTGCTTATAATGTCTAAACAAAGCCCGTTTTAAATTGCTGAGGTGCAATGTGCAAGATACCCAGATGACGCTTCCCATAGGCACTATTCTGCGAGATCGTTATGTCGTGGAGGAATTGCTTGGCAAAGGTGGATTTGGCGCTGTCTATCTCGTGCGGGACCTGCGCGTCAGACAGAATCTATTTGCCCTTAAGGAGCTGATTGACTCTAGCAAGCTAGAGCGAGAGCACTTCACCTTCGAAGGAGAGATACTCAAACGCGCTGATCACCCGGCGCTGCCTCGCATTTATCGTGTCTTCGACGATGATAAAAGCGGCCGGGCATATATCCTCATGGACTATATTGAAGGCGCGAACCTGGAAGCGCTGCGCCAGCAGCAGCCTGAGAAGCGTTATTCGTTAGCCCGAGTGTTATTTCTAGTAGCACCTGTTATCGATGCCGTCACTTACCTGCATCAACAACATCCTCCTATTGTTCATCGAGACATTAAGCCGTCCAACATTATTGTACCGAAAGCGGGCGATGGAACGGTGTTAGTCGATTTTGGCATCGCCAAGGAGTATGACCCTGACTCAACCACCACCGCGATTCGTCGAGCTTCACCTGGCTTTGGGGCCCCCGAGCAATATACCCGTGGAACCAATACACGTACCGATATCTATGGACTGGGCGCAACCATCTATGCCTTGCTCACAGGTCTTATTCCTGCCGACGCCTTCCATCGCATGGCTCAAATGGGGAGCACAGGCATTGATCCCCTTGAGCCAGTCAACCGCCTGGTACCGTCCATTCCTCAACCCGTGTCTGATGCTATTTCTTGGGCTTTGGCCATACGTAGTGAAGACCGTTTCTCTACGGTTGAGGAGTTCTGGCAGGCCTTGAATGCATTTCCTAGCAATGCCTTCCTGGCAGATCGGCGACAAATGGCGCCCGTAATTGTCTCGCCCGCACCGGCTCCAGCACCAGTGAGTGCTAGAGATACTACTTATTCTGCATTCCAGCAAGAACAGCCGCGCCGTTCTGGTAAACCTGTCCTCGTTCTCTTGCTCCTGGCTGCCCTGCTCATCGGTGCAGGCGTCGCGGCGGGTTTCTTCGCCTATACATCCAGTCATAGCGCCGCGAATACGCCAACCTCAACGCCTGCTCATCCTACGCCAAAGCCTACCCACCATCCTAAAGCTACTCCGACTCTACAGCCAACGATAGCCTCTACTCCTACTACTGTTACTACTGTGCCCGGTGTCGCTGGGGTGCATAATGGCACCATTCACAACACGACTGGAGGACTCACCGCTACTATGTCTCTCACTATTCAGCAGAATAAGGGTGCTATCAGAGGCAACTTCAAGGTAGCTTCTCCACTTCAGGGGAGTGGTCCTTTCAAGGGCAACGTTACTACTACGGGTCGTATCCAATTCATAGTCCATAGCAACCAGGTGCCGGCTCCGCTCTACTTTTGGGGTACAGTGCAAGCAGATGGCAGCATGCAGGGAAACTATTGTAGCCTGGACTCGACAAACCACTGTAATCCCAATGTAGGTGGCGCTGGCTTTTGGAATGCTGGTCCTGCATCAACTCCTTCCTCCTCTGTCCCGAGTAATGATCTCCAGGTAATCAATACTGGTCGTCAATACGGCGCCAGGTACGGGGGCTGAGTTCCCAGTAAGAGCGGGGAACTGTCACGCATTCATATAACGAATGATCCCTGGTATCAAGCTCTTAGAGGTGCAAGATGCAATTGACGCAAGATACACTCCCCGTTGGGACTGTTGTGCAGGGTCGTTATATCGTGGAAGGTCACCTCGGCCAGGGCGGCTTTGGCGCTGTTTACCTGGTGAGAGATCACCGCGTCAAGCATAATCTTTTTGCCCTCAAAGAGTTAATCGATTCAAATAAGCAAGAAAGAGATCGCTTTACCCGTGAGGGTGAACTATTAAGACGCCTCGACCATCCTGCGCTCCCTCGCGTCTACCGCGTATTTGAAGATAACAAAAGAGGGCGTGCCTACATGCTCATGGATTACATTGAAGGCCCAAACCTGGAAATGCTGCGGCAAAAGCAGCCGGAGAAGCGCTTTTTGTTACCCCAGATTCTTACTATTATGGAGCCCATCATCGACGCCATTAGTTATCTGCATAGTCAACACCCTTCTATCATCCACCGCGACATCAAACCTGCTAACATTGTAGTACCAACAGCAGGAGATGAAGCCGTACTTGTCGATTTTGGCATTGCCAAGGAACATACTTCCGATACGACCACGACTGCCATTCGCCGTGCTTCACCATGTTATGCCGCCCCTGAGCTCTACGGCGTGGGAACCGATTTTCGTACTGATATCTATGAATTGGGTGCTACATTCTATGCTCTACTGACTGGCGTCGTTCCCGTTGATTCTTTCCTCAGGATGACACAAATAGCAAGCAAAGGGACGGATCCGCTGGAGCCCGTGCGGCAGGCAGCGTCAACCATCCCTGAACCTGTGGCTGATGCTATTTCCCGCGCTATGTCTATACGCATCGACGATCGCTTCTCTACGGTTGAGGAGTTCTGGCAGGCTTTGAATGCCGATCCGAAGTGGCGCGAAATGCCTCCTGCCAGTGTTCCTCCAATAGACCCGTCCCCACAGATGGTCATTGAGCATCAAACAACGCTCTTGCAAGAACAAGGACGAAGCACTGCTCGCCCCAGCAAACGTGGCATACTTGTCCTTGCTTTACTGCTGCTGGTGATTGGCTTGAGTATTGGGGCAGCTCTGTGGTCTTACTCTACCACTGGCGCTACCAGGAAAGCGGCAACTCCAACCCCCGTCGTGATCCCTACCAGCATTACACCCACCTTCGGTCCTACTGTGACCCCTGCTACTCCTGTCCCGGTCGTTCCAGCTATTGCCGGGTCGTATAAGGGTGCTATTCACAATACCCCTGCCGACGTGAATTCAACGATGTCCCTCTCGAATATCAAGCAGCTTGGCAAAAACATTACCGGTCGCCTTACCTTAGGTCCCGGGTTGATAGGAGATGGCCCCTTTACAGGAACCGTCGATGCTACAAGACATATCCAGTTCACGGTCCCCGGTGTTTTCGGAAACGCCTCACTCCATTTTTACGGTATAGTGCAATCCAATGGCAGCCTCAGGGGAAACTATTGCAGCCTCGATCAAGTAGGGCATTGTAACCAGCTTGCCGGTGGCTATGGTACCTGGAATGCTACACCAGCACCTCAACAGTCACTGCTTAACTCAGCTCTGGCAAGCACCTACCCCTATATGCTATACTGCACATTTACATGATACTGATTCTGCTCTTCACCCATCCCATTTTTAGGAACACAACATGTTCTACGATCACACAAAAATCTATGTAAAAGCTGGTGACGGCGGCAATGGCTCTATCCACTTCCGCCGCGAAAAATTTGCGCCTTTCGGTGGACCGGATGGCGGAGATGGCGGCAGGGGTGGCAGTGTGTATATAGAGGCGACTGCCAGCCTGAATACCTTGATCGATTATCGCTACCACCAGCATTTCAAGGCCGGAGCAGGAGGCGCGGGTGCCCGCCAGAAAATGCATGGAGCCAAAGGGAAAGATATTGTGCTCACAGTCCCCCGTGGTACTATCGTGCGCGATGCCGATTCCAAAGAGATTATTGCAGACCTGTTGGAGGATGGTCAACGTGTAATGGTCGCTCGCGGCGGGCGTGGAGGCCTGGGTAATGTACATTTCGCTACCTCGACGAATCAGGCCCCGCGCGAAGCACAAAATGGAGAACCTGGTGAAGAACGCTGGCTTCTCCTTGAGCTGCGTTTGATTGCCGATGTTGGCATTGTTGGCTATCCCAACGCTGGCAAATCAACGCTCCTCTCGGTAGTTACTGCTGCCCAGCCCAGGATCGCCGACTACCCCTTTACCACCATCTCGCCTAATCTCGGCGTTGTGGCTATTGGTCAGCCCGGGAGTGGCGACGAGTCTAGTTTTGTGTTGGCCGATATCCCTGGTCTCATTGAAGGAGCCGCGCAGGGTATCGGTTTAGGCCACGAGTTTCTGCGTCATATACAGCGCACTCGTTTATTGATACACATGTTGGATGGCGCGTCACTTGAGCGTGATCCCTGGCAAGATTTTAAGAACATCAATAAGGAACTGCGCGAGTACGATGAACGCCTGGCGCAGCGTCCGCAAATTATCATATTGAATAAAATGGACCTGCCTGAGGCCCGGCGGCGCTGGCCCGAACTCAAGGCCAGGGCTGAAGCTGCCGGCTATCCAGTCTTTGCCATCTCCGCTGCTGCACACCAGGGCACTGCTGAACTTATGCAATATACTGCCCGCCGCTTACAAGAGATCCAGCAGGAAGAAGCAGAACAAGCCGTGTCACAGATTGTGTCAGATATGGCAGGGCCGGTACTGCGCCCGCAGCCGGATGATGCCTTCAGCATTACGAAAGAGGAGGGAATCTTTGTCGTACATGGCAAGCGCGTTGTGCGCACCGTGAGCATGACTAACCAGGGCAGCGAAGAAAGTATGGACCGTCTACAGGTCACGTTGTCCAAAATGGGAGTAACGAAGGCTCTGGAAGAAGCGGGCGTCAAAGTCGGCGATACAGTGCGTTTCGGCAAGGTCGAGTTGTACTGGGGCGAATGAACGTTTTTGAGGGCGCAAATCGCGAGACGGGCAAGCTATAACACAAGAATTGTGTTATACTCATATAGAGGAAAACGTATATCGTGCATTTAAGTCCCCATGTCGCTGCCTATCACGGATTGCGAGAAATGCCACATACGTCAGGAACCCAATCCCCTAAAAGGGGATGGGCTTGTTTCGGCAAGCTCACCTGTCCAGACTTAGCTAGCTTACTAGCTACGTTCAGAGCGAAATTAGGTACCCTGTGGTGCGTTGCCAGCCGCAGGCTCTACGGTGCAGGTTTAAACAAGTCTACAAGGGTTAAGCCAGTGATCTGCACGTGAAACCGTTTTGAACATTGTCAAGGCACACATTACCCGGGTCATCCGGAGGCTCTGTCAAGAGCAAAGGAACCATGAAGTCGAGCTTCGTTTTCCTCGTCGATACCAATAGGCAGCCACTCTCCCCGGTGCATCCAGGCCGAGCACGCATCTTGCTCAAGGCCGGAAAAGCTGCCGTGCTGAAACGTTACCCGTTTACACTCATACTCAAGGCCGCCATTGAGCAACCGCAGGTACAGCCTCTGCGCATCAAACTCGATCCTGGGAGCCGGACCACCGGGATCGCCATTGTGGACGATGAAAGTGGTCAGGTGCTTTTTGCCGCAGAGCTTGCGCATCGCAGCCAGGAGATCAAGAAGGCGCTCGTCGAGCGCCGAGCGGTACGCCGTAGGAGAAGGGCACTCCATACCAGATACCGCAAGCCCAGGTTTCAGAATCGCATCAGGCCACAAGGCTGGCTTGCCCCTTCCTTAAAGAGCAGAGTGTTCAACATCGTGACCTGGGTCAAGCGCCTGCGCAACCTTTGCCCCATCAGGGCGATCAGTATGGAACTCGTTCACTTCGATCTGCAACTCATGCAGAACCCAGAAATAAGCGGCATCCAATACCAGCAGGGAACACTTGCAGGCTATGAGTGTCGTGAGTATCTCTTAGCAAAGTGGGGCAGAGCATGCTCGTACTGTGGCAAGCAGAACGTTCCCCTGGGGATTGAGCATATTGTGGCCCGTGCCAACGGAGGTACTGACCGCATTAGTAATCTCTGCCTGGCCTGTGAACCCTGCAACACAGCCAAGGGTACCCAGGATATTGCCGTATTCCTGGCAAAGAAACCCGATCTCCTCAAGAAGATCCAAGCCCAGGCCAAAGCTCCACTCAAAGATGCCACTGCAGTCAACTCCACGAGATGGGCACTCTTCGAGCAACTGAAGGAGATAGGGCTCCCCATGGAGTGTGGCAGCGGCGGGATGACGAAGTACAACCGCGCGCTTCGAAACTTGCCCAAAACGCACTGGTTAGATGCCGCGTGCGTGGGTGCCAGTACGCCACTGGTGCTCCAGGTCAATCAGATCAAGCCACTGCTCATCACAGCCAACGGGCATGGCTCTCGCCAGATGTGCTTAATGAATGAGTTCGGCTTTCCTCGCACCAAACCCAAAGCAAAGCACTTCTCGCACCCATTTCATACGGGTGATATCGTCAAAGCGGTCGTTCCCACGCATCTCAAGCATCCTGGAGTCCACATAGGCAGGGTGGCAGTCAGGGCAAAAGGAGCTTTTACCATCTCCACTAACAAAGGCAAAGTGACCGATATTGGCAAAAAGTATTGCCAGGTCCTCCAAAAAGCAGATGGATACGGGTATACGCAGAAAGGAGAGGCGGCATTTCCTCCCGTCCTCTAAAGGGAGACGGGTCCCCACGCCGTATTTTGTATGGGAGAGACACTAAATCTGCTATTTAAGCGTCGTGACGATGATTCGGTCGAGTTGCAGGTGCGCGAAAGCTGGTCTGGGCGCGTCGTCACCGGCAGCTTCGTTCCCCTTTACACCAGCAAGCAACTTAAAGCCCTGCAAAAGAGGCTCAATAACGTAGAGCGCAGCATGGAGGAATTACGGGAGGTTGGACATCGTCTCTTTCTAGCTTTGTGTGGCTCGGAGACTCCTGGCACGAATCGCCGGGACCATGCGGAACAATCGGTTCAGGCAATACTGCGCAGCGTTATTCAACGTACCCTAGGACGGCGTGGTACGGTTGCCCTGACCTTTAGCTTTGACCAGGGCTGTGATGAATTTGTGAGTTATCCCTGGGAGTTGTTGCATAATGGCGAGCACTTCCTCCTCGCTTCAGGCATATTCACGCTCACGCGGGCATTATTGCGCCCGGATGAACCTGTAGGGTGTGAATTACCCGTACATCCACCTTTTCGCTTACTCTACATTAGCGCGACTCCGCAAGGCTTGGCCACATTAGAAACGGAGCGCAGCTTTGAAGCTCTACAAGATGCAGTAGCAGCCCTGATAGAGAACAATCAATTATCCCTGGATCGCCTGGAGCCACCCACTTTCGATAATCTCGTCGAGTATTTCAGCTCACGTGGCGGGGCTGGTGTCTTTGATGAGACCGAAACCTCAATCCCCTGCTTTGTGATTCACTTCGATGGGCATGGTGCCTATGGTCGCCTCTGCCCAAACGAAGACTGCGAGCAGATGAATGATGCCGATGCTCGCAAGTGTACCAGGTGCGGAGAACCGCTCGGCCGCGTCAAAGCGCAAACATATCTCTGCTTCTGTACAGAAGAGGGTGGTAAGTGCTTCATCGGTACCCAGTCGTTGCGTGACCTATTTCTGAGCAGTGATGTACGCCTGGCAGTCTTTGCTGCTTGTGAAACCGCTACACTGTTGGAGGAGCACTCGCGTCACCAGCGGCGGCGCGCTGCTGTCGATGCCACACTTGCCACTGCGTTGGTCACAGCGCAGGTACCTGCCGTGGTAGCCATGCCTTTCTCTATCCAGGATGACCTTAACCCGACCTTTATGAAACACTTCTATAGTGCTCTCGCGCAAGGGCGTACGCTGGAAGAAGCCCTTTCACGTGCGCGCCATGCTATGTTGCCCAAGCAACATAGCTGGTTTATACCGGTGCTTTACCGGCATGTGGTCGAAGGAAAAGAGGAGCCGGTTGCACTCCTGGCCGATCAGGATACACCCGATGAACATGAGCATCTCACAGGACAGCTGGAAGCGATCAGCACCTTTGTGGGACGTGAGCAAGAGCTTCTTGAGATCGACGTATTGCTCACTGGTGCTGTTCGTGGGCGTGCAGGATTCGTGGGCATAGATGCCCGTAAGGAAGAACAGAGGGACGATGCGAGAGGTCAGTTCAAATTACGACCGGGAACGCACCACATCGCCTTAACTGGCCCCCCGGGTATAGGAAAAAGCGCCATCGCCTTCGAGGCAGTGCGCAGGAATCGCCAGAAGTTTGTGGGAGGCGTGATCAGTATTTCACTCCAGGGGGGGAGATCGTTCAGTGATGCACTCATCGACATTGGGCACCATTTGCGTATCTCTCCCCAAAACATGCATGCCACCGACCTCAGCCATCGCGAGCGTTTGGTACTGGGTAAATACCGTTCGTTGGCGGACAGGGAATTTCACTGTCTCCTTTTGCTTGATGGCTTTGAGGAAGTCAAAGAACATGCTGAATTAGAACTCTGGTATCGTTTCCTCTGCTCGTTGCCACAGGAAGTTGTTATCCTCGTCACGTCGCGCTCGAACCCAGGAAGCGCTGCCATAATCGAGGGGATGCCGTGCCACTGGTATGAGTACCAGGTCGGCAAAATGCCCGATGCAGATTTGCTCAGGCTCTTCAGCGAGCTGGCGGCAGAGAGTGGCCTGGATCAGCGCATCCACCTGGATGATCCTGCGCAGAAGGCAATATTGCGTGAGATCTGCACCTTGCTGGACGGCTATCCTTTAGGAGCACAATTGATCTTCGGGACGGCCAGTTCTATCAAAGGTAAAGTGTATACACCGGAAGCAGCGACACGTTCCCTGGAAGAAGTGCGGGATGAGCTGCGCAATACCCTACTCCCTGGTATCTGGGCCGTGTTGGAGGTCGCATATCAACGCCTGGCGCCGCCTGCGCGCCTGCTGCTTTCCTACCTCGCCGCCTTCAAATTGCCATTCAGCCGCGAGCAAATTATCATGCTGATCGCCCCTGAGACACATGACGCGCCTCATGAAGCCGTGCGCCTGGAACGGGAACATCCGGTGCATGATGTTCCGGCTGACAAACCAGACATGCTGCACTCGGGGGAAGATGTTGCCCCTGCAGTACTGGCAGAAAATTGGCGTGCCGCACGCGATGAACTCGTCACTGCCTCATTTATCCAGTTCGATGGCCGTGTCTACCGCATCCATCTCCAGGTCCGCAATTTTGCGCTTTCGTATCTTCCCCTTGGCGAGCGCCGACGCGTACATCGTGTAGCAGCGGCCTACTATTGCAGTCTTGCTCAACCCAGCCCAGACGAATGGTTTGCTGCCTTTGAACACCTGGAGGGGGCAGGTGAGCCACAGGACCTCCAGCATGCAGTGCGCCTGGCCGTGGATGCCTCGTGGGCGCTCGAGGGGCGCGGCTATGCACATGC
>WNGP01005742.1_pt1 | contig 10348 bp, 7 predicted proteins | sample 5407671 | NCBI WGS metagenome assembly WNGP01 (sample SAMN13153381, study PRJNA577476) | soil metagenome | isolation source: 40 cm soil or saprolite under Garry oak tree replicate 2 | place: USA:California | collected 2016-06-15
CGGTGAGCGCGCCGGCGGCGTCCACGAGGCCGCGGTCGCGCAGCCCGTCGACGACAGCGGCCAGCTGTGCCTTGGGCAGGTGGTGGATCCGGTCGAACTCTTCCGCCCTCATTCCGAGGGAGAGAGCGAGCAGGACGTGGGCCTCGGTGCCGCCGATGCCGTGCGCTAGGAGGGCGGCGTTGTGGCCGCCCCCGCGGTGCTCGCGCAGCAGCGTCGCCGCGTGCCAGAGCCTGGCCACCGGCTCCTGGGGCACGTCGAGCGCCCGGAGCCCGGCGTACAGCGCCCGGCCCTCGGTCGGCGCGCCGACCGCTGCCCGGGTGGCGAGGTCGGCGACCCGCACCAGACCTGAGGAGTCGGCAAGCTCCCCGATCATCTGCCGCAGCGCGGTGGCGCTGCCCCGCTCGCGCACGGTGATCGCCTCCTCCGGGGTAGTCTTCCCCCAGACCCAGGGAATGTGGCGTGCCACCTCGCCGTCGGCGAAGTTGTAGAAGACCGCGTGCACCACCTCGGCCGGTGCCAGTCCCAGTGGCGCGGCCCGTCCCGCGAAGTATCCGTCCAGGTAGTTGCGCATGCCGAGGGCTAGGAACGCCTTGTTCGGCGCCTCGGAGTAGGTGACGGTGGCGATCGGCTCGACGAGCTTGAACATGCGGTGGATCTTGGGCTGGGGGTGCGGCATCAGTCGGCATCTCCATTAGTTTGGGAAAATAAAATCGAAACATGGTCCCGAAGGGGCTCCTACTTCGCCCTCCCGCTATAGCCGAGGCGGTAGCCAAAGCCTCCGGCTGCAAGGGCGGTCGCCCCCTCGCCCTCGGCTGCCAGATCTAGTTCCCGCCCGCCGCGCCGGAAAGGACCGCCCCGGTGCCCGCCGTCGCTCCCACCGTCAAGCGCCGGCGAGTTCACGCGGGCAGGTCGTCGTTCCCCGCTACGCCGTGATGGCGATCTTGCCGCCGGGGTGGTGCCTCAGCATGTGCGTGACGGCTTCTGCCGCCTGGTCGAGCGGGTAGGTCTGGGCGATGACCACCTTGATCTGGCCCGATTCGAGGAGCCGGAGGAGCGCGGCCAGGTTCTCGCGGTTCACGGCGGGGGTCACGGTCCTCACGTTGGCGGGGCCGAGTCCCATCAGGACTGCCCGCGCCATCCGGGGAAGGCCCGCGAAAAGGCCGCCGGTGTAGCCGATGCTGTTCGGGATGAACGTTCCGCCTGGCGCCAGCGCTCGCACGACGGCCTTGGGCGGGTGGTTCAGCACGTTGTCGAGGATGACGTCGAAACGTTGACTACTCTGGGTGAAGTCTTCCTTGGTGTAGTCGATAAGGTGGTCGGCCCCGAGTGACCGGACTAGCTCGGTGTTGCCGGTACCGCACACGCCGGTGACTTCCGCGCCCAGCGCCTTGGCGATCTGGACCGCCATGGTCCCAACCCCGCCGGAGGCGCCGTTGATCAGGACGCACGAGCCGGCGTTCACCCGTGCCACATCGCGGACGGCGACCAGGGCCGTGAGCCCGCACATCACCGACGCTGCTGCGTCGGTGAACGCGAGCCCGGCCGGCTTCCTGACGAGCTGAGTCGCCGACGCGGCGGCGTACTGCGCGAAGGCGCCGGCCCGGGCCCCGGTGGACCCGAAAACCTCGTCGCCGGGCGCCAGGTCGGTGACGTGCTGGCCGACGGCCTGCACCACCCCCGCGAGGTCGCTGCCACGGACCGGGCGCCTGGGCCGGCGCAACCCGATGCCCGGGCGCATGATGTACGGTGCTCCGGCGACGGTGGCCCAGTCCGGGGTGTTTACGCTGGTGGCCCGTACCCGGACCAGGACATCGTCAGTGCCGATCGACGGCACCGCGGTCTCCGCGAGCTGCATCACGCGCTCCGGAACTCCGTAGCCGTCCTGGATGATGGCCTGCATGAGGGTCGGATTGGCGGGCATGATCGTGCTCCTTGTGCTACGCGAGACCTGCTGGGAGGCAGCCACTCGTCCTTCGTTCTGGACAAACATGATGTGATACCATCCTTACATCGTAATGTATTTCCATACGATGTAAGCGTAAGCCGTACAACGTAAGGACGTCAAGGGAAGAGCTTCCATGGCGACAGAACCCGAACCGCAGGCAAGGCTGGTGACATGAAAATCTCTGCGCTGGGCGAGACAGGGGCGACAAGCCGCACTCAGCTGACGAGGCAACGGGTGGTTGCGGCTGCCGTCGAGCTCGCCGACAGCGATGGCACCGAGTCGATCAGCATGCGCAGGCTCGCGCAGGAGCTGGGTGTCGAGGCGATGTCCCTATACACGCACGTGCGCAACAAGGACGACCTCCTGGACGGCATGGCCGACGCCGTGATCAGCCAGATACCGCTAAGTGCCGACGGAGCCGGCTGGAAGACTTCGCTGCGCCAGATGGCGCTCGCCGCGCGGGAAGTGATGCTCCGCCACCCGTGGGCGCCGCGCGTAGTAGAGACCCGCACGGCGCCGGGACCGGCGGCCCTCGGATACATCAACGCGGTGATCGGGACCCTGCGCGAAGGCGGTTTCACCATCGCCCAGGCGCACCAGGCCATACACATCCTCGGCAGCCGCGCGCTCGGGTTCACCCAGGCGCTCTTCGACGATTCCGGGGACGAGGACCTCGATCCGGAGACCGCAGCCCGACTCCAGGGCCAGCTCGGCGCTACCCATCCCTACGTCGTAGAGATGGCCCTCGCGGTCACCCACAGCGGCGCCCTGGGACCATGCGATGACGCCGCCGAGTTCGCGTACGCGCTCGACTTCATCCTCGACGGCCTCGACCGGCTCCAGAGGCGCTGACAGCGCCTCGGGCCCGCCGCACCCACGTCACTTCGCCACGAGGAGTCGCGGTACAGCTAGGCTAAGGATGCACGCCCGACTCGGCGGCGCACGTCAGGCCTGAACACGCCCCCCGGGCGGGCACCGGAACCGGAGCTTCCGAAAGAAGGCGCCGCCTGCCGGGAGACTCAGGAGGGCCGACTCGGCGAGTGGGCTGAACACCATCGAGCTCCGCAAGTAGGCCAGGGCCCAGGGCATAGAGGTGAGGACCGCGGACGGGTGCCCGCTGGCCTGGCGGCCAAGTTCTGGGCTATAACCAGCCAGTAGGTGCACGATAATCCCCTGCCAGTCAGCGCAATGGCATCTTACTCACATGCCGATGAGAGATTTGCCGGCTGGTGAGATTGGAGAGCCTTACCGGGAGGGGTTGGGTGTGAAATCAGGCGGCCAGCAATTCATCCAGGCGCCTGGTGATTGGCCAGGCACCATCGGAGCTATTGGAGATCACGGTGTGCGTTACGTCTGACTTCGGGTCGTGCACGCTCCAGAATGAGACACCGGCATCGAATCCCTCAAGAATTACGGTGCCGCTTTGCCTGCCGAGCCAAAAGCCAAGGCCGTAACGCATCGACGCCGACGGGACGTCACTACGGGCCCGCACCATTTCGGCCACCCAGGCGGCAGGAACGATCTTTCCGGTGAACAGCGACTGCCAGAAGGTGGTGATGTCCGCGGCAGTGGAGTAGATCCCGCCGTCCCCGCTGCCCAGGACCGGCAGGTGGAACACGTTCGTCCTCGGCCGGCCGGCGCCGGGCAGGTAGCCCAGCGCGGTACGGCCGGGGAGCTCGTCAGAGCGGATGAACCCCGTGTCCGCCATGCCGGCCGGGGCGCACACGCGTTCCCGCACGAGCTGGCCGAAAGCAGCGCCGCTGACCCGCTCGGCGATCAGCGCGAGGATGACGTAGCCGCCGTTGCAGTAGGAAAACCGCGCGCCGGCCGGGAACTTGGCCGGATGCCCGCCGAGCACCGCCAGGTACTGCCCGGTGGCCGCAAGATCCTGGGCCGGCACGGTGAGCACATAGTCGGTGATCTGGCGGCCGGCCTCCTCGTCGAGGTAGTCACCGATACCCGACCGGTGCGCCAGCAGCTGCTCGATCGTGACGTCACCGCCGATGAGCGGCAGATCCCTGGCCAGCACCGAGCGCGCGGTCGTGGACATGCTCAGCGCATTGTCGTTGATCAAGCTGACCACCGTGAGCGCGGTCAGCCCTTTGGATCCGCTGGCGATCGCGAACCGGGTGCCGGCGGTGTTCGGTATCTGGTGGGCGCGGTGAGCGAGCCCGTACGCCCTGACGAACTCGATCTCACCGCCGCGGTCCACGGACACGACGCCGGCGAATCCATTCTGGCCGGCAATCGGGTCGATTATCTGTGACCACGGCAGCATTCACCGAGTATAAAGCCGCGACGTTTCTGCAGCGAGGCCTTTCCCGGCGGGGCGGTACAGTAACGTCGCCGACCCGGTGCCAGTTCGCTCTCATTGCCCATTTCAAGAGGTTCTGACGCTGCCGCGAAACGTCCTGTCATGCCGCGAAGTGAGTTATGCGGTGCTGGGCGTGTCAACTGCAGCTTCTCGGGCGTGCTGGGATGGCCGGTTGCGGGGTCTTCCCGGTTGCGTCGTCATCTTGTCTGTGTGCATTCCTGGAGGATCCGGTTTACCCAGACCTTCGGTGGCATGTCATCGATGCCCAGGTGGCCGGGTCTTTTGGAGATCTGCCGGTGGAGGGCGTCGTCGGCCTGGAGCTTGAAGTCCAGGAGCCGGCGCGCGTAGCCGCGGTCGGTGCGGCTCCAGGGGTAGCTGCTGGCTGCGGCCTTGAAGTCAGCGCAGCCGAGCAGCGGCGGGATGTGATCGAGGATGGCGCGCAGCAGGGCATGGGCGGCGTAGGCGTTACCCCGGCTGTAGTTGTCGTTCAGCTCGGCGATCAGCGTGGTGAGCTTGCCGGGATCCAGGCCGACCGCCTCGGCTCGCGCCGCCAGGCTGGCGTTGACGTGGAGGTCAACGTAGCCCGGTCGGCTGGCAGCCGGACGGGGACGTCGCGGGGCCGGCCGTCGGCGGCACGGGTGAACACGACTTCGCCGGCGGCCTGGGTCACTGACTCCACCCGCCAGCCCGCCTCCAGCCAGGCCCTGGCCTCGACGTTGCCGTCGTTGTTGCCCCACCAGGCCCGGTGCCGGTACGCCGACTCCGGCAGATGCCCGACTAGGACCTCGACTTCTGCGAACGTCATCCGGACACGGGTCCCGGCGCTGCCGGACAGGTACTCCCGCAACGGGCCGTACTTCCCGCCGGCGGGCCTGGCTGGCGCGAGCTGACCGTGCCGGGCCAGGCACAGCCCGCAGGGCTGCGCCTGGCCGCCCAGGTCACGGGCGAAGTCCTCCAGCTCGTCCCGTCCGCCGCACACCTTGGCGTACTCGCCGGTGAAGGTGCCTCCCCGGGCGGGCTGGCCGGTGATAGTCCCGCAGCCGGCGCGGTGCAGCATCAGGTAGGCGGCGCTCGGGGTACGCCCCGTGTTGATCACGAAGCCGTCAGGATGGTCATCCAGCCAGTCCCGGTAACCGCGGTCATCGTCGATGAAACGCTGCATGCCGCTCATCATCCCCATTGCCGGAGCACCCTGTCATGCCCGCTTGCCATCCGCTGCACGCCGGCAGGCTGGGTGGCGGCCGAGCGGCAGTAACTCCACGTTAGCTGACGCTCCGGACGGTAGTGGCGAGGCCCGCGGCCTTCGCCGATGAGACTGTCACTGCGCTGTAGCCGTTGCCCGGCGTCGCCTGCGAAGAACTGCGACGACGATGGCTACGATGACCACCACCGCGGCGATCGAGATGTACCACAGGGGGCTGAGGCTGGATGCTGGGCTCGCGGGTGCAGCCTGGGCGACCTCGGCGACCTTGCCGAGGCGGTAATTGTTAGCCGTCACCGCGACGAGGGCGTAACCGGAGTGATGAGCGCCGTTCAGCTGATAACTCCAGGGGCAGCGGTAACCGCCTTGCTGCGGTCGGCACACCACGCTCTTCTGCCTGGCCGCGCCCCATCCGGCCGGGTACTTCTGGCTGAGCGCCGCCGCCGCCCCGACCTGGGCGACCGCGTAGCCGAAGCGCTGGCGCAGGAACGGCAGCTTCTCGATCGAGGCCAGCTGCGACTCGGGCACCGGCTGGAACACGCTCTGCGCGGCCGCCGTGCCGGCCGACGTGATCACGCTGTCCAGCACGGTCCCGTTTTGCGGCGAGGCCGCGCCCCGGGTGAAGTCTATGGTCTGCGGAACCGGCTTGCCGGTGAGCAGGTCGTAGCCGAGCTGAGAACAGTAGTCTCCCAGCCCTGTGGCGGCGGACAGCAGGACGAAGAAGTTCCCGTTGGACTCGTCGAACTGGATGGCATCGCCCATTTTCTCGAACAGCGTCCACAGCTGGGGCGCATCCAGGTCGAAGAACTCGGCGATGCAGCCGCCGGTGACCCCCGACGTCACCCAGCCGGGCACCGTCGGCGTCCAGGTCTGCGGTACCGGCAGGCCGGCCCCAGGCTGCAGGCAGCTGCCGCCGGGCCCGGTGACGCAGACAAACGTCGGCGACGGCTGGGTCGGCAGCGTCGTCGGCACCCCAGAACCCGCCGTCGACGGCTGCGACGCAGGCGATGTCGGCGGCTGCGGCGCAGGTGATGTCGACGGCTCCCCCGCAGGTGACGTCGACGGCTGCGTGCCGACTGTGGTCACGTAGGCCGGGCCGACCCATGCGGACTGCGTGTTGCCAAAGCCGGTCGGGTCGCCCGGCGTGCCATAGATCTTCGACGCGACGTAGAACCAGTACTGCGTGTTCGGTGACAGCCCGTTCCAGGTGTAGGAGCTGACCGTGGCCCCTTGTAGGTCCACCGACTCTTTGCCGTCGAGGCTGATCACGACCCCGGACTGGTTACCGGCGTTGTTTGTCCAGGTCAGCCGGACGGACGTCGCGCCGACCGCCCGCGCGGTCAGGTTCGACGGCGCGGCCGGGACGGCCGTATTGCTGCCGATCGCCGCGTGCGCCGACAAGGCGGCATGGGCTGGATAGCTGGTTGCCGCGAGGGCGGAAATGAGTAACGCCGCGAGGGCCAGGCCCATGAGCACGGGCCTGTACATGTTTCTCTTCATTGCTCGCCTATTTCTGTTGCGGCAGCCGCAGTCCGGACTTTCGGCTGACGATTCTAATCGTACAAGCGCCAGCAGTGTCAACGGCTGGCTGCGTAACGAAATGTCGTTCGGATGCGCCCAGCCAAGACCATCAGCGCCGACACCCGGCTCAAGAGCGTAGCCGAATGGCTGCCGCAGGTTAACTATTCGTGATCATGTCGCACGACTCCCAGCCGCGCAGATCGGCGGATATTTTGCGCGGGAGCGCCTCGTCTATAGCCGTTGCGCACGCCTCGATTGCGCGGCGACCGGCCGCTCAGCCTGCATATTTATACATAGTGGCCGTGCTCGGAAGTGCACGCTCATGCTTGATATGTAGGTGATCGCGAGGCACCAAGATCGAGGTGCGCAGCGCCTCGATCACCTACATGATCAGGCATTATGCCGCCGGAGGGTAGTGATCTGATCTTTGATCACCGGCATAATGCCGCATATCGCGCACCACCTCCAGCATGACGCGCCTCTGCCGCCGGTTGATGCTGTCTGACAAGAACCTCGCCGGCCATCGGGCCTCTAGCAGAACAGTCCAACCGGTCTCGGAGTGAATGTCAGCCTCGAACTGCCGATGTCCGCGACTTGCCAGAAGACGTCGCCGCAATCCTGATCCCGCGGCTGTCGGTCCAGGTTGCGCAGCAGATCAGTCGTGCGCACGCTGGCCTCTATGCGTGGGGCAGCGTTGATTATGGGCGGACGCTAGCACTGCTGAATGCCCGTTTTCCCGGTCACGCCGACTGGGAACCGGTCTATGCCCTCCTGCCCGACCGGGCCGTGGCCATCGACCACAAAGCCGGTGCCATGGAGGTGCTCGCCGCCCTGGCCGGGGACATCTCCGGTGAGGTCCGCACCCGGCTTGGGGCAATCGCCAAGTCGATCGCCCAAGACCAGCGTCCGGCAGCCCGGTCGCGGAACGGGCACAAGACCACGCGCGGGGTCGCAGCCCACCTTGCGACCGCACTCGGGGCCCTCGATGCCTCGGAGTCCTCCGAATGCCTGCTCAAACTGCTGGCTGGGACACCTGACGACCGGCTATGGGCCATCCGGATGGCCAGCCGCACCGATCAGCCGGACAACCTGGGCCTGCTCATCGGCCTATGCCAGGCACCCGAACCAGACTTGAGAGCCAATGCAGCCGCCGGGCTGGCGGCCCTCGTGGCATCCGGCAGTGGCGGCACCCTGGCCGCCGCCACGCTGCGCCAGTGCCTCAAAGACCCGGGCACCACCGTGCCAAGAGGGATAGTCGAAGCTCTGACGGCGGCGCCAACGCTTGCGCCTGCGGCTCAAGACGCGCTCGCAGCCCTGCACGGCCACCAGTCCGCGCTAGTCCGCAAGACCTCCCATCGTTCCCCGGGGGGCTCATAACCCTACAGGTCTCCCGCGAATCGGATCATCCCCATCGCCCAGGCGGTCACCTTGGCGTGGTCACCGTCCTTCGGTGGTGCCAGCCAGGGTCAGGCCGCTGGTGACGGCGCTCAGGCCCCGTTATAGCCCCATGGCGAACCGACGTCGCGGGCGCTGGTAACCCATTACGAGAGGTCGTCATCCGTGAGCCGGGCGAGCATGCCAGCGAAAAGCGTGGACCTGGTCGCCGACGGCATCGAACTCGGGGCAACAGCCGCCATCCAACCAGCACTGCATCCCCTCGGCCCGGCAGATCGGCATATGGCGGCTCCTCCGAATCCACTACACGAGCCCTACTGAAGGCGATCAGGCCGCGAGCCATCGGCTACGCCGGTGCAGCCCCGGCCAGGGTCCATCGAAGGTACACGCCGCATGCAGAGGTACACCGCAGGTATATTTGCGCGCTGACCAGCAGATACCTCGTGTTTCGCAGTTATGCGGCTGCTGCGTGCCAGGCTGCCAGGACGGCGTTGGTTTGCTCGGGTGTGGGGTGCGTGCTGGAACCCTTGGAAATGCGGGCGGTGATGAGGACGCGGCGGAGCTGGGTGAGCATGTCCTCGAAGGCGGGTTCGGTCTTGGCGTGGTACCAGGGCTGGGCGTGGCGGCGGGCGGTGATTCCGGCCCGGTGGTGGCCGTGCCGGGCGTACCAGGTGATGATCAGGGTGCAGGTGAGCAGGGCGAACGGGACGGTGCGCTCGACGGCGCGGCGGGTGCGGTTGCGGGCCTCGCCGGCGCCGGGGATGTTGCGGGCGTCGGCGAAGGCCTGCTCGATGGACCAGCGGGCGGCGTAGCGGGTGATCAGGGCGGCGGCGCCGGCGGTCAGGTCGGTGGTGACCAGGGCGAGGACGCCGGCGTCGTCGCGGGCCAGGATGACCCGGACGGTCCTGGTGTCCAGGCAGCCGTACCACAGGCAGGTGATGTCGGCCAGGTGGATGTCCTGGTCACGGCGGTAGATCCGGACCGTGGCCGGGGCCCAGCGGGCGGCGGCGGCGAGCTGGCCGGGGGTGCCCAGCCGCTCGCCCTTGCGGCGGGGCCGCCCCTTGGTGCCGGGGGCGCGGGGCGGCGCGGGGTCGTACAGGACCGCGTTGGCGCGCAGCCGCCAGGTCCAGGTCACGGCGGCCGGCAGGTGCTTCAGTGCCGGGCCGTGGTAAGCCGCGTCGGCCACCACGTCGATGGCGCGGCCGGGGAACGTGGCGGCCAGCAGGGCGACCAGGCTGGTGGCCGCCGATACCCTGGTGCCGGGCAGCGGGGCGGCCTTCTTCCGTTTCCTGACCCGGGCCGGGACCTTGGTCTTGCCGGCCGGCACCAGCCGGGCCAGGACCGGTAGGCACACCGGGCGGGTGCAGAACGGCAGGTTCACCACGATCCCGCAGGTCACGAAGCAGGTGCCGAAGGACAGCCTGTCCGGTGACGGGGACGAGCCGTCGTACTGCCAGCCTGCGCCGTGGACCTTGCGGCCGGACCGGCGGAAGACCGAATCATCAACCGCCACGGTCAGCGGCTCCCCGGGCGGCACCAGCAGCAGGACCACCAGCCGGGCGACAGCAAGGCCCATCTCGTCGATCTGCCACCGGGCCCGGGCGAAGAAGTAATGCGCCCGGTCATGCGGCCAGGCCTGGGCCAGGTCCGCGCCGAGCAGCATGCCGCACACGGTGCGCCGGCGGACCTGCCCGGCCAGCCCGGCGGCCAGCCCGCAGAACGTGCGGAACGACGGCGCGGTGAAACACGGGCGCAGCGCCCCCGGCAGCACGGCCAGCGAGGCCGGTAGGGTCACACCAGGAAGCATCGGCGGATCTCCTCATCACGAGGCGGATATACACACCGCCGATGCTTCCGCGCTTGCGCCGCCGCGTCACCCCCGGTCCGGCGCGGCTCACGCTCTCACGACACTTCCGAAAACATGTTCGCCCCACTAGGTGCTGTTAGCCACAAAAGCGCGAAAGTCCAGAGA
>WNGP01013779.1_pt1 | contig 10345 bp, 10 predicted proteins | sample 5407671 | NCBI WGS metagenome assembly WNGP01 (sample SAMN13153381, study PRJNA577476) | soil metagenome | isolation source: 40 cm soil or saprolite under Garry oak tree replicate 2 | place: USA:California | collected 2016-06-15
CTGCGTCACGCGCACGTCGCGCCACAGGCGCTCCACCGGGAAGTCGGCGACGTAGCCGTAGCCGCCGTGGATCTGGATCGCGTCCGAGCAGACCTGCTCGGCCATCTCCGAGGCGAAGAGCTTCGCCATCGACGCTTCCTTGATGCAGGGCCGGCCGGCATCGCGCAGCGACGCGGCATGCAGGTAAAGCTGGCGGCCTGCCTCGACCCGGGTCGCCATGTCGGCGAGGCGGAAATTGACCGCCTGGTGCTCGATCAGGGTCTTGCCCATGCTCTTTCGCTCGCGCGCATAGGCGATGGCGGCTTCGAGCGCGGCGCGCGCGACGCCGGTGGACTGGGCCGCGACGTTGATCCGCCCTGATTCGAGGTTGGCGAGCGCAATCCGGTAGCCCGCCCCTTCCCCGCCCAGCAAATGCTCCGTCTTGCAATTTTCCAGGACGATCTGCGCGGTGTCCGAGGCCCGCTGCCCGGTCTTCTCCTCGATGCGGGCGACGACGTAGCCGGGCGTCGAGGTCGGCACGACGAAGGCGCTGATGCCGCGCTTGCCCGCGGCCTTGTCGGTGACGGCGAAGACCACCGTGATGTCGGCGTTCTTGCCCGAGGTGATGAACTGCTTGACGCCGTTCAGCACGTAATGCGCGCCCTGGCGCTCGGCGCGCGTAGTAATAGCCGCGGCGTCCGAGCCGACCTGCGGCTCGGTCAGCGCGAACGCGCCCAGCATCTCGCCTTTCGCGACGGGCTTCAGGAACTTGTGCTTTTGAGCGTCATTTCCGAACCCGGCGAGAATGCCGGCGACGAGATTGTTGACCGCGACAATGGTGGCGGTGGAGCAATCGCCCGCCGCAATTTCCTCGCAGGCGACGGCGAGCGAGGTGTAGTCGAGCCCGGCACCGTCCCATTTCTCGGCAATGGCGACGCCGTAGAGACCCATCGCGGCGAGCCCTTTCAGCGCTTCCCTGGGAAAGTGCTTTTCCCGGTCCCAGCGGGCGGCGTTGGGCGCCAGCTGCTCCTGCGCAAACCGCCGCACCGCCTGCCGGATTTCCTCGTGCTGCATCTAGTCGGGACGAACGTAGGTCAAGGTGTGGTGGGTGAACAGGCGCCCCTGCTTGCCGTGGCACCTGGCGACGCCGTAGATGCGGCGCCGGCCCATTTTCAGGATCTCGGCGGTGCAATACACGTGCTCGCCCCTGGCGGGAGCGAGGAACGCGGTGCTGAGTTCCGAGGTCAGCGCGTCTTGCTCGACTCCCAGATGCGCCTTGATCGCCAGCCACATGGCGCAGTCGGCCGCCGCCATCAGCGCCGGGCCGTTGATGATTCCGCCGGGCCGCTCCAGGACCGGGCGATGCGGGAGCTCGAGCGTGCATTTGCCCTTTTTCACCGCCACCACCCGGAAGCGGTAGGGCCGGAGGAAGCGCGACCTGTCGAGCAGCGCCTGAAGCTGCCGCTTGAGCATTCAGACGAGCTCGATCGCCATCGCCGTCGCCTCGCCCCCGCCGATGCACAGGCTTGCCATGCCGCGCTTCAGAGCGTACTTGCGCAGCGCGCCGATCAGCGTGACCAGGATGCGCGCACCGGAAGCGCCGATCGGATGCCCGAGCGCGCAGGCGCCGCCGTGCACGTTCACCTTGTCGTGCGGCAGGCCGTGCTCCTTCATCGCCGCCATGGTCACCACCGCGAACGCCTCGTTCACCTCGTAGAGATCGACGCTCTTCGCGCTCCAGCCGGTGCGCTCGAAAAGCTTCGCCATCGCGCCGACCGGCGCGGTCGTGAACCAGCCTGGCTCCTGGGAGTGCGTCGCATGGCCGGCGATGAGCGCCAGCGGCGCGAGGCCGCGCCGCTCGGCGGTGGAGCGCCGCATCAGCACCAGCGCCGCCGCGCCATCGGAGATCGAGCTCGAGTTGGCCGCGGTCACGGTGCCGTCCTGGCGGAACGCCGGCTTCAGCGTCGGGATCTTGTCGAGGTTGGCCTTGAACGGCTGCTCGTCGATCTCGATGAACTTTTCTTCCTTGCCGGCCTTGACGGCGATCGGCGTGATCTCCCAGGCGAACCAGCCTTCGCGATTCGCCTTTTGTGCCCTCTGCAGAGAGCGAATCGCAAAATCATCCTGCGCTTCGCGGGAAAACTGATATTTCTGCGCGCAGTCCTCTGCGAACGTGCCCATCAGCCGGCCTTTGTCGTAGGCGTCCTCGAGGCCGTCGTAGAACATGTGGTCGATCACCTGCGCGTGGCCCATGCGATACCCGGAGCGCGCCTTCGGCAGCAGATAGGGCGCGTTGGTCATCGATTCCATGCCGCCGGCCACGATGATTTCATTGGTCCCGGAAGCGAGGAGATCGTGCGCGAACATCGCCGCCTTCATTCCCGAGCCGCACATCTTGTTCACCGTCGTGCAGCCCGCGGCGAGCGGCAGGCCTGCGCCGAGCGAGGCCTGGCGCGCCGGCGCCTGGCCCTGCCCTGCGGGCAGCACGCAGCCCATGATCACTTCCTGCACTTCCTCGGGAGAAATCCTGGCGCGCTCGACCGCGGCGCGGATCGCCGCGGCGCCGAGCTCGGGCGCGGCAAACCCTTTCAGCTCGCCCTGGAAGGCGCCCATCGGCGTTCTGGCCGCCGAGACGATGACGATCGGATCAGGATGCATGCACTTATCCTTTCAGAAGCTGCTGGATCGCTTGAGCGGTTTCAGCTTCCAGCCGGGCGATCAGCTCGGCGGCGGGCAAGGCGCGCGACAGCGGTGCTCCCTGGCCTGCCCACATGGCGATGAAATCCGGCTTGCCCGCCTTGGCGGAAGCCTGGCGGAGCTTGCCGGTGATGCTGCTCTGCGCCGGGAACGCGAGCTGCGGCTGGTCTTGCATCTCGCGCATGAAGCGGTTGGCGAGGCCACGCGCGGGCTTGCCCGAGAACTTTTCCGTTATTTGCGTCTCGTCTTCCCGCACGCGCAGAAGCGACTCCTTGTGAACCTGCGAGGCGCCGCTTTCGGGACAAGGGATGAACGCGGTGCCGAGCTGCGCGGCTTGCGCGCCCAGCGCGCGCCCAGCGCCAGGACCGCCGCAATCCCGGCGCCGTCCATGATGCCGCCCGCGGCCACGACCGGCAGCTTCACCGCGCGCACGATGAGGCGCGTCAGCGCGAGCGTGCCGGTGAGCGACTGGTAGGGATCGCGCAGATAGCTGCCGCGATGCCCGCCGGCCTCGCCGCCCTGCGCGATGACGAAGTCGAAGCCGAGCGATTCGAGTCCCTTGGCCTCTGCCACCGAGGTCGCGCTGGCTCCAAGGAGGATTACCAAAGCCTTCAATTTTTTTACTTCGACGGCGGGAAGCGCGCCGAGGTGGACGGTAAAGACACGCGGCCGGATCTCTTCGACGGCGGCGATCTGCTCCTCCAGCTTTGGCGCATACGGCGCGGAGCCCGGCTCCGGTGGAGGCAATACGCACTCGGCGTAATAGCCGGCCACGGCGGCGAGCGCCGCGCGCTGCGCCGAAGGCTCGATCGTCTCCGGCTGCGGCGCGACGAACAGGTTGATGCCGAACGGCCGGTCGGTCTTGCCGCGCACCCACGCGGCCTGCCGCTTCATCTCCGCGGGCTGCGTGTAGGCGAAGCCAAAGGAGCCCAATGCACCGGCCGCAGAGCAGGCGGCAACGAGTTCCTGCGTGGTGGGCCCGCCGGCCATCGGTGCCTGGATAACCGGGTTTCGCAGACCCAATCTTTCACTGAAGGCGGTTGAGATCATGCAGTTTCGGAAAATAGCTCCCTGCCGATGAGCCAGCGGCGGATCTCGGAGGTGCCGGCGCCGATCTCGTAGAGCTTGGCGTCGCGCCAGAGCCGCCCGGGCGGCATCTCGTTGATGTAGCCCATGCCGCCCATCGCCTGGATCGCCTGCGGCATCTCGTTGATGTAGCCCATGCCGCCCATCGCCTGGATCGCCTCGCCGGCCATCCAGGTTGCCTTTTCGGCGGCGTACAGGATCGCGCCCGCGGCGTCTTTTCGCGTCGTCTCCCCCCGATCCAGGGCTTGTCCTACCGCGTAGACATACGCGCGGCACGCGGAGAAGGTGGTGTACATGTCGGCGATTTTTCCCTGCATCAGCTGGAACTCGCCGATCGGCTGCCCGAACTGCTTGCGCTCATGCACGTAAGGCATCACGACGTCGAGGCAGGCGGCCATGATGCCGAGCGGCCCGCCGGCGAGCACCGCGCGCTCGTAGTCCAGGCCCGACATCAGCACCGCCACTCCTTTGTCGAGGTTTCCCAGGATATTTTCTTCCGGAACCGCGCAATCCCTGAACACCAGCTCGCAGGTGTTCGAGCCGCGCATGCCGAGCTTGTCGAGCTTCTGCGCGGTGGAGAAGCCCCGCATGCCTTTCTCGACGACGAAGGCGGTGATGCCTTGCTCGGTCTTGCCGTAGACCACCAGGACATCGGCATCGGGGCCGTTGGTGATCCACATCTTGTTGCCGTTGAGCAGGTAGCGGTCGCCGCGTCTTTCAGCTTTTAATTTCATTCCCACTACATCTGAACCGGCGCCGGGTTCCGACATGGCGAGCGCGCCGACGTGCTCGCCCGAGACGAGCCGCGGCAGGTATTTCTTCTTCTGCGCCGCGCTGCCGTTGCGGCGGATCTGGTTGACGCACAGGTTGGAGTGCGCGCCGTAGGAAAGCCCGACCGAGGCCGAGGCGCGCGAGATTTCCTCCATCGCGATGATGTGGGCGAGGTAGCCCATCATGGTGCCGCCGTAGTCCTCCTCGACCGTGATGCCGAGCAGGCCGAGGCCGCCGAGCTTGCGCCACAGGTCGGGCGGAAACTGGTTCGTGCGGTCGATCTCGGCGGCGCGCGGCGCGATTTCCTTCCCGGCGAAGTCCTGCACGGTCTCGCGCAGCATGGCCAGGCTCTCGCCGTGATCGAAGTTGAGGAAGCCCATGCGGGAGCGTACTTGACGTTTACGTAAACGTCAACCTCGCTTGATCTGCTTTCTGACCCGCTTCTCGAAGGTCTGGATCTCGGAAAGCTGCGCTTCGATGTCGGCGCGCTGCTGCAGCAGGCTCGCCTTGTGCGATTCGAGCACCGCCAGGAAGCGCTCGAGCTGGGGCCGCGCGTCGCGGCCCGGCTCGTACATGTCGATCAGCTCGCGGATCTCGGACAGCGTCAGGCCCAGGCGCTTGCCGCGCAGCGTGAGCTTGAGCCGCGTGCGGTCGCGCGGCGTGTAGATGCGGCGCTGGCCGTCGCGCCGCGGCGAGATCAGCCCCTCGGCCTCGTAGAAGCGGATCGCGCGCGGCGTGACGTCGAACTCGCGCGCCAGTTCGCCGATCGAAAACTCGGTGCGCTCCGTTTCCTCGATCCACATGGTAGGTGCACGGGATTTTATATGGGATCATCCGGCATGGGCGAAGCCGAAGAGCTCTCGAAGGTCTACCACGACGTCGCCGAGCGCTCCTCGAAGCTGCTCGGCGAATTCGCGCAGAAGCAGGCGCGGGGCATGTCCTCGGCGGTGCGCGACGAGATGGGCATCGCCAAGGCGTTCATGGACCTGTACGCCCGCATGGCGGCCGACCCGAGCGTGCTCGCGACATTCTCGCTGAACATGTGGGTGGACTACGCACGGCTCTGGCAATCGGGCTGGATGAAGGCGCTCGGCATCGACGCGAAACCGGTCGCCGAGGCGGCGCAGGGCGACTTGCGCTTCAAGGACCAGGACTGGTCGGCCAATTTCCTCTTCGACTACATCAAGCAGTCCTACCTGATCGCCGCGCGCCATATCCAGGGGGCGGTCTCGCAGGTCGGGGGACTGCCCCCCGAGTCGGAAAGAAAGGTCGCTTTCTTTACCCGGCAGTACGTCGATGCGCTCGCCCCCTCGAACTTCCTGCTGACCAACCCGGAGGTGCTGCGCGAAACGCTCGCGAGCGGCGGGCAGAACCTGGTGCGCGGCCTGAACAATCTTCTCTCCGACATCGAGAAGGGCGGCGGGCAGCTGCGCATCTCGATGACCGACGAGAACGCGTTCCAGCTCGGCAAGAACGTGGCGACCACGCCGGGCAAGGTGGTGTTCCAGAACGACCTGATGCAGCTGATCCAGTATCAGCCGATGACCGCGGAAGTCTACAAGCGCCCGCTGGTCATCATCCCGCCGTGGATCAACAAGTACTACATCCTCGACCTGCGGGAGAAGAACTCCTTCATCCGCTGGGCCGTGCAGCAGGGCCACAGCGTGTTCGTGCTGTCGTGGGTCAACCCCGACGCGCGCCTCGCGCAGAAGGGCTTCGACGACTACATGCTCGAAGGTCCGCTGGCGGCGCTCGACGCGGTAGAGAAGGCAACCGGGGAGCGCACCGTCAATTTCATCGGCTACTGCCTGGGGGGCACGCTGTTGGGCGCCACTCTGGCCTACCTGACGGCGAGGAAGGATGAGCGCGTGAGAAGCGCCACCTACTTCGTCAGCCTGCTCGATTTCTCGCTGCCGGGCGAGCTCGGCGTGTTCATCGACGAGGAGCAGGTCGCCAACCTCGAGCGCAAGATGAACGAGCGCGGCTACCTCGAGGGCTCGGAGATGGCCGGCACCTTCAACCTGCTGCGCGCCAACGACCTGGTGTGGTCGTTCGTGGTGAACAACTACCTGCTCGGCAAGGACCCGTTCCCCTTCGATCTGCTGTACTGGAACGCCGATTCGACGCGCATGCCGGCGCGCATGCACAGCTTCTACCTGCGCAACATGTACATCAAGAACCTGCTCGGCGTGCCCGGCGGCATCGAGCTCGCGGGCCAGCCGATCGCCCTGTCGCGCGTCAAGACGCCCTCGTACTTCATCTCCACCGTCGAGGACCACATCGCGCCCTGGAAGGGCACTTACCGCGGCGCGCGCTGCCTTGGCGGCATGGTGCGGTTCGTGCTCGGCGGCTCGGGCCACATCGCCGGCATCGTCAATCATCCGGCGGCGAAGAAATACCACTACTGGACCAACGACAACTTCCCGCCGACCCCGGAGGAGTGGCTCGCAGGCGCGACCCAGCGGCCCGGCTCGTGGTGGGACGACTGGCGCACCTGGGTCGACCGCATGAACGGAGCCGAAAAGGTATCGGCCCGCGCGCCCGGCGAGGGCAAGCTCAAGCCGCTCGAGGACGCTCCCGGCAGCTACGCGATGCTGCGGATTCCCGCCAAGGTCAAATAGCCGCGTCGCGCGGCTTGCGCGGCGCGCGCGACGCGAACCGGTCGTACAGCCAGCCAGGCATCGCGCGCAGCAGCACCGAGACGAGCGCCATCTGCCACGGAATGACCGCCAGCCGGCGCCGCGCCGCGATGGCGCGCGCGATGCGCGGCGCCGCTGCGTCGGCGGAAAGCAGGAACGGCATGCGAAAGCGGTTGACGCGGGTCATCGGCGTATCGATGTAGCCCGGGCAGATGCACACCACGGACACCCCCGAGCCGTAGAGCTCGGTGCGCAGGCTTTCCATCCAGATTCTGGCGGCAGCCTTGGAGCCGCTGTAGGCGCCGTTGCCGGCCAGGCCGCGGAATCCGGCGACGCTGGCAATGCCGGCGAGCGTGCCGCGGCCGGCCTGGCGCATCGCGGGCGCGAAGGCCGCAAGAGTTGCGGCCAGCCCGGCAACATTGACATCAAGTAGATGCTTGAGCTTGGCGATGTCGGCGATGTCCTCGCCGCTCGTTCCGGTAGAGACCCCGGCGTTGGCGATGACCAGGTCCGGCGCCCCGAAGCGCGCGATGAAGTCTCTTGCTGCGGCGGCCAGAGCAGGCTCATCGGTCACATCCACCAGATAATGGATGACCGTGCCGGCAAGGGCTTGATCTGCGGGCCGGCGGGCAATCAGCGCCAGAACCGAGTCCTCGGAAGCGTAATGGCGTGCCAGCGCCGCGCCGATGCCCGAGGAGGCGCCGGTAATGACGACCCGCATTACCTGGCTTTGCGGACCTGCTCGACGAGATAGTCGACCGTTTGCAGCATCCCCTCGCGCGAGCCGCCCTGCTCGGCGCTCACCGTGTAGCGGCCCTGCACCGCCATCGCCGGCGTGCCGTCGATCTTGTAGGCGATGGATTGCTGCGTCGCGCGCCGCGTCCTGCTCTGCACGCCGAACGACTTCAGCGTGTCGAAGAACTTCTTCGGGTCGATGCCCTGCTTCTGCAGCCACTCGGTGAGCACCTGCTGGTTGGCGGTGTTCAGCCGCTCGCGATGGATGGCGTCGAAGAACGGCCGGTGCAGCTTGTCGAGCACGCCGAGCGCCTCGAAGCTGTAGAAGATCGCGGCGTCCTGCGCCCAGCGCTCGTTGAACACCGCCGGCACGCGCCGGAACTGCACGTCGCCCGGCAGCTTCTTCTCCCAGTTCTCGATCAGCGGCTCGAGGTTGTAGCAGTGGATGCAGCCGTACCAGAAGAACTCGATCACCTCGATCTTGCCCTGGCTCTCCACCGGCTGCGGCGGCTTCAGCTCGCTGTAGTTGAAGCGCGGCTGGCCGAGCGAGGCGAGCGGCGCAAGGGCAATTGCAGCAACCAGGGCGCGGCGAATCGGATTCATGCTTACTGCGGCTCCTTGATCTTCACGAGGCTGGCGTCGATTCCGTTCTGCGCCAGCATCTGGCGCACGCGGTTGATCTCCTCCACCTTGGTGTACGGCCCCATGCGTACCCGGTACCAGGTTCCCTTGTCGGGCAGATTGGCCGGCTCGACGCTCGACTCGAAGCCGAGGATCGCGAGCCGCGCCTTCTGGTTGTCGGCCTCGGCAGGATTCTGGAACGAGCCCGCCTGGATGAAATAACGCTCCTTGGCCTCGAGAAGTTGACCTTTCGCCGCGGCGCGGGCGCGCTCGCGCAGCTCCTTCTCGCTCACCGGCTCCTCCTGCCCGGGCAGGATCTTGTAGAAGTCGAACTTCGGCTTCTCGGGCGTGGCGGCAGGCGTGCCCTGCGGCAGCCCGGCGACCGGCCCCGACTTCGCCGTAGCGTCCTTTTCAGCCTGCTTGGGCTTGGCGGTAATGAACGGCATCGGGCCCTTGTTCAGGTAGAAGGCGATGACGAGCGAGACCCCGAGCCCGATCAGCACCCCGACGAACATGCCGAGCAGGAAGCTGCCCCCGGAGCGCCTGCGCATTGCGGGGGGAGTATGGGGTCTGGCCATTTACATCTTCTCCGGGGCGCTGACGCCTAAAAGCGACAGGCCGTTGGCGAGCGTTTGGCGCACCGCGGCGCTCAGCGCTAGCCTCGCCGAGCGCAGCGTCTCGTCGTCGACGAGAATGCGCTCGTCATTATAGTAGCTGTGGAATTCAGCCGCGAGCTCGCGCAGGTAGAAGGCGAGCGAGTGCGGCGAGCGCTCGCGCGCCGCCGTCAGGATCAATTCAGGGAACTCCGCCAGCCTTTGCGCAAGCAGCAGCTCTCTGTCGCTTTTCAGGGGTTCAAGAGACAGGTTTTTCGGAAAATCCCACCCTTCAATCTGCGCGAAAACGCTGCACACGCGCGCGTGCGCGTACTGCACGTAGTACACCGGGTTGTCGCTGGATTCGCTCTTGGCGAGGTCGAGGTCGAAGTCGAGGTGCTGGTCGCTTTTGCGCAGCACGTAGAAAAAGCGCGCCGCATCGTTCCCCACCTCCTCGCGCAACTCGCGCAGCGTGACGAACTCGCCCGAGCGCTTGCCCATCGCGACTTTCTCGCCGTTGCGGTAGAGCACGGCGAACTGCACCAGCGCAATCTCGAGCCTGCCCGGGTCCAGGCCGAAAGCCTCGAGCGCGCCCTTCACGCGCGGCACGTAGCCGTGGTGGTCGGCGCCCCAGACGTCGATCACGCGGTCGAAGCCGCGCTCGAACTTGTCGAGGTGGTAGGCGATGTCGGAGGCGAAATAAGTGTACTGGCCGTTCTCGCGCCTCACCACGCGGTCCTTCACGTCGCCGAACGCGCTGGACCGAAACCACAGTGCGCCGCCCTGCTCGAACAGATGCCCGCGCGCCTGCAACAGCCTGAGGGCCTTGTCGATCAGGCCCTTGTCGTGAAGCGCCTGCTCTGAAGACCAATGGTCGAAGGAGACGCGGAACGCCGCCAGGTCCTCGCGCTGATCGGCGAGCATCGCGTCCAGCGCGAACCGATGCACGCGCTTCCAGCCGTCCCCCAGTGTCCTTTTCGCGAGATCGATCAGCCTGTCGATCTCCGCGTCCGCATCGGGCAGCACGCCGGAGAAATCCGCCTTTCGCGCGAGATTTTCATTCGCGAGGCGTGCAGCAATGTCGCGCACATAGTCGCCCCGGTAACCGTCCTCCGGAAAGGGGACGTCGATGTCGCGCATTTGCAGGTAACGCAGAAAGACCGAGAGCGCGAGGATGTCCATCTGCCGCCCGGCGTCGTTCACATAGAACTCGCGCGTGACGCG
>WNGP01005746.1_pt1 | contig 10344 bp, 9 predicted proteins | sample 5407671 | NCBI WGS metagenome assembly WNGP01 (sample SAMN13153381, study PRJNA577476) | soil metagenome | isolation source: 40 cm soil or saprolite under Garry oak tree replicate 2 | place: USA:California | collected 2016-06-15
ATCAAGGCCCAGGCCCAGGCCCAGGCCTATGGCATCGCCGGAGATCGGAAGGCAACTGCGCGCGCGCTGCGGCTGGTCAACGACGGGTTGCGCCGGGTGGGCGTGTGGCTGCTGTACGAGCTGCTGGTCCCGGCGGCGCAGGAGCAACTGGCCGCCGTCGGCGGGCAGGCCGCGGCCTACGACCGGAAGCTACGCCCCACCCTGGTCATCCAGGTGATCTCAAGCCTGGGCGGGTGACAATAGCTGGCAAGCCAAGCACCGAATTGCCACCTGGTACCGAGCGAAGCATCCTGAGGCAGCCAGGGCTGGACCGGAGGACTCCATGATCAGCTACGCGGTCGTGATGGAACGAGCCAGCGACGGCGGATACGGCGCATGGTGCCCGGATTTGCCTGGCTGTGTCTCACTGGCAGACACCGAGGACGCAGTCCTGGCAGAGACGCGGCAGGCCATCGAGTTGCACCTTGCCGGGCTCCGCGAAGACGGCCAGCCAATGCCTCATCCCTCAACCGTGGCGGCAACCGTTATCACTCTCGACGCGGCCTGACCCGCTCGCAGTAGTGCTGCGCTCTCGCTGGTAAACGTGACGAAGGTGAGAGCTCTTCGGTTTCTCGCGCTCCCTGGGGACCACACGGTATCCACAGGGCCGAACAAACCGCAGGTGGCCACCCATCGTGCACGGCAGGCTAAATGCCTCTGAGCTGCGAAGACGCCTACTCCCCCGTTCTGGGGGTCAAGGGGTTACCCGTCCAGTCACCGCTCAGGTGTATGTGCGAGCAGGCAGGGTGCCCGTCTTGCGCATGTTCATCCAGGACTTGTGCTTGCGTCGAGGAAGGTCCGCCTGATCCGTCGGCGCGCTGGCAAGGCCGAACCCGGCTTCCAGGCCGATCGGCCGTGATTACCGGTCCAGGGCGGCGAAGAACGCGGTAATGTCGCGGGCCACGAGTTGCGGCTCCTCGGCGGGGGCGAAGTGGCCGCCCGTTGGCATCACGGTCCACCGGCGGATCTCATACAGCCGTTCGCCCCACTCCCGCGGCGGTTTGCCTTCGGGGATGACCATGTGCGGAAAGACGGCGACCGCTGTGGGCACCTGGACGATGTCGGCGGGGCCCAGGCGTGGTTCGCCTTGCCAGCGCCGGTTGTCGTGGTAGTCGCGGATCGATGAGGTGATGGTTGTGGTCACCCAGTACAGGGTGACCAGGGTGAGCAGGAAGTCCCGCGGGAACCGCGACTCGAGGTTGCCGCCGCAGTCGCTCCAGGACCGCCACTTCTCCAGAATCCATGCGGCCAGGCCGGCGGGTGAGTCGTTCAGCGCGTAGCCGAGAGTCTGCGGCTTGGTTGACTGGATCGCCGTATAGCCCCGTTCGGTCTCGTCCCACCGGCTGGACTGCTCCAGGTAGGCCTGCTCACCCACGGAGAGCGGGCGCGAGCCGGGCCCGGTGTAAGGGGTCAGCTCCAGGTTGGTCAGGTGCAGCCCGATCAGCGGCCCCGGGTCGTCGAGGGCCATGAACGTGGCGATCCCGGCGCCGAAGTCACCGCCGCCGGCGCCGTAGCGGGCATAGCCGAGGCCGCGCATGAGCCGGTGCCACAACCCGGCTGTGTAGCGGTAGGTCACCCCGCCGGCCACTGCTGGCCGCGGCGAGAATCCGTAGCCGGGCAGGGAGGGGATGACCACGTCGAACGCCGGCCCGTCGATGCCGTGCCCCGCTGGGTCGGTCAACAGCGGGACCAGCGGCAGCAGCTCGGTGAAGCAGCTCGGCCAGCCGTGACCGAGGATCAGCGGGATCCCCCCGCCGCCGCGGGCACGCTCGCGCACGAAATGGACCTCGGCCTGGCCGATCCGGGCCCGGTAGTGCGCGAAGGAGTTCAGCTCCCGCTCGGCCGCCCGCCAGTCGAATCCGTCCGCCCAGTACGCGAGCAGCTGTTCCAGCCAGTCCCGGTCGGTGCCCTGCGCCCACGGCTCCCCGGGCGCCGCTTCCGGCAGCCGGGCATGGCGGATCCGCTCGCGCAGATCGCCGATCACCGCTGCGTCAATGGCGACCCGGAACGGTCGGGCGCGAACGGCCGAAACCTCACCAGCGGGCACGGTCTCTATCCTCCCGCACGCACCCTTGCCCCAGGCCGCGAGTCGACTGATCGCCGGCCGTCGCCAGGTGGCGCGCTGCACGGATCAGCCGATCTCGTCAACTAGCACCCGGTGGCACCGCCGATGTCAAGGACGCCGAGCTGTCTGCTCAGGCAGTTCCAGACAGCCAGTGCCCGCCGACCGAGCGCATCGACCGCACTAGATCATGGCGACCGGACGACGCCGGGGCGCAGGCCCGGGACGCGGCCAGGTGGCGAGCTGGTCACCCGGACCGCCCCGAGCTCGATGACGTCAGGACTGGGCTCGTATCCCGCGACGGCCCGCCCCTGAGCGCGCCGTGGGCTCGTTATGCGCTCGAATTGCGCTCTGGTTGACCTTCAGGGCTCTGTGCAATAAGGGAGAGGCCTGCGCTTGAAACGGCACTGGCCTCCCCCGGTATGGTCAGGACTAGCAGGCTTTCGCGACCACAGTGCCCGTTTCGGCATGGCCTGGGTCAGGCTGGTAGCCAGGATCGGTCTTCACTACCACGATCTGCGGCGTGTCTCCGGATATTACCGAGCCATGCTGGGTGATGGAGCTAGAGGTGATGACGCCCATGTAGCTGGGCAGCGGCTCACTGGGCGGGGGAGCGCTATTGCCCGGGTCGGTGCTCCAGCTGGCCCCGCACGCGGGTGCGGTAGCACTGTCCTCGAACCCCTTAAATGCGGATGGCGCCGGGCCGCCGCTGAGCGAGTTGTTCCGGGCCCATTGCGCGCCCCAGAACATGACCGCCGTGCCGGTAGCGCTGTTGCCGTCGCCGATAACGAAGCTGCCACCATGGGCGAAGGCGAATACGGTCACATGGGTTTCGGCGGTGGCCGTGCTGCCGCCGTCGTCCTTGATGCTGATGGTGATGGTGTAGGGCCCGAGCACTGAGTACGTGTGATTGCCGGCGACCGCGAACTGCCCAGAACCGGTCGTGGTGATCGTGCCTGGGCTGCTCTTCCCATCTCCCCAATCGATCGTGGTCGAGCCCCCGCCTGAGGTGAAGTCGCTGGTCGCGGCGCCCGGGTTGGCATCGGTGAAGGTAGCGAGCGCGCCGCTCACCGGGTTAGTCGACACGAAGTCCGGGCTGCCCGCCGCGGTGAGCGTCGCGTCTTTTACGTTCGCGGCCTGCGAAACGGTCGCAGGCCCTCCTGGATCGTCCGGGTCTGAAATGATTCCCGTTGTAGAGGCGCCCTCGCCCCAGTGGATCGTCGCGCTGTCGTTGCTGGCCGCGTCCGCTGGGTCACTCGTGTCAGAATCTGTGAAGGTCGCCACCGTCCCTGAGAAGGGCTGGCCCTCGACGGCATTTACCGTAACGGCCTGGGCCGCGATGGGGAATTCCAGGGATTCTGGCGTGACATTCTCCTCCAGCCCGAAGTAGGTCGAACTACCCGGCTGGAGCCCGCCGTTTGTGAAGGCGACCGTCCCGTGATCAGAATCGGCGACGGTGAAGGTGTTGTCGGGACCCTCATACTCGCTGGTGGTAGTGCTGAAGGGACAGTCTTGGGCCTGTGGTGTAGTTGCACTGGAACAGATGCCGTCCCCATCGAACCCGAAAGCATCCGAGGTGGACGACAGCTGCAGCGAGTTCACCAGCGGCTCGCCGCCGTGCTCGATCTGGGCGACAACGCCGCCGCGGCCGTCGTCCTCGTGTTCGGCATCGCCGCGATCGTCTTGTTGCTGGTCCAGGCGGTGCTCATGCTGTTCCGCCAGGTTGCGCTGGTGATCCTGGCCGGGGTGCTTCCGCTGGCGGCGGCCGGGTACGGGCAAGTCCGCTCTGGTCAAGCGGCTGGTCACCGGTGCGGTGGCGGCCGGACCACGGCGCTGATCCTCGGCGACGCCAAGCCCGACTACACGCCGCTGGTCCGTTACGTCGGCGGGCAGGTCATCCGGATCGGCCGGGGCCTGGACAAGTCAACCCGCTCGACGCCGGCCGCTCGGCGCCGCGCTGCGGCAGATGACCGGGCCGCAGGCCAGCCAGCTCCGGTGGGAGGTCCGCTCCCGGCGGCTGTCGCTGCTGATGGCGCTGCCACCTTAATCCGCGAGGACCGCCTGTCCAACGCCGAGGAGGTCGTCCTCGGCCGGGCCATCGACCTGCGCGATGACCGCCAGGACGCCCAGCCGATCACGCGGTTGCGGCTGACGCCAGTCTTGGCACGGAGTACAAACGTGCGGGGACAAGCCCGCGATGACCCGCACCGTTCAGCAGGCCCACCAGCAGCCCGATGAATGCGCCGAACGCAACAGCGATCACCAGCGTGAATAGCGCAAAGACGCCGCCGCCGCTACCCGCCGTCAGAAGGATCACGGCGTTGGTCGCGCCGAGTAGTGCACCGCCAGCGCACCCAGGTAGGCCGCCGCGAGGAAGAGCGTTCTTGGTACATGTGCGCGCCAACCCATCAGGGCAGCGCCAGCCCGCTCCGCGCACAGGCTCATCCGGCTGCCATCGGCCGCGGTCATCGGCAGGGGTCAGAGCGTACCTGACCTGCCCGGGCACGCAACAGGCACGCTAGGGACCACTCGCTTGTAAGGAGCGAGTACCTGATTGCAATTCGTCGGGCTCGGTCGACAGGTGAAGGCTGAGCTGCGCGGCGGCCTGACCGCGAGTGACCCTGAGATACCGCCGACGACCACGGCTAATGCACGCTAATGGCACGGCGCTTAGCCGGTCGGCCTTGCCGCCGCGGTGCCAGGCCGGAGCCTTATCCCGTCTGCGACCGCGATCAGCTGGGCATCGGTCAGCGATACCTTCTTGGGGCCATAAGCCACGCCGACCGTGAAGTAGTAGCCATGGTCCATCCAGTTGACCGACCGCGCGTAGAGAGGCCCGTTATCGAGCAGCGCGGCTACCCGGCCGTGCACCCGGGCGTGGACTGGGTGCTGGCTGGTCTGCTGGGTGGGTGGGATGAATCCCTTACTGACGACCTGCTGCCAGATCACTAGCTGCGCGCACTGACAAGGCCAGCCCGGCCCGGCGGTACCGGTGCCAGGCGGCCCGGCGTAGGTGCGCGTGTCCCCCACCGGCTGGCCCGCCGGGAATTCGCCCAGGAGCCGGAATCCTGCTGGCAGCATGGTGACACGGACCAGGTCGCGCTGGTCGAAGTAGGGGATCCGGCCGCCGCCGGAGGCCTGTACGAGCGGCCGGTTGCCCAGCGGCTCTGCCAGCCTTATGCGCACAACGGCGCGCCGCGCAGTTTCGGCGTTGCAGTTCGTGTCCGGGTTGAGCCAGATCAGCGTCACCTTGCGCGGGTAGGAGCGGGCGACCAGGCGTGGGTCGTGCCCGCAGGCCATTCCGCCGACACCGGTGATGACTCGCCCATCGGTGCTGACCAGCACCGTGGCAACAGGATATTGCGGTGGAGGGTTCGGGAAACCCGACCCTGAACCCAGAACCCCGCAACCGGCGACCATGAGACCCAGCGCCACGGCACCGGCACCCAGCCAGCGGACGCGCCGAGCCGAGCCGATGCCAGCCTGCTGCACACCGGCTGGATTCTTGTGGCCCACGCCGTTGATTATCACTCGCGCGGAAACCGGCGCGACAGTTCGCGCAATCACAACTTCGATCAGGTCGGAGCCAGTGAGTGCCACACAACTTCCTCCCCATGGCCTGCCACCTGGTGGCCTTCACCGGGCAGGCGCTTGATCCGCCTGAAAGTGCCTGGTCTGCGCCGTCGTCCTGATAGGCGCCGAACCCAGGAGAGCGACCGGCGGGTCAATGGCCGGACGCTAGTCCGGTCGCTGGCGACGCCGAAGGCGCCATTGACGCGGCGGGCGCGAACCGGACTGTCGCAGCTGAGGACGACGACTCCGTACTGCGAACCGGAGGCGTCGACCGGGAAGCCTGCGTAATGAGGGCATCTGCCCGGTGATGGTGGCGCGCCCGCGCGAGCGGGCCACCAAGGCTGAGCGCGGCGTGGGAAGCGCCGCCGCGCAGCGGCGCAGCTCTTGGTCCATTACGGCTAGATTCGGCAGTGCATTCGCCGGGCGGGCCACGGTGAGGCCGCTGGTGGCGCTCGTGTGCATGGGCCGACTGACGAATGCCGGCGCATCGACAGCTTGAGCGCGCAGCTGAGTTAAGCGGCAGGGCCATGGGTCGAAGGCGCGGCAGTGACGCCCGCTGGTTGACTGGGCAGAATAGGAAGACACCGCACCGGCTGCGCGTACTTGCGCACACCTCGCTCTTGCCAGTTCCAGACTGGCGCGAGCGACGGCTCGTTGTACAGTACGCGCACCATCGTCCGCAGCTGATATTGATCCAGGAATTCTCCGTTCGTAATGCCCGTCAAGTGTTTCCCCCACGGCGATCCGGGCGCCAGGTTTCGTCCCGGATCAACGCAGCCGGGCGGGAACGCGTTGATCAGGTCCGTCGCCTTCCTGATGCCCAATTGCCTGAGCGCGGTGCGTGTTTTGCTTCCGGCCCTGCTCGATTCGGTCACCGAGCCTTTCACGATCGACTGCGACGTGTCCCCGGCCTGCGTGCTGCCGGCCCCGATCGCGTCGGCCGGCAAGGGCTGTTGGTCCGATAGCGACGCCGGATGCAGTGGGCTGCCTTCGTTTCCAGGCGCGTCGCCGGTCTTGGCTTGCCTGCGCTCACGCCACGTGCCCTCGAGACGGTCCAGGTGGAGGTACAGGTGAGCCTGGTCCACCCAGTCTACGAGCCTGCCCACCGGCACCCTGGTGTGCAAGATCACGTCGACGAAGTTCGCGGTGGCGAGGCTCTGCATGTCCTCGATGCCCTCCTCGAGCAGGCGAGCCTCGTACCAGACGCTCATGCCGTCGATTTGGCTGAGCGGGTATGGCGGACTGAGTGACGGCAGCACGACGCGTAGCGCGGTGGCGGCGAATCGCTGGATCGCCTGCATGCCTGCCAAGGGGAAGAAGCCGATCACGAAGGCGATGACCGCTGCGCTTCCAGGACTATTCCTCGGCACTATCTGATATAGCGCAGGGACAAGGATGAGGACCACGATCAGCCGCAACAGAGCATTCGCGTATGCTGCGGGCCGCAAGTCGCTTTGGAAGAAACGGCGAATAAGCATCTGCAAGACAAACGAATATGCGCCTAGGAAGCCGAATTTCAGCACATCCCAGAAGCTAGTGGGATCGCTGGTGAACCGAGGGCTCCAGAGCGCAGCCGTCCAGCACACCGCCAATGCTGCTGTAGTGAGAAAGACGGGAAACAGGGACCCAATCCTGACTGAGGGATCTTCGCGCTGGCCGATGCGCGACACGGACTTGCCGTAGTAGGCGTCGAACTTCTGTTGGTAGATATTCGGCTGGCAGACGAGCAGGGTCCCGCCGTCGCCGAGCCACTCGGAGTAGAAATCCGAGTTGACCGGCGGTTTTGGCAAATAGCGAGGGCTGTCCCATCGCAGCCGGTGCAAGTTGAGTACGTATTCGTCCCACAACGCACCGGCCCGCTGGCCAAGGAACCTGATGTACAGCCAGCCCGGCAGGAAGGACAGCGACCAGATCGCGAAGACCTCCAGCGCGAGCACACCCGCCAGCGGCCGGACTTGCAACGGCGGCCATGCCAGCCGCCACGCGAGAAACAGGACGAGGGCCACAAGCGCGTTCATGCAGATGTTGGCCCAGACACGTCCCAGGCCAGCTGCTGCCTTGCCGGGCAGGCGAGATGATCTCTGGCCGCCACGGGACGCCCTGCGGCCATCGGTTCCCCACGTGCCCGCGGGCGCTTGCAGGTGATCGTCACAGTCGGCCAGAAGCGCCCACAGCACTCCCACAGCGTGATCGTCGCATTCGAGCACCTCGGTCAGGCGGTCGCTGAGCTTGCCTGCCGGCTGATTTCCGCCTCCGTCGTGTAGCGGACGTCGCTTCTTCCAGGCGTCCTGGAGCTCAAGGCGAATGGCGGAATCAACGCCAGGCCGGGCAGCCTCGATGACCTTCTCAGAGCCGGGAGGGCTATCCGGCGGGCCAGGTTCCGCGTTGAAGTCCCGGGCGTGCTCCAGTATCGGCGCCAGAAGCTTTGCAAGATCACGTGCGTGCTGAGAATCGTGCATGAGTCACTCCGCATCCGGCCGCCCCGGGACCGGGTCGGCTCTTTGGTCCTTGCCGGTCTCGGGGCGGCCTCCCCGGGTCCCCCGCGGGTTCGTCGGTCCCAGTGACGCCGCGTTCGCACGATCGGCGCCTGTAAAGATAGAGTCGGCGACAGCGACCTGATACATCCCCGGACGGGATTTGTCCGGCAGCGGGGCGGCAGCTAAGGGAAGAGGCGGGGCCCGACGCCCGGGCGGAACTGGCTGCGGGCAAGCAGGTCCGCCGTGGCCTGCCGCGCATTCTCGCCGGTACGCGACACCCGGGCCGCGATCAGCCCGGTGACAATCGGGGTGGAGAACGAGGTGCCGCTCCACCGGACGACGCCCGCAGAGGTGTCCCGCACGCTGCCGTCCGCGACCGTCATGTACTTCATCCGTGCATAGGCATTGACGATATCTTCGCCCGGCGCGTAGACGTCGACCCAGACTTCCGATGGCGCGCGTTAGGCGTAGCCGCCGTTGCTCATCAGGAGCTGGCCGCTTATCCATCCGCCTTGCGGGAGCACGGGAAGTCGACTCAGTGTCCGGTGTCAGTGCGCTCGTCTCGGCCTGCCCGCGGATGCGGTCAGAGCTGTTCGGCGGGCATGATCCACAGCTCGCCGATGGCGGTGTGGCGGGGGCGGGTGCCCACGTAGGCGATGCCGTCGGCGATGTCCTCGGGGGCGAGGACATCGGTTTGCTCGTAGGAGGGGTCGATCATCTCGTTGCGGACCTGGGGCTTGTTGTGCGAGCCCAGCTCCTCGTCACGCCGCCGGGCTCGACGGCACCGACGCGCACGTGCCGCTGGGTGACTTCCCGGCGCAGGGACTCGGTGAATCCGTTCACGCCGAACTTGGTGAAGTTGTAGACGTCGTAGCCGTTCCAGGCGACGCGGCCGGAAGCCGGCGAGCTTGCCGCCGTTCGCGTCCCGCACAGCGTCGAAGATCTGTGCAGCCCACGGAGCCGGGCCGGCGGCGGAAATCGTCCGGAATGCCGGAGCAGGGAACCACTGCCGGCGCAGAGAGTTCCCGAATGCCGATACGCACACGCCCGCCATCCCGCCAGCGCGAGCTCGCCCACGACGGCGACCTCCGCGCAACACGGGTGACCGCCGACGGCCACCATCGGCTTCCGCGCCCAGATCTGCGGTAAACCGGCCGGCTCTATCTCGCCGTCCCACCACTCAGGTATCCATCGCTGGGTAGCTACAGCGACGCGCAGCCCGGACGGCAAGTCCAGGACGCTAGGCGGACGCTGCGCGATCAGCATCGCTGCCGGGCCGCATGCCTCGAACCGGATGCTTCTGCATGTTCTGCCATGTGGAAGATCGGAACGGCACAGCACCCCACAGGCCCTGACGGCTATCGCGGAGTGCGGGCATGGGCGAGCTCGGCGATGGTCTCGGTAGCTACGGGCGTCAGCGATTCCCGATGCGCCTTGCGCGATAGGCGATGCACCCGGCGCCGGCCAGGATCGACACTCCGCCGAGACCTAGAAGCCAGGCGTCCTGAAATCCGGCCGTGCCGCCACCGCCGGTGGCTGGGGCAGCGGTAGGGGACGGGCCGGCCGAAGGTGTCCGCGTTGCCGACGGACGTGCGCCCGCGCTCCGCGTTGCCGACGGGCTCACGCTTGGCGTCCTGACCGTGGCAGTACTACTAGGCGAGATGCTGGGCGATGCCGAGGTGGTGACTCCGGGTGACAATTTCGGCGGCGTCGCGTGTGGCGATCCCGTGCAGGCCACGACAGACGCGGAAGCGACTATGGTCGCGAAGCCGACGGCAGTCAGCCTCGCGTTGAATCCCGTTCCCCCGGTGGTTGTGCGCATCCTCATGGGACTCCTCATACCTGCGGCGGATGGCGGGCCGTTTCGTTCCCGCTCACAACCGGCATCGGAGGGGGAACCGCAGCTCGGCTTGCTCGCTGCCTGCGCCGACGGACGGCAGATCCCCCGGAAGCGCCGACGGAGATAAGGAGAAACCGACGGCTACAAAGAAGATTCGATGTTCTGTCCGGACATACAATGGCATGTTTATCACTGGACCATTAGGCTACGCGATTAGGAGGCCCTGGGGAAGGCACGGGAAGGAACCACGGCATTGGGGGATGAGGAGTGGCGGCGTATAGCCGGGCTGCGTGTGGTCATGGTGTGGCCACAGACCGGGTACGCAGCCCTTCCGCCTAGGAAGCGAGGAAGCA
>WNGP01009197.1_pt1 | contig 10344 bp, 11 predicted proteins | sample 5407671 | NCBI WGS metagenome assembly WNGP01 (sample SAMN13153381, study PRJNA577476) | soil metagenome | isolation source: 40 cm soil or saprolite under Garry oak tree replicate 2 | place: USA:California | collected 2016-06-15
CGGATCGCCTTGTAGATCGAGCCCTCGGTGCGGAGGTGTTCGCGCAGCTCGTCCTGGAAGCGCTGCACCTGGTCGGCCGGAATCTCGTCGAGGAAGCCCTCGTTGCCGGCGAAGATCGCCGCCACCTGTTCCTCGAGTGCCCAGGGCTGGTACTGCGGCTGGTTCAGGGTCGCGACCATCCGCTCTCCCCGCGCCAGCGTCTTCTGTGTGGCCGGATCCAGCTCGGAGCCGAACTGCGAGAAGGCCTCGAGCTCGCGGTACTGGGCCAGGTCGAGCTTCAGCCGGCCGGCGACCGATCGCATCGCCTTCGTCTGCGCGTTGCCGCCGACCCGGGAGACCGAGATGCCGACGTTGATCGCCGGGCGGACACCGGAGTAGAAGAGCTCGGACTCGAGGAAGATCTGCCCGTCGGTGATCGAGATCACGTTCGTCGGGATGTAGGCGGAGACGTCGCCGGCCTGCGTCTCGACGACGGGAAGCGCCGTCAGCGAGCCGCCGCCGAGCTCGTCCGAGAGCTTCACGGCCCGCTCGAGCAGGCGGGAATGGAGATAGAAGACATCGCCCGGATAGGCCTCGCGGCCCGGCGGCCGCCGCAGCAGCAGCGACATCTGCCGGTAGGCGTCGGCGTGCTTCGAGAGGTCGTCGTACATGCAGAGCGCGTGCTGGCCCTTGTAGAGGAAGTACTCGCCCATCGCGCAGCCCGCGTACGGCGCCATCCACTTGATCGGCGCGGCCTCCGCCGCACCGGCGGTAACGATGATCGTGTACTCCATCGCGCCGGCATCCTTGAGGCGCTCGTAGACCTGCGCGACGGTCGACTCCTTCTGCCCGATCGCGACGTAGACACAGACGATGTCCTCGTCCCGCTGGTTCAGGATCGTGTCGACGAGGATCGCGGTCTTGCCGGTGCCGCGGTCGCCGATGATCAGCTCGCGCTGGCCACGGCCGATCGGAATCATCGAGTCGATCGCCTTCAGGCCGGTCTGGAGCGGCTCCTTGACCGGCTGGCGGTCGACCACGCCGGGCGCCTTGAACTCCATCGGGCGGGTCTCGGTGGCCTCGATCGGGCCCTGGCCGTCGAGCGGCTGGCCGAGCGGATTGACGATTCGCCCGATCAGCGCCTCGCCGACGGGGATGCTCGTCACGCGGCCGGTCCGCTTGACGACCTCGCCTTCCTTGACATGCTCCCACTCGCCAAAGAGCGCGGTGCCGACGTTGTCCTCCTCGAGGTTGAGCGCGAGGCCGGTGACCCCGTGCTCGAACTCGAGCATCTCGAGCGACACGGCATTCTCGAGCCCGTAGACGCGGGCGATCCCGTCGCCTACCTCGAGCACGCTGCCGACCTCGGCGAGGTCGGTCTCCACGTCGTACTCCTCGATCCGTCGCTTGAGGATCGAGGTGATCTCTTCGGGTCTGAGTTTCAATGGACTCCTTTCTAAACTTGCCTGGGAAACCTCCCGGTTTCCCAGACCCTTCCACTGGTCCGCTTCGCGGACAGGCGGCTTCACCGCCTCCTTATCGTGAGTTCTTGGCGTAGCCGGTCGAAGCGACCTCGCACGCTGGCGTCGAGGCGCAAGGAGCCGGCCTGGAGGACAAGGCCGCCGAGCAGGTCAGGGTCGACGCGCTGCGTCGCCTCGACCTTGCGGCCGGAAGCTTTCTCGATCTGGCCGATCACGTCGCGCGCCTCCTGCTCGGAGAGCTCGACTGCGGTGGTCAGCTCGACGTCGAGGATGCCCTCCGCCTGAGCGACCAGCCGGTCGAACTCGCGCGCGATCTCCTCGACCTCGCCGGCGCGGTTCTTCTCGGCAAGCAGGAGGAGGAAGTTGCGAACCAGCTGCTCGTCGCCGCCCAGCAGCTCCTCGAGCGCCGCCGCCTTGGCGCGGTGGTCGATTTGCGGGTTGCGGAGGAGCCCTCGCAGCTCCGGCACTTGGCGCTGCGCCTCGACGAAGTCGCCGAGCTCCTCGCGCACGGGGTCGAGCCTGCCCGCGTCGCTCGCCGCTTCGAAGAGGGCGCGCGCGTACATGCGGTGGGCTACGGCCATCTCGCCATTTTCAGTCGTTTCGCTCCAACACGCTGAAGTCGAGCTCGCCGATCGCCTCGTCGATCAGGCGGCGCTGGTCCTTGTCGTCGAGAGAGCGCCTCGTCACCTTCTCGGCGGCGATCAGGCTGAGCTCGGCGACCTCGGCCCTGATCGCCTCGAGCGCGCGCCGCGTCTCGGCTTCGATCTGGCGCTTGGTCTCCTCGAGCCGGCGCTGGCGGTCGGCCTCGGCCTCGTCCTTGACGCGCCGCAGCTGCGCCTCGGCCTCGTGCCTCGCGACCGTGCGAATATCCTCCGCCTCACCGCGCGCCTCGCCGATCAGCTTGCGGTGCTCCTCGAGCAGCTTGCGCGCTTCCTCGCGGGCCTCGTCGGCCTCGTCGAGCGCGCGGCGGATCCGCTCGCGGCGCTCGTCGATCAGCTTCTGAATCGGCTGGATCAGCGGATTGGCGCCGAGGAGCATCAGACGAGGACGTACGCCAGAATCGAGCCGAGCAGGCCGTAGAACACGACGGCCTCGGTCAACGCGAAGCCGAGCCACTGGATCCCCTGTAGCTCGCCGCGGAGCTCGGGCTGGCGTGCGACCGACTGGATCATCGAGCCGAAGATGTTGCCGATGCCGACACCGGCGCCGAGCGCGCCGAGGCCGACGCCGAGCGCGAGTCCGATCGCCTTCCCGGCTTTCGTAACGTCACCCGTGGTGGCAGCAAGAAGTGTGTTCATAACGAAAGCCTCCTTTAGACGGCTGCACCGGCAAAGCCGGCACAGCCTCCAGACGGCATTGCAAGCAACGCCTTAGTCGTGACGTCGCCCGTGGTGGCGGCGAGAAGAGTGCTCATGGTCATCCTCCTAGTGTTGAGGCTCGATCGCCGAGCCGATGTAGATGGCTGACAGGGCCGCGAAGATAAACGCCTGGATGCCGACGACGATGACCACCTCGAAGAGGTAGAAGAGCGTCGCCGGGATCAGCACCGGGATGAGCTTCAGCGACTGGAAGATGAAGATCAGCCCCAGGAAGGTCAGGATCAGAATGTGTCCCGCGAGCATGTTCGCGAAGAGACGAACACTCAATGAGATCAGGCGCATGAACTGCCCGAGGATCTCCAGTGGGACGATCAGAGGCAGCAAACCCTTCGGCGCCTCGGGGATCCAGCTCTTGAAGTAGCGAACCGGCCCGTTCCAGCGCACGCCCTCGAAGTGGGTGAAGACGAAGGTCAGGAGCGCCAGCGCGAGCGTGACCGACAAAGACGAGGTGGCCGCATAAATTCCCCACACCGGCACGCCGTGATACGTCTCTCCGGTCAACGGCAGCGGGATGAAGCCGATCAGGTTGACCACGAAGATGAAGAGCAGCAGCGTGGCGACGTACGGGAACCAGCGGCCGATCGCCTTCGAAGGCAGGCCCTGCTCGGCGATCTGCGTCTGCGCGATCTCGTACAGAGCCTCGCCGACCGTCTGGCGGCGATCGGGCAGGAGCGCAAGCTTCGAGCGCATCAGTCCGATGCCGAGCAGGATCGTCAGTGCGGTACCGATCAGCAGGTAGGCGACTGCCTTGGTGATCGAGAGGTTGAGCGGGCCGAGGTGGATCGGAATCCAGTCGTGCTGCTCGAACTCCGTCGTCGGATCGAACTTGCCCCGCGCGAAGGCCGGGGCGGGGATGCTGAGCGCGAGGAGGGTCGCTATGGCGATTGCTCGCCTCATGCCTTCGGCTCCTGGGCGTAGTAGCTGGCGATCGAGACGGAGAGCTCGGCTGTATAGGCGAGCCCGTAGAGGAGGGCAGCAGCAAGCCCGACCGTGCGGTTCGACGCCGCCACGGCGACGAGCACGACCAGCACCGCGAGAAGCCTCCCCATCATTCCGAACGCCAGCACGCTTGAGGCCGCGAGGTTATCCGCGGAGGGGCGGACGCGCGCCAGCAGGAGGCCGAGGCCCTGAACGCCGATCCAGACGACCGCCGCGATCACCCAACCCGCGAAGGGCCAGCCGGCGACGAGGAAAACGGGCAGCGCGAGGGCGATCACTCCGGCGCCCGCGGCAATAGGCAGGAACCGGCCCGGAATGGGACGCGGCGCGCCGAGCGTGGTGGTTCTCACGAAAGCGACTCTCGATAGCGGAAGTAGACGGCGACGATTCCCGCCGGGACTCCGACGACTGCGCCGCCGAGTATGCCGTAGCCAACGGAGCCGGCGGCCCAGCCGACGAGGGCTCCGACACCCACAGAAGCCGCCGTCGTGGCGGAGAGGAGCATGCCTGCACCCGCCGGCTCGAACGTCGGGCGGGAAGGCTCCATCACCGCGAGCATAGCAGAGCTTGTGACATTCGAAAGCGGCCATTTCTCCACGAAAAAGGCCCATTTCCGGCCTACTTTGTTCACCCCCTGAGGCGTTGCTTGCAATGCCGCTTGGAGGCTGTGCCGGCTTTGCCGGTGCAGCCGGTTTATCTTGCGCTTGTGCCCGACTTCCACGTCGAGACGATCGGCAGCGGGCCGCGTGTTGTCCTCGTGCACGGAAGCGTCGGCAACGGGAGTACGACGTGGGATTCCCTCAGGCCTCTGGCCGACCGCTACACGCTGGTGATTCCGGATCGCCCGGGCTATCCGCCGAACCCACCGGTCGACCGAGGCGACTTCGAGCCGCAGGCGGAGGCCATCGCCGAGCTGCTGCAACCAGGCGACCACCTCGTCGGGCATTCGTACGGAGGCGTGATCTCGCTGCTCGCGGCGGCGCAGGCGGACGGCCTGCGGTCACTGACCGTGAACGAGCCGCCGGCGTTCGGCGTGGCACGTGGGAATCCGGCGGTCGAGGAGTTCCTGGCGAAAATGCGGGACGCTCCCGGCGAGCCGCGCGACTACCTCGCGTACTTTCTGCCGCTCGTGGGCAGCTCGCTGAAGCTCTCCGACCCCCTGCCGGCTCCGCTCGAGGCCGGGGCGCGGGCGGCGATGGTCGAGCGCTCGCCCCACGAGGCGCAGATCCCGCTCGACGAGCTCGCGGTCGCGCAGTTTCCGAAGCTCGTCGTCACGGGCGGGCACAACCCGGTCTTCGACGCGGTCGCCGACGTGCTCGAGCAGCGCCTCGGCGCGCAGCGCGCCGTCGTTCCGGGAGCCGGGCACAGCATTCCCAGAGCGCCGGGCTACGGCGAGACCCTCGTCCGCTTCCTCGAGTCTGTGTGATCGGGCTTCCGCTCGAGACCGAGCGGCTCGTCATCCGGCCCTTCGAGCCGGAGCGCGATGCCGAGCCGTTATACGAGCTCTGGGGCGACGCGGAGGCGATGCAGTTCGTCCCCAGTGGGCCCAGGGCCAGCGTCAATCAGACCCGCGAGCTACTGGAGTCCCTGTCGGGCCGCGCCCCGGAGGGCTTGGGCTTCTGGGCACTCGAAGAGCGCGGTGGCGGAAGGCTCGTCGGCGGCGGCCTCTTTGCCCTTGCGTGGAAAGGACCTGAGCTCGAGCTCGCCTACCACGTCGTCCCGGCAGCGTGGGTCGCGATGCGGGGGAACGTCGCCTCGCGGCGGGTGATGGAGAAGCTCGGGATGAGCCTCGAAGGCCCGACGCGCTACCGCGACCTCGACGTCGTCCGCTACTCGATCGCGCGGCCGGCCTGATGGCGAGCATCTGGGTCGACCTGACCAACCCGGCGCACGTGATCGTCCTGCGGCCGTTGGTCGAGCTGCTCGAGGCGGGCGGGCACGAGGTGACGCTCACCGCCAGGCCGCTCTCGCACACAACCGAGCTGCTCGACGACTGGGGACACCCCTACACGGCGATCGGGCACCACGGCGGAGCGAGCCGCGTCGGCAAGGCGCTCGCGGCGGGCTCCCGAACGGCGCAGGCGTTCGCGTTCGCGCGCGGCAAACGCTTCGACTACGGCCTCGCTCACGGCTCCACCGACCTGCCGCCGGTCGGCCGCCTGCTCCGGATTCCGAACACGACGATGTTCGACTACGAGTGGGCCAGGCTCCAGCACGAGCTCAACTGCCGGCTCGCGACGCGCGTGCTCGTCCCCGATGCGATCCCGGCCGAGCGCCTCGAGCCGTACGGCGCCCGGCCGCCGAAGCTCGTCCAATACCCCGGGCTGAAGGAGGAGTACTACCTGGGCGACTTCGAGCCCGACGAGTCCGTGCTTGGCGAGCTCGGGCTCGACCGCGAGCGCGTTGTCTCGGTTGTCCGCACGGCGCCCTCGTACGCGCTCTACCTCGGCGGTTCCGAGAACGAGCTGCTACCGCGGGTGCTGCGACGGCTGCTGGACGAGGAGGCTCAGGTCGTCGTACTCGCACGGACGGACGATCAGCGCCGGGCCTTGCGAGAGCTGGACGGAAGCTTGATCGTGCCCGAGCACGCGGTTGACGGGCGGAGCCTCGCGGCGTTCGCCGATCTCGTCGTCTCGGCCGGCGGGACGATGATCCGCGAGGCGGCGGTGCTGGGAACGCCGGTCTGGTCGATCTTCGAGGGCCGGCTCGGTGCCGTCGACGAACTCCTCATCGCCGAAGGCCGCGTCCACTTCCTGCGCGACCCCGCCGACCTGGTCATCGAAAAGGCACCGGCCCTCCGCGAGCGGCGCGGCCGACGTGACCCTGCCGACTTGCTCCGGCTGGCCGTCCCCTCCCTCTAGCGCCGGCTGCCCGCGCTCAGCGCGCGCTCGACGGCCTCCTCGCGCTCCGGCTCGTCCGCGAGCTTGCCGCGCCGCAGCACCTGCAGATGGCGGGACTTGAGGATCTCGAGTGTGTAGACCATCCAGACGGACGCCGCGAGCACGACGATCCCGACCCCGAGTGCGATCAGGGTGTTGTCGAGCTGCCAGTGACCGAGCGGCCGCGGCGGCTCGAACCGCAGCAGCAGGGCATAGGCGGCGAGCAGCAGCGCCCAGAGATGAAGGTAGGCCGCAGTCCGGCGCTGCGAATAACCGATCCGCATGAAGCGGTGGTAGAAGTGGTTCTGGTCGGGGGCGAACGGCGAACGTTTGTATTTGAGCCGCTTCGCGATTACGAACGAGGTGTCGAGGATCGGCACGGCCATCACGAGCAGCGGGCCGAGGAGCGCGATCGTCGCCGCGGTCTTCAGGACGCCCTGGACGGCGACGCAGGCGAGCAGGAAGCCGAGCGCGAGCGCCCCGGTGTCGCCCATGAACACCCTGGCCGGGTGGAAGTTGTAACGGAGAAACGCAAGCGAGGCGCCGCAGATGATCGCCGCCAGCGCGGCGGCGTCGGCGCGCGCGAAGGACGCCGCGAGGATCGCGAACGAGCCCGCGGCGATCGCCACGATTCCGGACGCCAGCGAGTCCATCCCGTCGATCAGATTGACGAGATTGGCAAGCGCCGCGATCCAGAAGACGGTTAGCGGGTAGGCGGCCCAGCCGAGGTCGAAGTTGCCGACGAGCGGCAGCCCGACGTTCTCCCATGTCATCCCGAAGCCCACGACCGGAATCAGCGCCGCGGCGACGATGCCGACCATCTTCACGGTCGCGTTGATCCCCTTGATGTCGTCGATCAGCCCGAGCGCGGCCACCATCAGCGCTCCGAGCAGGATCCCGAGGTAGCGACCCTCGGGCTTGATGAAGACGGCCATCGGCACGGCGATGCCGATCACGATCGCCAGGCCGCCGATGCGCGGGATCGGCCGGCCGCCGTGGACGCGCGGGCGGTCGTGCTTGTCGTCGACGCCGCCGATCCTCGGAGCGAGGCGCGCCACCAGGGGCGTCAGCAGGAGCACGATGCCCACAGCCGTCACGAACCCCCAGACCGCCGTCGTGTCGCGCACCAGCGCGTGCACCGAGTCCGGGAAGGACATTGCCGCCGGTTATAGCAGTTGCATTTGCAGGAATTGAGCGGCGCCGCCGATACTGAGTTCCTGCAGACCAGGTTGCTAGCCTGCACACCCTCTTGAGCAAGGTTCTCTCACCGGAAACGACCTTCGACGAGCGCATCGCCCAGCGCACCGCGGCGATCGGGATCGTCGGGCTCGGCTATGCCGGCCTGCCGCTCGCGATGGCATTCGCGGAGACCGGCTTCGACGTCACCGGCATCGACCTTAGCGACCAGCGCGTCCGCGCCGTCCAGAAACGCGAGTCATACCTCGTGGACGTGCCGAGCGAGCGGTACGAGAGCATCGACGGGACGCTGACCGCGACCACGGACTACGCAGCCGTCACTGAGCTCGACGCCCTGACGATCTGCGTCCCGACGCCGCTCTCGAAGACGCGGACGCCCGACCTCAACTTCATCGTCTCGGCGGCGGAGTCGGTCGGCTCGAACATCAAGCCGGGGATGCTGATCGTGCTGCAGTCGACGACGCATCCGGGGACGACGGAGGAGGTCGTCCTGCCGATCCTCGAGAAGCGTTCCGGTGGCAAGGTCGGCAAGGACTTCTTCCTCGGCTATGCGCCGGAGCGCGTCGATCCGGGCAACGCGACGTTCACGATCAAGAACACGCCGAAGCTCGTCGCCGGGGTCACCGAGGAGTGCCTGCGCCGCACCGCGCTGCTCTACGCGCAGATCGTCGACACGGTGCAGCCGGTCTCGAGCCCGATGGTCGCCGAGACGGCAAAGCTGCACGAGAACACGTTCCGGGCAGTCAACATCGCGCTCGCCAACGAGCTGGCGCTGATGTGCGACCGGATGGGCATCTCGCCCTGGGAGGTGATCGAGGCCGCGTCCTCGAAGCCGTTCGGATTCCTCCCGCACTACCCCGGGCCCGGCCTCGGCGGCGACTGCATCCCTGTCGTGCCACATTTCCTGGCCTGGCGGTTGCGCGAGTACGGCTACTCGGCGCGCCTGATCGAGGCGGCACACGAGATCAACGCGGCGATGCCGCTCTTCGTCGTCCAGAAGATCTCCGATGCGCTGAACGATTCCGGCCGGCCGATCAAGGACTCGCGGCTGCTGTTGCTCGGGATGGCGTACAAGGCGGACGTCCACGACATTCGCGAATCGCCCTCGCTCGAGATCATGCGCCAGCTGATCCAGCGCGGCGGCGACGTCCGCTACTGCGACCCGTGGGTCTCGGAGGTCGAGCTCGACGGGGCGACGCACCGGTCGGTCGACTGGTCGCCGGACGAGGTCGCTGCCGCCGACTGCGTGGTCGTGCTGACGCCGCACACGGTCTTCTCGGAGCGGCCGCTCTGGGATCACGCGCGGCTGATCGTCGATACGCGGCACGCGGTGCCGGACGGGCCGACCGTCCACCAGATTTAGCCCGTGGGTCGGGTCCTGGTCCTCGGGGCCGGGTACATCGGCGCCAAGCTCGGGGAGCTGGCGCTCGCCGAAGGGCACGAGGTCGTCCTGGCCGACAACTGGTTCGCGACGGAGCGCTCGCAGCTGGACGGGCTCGCGGCTGCTGGGGCACGCGTCGAGACCGCGGACATTCGGGCGGACATCGGCGAGCTGCTTTCGCCGCGGCCGGACGTCGTCCATCTGCTCGCGGCGCAGTCATCGCGGCCGCTGTCGGAACGGGACCCGGATTACACCGAGGAGACGAACGTCAGCGGGACGCGGCGGGTGGGCCGCGCGGTCGGCGAGGCGGGGGTGCCGCTGCTCGTTTTTGGTTCCTCGTTGCACGTCTACGGCAACGAGCTGACCGGCAAGATCGGCCCGTCGACTCCGTTCGGGCACCCGACCGATCTCGCGCATCTCTCGAAGATCTACGGCGAGGTGGCGCTCGCGCTCAAGTCGAGGCGTTTCGCCTTCGACCTGGCGATCCTTCGGCTCGGGATCGTCTACGGCCCGAGCCCGGTCGAGCATTCCGCGGCGGAATCGCAAACCGTCGTCGACAAGTTCCGGCGGCTCGCCGGGGCGGGCGAGGAGCTGCCGCTCGACGACGGAGGCCGAGCGACGATCGGGGTCGTCCACGTCGCCGATGCGGCGCGAATCCTTCTGGATGCGAAGCCGGGCGTCGAGAACGTCGCGGCCGAGAGCGTGACGGTGGCGGACGTCGCCGCGCTTGCACGCGGCGAAGATCCAGCTGGCGGCGCGGCGTTCACAGTCGCCTCGCCATTCACATACGAGCACCGGCTGGCTGACTACCTGCGCCGATGAAGGTTCTTGTCACCGGCGCCAACGGTTTCCTCGGCTCCCGGGCTTCCGGCCTGCTCGCGGAGAACGGCCACGAAGTCGTTCGCGTGTCACGGCCCCGCGGCGCCGAGCGCGCGGGAGCGAAGGACGCCGTCCGCATCGACGCGGGCGATCCCGCGGCCCGCAAGCTGATCGCCGGCTGCGACGCCGTCCTCCACTTCGCCGGGATTCCGGATCCCGCGCGAGCGCGCGAGGACCCGGCGCGTGCCGTCCGGGAGAACGCGGGCACGACGCTGAATCTTTTGGAAGGC
>WNGP01012107.1_pt1 | contig 10344 bp, 10 predicted proteins | sample 5407671 | NCBI WGS metagenome assembly WNGP01 (sample SAMN13153381, study PRJNA577476) | soil metagenome | isolation source: 40 cm soil or saprolite under Garry oak tree replicate 2 | place: USA:California | collected 2016-06-15
CTCATTTGAACTCTATGAAGGATATGTTGGCACTCCATCCACCTTCCAAGAATGATACGTGAACCATGAACGGCTCTCTACTGATACAATCTCGAAAAAGAGACGAGGTAGGAGCTATTCAAGTATGATCGCTCTTCACAAGCCAACTGATTTGATGAGAGACTCCCTTTCTCGACTCAAACCTCCTCTGTGAAGGATTTGTTGCCGTTTCATTTCTGAAGGATATCGCGCTGGATTTTGCCTATATATGCTACAAATTTCACTTAGAATACACGATGCACAGGGATAAATGATATTGATTTCATTTGAAGACAGGACCTGTAAACGCAATCGCTTCGAGTTTAGATCATATAAAGGTCGTATTTAGATCGCTGTTAGATTTCTTTACTGCCGTCGCTCCCCAGTCAATGTTCTTGCAGCTAGAATTCGAGAGGCATCATCAATAAGTATCTTCTGGTTATTTAGGTGCTACCTGCGCAGTCAGCAATATCGATCAGATATTCCCGCTTATGGTTTGATCCGCCTCGGCTAGGACGCCCCAACTACCATCACTATGTCTCGGCGCATAATAAACGTGTGATGAGTTGAAGCCGATAATCGTTTACTGAAGTAAGCAAGGCTCGAATGAGATGCCAGGCCTCTGGCGACGGCTCGCAGATCCCGTACATCGGCTTTGACGAACTATTTCAATCTCAGACGAGATGCCAGGCCCCTGGCGACGCTCATGCCACACCCTCGCCTTCATCTCGCTCATTATTTCAATCTCAGACGAGATGCCAGGCCCCTGGCGACACCGCCGAATGTAACACAACTGCTCGCTGACGGATTGATTTCAATCTCAGACGAGATGCCAGGCCCCTGGCGACTTGCCTATGAAGTCCCATTTGATGTAGACTTGCTTAATTTCAATCTCAGACGAGATGCCAGGCCCCTGGCGACTTGTCGAGCCCTCGGGGACGCATGGCGGCATGTTTGATTTCAATCTCAGACGAGATGCCAGGCCCCTGGCGACTACGATCCTGAAGAGCCGGTGCTCGTGTTTTGCAAGATTTCAATCTCAGACGAGATGCCAGGCCCCTGGCGACGATTTTCCGCGAGGGTGTAGCCGACCGCCTCATCGTAATTTCAATCTCAGACGAGATGCCAGGCCCCTGGCGACGGACATCCTTGCGGCAGGTGCCCGCCTTGTGCAGGATTTCAATCTCAGACGAGATGCCAGGCCCCTGGCGACCAATATCCTCAAGTTTGCCCTGCTGTTCCAAGTAGTATTTCAATCTCAGACGAGAAGCCAGGCCCCTGGCGACATGAGGGCTTGAATATCAGCAGGCAATTGGTCAAGGATTTCAATCTCAGACGAGAAGCCAGGCCCCTGGCGACATCATCACGCCGGTTTGCTGGTCATTCATGCGAGTTATTTCAATCTCAGACGAGATGCCAGGCCCCTGGCGACCAGAGCTGGTCGAGAGCCACGATTTGAGGCAGTCGAATTTCAATCTCAGACGAGATGCCAGGCCCCTGGCGACTCCATCCTTCATCCCTGAGCACCAATTCAAGCGGCAATTTCAATCTCAGACGAGAAGCCAGGCCCCTGGCGACTGGGCTGGCGGATACCAGCCCATAAAAACTACAGCAATTTCAATCTCAGACGAGAAGCCAGGCCCCTGGCGACCTCTTGTATCTGCAAATCCAAAGTCTTAATACCCGTATTTCAATCTCAGACGAGAAGCCAGGCCCCTGGCGACGCTGCCCGCTCGTCTACCCTCTCATCTCTATATATTTATTTCAATCTCAGACGAGAAGCCAGGCCCCTGGCGACAGCGTTCTATTTGCTGTAGCACTCGCATCTTTCTCTATTTCAATCTCAGACGAGAAGCCAGGCCCCTGGCGACGGAGGGATTTCGTAACCGTTCCGATATTGCCATACATATTTCAATCTCAGACGAGAAGCCAGGCCCCTGGCGACTACAACGCTTTTACTCATAGCCTACTTTGCTGGTTTATTTCAATCTCAGACGAGAAGCCAGGCCCCTGGCGACAACTGATACCGAAAACGGCCCGTACTGTTTAGCTGTATTTCAATCTCAGACGAGAAGCCAGGCCCCTGGCGACGTAGATACAAACGGCTGGTATAAGCGTAGAGGCTGGTATTTCAATCTCAGACGAGAAGCCAGGCCCCTGGCGACCCTTTACCTCCGGGGCCAGCCCGAACCCACACCCTTATTTCAATCTCAGACGAGAAGCCAGGCCCCTGGCGACGAATGTTCCAACTCATTTCTTTCCTCCTCGTGTCGAATTTCAATCTCAGACGAGAAGCCAGGCCCCTGGCGACGCTTTCTGCCATGTGGCAAGCTCAGCGGTCAGGATAATTTCAATCTCAGACGAGATGCCAGGCCCCTGGCGACGTGAACTGTTCGCGAACTGGAAGCGAACCACTTTCAACATTTCAATCTCAGACGAGAAGCCAGGCCCCTGGCGACTGCGTAACCCTTGCTCTTCTGTAAGTTTCTCCCTATATTTCAATCTCAGACGAGAAGCCAGGCCCCTGGCGACGAACTCTTCAAACACGATGATAAGGGCAGGTCCTTTATTTCAATCTCAGACGAGAAGCCAGGCCCCTGGCGACATTTTAGCATCTCTACAGCCCACAGGCCCTTAAAATTATTTCAATCTCAGACGAGAAGCCAGGCCCCTGGCGACGCTTTGATCTGCATAGTCTTCTAGTGACTCTTCAGTATTTCAATCTCAGACGAGAAGCCAGGCCCCTGGCGACACCACATCCTCTATGCCATACGTGGGGTAGGAACCGTATTTCAATCTCAGACGAGAAGCCAGGCCCCTGGCGACGGCCTCACAGCAGCAGAGGCTATGAATGTGTTGATCATTTCAATCTCAGACGAGAAGCCAGGCCCCTGGCGACCGATTATGCGCTGTATTCGAATCAGCCACTCGTGCAATTTCAATCTCAGACGAGAAGCCAGGCCCCTGGTCTAAACCATTGTCTTGTTTCGTGTAGTAGTAGGTATTTCAATCTCAGACGAGAAGCCAGGCCCCTGGCGACTCACAGGCGAAAATCGTCCTAAAAGCCCTCACCTATATTTCAATCTCAGACGAGAAGCCAGGCCCCTGGCGACTAGCCGCATTGGAGCGGCGTGCAGGGATGCAGAGTGATTTCAATCTCAGACGAGAAGCCAGGCCCCTGGCGACTATTTATCTTTGGATTGCTATCATCCATATTAAACATTTCAATCTCAGACGAGAAGCCAGGCCCCTGGCGACTCCGCCTCAAGTATGAGCGGTCTACCAGCGTTGCGTTATTTCAATCTCAGACGAGAAGCCAGGCCCCTGGCGACTTTCCCTGGCAGATCTCCCCACCATGAGGCGATATATTTCAATCTCAGACGAGAAGCCAGGCCCCTGGCGACGCCTGCATAAAATCCGTTCACACTCGCATCATCAGGGATTTCAATCTCAGACGAGAAGCCAGGCCCCTGGCGACATGTCCACAACCTTGCCCTGGCCGCTGGCTTCACGGAATTTCAATCTCAGACGAGAAGCCAGGCCCCTGGCGACCTTGCTGGCCTCGCGTCGCACCCTTCAAACTATCGATTTCAATCTCAGACGAGAAGCCAGGCCCCTGGCGACCAAGGTGTCTCCCAGGACTGCGTATCGCTGGCAGAATTTCAATCTCAGACGAGAAGCCAGGCCCCTGGCGACTAGATAGAGCGAGACATAATCGGGTGGAGGTGGCAAATTTCAATCTCAGACGAGAAGCCAGGCCCCTGGCGACCTCTTGCGGGTTGCTCTATCCCGCTTTGGTTGGATTATTTCAATCTCAGACGAGAAGCCAGGCCCCTGGCGACGACTACCCTCGACGAGCAGAACCTTTTTCAATTGCTATTTCAATCTCAGACGAGATGCCAGGCCCCTGGCGACGCCGCCAGCAGATCGCCGCTCAGATGGGCGGCGAGAATTTCAATCTCAGACGAGATGCCAGGCCCCTGGCGACGACAAACCTCCTTACTTCTTTCGTTTCGCACTAATCTTGATTTCAATCTCAGACGAGATGCCAGGCCCCTGGCGACACGCAGATGACGAGCCACCGCGCTTCTTTGGTGATGATTTCAATCTCAGACGAGAAGCCAGGCCCCTGGCGACTCCTCAGCATCGTGATCACAAATAATCTCTCTAGGTATTTCAATCTCAGACGAGAAGCCAGGCCCCTGGCGACGACACCAACGACGCCCTACCCGCTTGCTGTGTTGGCATTTCAATCTCAGACGAGAAGCCAGGCCCCTGGCGACATCACACCGCTTGCTAGTTGTTGTTTCCATTGCTCAATTTCAATCTCAGACGAGAAGCCAGGCCCCTGGCGACGCAAACAGGGAGCAGGAACGGATACAGCGATGCAAAAATTTCAATCTCAGACGAGAAGCCAGGCCCCTGGCGACATCAGGGTCAGGGATAGGTAGATTAAGAGGTGGAGATTTCAATCTCAGACGAGAAGCCAGGCCCCTGGCGACTACATCAAGAAATGGCTCTCCAAGGATGATGACCTGAATTTCAATCTCAGACGAGAAGCCAGGCCCCTGGCGACGCGCCTGAACTCGTGAAGCAAGAGCAGCAGCAGCGATTTCAATCTCAGACGAGAAGCCAGGCCCCTGGCGACTTCACCCTCCTTATCTGATAAAGAGAAACCAGTATATTTCAATCTCAGACGAGAAGCCAGGCCCCTGGCGACAGTGGAAAGCCAATAGAGCACGAGCCTGGACGCTGAATTTCAATCTCAGACGAGATGCCAGGCCCCTGGCGACCAGCAACGGGTACAGCCAATAGCGGAGTGCTGCTTGATTTCAATCTCAGACGAGAAGCCAGGCCCCTGGCGACAACCGCTATCTTTCGCGTGCCTGACGACTGGAAGAATTTCAATCTCAGACGAGAAGCCAGGCCCCTGGCGACCTCAGGATTGGATACGAACAACGAAAGCGGCTGCTAGATTTCAATCTCAGACGAGAAGCCAGGCCCCTGGCGACTCGCGTCCATCATCGCCAATCCAGCACAGCTCGTAATTTCAATCTCAGACGAGAAGCCAGGCCCCTGGCGACACCTGCAGATGGATTGCAGTTTGTTGGCCGCTCACTCTATTTCAATCTCAGACGAGAAGCCAGGCCCCTGGCGACGTAGACATCTTTGGCGCAATCGTGACCGTCGCCTTATTTCAATCTCAGACGAGAAGCCAGGCCCCTGGCGACTGTCTGTTGGGGAGGTAACAGCCGGATTCGATACCAATTTCAATCTCAGACGAGAAGCCAGGCCCCTGGCGACAAAGGATTACTCGACTGTGATACAGGTTGTGTTACCATTTCAATCTCAGACGAGAAGCCAGGCCCCTGGCGACCATTGATGGTGATGAAGATAACCCACCGATCACTATATTTCAATCTCAGACGAGATGCCAGGCCCCTGGCGACATGTCTCGGCGGGAGATACGGTCAACGTACTTCCTGGATTTCAATCTCAGACGAGATGCCAGGCCCCTGGCGACATAGTGATCTCCCTGCTCCTTCCGTATCGCCTCTTTATTTCAATCTCAGACGAGATGCCAGGCCCCTGGCGACCACACATGCCAGGGAGCTAGAGCCGGTGGAGTTCCTTATTTCAATCTCAGACGAGAAGCCAGGCCCCTGGCGACTTGCAACGGGCAAGGTCTACGACTGCAATTCTGCTGCATTTCAATCTCAGACGAGATGCCAGGCCCCTGGCGACAAGGTTATTGAAAAATATGAGAAACCAAAAATCGAGATTTCAATCTCAGACGAGATGCCAGGCCCCTGGCGACTTCATGCTAGTTTTCTTTCACAAGAGAGTAGGCAATATTTCAATCTCAGACGAGATGCCAGGCCCCTGGCGACTTGAACTCACTCCCCTTCAGATGGCGCTTAGTCTATATTTCAATCCCAGACGAGATGCCAGGCCCCTGGCGACGCGTCAAGAGGGGTTTATCCCGACCTACGTCGCGCAATTTCAATCTCAGACGAGATGCCAGGCCCCTGGCGACCGGAGCCACAGAGAAGACAAGGTTCGCGTCTCCTGAATTTCAATCTCAGACGAGATGCCAGGCCCCTGGCGACCAGGTAAATGACACCGTTGTAGTCGAGTTCTCCGCTATTTCAATCTCAGACGAGAAGCCAGGCCCCTGGCGACATCGAAGCCTGCTCGTGCTATGAGCGTTTCATCTGAATTTCAATCTCAGACGAGAAGCCAGGCCCCTGGCGACACCTCACCACAAAAAGAATGTACAGAGGAGAATTGATTTCAATCTCAGACGAGAAGCCAGGCCCCTGGCGACATCTTGCCAATCCCATTCTTAAAGGGCGCTGTTATTATTTCAATCTCAGACGAGATGCCAGGCCCCTGGCGACCTTGCATGGGTGACGGCCCATTTGCTTCTCTGTGGAAATTTCAATCTCAGACGAGATGCCAGGCCCCTGGCGACTGATTTCATACTCATCGCCTGAATCACACATCAGTTATTTCAATCTCAGACGAGAAGCCAGGCCCCTGGCGACTGGGACTGATCGAACGGGTTATTCTTTCCAAGTGAGAATTTCAATCTCAGACGAGATGCCAGGCCCCTGGCGACAAGACAAGCCCCCCATGATGGAAGAAACAATTATAGATTTCAATCTCAGACGAGATGCCAGGCCCCTGGCGACATTGAATGGCCCTGGGTAGCCATTGATCTAAACGTCATTTCAATCTCAGACGAGAAGCCAGGCCCCTGGCGACTGGTTCCCCCTGTGACGAATGGTCCGGACGTTGAGGAATTTCAATCTCAGACGAGAAGCCAGGCCCCTGGCGACTGTCTGAGGCGATATGAAACCTATCCCAAACACTAAATTTCAATCTCAGACGAGATGCCAGGCCCCTGGCGACTCCCCATCTCCTTTTGCTCTCAAGATTTCGTTGTTTATTTCAATCTCAGACGAGATGCCAGGCCCCTGGCGACCAGGATGGCAAGGATACCTACGGTGCAACGGTTGGGAATTTCAATCTCAGACGAGATGCCAGGCCCCTGGCGACTACCAGCACCCGAATACTGGATGTGTATTGACAGGAATTTCAATCTCAGACGAGATGCCAGGCCCCTGGCGACTAGCGGTCGCCTTCAACTTGTGGATGCTTACCACGAATTTCAATCTCAGACGAGATGCCAGGCCCCTGGCGACTCCGAGCGCAACATAGGTGATCAGGCTCTTATTTGATTTCAATCTCAGACGAGATGCCAGGCCCCTGGCGACTGCGTCGGTGTCTCCCCATTTTGATATCTCCTCATATTTCAATCTCAGACGAGATGCCAGGCCCCTGGCGACTTAGTATAGCATACTACATATTAGGATGCCAATAGGAATTTCAATCTCAGACGAGATGCCAGGCCCCTGGCGACGAAATGGTACGAGTCACCTAATCGGGCGCTTCTTGATATTTCAATCTCAGACGAGATGCCAGGCCCCTGGCGACCAAATACACCGACCTCGTGGACTATTCAGCATTGGAATTTCAATCTCAGACGAGATGCCAGGCCCCTGGCGACAGTGCAACTATTCGATTGGATTTCAGCGGTGACTCAATTTCAATCTCAGACGAGATGCCAGGCCCCTGGCGACGGTCGAGCAGGCTATCGTCAAGCTGCGCCAGGTTCTATTTCAATCTCAGACGAGATGCCAGGCCCCTGGCGACAGGCAGTCTTGCGATTGCTCAGGTGAAGGTATGGCTATTTCAATCTCAGACGAGATGCCAGGCCCCTGGCGACTACTAGGTTGTATCGGTACAGGCTCTGGCTCTCGTAATTTCAATCTCAGACGAGATGCCAGGCCCCTGGCGACGTTCTTATTTAGTGTCACCGCGTGAACACTTTCGTTATTTCAATCTCAGACGAGATGCCAGGCCCCTGGCGACCAGTCGGTAGTCACCTGAACCATCTGCCTGGTAGTTATTTCAATCTCAGACGAGATGCCAGGCCCCTGGCGACGTCGGTCCGTTCTTAATCGCACTCATTGTGCCGATATTTCAATCTCAGACGAGATGCCAGGCCCCTGGCGACCTTGGAGCGATGTGTTTCTCACCTTTGATGTATGGTCATTTCAATCTCAGACGAGATGCCAGGCCCCTGGCGACCACGAACACGACCGCTATGCCGAACATGACCACAAGATTTCAATCTCAGACGAGATGCCAGGCCCCTGGCGACCTCAACATCCGTTCGCTGGTTGTCTCTGCGCGAGATATTTCAATCTCAGACGAGAAGCCAGGCCCCTGGCGACCACTATTGTGAACTCGGTGGCAACGCCCTTTATGGATTTCAATCTCAGACGAGATGCCAGGCCCCTGGCGACTTCCAGTAGCCGTAACACCTGCGAAGCGTCACGGTATATTTCAATCTCAGACGAGATGCCAGGCCCCTGGCGACGACTCTCTCTCACACAGCAGCCAGATGGGGATACCATATTTCAATCTCAGACGAGATGCCAGGCCCCTGGCGACGCCGAGATTAAAAGCTGCTGCCTGGACAGTTTGATTATTTCAATCTCAGACGAGATGCCAGGCCCCTGGCGACCTTTGCCAACGCTGATGTGACTGGCGTCTGGACGGGATTTCAATCTCAGACGAGAAGCCAGGCCCCTGGCGACCCAACTTGCAGCCGAACCAAGACGCTGTCTTGATGAATTTCAATCTCAGACGAGATGCCAGGCCCCTGGCGACTTCTCTATCGCTATCGCTGTTGCCCTCCGTTTTTTTATTTCAATCTCAGACGAGATGCCAGGCCCCTGGCGACCTAGAAAATGGATTTCAGTTAGAGGATTATCAAGAAAATTTCAATCTCAGACGAGAAGCCAGGCCCCTGGCGACGTGGTAGGGACGCGTAACACGCGGGCATAATCAGCATTTCAATCTCAGACGAGATGCCAGGCCCCTGGCGACAAAGAAGATCGTTTAACGCTGGTTAGCAGTTGCGACATTTCAATCTCAGACGAGAAGCCAGGCCCCTGGCGACTCAATACGAGCATGAATCCAACGGCCAAGTTCGATGATTTCAATCTCAGACGAGATGCCAGACCCCTGGCGACGTGACCGTTTTTCGTATCGGACAGCGCAACGGCGTATTTCAATCTCAGACGAGATGCCAGGCCCCTGGCGACCCCGTAAAATTTTACGGGAAGTTGGTGATAGGTTGTATTTCAATCTCAGACGAGATGCCAGGCCCCTGGCGACCTCATTGCCTTAGCAGGGCCATACCCTGACATGGCTAATTTCAATCTCAGACGAGATGCCAGGCCCCTGGCGACTGCTTCTGCTGCTGGTTATGCCTATAGCCTGCTCACATTTCAATCTCAGACGAGATGCCAGGCCCCTGGCGACCAAGGCGTTTACGGCCTTCAATATCCCTTCTAAACAATTTCAATCTCAGACGAGATGCCAGGCCCCTGGCGACTTGCTGAGTGGCAACTGCCTATTCCTTTTAAGGGGAATTTCAATCTCAGACGAGATGCCAGGCCCCTGGCGACTTGCATGATCAGTCTGTCTCGCCACGACGTAGGTCTATTTCAATCTCAGACGAGATGCCAGGCCCCTGGCGACACGGAATATATGCAACAGTAAGGAGTTACACATCATGGATTTCAATCTCAGACGAGATGCCAGGCCCCTGGCGACATATTAAGCGGGTTCTCATGGCCGAAAAAGTCTATCAATTTCAATCTCAGACGAGATGCCAGGCCCCTGGCGACTGTGATGCGAATAATCCCCTTGTGCTCGCTCATTATATTTCAATCTCAGACGAGATGCCATCTCAGACGAGATGCCAGGCCCCTGGCGACGCACAGCGTTGCTCCTGTGGAAGAAGACGGTGGCTATATTTCAATCTCAGACGAGATGCCAGGCCCCTGGCGACGCTTGCTCTACGAGCTGATCTCTTATCTCCGATGTTATTTCAATCTCAGACGAGATGCCAGGCCCCTGGCGACGACATAGATTCGGATGAGTATAAGCAGTGGTGGGGAAATTTCAATCTCAGACGAGATGCCAGGCCCCTGGCGACACACAAGACTATGCGGGCAGCAGTCGCACGGCTTGAATTTCAATCTCAGACGAGATGCCAGGCCCCTGGCGACGTTGGACTCGCTACAGTTGCGTTTGTTGCCATGAAAATTTCAATCTCAGACGAGATGCCAGGCCCCTGGCGACTGCGGTGCGCCTCGTTTGGCCTGTAAAGAGGATCCATGATGTTGTTCGCGAGGGAGCCACTTTACTTCCATTATTCCGAGGGCTTTGTTGTTCTATGAGATA
>WNGP01005751.1_pt1 | contig 10340 bp, 8 predicted proteins | sample 5407671 | NCBI WGS metagenome assembly WNGP01 (sample SAMN13153381, study PRJNA577476) | soil metagenome | isolation source: 40 cm soil or saprolite under Garry oak tree replicate 2 | place: USA:California | collected 2016-06-15
TGGCCCTTGAGCCGGCGGACGTCGCGATTGTCGGGCTTGACTTCGTGCCCAATTACTTTGTCGACGGCCCGGTCAAGCGCGGTGCGGCGATTGTCGGCCGCGAGGGGGGCTGCGGGTTCTCGAAATCAAATGGCACCCCGGAAGAAGGGCACGACGTCCAGCTCATCAACTTCAGCGCTCCGGGTGATCCGCTCCAGCTCCAGCTCCAGCGGTTTGCCCACAACAGCACATTCGAGCAGGCGTTCGTGGGGCGGATTCACGGGATCAATCGCCCCGTCGATCTCAAGTTCGGACCCGACGACTGCGCTTACCTGGTCGATTACGGGGCGGTGCGCGACTTTGGCCAGTCCGACCCGGACAGCAGGTTCCTGGTCGCAGGCGACGGCCCGCTCCTCCAGATTCCTGGGACCGGCGTGATCTGGAAGATCTGCCGGGTAGGCAGCGATCGGGACGACTAGGCAGACCTAAGTTAGTCAGGGGGGCGGCTTGCGGCCGCCCCTTTGACCATCGCAACAACGCCCACGCCGTTCTTACGCATCGCTCCGCAATTCTTATCTGAGGCTGAGGCGGTTGCGCAGGCGCCGCGTAGAACCGCGGCGATCAAGTGAAAATGCCCGCAACGCAAGCTGCGGGCATTTTTTTATCCGACTCTAGTCGATTTTCGATTCGTCGCGGTACATCACCTTGTGCCGCGTCTCCTTGATCCAATTGCCAATCTGATCGAGAGTCATGAATTGCTTCATGTCGAAGCGGTCCCAGCTGCGGATCTCATCGAGCTTTTTCTTCCAGCGCTTGTAGGGCGCCTTCGCCGCAGGACCGAAGCAGAAGATGTCGATGATCGAGAGCTCCTCCGGTACGCCGAGCAGCGGGCGCATGGCCTTCTGCGCCGTCTCCTGGCCGATCGCCGTCACCCACCAGACGTTGTAGCCGAGAGCGGCCGCGGCGAGATGCGCGGACATAGTCGAAGCCGCCACGCTCTGCAGCAGGATACGCTCGGCGTTCTCGTGGTACTGGCGGTCGAGATCGCTGCCGTCCATGAGCACGGGAAAGGCGCGAGTGAAGCGGAAGTCCGCGACCACCACGATCATCCCTGGGGCCGTCTCCAGCCCGCGGTAGTTCGGCGTGGGGAATTTCATCTTGAGCTTGGCGCGACGACGCTGCTCCTCGACGAAATAGTCGGCGATCTTCTTCTTCGTTCCGGGATCGGTGACGATGATGTAATGCCATGGCTGAGCGTTCGCGCCCGAAGGCGCATGGCGTGCAGCTTCGAGGATGAGGTCGTAGTGCTCGCGCGGAACGACGCTGCCAGGATCGAACTGGCGCGTGGTGAGGCGGTTGCGCATCACTTCGAGCAGAGCTTGGCAGCGGGCGAGCGTCGCGGTCTGGGTCATTTCATGGCCTCGATCACTTCCGGTCGGGCTCCAGCCGCACCACGTTGGCCGGGGGCCTCTCCTCGATTTCCGCCGCCTCAATCTGCTGGAAGCGCTGCGAGATCTTGCGGCTGGAGACCTGCACGTCCTCGGCGTCCTGGTGCGCCTGGCGGATATGGTCGGCGAGCTTCTTCATGCGCTCGTCGAACCGCTGGAAATCGTCGCCGAGCTTGCCCAGCTCTTCCTTGATGATGTGGACGTGCCTGCGGGTCTCGACGTCTTTCAGGACCGCGCGCGCGGTGTTGAGCACGGCCATCAGCGTGGTCGGAGAGACGATCCACACGCGCCTGCCGATCGCGTACTCGACGACTTCGGGGTGGTAGGCATGGATCTCCGCGAACACGGCTTCCGCCGGGACGAACATCACCGCCCCGTCCGAGGTCTCGCCCGCGATGATGTATTTCCTCGCGATGTCGTCGACGTGCTTCCGGATATCGGCCTTGAACTGCTTCTGCGCGAGCGCGCGCTCCGCCTGGTCCGCCTCGCGGTCGAACATGCCGTGGTAGTTCTCCAGGGGAAACTTCGAATCCACCGTCACCAACCCGGTGGGCGGGGGAAGGCGCAGCGCGCAATCGACGCGCATGCCGTTGGAGAGCGTGTACTGCAGCTCGAACGCCATGGGCGGCAGGACGTTCCTCACCAGGGCCTCGAGCTGCACTTCGCCGAACGCGCCGCGACTGCGCTTGTCCCCGAGCAGCTCCTGCAGGCTCACGACGCTGCCCGTGAGGCTCTCGATCTTTTTCTGCGCCTCGTCGATGGTCGCCAAGCGCTGCATGACGTTGACGAAGGTCTCGTTGGTTTTCTTGAAACCTTCGTCGAGGCGCTCGTCGACTTTACCCGCGATCTGATCCAGCCGCTGGTCGATCTTGGCGGAGAGCCGCTCGCTCGAATCGGTGAGGTTGCGCCCGAGCCGGTCGCCCTGCTGGGTGAGCCCGGTGTGCAGATCGGTGAGCATCGCGCGGTGCTTTTCCTCGAGCAGCGGCGCGACGGCGGCGACGGGGTCCTTGAGCGAGTTCCGCAAGCGGGCGAAACCGAGCGCGAGCCAGACGAGAACGGCCAAGCTTGCGGCGGCAACGATCAGCGCGATTTCAGCCATGGGCCATTGTAACTCCGGGGCTCGCTCAAATGACCTCGCGCAGCGCCGCCATCGGCGGACGGCTCAAGGCCGCGCGTGCGCCCGCCCAGACGTTCAAGAGGATGCACGCGAGCCCGAGAGCGGGGCCGGCGAGCCAGATCCACCCGTTCCAGATGAAATCGAGCTGGAACACGCGCGTCGCGAGCGTCCAGCCGATTGCGGTGGCGCCGAGCGAGCCGAGAAGCCCTGCGAGCGCGCCGAGAACGGTGAACTCGGCGCGCTGCGCCGCGAGCACCTGGGCGCGGCTCGCCCCCAGCGCCCGCATCACCGCCGCCTCGTGTGTGCGCTCGTCCTGGGTCGCGAGAAGCGCCGCGTACAGCACCAGCACGCCGGCGCCGAGCGCGAACAGGAATACCAGCTGCACCGCGCCGATCAGCTGGTCCATCACGAACTGCAACTGCCGCAGGATTACGCTCACGTCGATAACGGTGAGGTTGGGAAACGCCTGCGACAGGCGCAAGGTGAGGAGCGCGTCGCCTGCAGGCGCACGAAAACTCGCGATGTAGCTCGCCGGGAAACTCTCGAGCAGTGCCGGGGTGGCGATGAAGAAGAAATTCGGACGCATCGAATCCCAATCGAGCTTGCGCACGCTCGTGACCGGCGCGGAGAAGCTACGGCCGGCCGAGAGAAATTCGAGCGCATCGCCCATCCGGATGCCGAAACGCTCGGCGATCCAGTGCTCCACCGAAACCGCGCCGCGCTCGAGATCCCCGGGGCCGAACCAAGCGCCCTCGGTGACCTTGTTCTCGGGCGGCAATGCCGGCAGATAAGTCACGTTGAACTCGCGCTCGATCTGGCGCTTCGCGCGCTCCTCCGAAAAATCCTCCGCACCGACCGGCTTTCCATTGATGGCGACCAGACGCGCGCGCACCATCGGAAAGGTCTGCAGGCGCTCCACGCCGTTGCGCTCGAGGAATTGGGCCAGAAGCTGTCGTTGCTCGGGCTGGATATTGACCAGAAACCGGTCGGGCGCGTCCGGCGGGAGCCGCCCGCGCCAGGCGTCGAGCAAATCGCCCCGGATCAGGGTGAGGAGCAGGATCGCGGTGAGCCCCACCGCGATCGCCACGATCTGCACCGCGTTGGCATGCGGGCGCCGCAGGAGGTTCGCGAGGCCGTAACGCCAGGACACGCTGCCGGTCCGCCCGAACCGACCGATCAGCCGCAGCGCTCCGTAGGCGATCGCCGCGAAAAGGCCGAAGGCACCCGCAAAGCCGCCGAACACGTAGCTCGCGAGCTTCAGCTCGCCCGCCTGCCAGAGAAGCAGCCCGAACACCGCAGCCAGTCCCACGACGTATACAGCGAGCGCCCCTTGCCTCGGGGGGCCGACGTCGCGCCGGATCACGCGCAGCGCCGGCACATCTTTGAGCTGGAGCAGAGGCGGCAAGGCAAACCCTAGCAACAGCACGAGCCCCGTCGTCGCGCCCTGCAAAACAGGCGAGAGGCCCGGCGGGGGCAAGGTGCCCGGTATCAGGGCGGCGAGCCACCAGGCGACCACGTTCTGCACGACAAACCCGAGGGCACAGCCCATAAGCGAGGCGGCGAGCGCGAGCGCCAGAAACTCCCAGGCGAACAGGGCGAAGAGCTGCGATTGCGTCGCGCCCATGCAGCGCATCACGGCGTAGCCGTCTAGGTGCCGTTGCGTATAGCGCCGCGTGCCGAGCGCGATCGCCACCGCGGACAGGACCACGGCAAGCATGGCGGTGAGCCCGAGGAAGCTCTGGGCGCGGTCCAGTCCCGCGCGCACTTCGGGGCGCGCGTTATCCAGGCTGTCGATGCGCTCGCCACGGGAGAGGCGCGCCCTCGCCCATTGCTCGAACTGCCGGACTCCCTCGCGCTCGCCCGCGACGAGCAGCTGATAGCTGATGCGGCTGCCCGGCTGCACGAGGCCCGTGGCGGGCAGATCGTCGAGCCGCATCATCAGGCGCGGGGCGAAGTTCATGAAGGACACGCCGCGGTCGGGCTCGAGCGTCAGCACCGCGCCCGCGCGAAAGCGCGCTCGGCCGAGCTCGACCGCGTCCCCCGGGCGGAGCTTGAGCTCCGCCATCATTCGCTCGTCGAGCCACACCGTGCCCCGCGGCGGAACCGCATCGGTATCCGCGTCCGGGAGATTCAGGCCGGGGGCGGTGCGCAGCCTGCCGCGCAAGGGATATCCCGGCGTCACCGCCTTCACCGCCGCGAGGAGCGTCTCGCTGCCGGCGCGGGCCATGCTGACGAAGTTCATGCTCTCGGCGCGGCTCAACCCGCGCTTCGCGATCTCGTCGCGAAGTTCCGGGGCCCACGCATGGTCGGCTGTCATCAGCATATCGGCCCCGAGCACCTGGTGGGCTTCGCGGGTGAGCGCCTGCCGCACGCGATCGGCGAAGAAGGCGACGCTGGCTACGCCTCCCACGGCGAGCACGAGGGCGAGCGCGAGCACGCGCAGCTCCCCCGCGCGCCAGTCGCGCAGGAGCATGCGGAGGGCGTGACGCAGCATCGCTTCAGCCCTCGCCGTCGATCCGGCCGGCAGCGAGCCGGATCTTCCGGCGGCAGCGGCCGGCGATCGCCTCGTCGTGGGTCACCAGCACGAGCGTCGTGCGCGCTTCCGCGTTCATCTCGAACATGAGGTCGATCACGCCGGCGCCCGTCGCCGCGTCTAGATTCCCGGTGGGCTCGTCGGCGAGAAGGAGCTTCGGCTGGGTGACGAAGGCACGCGCCAGCGCGACGCGCTGCTGCTCGCCTCCCGAGAGCGTTTTCGGGTAATGCCGCAGACGCTCGGCGAGGCCCACACGCGAGAGCATTTTTGCCGCGCGGTCCGCCGCGCCCGCCTCGCCCGCGAGCTCGAGCGGCAGCATGACGTTCTCCAGTGCGTTCAGCGCCGGGAGCAGCTGGAAAGACTGGAACACGAAGCCGAGCAGCCTTGCGCGCAGCGCCGCGCGCCCGTCCTCGTCCAGACCGAAGAGATCCGCGCCGTCGAGCTGCACGGAGCCTGAGCTCGGCGTATCCAGCCCGGCGAGCAGGCCCAGAAGCGTCGATTTGCCGGACCCCGACGCGCCGAGGATGGCCACCGCCTCGCCCGGCATGACCTCGAGCGAAATGTCCTGCAGAATAACCAGCTCGTTCGCACCCGGTGCGCCGTTCGCGAGGCGGACGACTTTGGAAAGCCCGGTGGCCAGGACGATGGGTTGGGAAAAATCAGGCATGAGATCGATTCTGTTTGCGGTCCTGCTCGCCTGTGGCGGAACGGCGCTCGCCGCGCCGACCATCCTGGTATACGGGGACAGCCTCTCCGCCGCCTACGGGATCCCCCAGAACGAGGGCTGGGTGGCCTTGCTGGTCGAGCGGCTCAAGCAAAGAAAATCAAATTATACCGTGGTCAATGCGAGCATCAGCGGCGAAACCTCGGCCGGCGGCGCGGCGCGCATCCGCGCCGTGCTCGCCAAGACCCGGCCCGCGATCGTGATCGTCGAGCTCGGCGCGAACGACGGCCTGCGCGGGCTGCCCATCCCGCAGATGAAAGCTAATGTGGCAGCCATCGTCCGGGCGGCGAAGCACCAGGGCGCGCGCGTGATAGTCATCGGGATGCTGCTACCGCCGAACTACGGCGCGCAGTACGTCAAAGAGTTTCGCGCAGCGTTCCGTGATGTGGCTCGCGACGAGCGCGTTTCATCCGTGCCCTTGCTCTTCGAAGGCGTCCCGGATAAACGGGAAATGTTTCAGGCGGACAATCTCCATCCCAGCGCCGAGGCGCAGCCCATCATGATGGAGAACGTGTGGCGGCGACTTGCGGCGATGGTGATCGCTGCGCCTAAGTGATGGAGAGCGTCGGCGCGCCCGCCTGCATCAAACCGATGCGGCGAGCGCGGGGAAAACCCTGCCTGAGAAATTCCTCGATCACGCGTTTTTCCGCCGTGGGAGCGCACGCGACGAGAAGCCCCCCGCTCGTCTGAGGATCGCTGACGAGCTTGCGCTTCCACTCCGGCGAACCCGCGGGCATGCGCACTTCGTGGCCGTAGCCTTTCCAGTTGCGGTCCGACGCCCCGGTCGCCGTGCCCTCCTTCACCCATTCGAGCGCGTCGGGCAGGACAGGCAGGTCGTCGAAGCGGATTTCAGCGCCGAGCTTCGAGCCGCGGCAGATCTCGAGCAGGTGCCCTGCGAGGCCGAAGCCGGTGACGTCGGTGAGCGCGTGGACGTCCTCCAGCTCTGCGAGCGCGGTTCCGGGCGTGTTGAGTTGCGTGGTGACCTCCACCATCTGCTTGTAGCCTGAGGCGGAGAGCTTGCCTTTTTTGAGCGCGGCGGAAAGGACGCCCACGCCGAGCGGCTTGCCGAGTATGAGAACGTCGCCCGCACGCGCCCGGTCGTTCCTTTTCACCTTTTTCGGGTGCACGAGGCCGAGGGCCACGAGGCCGTAGATCGGTTCCAGCGTGTCGATGGAATGGCCGCCCGCGATCGGAATCCCGGCCTGCGCGCACACGGACTCTCCTCCGGAGATGATTCTTTGAATCACCTCGACCGGCATTTTTTCGAGCGGCATGCCGACGATGGCGAGTGCGAAAATCGGCTTTCCGCCCATCGCATACACATCCGAGAGCGCATTGGTCGCGGCGATGCGGCCGAAGTCGTGGGGATCATCGACGATCGGCGTGAAGAAGTCGGTGGTGGCGACGATCGCCTGCTCGTCGTTCAACCGGTACACCGCCGCGTCGTCGCTCGATTCGATCCCCACGAGCAGGTCCTTCGGCAATCCGCGAATCGGGGTCTTGGCGAGGATCTCGGACAGGACGGCCGGCGCGATCTTGCAGCCGCAGCCGCCCCCGTGGGAGAACTGCGTCAGGCGGATGAGATCGGCGGGGGCGTTCATGGATAGAATTGGGGATGGAACTGAAACGCCTGGAGGCCGTTACGGTAGCACAGCTCGACACCTTTGACGAGGCGATCGACGTGCGCTCGCCCGCGGAATTCGCGCTCGACCACGTACCGGCAGCCGTGAACTGCCCGGTGCTCGACGACGCCGAGCGTGCCCACGTGGGCACGCTCTACAAGCAGATCTCCCCGTTCGACGCAAAGAAAATCGGCGCGGCGCTCGTTGCGAAGAACATCGCGCGGCACATCGAGGAGCGTTTCCGCGGCCGCGACCATGACTGGCGCCCCCTCGTCTATTGCTGGCGCGGCGGCCAGCGCTCGGCGGCGATGGCCCATGTGCTGCGCCAGGTGGGCTGGGACGCAGCGACTCTCGAAGGCGGCTACCGGGCGTACCGTCGCGAAGTCATGGCGCAGCTCGACAAGACGCCGCAGCGTTTCCGGTTCCAGGTGGTGTGCGGCGCGACTGGGAGCGGCAAGAGTCGCCTTCTCGCCGCGCTCGCGACGCAGGGCGCGCAGGTGCTGGATCTGGAGCTCCTCGCCCGCCACCGCGGCTCGCTGCTCGGCGAGCTTCCGGGAGAGCCGCAGCCCTCGCAGAAGATGTTCGACAGCCTGGTGTGGAGCGCGATGAAGCATCTCGATCCCGCGCGCCCCGTCTTCGTCGAGGCGGAAAGCAAGAAAATCGGCCAGCTGCAGGTGCCCGCGCGGCTCCTAGCCCGCATGCGCGAGGGGGAGTGCCTGCGCCTCGAGGTGCCTCAGCGTGAGCGCGTGCGCTTTCTGATCGAAGAATACCGGCATTTTCTGGAGGAGCCCGCAGCGCTCAAGGAGAAGCTGCGATGTCTGACGAGCCGTTACGGCCGCGCCGCGATCGGGCGCTGGCTTGCGCAGACCGACTCGGGCGCGTGGGGCGAGCTCGTCGCGGACCTGCTCGTCACCCACTACGACCCGTCATACCTGCGCGCGGCCGCGCAGAACTATATGCATTATGATGACGCCCGGCGCATGTCCCTCGAGCGGCTCGACCAGACGGGGATGGCGCACGCCGCCAGGGAGCTGCTGAGAGCCCAGCCTTGAGGATTCCATGTTCTTCAAACAGCTCTTCGACCCAGCCTCGTCCACTCTCACCTATCTCATCGCCGACGATTCGAACCACGAGGCGGTGCTGATCGATCCGGTCACCGAGCAGGTCGAGCGCGACGTGCACCTGCTGCGCGAGCACGGCCTCGCGCTCAAGTACACGCTCGAGACCCACGTGCACGCCGACCATGTGACCGCCGCGCAAGCGTTGAAGCACGCCACCGGCGCGCAGACCGCTGTCTGCCGGGACTGCAATGCGCAAGGCTACGACCGCCTGCTCAAGGACGGCGACGTGATCCTCTTCGGCCACGAGGAAATTCTCACGATCGCCACCCCCGGGCATACGCCGGGAAGCGTCTCCTACCTGTGGCGCGACCGGGTCTTCACCGGCGACACCCTGCTTATCGGCGGCTGTGGACGCACGGACTTCCAGAACGGGAGCGCGGAGGCGCTGTGGACGAGCATCACGGAGAAGCTCTTCGCGCTGGACGAGCAGATCCTCGTCTATCCGGCGCACGACTACAAGGGACGCCGGGTGAGCAGCATCGGCGAGGAAAAGCGCTTCAACGCGCGCGTCGCGGGCAAGACCCGCGAGGAGTTCCTTTCCGTCATGAATAATCTCAACCTGCCCATGCCTGCGCGCATCCACGAGGCGGTCCCGGCCAACCTCGAAGGCGGCACAGGCCAGCCCGCGGTCGCAAGCGCGGCGGCGCCGGAGGTCGCGGTGCAAAGCGTGTCGGCGAAACAGCTCGCCGAGGCGCTGCGCACGCCCGGAATCCATCTGCTGGACGTGCGCACGCCCGAGGAGTTCAACGCCCTGAGAATTTCCGGCTCGGTCAACGTCCCGCTCGATACGCTCGATCCCCCGGCGCTGCTCGCGACCATGGACGCGAACGAGCCGGTTTATGTCGTGTGCCAGACCGGCACGCGCAGCCAGTTCGCCGCAGCGGAGCTGCGCGCGGCGGGTTTCCGCCGAGTCGTGCACGTGGACGGGGGCACCAACGCCTGGACGGTGGCGGGATTGCCCGTGGTGCGCGGCAGTCCTGTCCGCGCCTGAGTAACCGTAACTTTGAGGACAACCCCCAAGTGAGTTCCGAAGACAAACCCCTGCCGCTGGTTCTTTCGCTCGTCAATGTAGGCGCCGACGAGGAACGCTACCTGCGCTCGCTGCTCGCGCTGCTCAAGACCTACCTGGAGCCGTCATGGTGCATCGCGGCGCGCCTGGGCGATCTGCCCGATGCGGTCCTCGTGGATATGGACAGCAAGGAAGGGAACCAGGTCTGGGAGAACGTGAATTTCGGCGGCACCCCGCGCGTTGCCCTGAGCCGCGACCAGGTGCTGGCGGCGGAGTGGACGCTGCTCAAGCCGATCCGCCCGGGCGGCCCGCACAGCCTGACGGAAGTCCTGACCGCAGTCGCGGGAAAGCTGCAGCTTTCCGCTCCGGCGTCCTCGACACCCACGTCCAACTGGAGACCGTTCGCAAGTATGGTCCGCAGGGCGTGCCAACAGCAGTATCCCTCCGATGTCGTGCTCGCGACGGGTTCCGCCTTGGTGATCGATCCGCAGGGGCAAGTTTTCTACTCGTCGCGGACCACCGATGAGCTGACTGCGTTGCTGCGCAACCGGCGCCGTATCGACGGGAAGGTTGTCGACGTCCCCGACGCGCGCAAACTCGCCGTGCGCCTTGCGCGATGGGGGATCAGGCCGCGCCCGCTCGAGGAACTACTGTGGCTGAAGGGTCTTGTCGTCGGCGCCGGGGAATCCCTCGGCGCCTGGGACCCGCGCGAACCGGTCAGGCTCAAGCGCTGGCCGAATTTCGCCGCGCTTCCCCACCGGCAAGTTCACTTGAAGATGGCGGCGAT
>WNGP01017101.1_pt1 | contig 10339 bp, 11 predicted proteins | sample 5407671 | NCBI WGS metagenome assembly WNGP01 (sample SAMN13153381, study PRJNA577476) | soil metagenome | isolation source: 40 cm soil or saprolite under Garry oak tree replicate 2 | place: USA:California | collected 2016-06-15
AGCGTGAAAATTCATCTCGACTCATTTTATGATGTATGGTATACTCTTCATATCTAATATCCAGGTGAATAGAGTTAGCTGTCATGTACTGCTGGATATAGATGAAACGAGGTTATGCTCATGTCCACACGTATTATTATCGCTGATGACGAAACTATTCAACGCATGGACCTGAAAGATGTCTTGACCAAGCAGGGTTATCTTGTGGTTGGCGAGGCCGGTGATGGGCTGAGTGCCGTCAACCTGGCTCGCGAGATACGCCCAGACCTGGTCATCATGGATATCAGAATGCCTGATATGGACGGCATCGCTGCCGCCAAGACACTCACCCAAGAAAAAATTGCACCGGTGCTGTTGCTCACAGCCTTCGGCGACCAACCCCTGGTTGAACGCGCCAAGGAAGCTGGCGTGGTGAATTATATTGTCAAGCCACTGCGAGAAAGCGAAGTGACTCCAGCTATTGAAGTTGCACTGGCACGCTATAACGAATTTCGTGCGCTCGAAGAAAAGGCGCGCTCCCTCAGCGAACAATTAGAGACGCGCAAGTTCGTTGAGCGCGCTAAGGGAGTTCTGATGGCAAAGCAAGGTCTCACCGAACAGGAGGCGTTCAGCAAGATTCAGAAGACGAGTATGAACAGCCGTAAATCCATGCGTGAGGTGGCAGAGGCCATTCTACTGACCAACGAGATGTAAAAAGGGGGCGCCGGGGACACCACCGAATTTCTTCCCTTTTTATATACTAGTAAAGATAAAAAAGTAATGCTACCAGCAACACAAGTAGGGAACGCTGTTGTTATCGTTGGTATACGTTTTCGTCCGGCCGGACGTATCTATTACTTTGATCCACAGGGTCAAACCTATAACACGGGTCAGTATGTCATCGTTGAAACAGTTCGAGGAGTAGAGGCTGGGCGGGTGGTCATTGCTTCAAAGAAGGTGGCTGAGAGTGATCTCAGTGATCCTCTTAAGCCGGTATTGCGCCTGGCCACCGAAGACGAATTACGCATGATGCTCTCCTTCAAGAGTAAGGAGAAGGAGGCCCTGGTCAAATGTGCGGAGCGCGTTGCAGAGCACAATCTACCTATGAAATTGGTAGAGGCAGAGTACACCTATGATGGGGGCAGGCTGACCTTTTATTTCACAGCGGATGAGCGAGTGGACTTTCGCGCACTCGTACGTGACCTGGCCGCAGCGTTTCGCACACGCATCGAATTGCGTCAGATTGGGGCTCGCGATCAAGCCAAATTGCAAGGAGGTTTAGGGCCATGCGGCAAAACGCTCTGCTGTAGTTCGTGGATTGCAGATTTTGGTGTCATTTCTATCAAGATGGCGAAGGAGCAGGGCCTCCCGCTTAATCCCACTAAAATCTCGGGCGTCTGTGGTCGCTTGTTATGCTGTCTCTCGTATGAAAACGAGAACTACATCCAGGCGAAACAATCCATGCCGCAGATAGGTGTAGTGCTGGATACACCCAGCGGCCCTGGTAAAGTCGTCTCGGTGAATGTGCCGAAAGACTCGGTTGAGGTGATGCTGGAGAGCGGGGTTATCATTCAAATACCTGCTAACCAGCAAACGGAGTCACGAAAAGAAACCCCGGGTGGCTGTGGTAGTTGTAGTCTGAAAACTGGCGGTTGTGGTTGTGGCAGCGGGAGTTGTGGCTCTTGTGGTAGCAAAACTGGCGGCAGTTGTGGTAGCTGTGGCAGCAAAGCAGGTGGTTGTGGATCATGCGGTGTAAAGCGTACGAAGGTCAGCATTGGTGACTAACATTAAGAGGGGGAACCCTGTCTGGGGGACAGGCATCAAGGGGCGAAGCCCCTTGCCGGGGAACGGAGGGACCTCCGAATCTTTCTCTCTCCTATGTTCGCCTCCGGAGGAGGCAAGTTATGAGTGGACGTCAGTCATCGGAGAATAAGCCCTACTTTGATGATGAGAGGGAGGACGCAGCAATTATGTCGCGAGAATGGAAGGAACCCAATGCCACGAGGCAAAATCCCAACGACCTGAGCTGGGATGATTTACCCCAGGAGGATGCACCTCCTTTCTCATACGAGGAAGACGAGGTAGCGACAATTTCCAATCCACCAGCAATGCCACCAGAAGACTTCGCAATGGATGAATCGCTGGAACCGGAACCAGAACCATTTATAACCCGATCTGAAGCACTACGAAACTTTGGACAACAAATTTCCCCTATTCTTGTTCCCTTACTCTTTGGTGGATTGACCTTCTTATTTATCTTACCGCTGGCTCGCAGCGGTCACTTTTACTTACATGCAGAACGTCTCTGGCCGGTAGCCCTTGTCCTCATTGCCCTGGCGGTCTTGCAGGGCATGTTGCTCTATTATGCTGGCTCAAACAACGTTTACTGGTCGCTTGGCATCGTCGGCGGCTTCTTCCTCTTTCTCCTCGTTGGTTGCTTTGCGGTCTTTGGGCCTCTTCCTACCGCTATCCTCTTTGTCGTGCTCCTGATTGTTAGTGCCGTGGCGGCCCGTTTGTATATGCGTCCCGTTCCAGAAGGATCGGTTGGTATTGTGTACTCTTTTGGCAAATACAGCCGTACACTTTTTCCAGGCCTCAACTTCTTGCTGCCGTGGGAATGGGTTGACAGCCACTTACATACACGAGAAAGACAATGGACATGCCCCGAGCAGACTGTGCAGGTTTCACGCGATGAAGATGTGCATATCAAAGCAACAATCTCATATCAACTGATGCCTGAAGATGCTTATCTTGCAGTTACTCAGGTCGAGAATTGGGAGGAAAGCCTGCATGACATGTTCAAAGCCTGTCTGCAAAGCGTTTGTAACGAACTGACTCCAGATGACTTTATCGCGTGGCCGCAGCGATCACGCTCAAGTCAAAGTTCCAATATGATATTGAATAATCCTGTAGCGGAGGAAGAAGCGCATTGGGAACACATTAACACTATTCTGTTTCAACGTATGAGGGATCGCGTTGCCCTATGGGGCGTCGTTATCAATTGGGTGTCAATCCGTGATATTACCTTGACTCCCCGTTCCCCTATGCCATACGATACGAACCCGGTGCTGATGTCTGATGGGCTCCCCGCCGGTACGGGAAAGGGAACAGCCAGCGCTCCAACTCCACCGCCTCAAGCGCAGGTATCCTCCCAGAGAATGGGAGCGGGTACTGCCGGGAGATTGGAGACTCAACCGCCATTAAAGTCAGCTCCCGCTGTGGCTCCAGTAATCATAAAAGCGCCTGAAGCAACTCCTGCTTCCCCCGCTGCTGCACAGGTTAAATCTGCAAAAGAAGAGGCCTTGAAAAAAGCATACGAGCAGGTCCGCGCTGGAAAAATCACGTCTCCGGACACAATTCGGAGCATTGCGGCGCGTTTTCAAGCTATTGCCAATGATCCTGAAGCCAATAAAAACGCCAGCTTTGATGCTGCCGCTGCCGCAGAAGTTTTATATAAACGAGCACAATTGCATGAAGATCGGGCCATAATGGCTGCCGGTTATCCAGAAGATGATACCCCTACACAGGTTGATTGGTCTTCTCCTCGTCGCCCCAATGATGATAATTACACAGCGGGAGGATAGTTGAGATTATCGTTTATGCTCTCTAGCGCCTGCTTTAGTTTTTGGTAAACAATATCGAGATGCTCTGGTATAACCTTAATATCAGCAATAACCGGCATGAAATTGGTATCACCACTCCAACGTGGCACAATATGGAAATGCATATGCTCGGCATAACCTGCACCCGCGACCTTACCTTCATTGATACCCATATTGAAACCATCTGGCGTCATTACGAGACGCAGTGCGCGTAGGGCCAGCTGGGCCTGGGCCATCAGCTCAGCAAGCGTGTCCATGTCTAGCTTTTCGATAGTCTCCACATGCTGGTAAGGGGCAATCATGAGATGCCCATTGTTGTATGGGTAGAGGTTCAACATCATGAAGCATCGCTCGCCGCGATAGAGAATATGATTTTCTGCATCTCGCTTCTCGGCAGGATAGATGCAAAAAATGCACCCTTCTGGTCGTGGTGTTTTTGGCGCAATAAAAGCCATGCGCCATGGCGCCCATAAATTTTCCATACAAAAATTATAGCATAACGAAACCTGGCAGGTTTACTGAAGTATTTCCACAGAAGAGGAATCTTCCGGCAACATCACCCACTTCTCAGCCCATTCATGAATGGCTTCCACAACAGGCTTAAGGGCCAGCCCCTTCTCGGTAAGTTTATACTCGACGCGCACAGGAATTTGAGGATAGACTATGCGCTCAACCACCCCCTCGACCTCTAGTTCGCGCAGGCGATCACTAAGGACGCGGTCAGAGAGGCCTTCCACTGTGGCTGTTAACTCGCAAAAACGCCGAGGGCCTTCCATGAGTGCATCTAAAAGAAGTCCCGTCCAGCGTTTACCGAGTAACTGAATACCATGTTCGTAACGCGGGCAAATGCTGCCTGTTGGTGCAAGTTGTGTCATTTCTGTTGATATTGTTGGCTTCGTTGCCATAAGCTACCTGCGCTTTCTGGCTCTAACAAGACCAGACGAGGATATTACTAACATTATGTATAGTTTAGTATAGCACATTTCCGTACCTGAGGCAAGTAATGATACTAGTAAAAAGTAAGCGCTATTATGCGGCGTGTTGGCGAGATGTATCTTGAGCAAAGCTTGAACCTTTGCCAACACTTTCTATAACTCACTGTATTATGATAGATGTGCCGCACGGAATGAGCGTGCGACAACCCAAATATATCAAACCTGATCTGAAAAAGCATACAGGAGACCCTTAACTATGTCAAAACGAATACTGTACATTCTTGTCGGAGCTATTGTTCTCATACTGCTAGCCATAGGCATTTGCATATATACCCTTCTGCCAACAATCACATCAGCCGTTGCAGCAAATCAGACACCCACGCCCACACCAACTGTATCAGCGACGCCAATACCTAAAGGCAATGGCGCGGCAAAGATCCTGAAACAAAATGCCCCCAGCATAAAAAATCAAATTGCCCAGGGGCTACACCTGACTCCCGACCAACTCACATCGCAGTTGAAATCAGGTAAGACGCTGAGTGATATTGCCACGGCACAAAACATTTCTTCTACCCAATTGCAAACTATCGTCGGAAATGCAATTCAGAACGCACTCAAGCCTGCCGTTGCTGACGGCACCCTCACCCAGAAGCAAGTTGATAAATTGACAAAGAGGTTTCAGAGTAATCCAGCATTGTTGGATCACCTCTTAACCATCCAGTAACTCAATAACCAGAAGTATATAGAGCGAGAACGGCGATGGTGAGCTTTGCCCATTATCGCCGTTCTCGCTCATCAACTCATTCACTCTGAAAAATATGGCATCCCTTGTGAGCGCCAGACCTGCTATGCTACACTACCCACATGCTTAAAGCCGTACTTGACACCCATCTTAATGACTTTCATCTCGAAATGAATTTGTCCGCCGAACCAGGCAAGACGACGGTCTTGCTTGGTGAGAGCGGCGCGGGGAAAAGCACCGTTCTGCGCCTCCTGGCTGGCCTCCTCCATCCACAACAAGGGCACATCTCACTCGATGACACCACCTATTTCGACAGCGAACGCCATATCTGTATTCCACCCCAGGAACGTCCCTTTGGCTACGTCTTCCAGGACTACGCCCTCTTTCCACACTTGAACGTCTTCGAGAATGTGGCCTTCGGGCTGCGTGCTCAACACCTTCCACGACAAGCAATACGCCAGCGCGTCGGAGAGGCATTGGAACAGGTGCGCCTGGCGGGATATGATCAACGCTCCTTCTTCTAGATGAGCCGCTGGCAGCGCTGGATGTGCAGACCCGCCGCGAAGTACGCCAGGAACTGCGCCGTATCCTGGCCAACATCGCTATTACGACGCTCTTTGTCACCCATCAATACCTGGAAGCTCTCCTCTTTGGACATTCCATTCTCGTACTCGATGCCGGTCGAGTGATACAGCAGGGAAGTCAACGTGACCTCTTAGAGCACCCGCGCTCATCCTATGTAGCCGAACTTGTGGGCGTAAATTTCTTTCGTGGGCGTGTGGTGAATTGTGAAGCAAACTCACTATGCACCATCCAGCTGAACAATGGCGGGCAGCCTATCGAGGTCATGGCAGCCTGGGAGGAACATATCCAATTCGCCCGGCTTCCAGGGATAGGTGAGGAGGCCTTTGTCGTGGTTGATCCACGCAGCATCACATTGTACCAGGCAGCGCCGGATAGCTCTGCCCGCAACATCTTTCATGGGGAGATTGTGCAGGTATTGCGCCTGGGCAGTGCTGCCAGTACCGGCGGTGGCAGTGATGGACGAGTGCGTGTCAGTATTATGCTAGACGCCTCTATACCTCCCCTCACCGCCGAAATTACCGCAGCCTCCGCCGCACGCATGGAATTGATCGAGGGCAAATCCATCTATGCCACATTTAAGGCCACCGAGGCAAGGGCATATACTTGATTACTCGTGAACCGTCTCGCTTTTCCACTCACACGTTTCAGGAATCGCTTGCTTAAGGGCTTCTGCCAGCTCGTCAAGATTGGTCACATCGTCGCGATAGACCGCCCATGCCTTCGTTTTTTCCTGGGGGGTAGCCGGTTTACGATAGACCGTAATGCTGATGCGTTTCCCGTTAGGAAAAAATTCCTCTTTGATACGGGTTATCTGCTCCCAACGCAGCTCGATCACTTCCCCGTTACGGCTGCGTTTGACCAGCGTCTCTGGCTCTAACTCAATCGTAAAAGGCACCGGTGCAATGATACGCAGGTAGATGACGAACCCGAAAATAAATATGATAGCGGTAATAGTGCTGCCTACTGCCGATAATCCCTCGTGAATAGCGATCCATAAGACCAGGGCCGTTACGACCAGCACCCCTATCACCGTCATTATTCGTTTGAAAGGACTCAGCCCGGGCCCCACGAAAATCTGGCCCGGGCCTTGTGCCGCAGAAGATGATGCCATGAAAAGCTCCCGCTAAAACGCTCTCTCCGTCTGGCTAAAAGGTGGCTCTAGCGCAACACCCAGCTGTCAGAGGTGCGATCTTCCCCTGGGAAGAGCTCTTTCATTATGTCTTACCCGCCACCTGCTGTCAATCGAACGAAAGCATGCTTTCTTCCTTGCTTCCTCACTTTCCAGGCATCGACTCTACCCTTGTGATATGATATACTAATGCCGCTGCCTCAGCAGGCTTTATCGCCATTGAGCGATAGAAAGAAAGTCACCCCTGTACTGTAGACGTAAAAAAGTTCTAATCTCGCTGGAATGGATTGAAAGAAATGACGACTGATAAACTGCTAGCGACACAGGGATATGTGGTTGGCGTTGAAATAAGTGGTAGTGGCTCAAACTTATCGGTAGCCCTGGCAGATTTGAATGGCACCCTCCTGTACAGGGCACGTCATCCTCTTGAGTATGTTCCCGATTCTGAAACCGTCCTGCGACTGGTTGATGATATGTTCGCTGAGGTAGCTGCTCCTGGAAGACTGCAAGATGGGCGCCTCTTGCGCGTGGGAGTAGCTGTTGGGGGACTGGTAGATACCACCCATGGTGTGGTACGCACGCTGCACCACGCGCACGGGTGGGATAATTTCCCCCTCCAGGAGTACCTTGAAGAGAAGCTTGATGTACCTTGTATAATTGATAACAATGCCAATGCAGTCGCCCTGGCAGAAGTACAGTGTGGAGCAGGCGCCGGTGAGCGCGATGTATTGTATGTAGGACTCGGACGCGGTATCGGCGGCGGCATGGTTCTGGACGGCAAGATTTATCATGGCGCGACATGCCTGGCAGGTGAGATAGGCCATATGCTGGTCAAAGAGAATGGCCCGAAGTGTTCTTGCGGCGGCTTCGGACATCTCGAAGCTATTGCGTCGGCGCAGGCGATTTCCCGTACGATGATTGGTCTCTCGGTCGAGTATCCTGAGACAGAAGCTGCCATTCGCCGTGTGACTGGAGCCAGGGCCGAACGAATCACTGCCGAGCAGGTATTTCGTCTCGCCGCAGAAGGTGATGGCGTCGCACAACGCGTCGTTGAGGATGTCCAGCAATATCTGGCCATAGCCCTGGCCAGTATCGTTCATTTGATAAACCCGGGTATGATAATATTGGGAGGCCCGGTGGCACAAGCGGGAGACCTACTGATAATCCCGCTTCAAGCGCGTATACGCCAGTTGTGCCTGCCAGCAATTGCCAAGTCGGTGCGCGTTGTTCAGAGTAAGCATAGCTCAGATGCGAATATCGTAGGGGCTGTTAGACTGGCCCTACAGGATGTTTAGGTTTTCCTAAGTAAGTTAAGAGGCAAATCGTGGAAATAGGCCTGGTCATTGGTGGGCACTACCTGCTCCAACGCTTGATAAAACAAGGTGAGTACTGTACTGTCTATCAAGGATTTGATCAATTATTCCATCGTAATGTTGCAGTGAAGGCTGTACCTGCTGCCCAGATGTCAATCTACAGGGCAGCCGTGCGCATGACATCGCAGTTTTCTTATCCCAACATTGTTGGCCTCTATGATCTTGTGGCAAAACCTGATAAGCTCTACCTGGTACAGGAGTATGTCGAGGGTGACGATTTTACGGCGCTCTTGCAGGCACAACTTCAGCCTTACACTGTTACTGATATTGGGCGTCAAATCTGCTCAGCGTTAATCTATGCCAATAGCTCTTCACGCCGGGTTTGCCATGGTGATTTAACGCCTGCATCGATTCTCCGTGACGAGCGCGGGCTTATCAGGGTGAACAACTTTGCTTTACCCAGCAATCTGCTCTACTTTACAGCCTGGAGTATCTTAGGTGGTGAAGGGGCCCCTGTCTCGGATAGGGATCTCCCCTGGGGGGTTACAAGTGAGGGACGCTTAGCTGACGATACCCGTGCGGTTGGCCTGCTCCTTTACCAGTTGCTTACCAGCCGTCCTCCTGGTGTTACCGTAGTTGAGCCGCCAGCTGATGGACGCTTGCGCTTCCCACGCAACGTCCCGGCAGAATTGTGTGAAATAGTTGCTCGTACCGTCATACGTCAACATCCGCAGCACATCGCTAAGATCGAAATGCTTTATGATGAATTGAAGACGTTGGCAGAGACGCTAGAACCCGCCATCCCTGTATTGGTCACTACCCCGGCCCAACCGGCAGAAATGGTTCCACCCAGGCAGTTCTCGCCGCCAGTTGCGGGAAATGCTCCACCCGTCGGGCAACCCATTCCTGGGTCTGGGCTTCCACCCTACCGTTCAGGAAATAGCGGTAAACTGACTGCTGTACAGATGGAATCCTCCCCTGCCGCTCTAACTATAGCTGATTCCTCGCTCAGGCCATCCGCAACACGTCAGATGGGCTATCCGGGTACAGAAGAGGAGGCGCCACCACCTGCTCAGCACTCTTCCCTGCTCTGGCTGCTGCTGCTTGGCTTGATTATATTTGCCCTGTTTTTCGTCGTGGGTTTTTTCGCGGGGCATCTTTTCATACCGCATCCTTAACGCACTTTCACTTGACCTTTTCGGGTTTGGTGTGTATACTTTCTCTCTGGGAGGCGGCAGGAGCAATGTCCTTTCACGACCCGTTTGAGGGTACTGAAACTAATATACAGTCCGCTTACTTCGGCATCAACGAGGCTTCTGACGAGGAATAAAGGGCTCTTCTTTCTCCTAATCGCTCTCCCACAATCGTTTTCACGATGCGCCACCCATCACGGAGAGCCTTCAACTTACTTTCACCAAAGAGACGGACTGCCTCAAAGCTCGGCACTTCTTTCACCTTGAGCTTCGCTTTGCAGGCACGAATATTCATGAGCGCTTCGACTTCGAAGCCTGGACAGTCGATATCGAGGTAGGGAAGGCAGCGCCGCCAGAAGGCGTTGTAGCCATAGCAGAGATCGGTAAACTGAACCCTGAAGCATGCATTAGCAAGGAGATTGATACTACTATTGCCAAATCGCCGTATCCACGTAAAATCTTTACTGCCCCCATCATGGATATAGCGCGACCCTTTCGCAAAATCCGCGCCCTTCACCAGCGCATCGACGAAAAGCACTATCTCATGCGGATCATGGGATCCATCGGCATCCATCATCACGATGATATTGCCGGTAGACGCTGCAAAGCCTTCTGCGAGCGCATTGCCCTTGCCTTTACCCGTCTGCCTGATAATATGGATATCGGGTCGTAATTCCTTTGCTACCATGATCGTATTGTCTTTAGATCCGCCGTCCACGAGGACTACCTCGCTTACTATATCAGGCAAGTCTGGAAGGATATGGGGAAGATTCTCTGCCTCGTTCAACGTTGGAATGACGATACTGACTGTTGGTAATTGCTGCATGTTACGCATTCTTTCACTCCTGGCTCGTGTGATGA
>WNGP01005755.1_pt1 | contig 10336 bp, 6 predicted proteins | sample 5407671 | NCBI WGS metagenome assembly WNGP01 (sample SAMN13153381, study PRJNA577476) | soil metagenome | isolation source: 40 cm soil or saprolite under Garry oak tree replicate 2 | place: USA:California | collected 2016-06-15
CATCGCGCTGTGCCAGTTGTTCCCGCAGACCCTTATTCTCTTCTCGCAGCTGCTTCAGTTCTTCTTCAATCGTCATGCCCGTACTTTACTGGCTTTGACACCGTTTGGCAAGTCCCCAGCGGACCTGGGCAGTTACAAATAATCTGAGATAAGTGCTATCGCGCAGAAATAGATGTTTTCGTAAGAAAAAGGAAGAGATAAGTGGTGGAGTCTCACGTAACCATCTCAGGCATTAGGAGACATTAATGAAAAATTCCTTCATTGAACGGGATGCTGTGAGGGTAATGTTTATCTTATACTTCTGCTGCGATGACCAGCTACCCATTCCAGGTGAATACGAAGCTCTTCATTCCCGCTCAATTGACTCAGAGAGTAAACTCCAGAAAATTGATTTTTGGATTCGTTATCCTGACCATTTAGCAGCTGCTCTTATGTTCGGATGCGAAGAAGATGGTTCTTTGTCAAAGCGAAAAGAAGAGATAAAACAGATTATTCATCGTATATTTTATGAGCGAGAACCAACTATTCGGTGGATACCGATGCGTAAGTATCTTTATGGAGCGTATGAACCACTTGATACTGTGATGGCCTTCTTGAGCAGCCGTAAGCTGGCTTATCGAAGAGTTGCGGAGTGGGGGCATCGTACCCGCTATTATCTCACATCGAAGGGGTGTAACGCAGTTGAGGGATTGTTGAAAGAATGCGAAGAGAGCCAGTGGTATAAGGAGCGATGTCAACTCATCCAATTATTCTTCAAACACTTAAATGGCTTCGATCTTCGCAACCGACAATATTTAGAAAAGGGTTATGCAGATACCCCAAATTTGGAGACGATTGATCGTATCGAGACAATTGTCAAACAGCGTTTCTTTCAACTTTATGGAGAGATGTTATGATGACCCTTGATGAATTAGCGACCCAGACATACTCAAAACTGATTAAGAAAGGGTCCGGTGACGGCATTACTATTGAAAATGTATACAAGCTTCTCACAGATGCAGAGCTTGCTGAGTTGATGCAAGGAGAATCTGAAACAAAATTATCTCAAAGGTTGCTCATTCGCCGCATTCGTATTAGTGGACGTAAGCATAACGCCGCTCAGGATAAACCAATACCGTTTTGTTATGACCATACTTTTCAGCCTGGCCTCAATGGCTGGATTGCCGGCAATGGGGCCGGAAAATCAACAATATTGAAAACAATTGTTTGGGGATTGACGGGGATTGAGCCGAACTTTAAACCAGATGTACGAACCTGGCTTGGAGATATTGCCATTGCAATTGCCATTGCTGATGCCATTTATACTATTCGTTACTTCCCACGCTCAGGGCAGACCAGAGTTACCGGAAAAATCTATGCTCACGATCTTGAGACAGTACTCAGTGATAGCGATAATCTTCAGGCTCTAATGTCTTTTTCTGGCGCCTCAGAAATGACCAAGGCGTTAGCCAACTTTTTCAGTTCACAGATGGGTTTTGCTCCTTCGCAATGGGTACAGCCGATGAATTACTCAATCGATCTAGAACAAAAGAGTATTTCATGGGAAATTTATGCACAAGCGCTCTTTATTGGTGCTGATGACTATACAGATTACCTCTTTCCGCATCACTACCTTAATGGGAAACATCATCAGAGGACATTAAGTTTGTATCTAGGACTAGATTTGATGGATGCTGTGTCCAGGCTAGAGATGGAGCGCGATAAAGCGCGAAGCGAGCTTTTATTCGAAGAGAAACGAATAATTGCTAACGCACGGGGGATTCGCGAGATGATTGGACAATTTGAAACAGAGTTCTATTCTGTAGAAGAAAGAATTAATTCGATAGATTCAGGTCAATCAATCCTCGTGGATCCTACATATATCTCAAAGATACGCGAACAAATAGCTCAGCAGACGAGGGATGTTGCTGAAAGAAGCCGTGCCGAACAACAACTCTTGAATGAAGAGCAAAGGATAAAGGGCGTGCGAGACGAAGGACAACGTACCTGTCAAGCGTTACGAGAAACTATCAAGTTTAAGGTCTTCATGAGTGGACTGACTGTCGAGCAATGTCCCCATTGCGAACAGACAATTCCCCAAACGCGAGTAGAGGAAGAAATACAAACGAAAAGGTGTCGCATTTGCCACAACGAATTGCGTCCTATTTCTTCTGTTGAACAATTCATGGTCTTGCTCAAAGAAGAAGAGGAGAAAGTTGATGAGCAAGAAGGTAGTTTACAAAAGATAAAGGCAGAAATCAGAAAGGCTATTAAAGAGCGCGAAGCGGCAGAAAAGGATTTGGCGCGTTATCAAGCTGAACTTCAAGATCTACCGAGGCAAGAGCGTGCAGGGTTCACCGTAGAGATACGAGAGCTTGTTGATAAAAAAGGGTATTTGAGAGGGCAGATACAGCAATTACGCGTGCTACTTGAAGAGAGCCATACACAGAAACTCAAAGAACTTAAAGATAAGGTCGATATATTCGATATGGCGTACCTACAACTGCAGGCTGTAGTCATAAGACATCATAGTAACCAGTTAAAGAGCTTGGCAGAACAGACGACTAAAATGGCCTTGTTATTTGGTGTTTCCAATTTGGAGAGCATATTTTTTAATAACCAGTTGGACATGATGATCAGACAGGCAGGACGAAATATTCGTTTCGGTAATATGGAGACTAGCGAGATGCTACGATTAAAGATAGCGTTTCACTTGGCATTGTTAGTATTACGCACCATTGACCATGTTGGACGGCATCCCGGGTTGTTAATAGTAGATGCGCCTGGTAGCGGAGAAATGGATGAACAGCATTTTAGTAAGATTTTACAAGGTTTCTCGAAGATCAAAGAACTACTTAGCGATCAAGTACAGATACTCATCGCAAGCACGAGAGAAGAGTTAGCTACAGTCTGCGAAGGGGATCGGCTAGAGTGTCTAAGCGAGGGTAAGAGCATATTTTAGGGTTTTGCCCGCTTTTTCTGTCTAATCCAACTGTGATCGGAAGGGAGGAAGCGATTTGCAGAAAAGATCCAAACAATTACATAGTCCGGGTGTATTTCATTGGGAACATCACGATGGTCAACATAGCAGCAATCGACTACATTTGGTAATGGTATCCCGATCGTCTTCGTTGTCAGATCGAGTATAAACAGAAAGCTTATCCCTCGTGTTCCGCCGCCGTAGGATTGGGCTTGTGCAACATAATGGTCATGAATGTATGCCGGGCTAATATTATTAAACTCACGTTTAACCTCGATTGGAAAATCAGCAACATCTAAAAAGCTGAAGAATAAATCTGGTTTCCCAGGAGCAACACCTACAGCTTGACGCCTAATTACACCCCACCAGTTCGATATCCACATGGATTCATAGAAGTGACTTTCGAGATGGCCTTCGACAGCCTTTTTTCCCAGCCCCTTACTTTTACTTTCCTCCGCAAATAAAAACCCTACATTAGTCGGTGTTGCTTCACCGGGTGTTGCGCGGTACATCCGTACAAAGTATTGGGCTGTAAGTCTGATCGATAGCTGTAGATATTTCCATTTAGCTGAGTGAACATCCCATCCTATCTTTTCCCTTAGATCTGAAACAATTTTCTCATAGATATCGTTCGCTGGGCCTTCTGTAATCGGCACCTCATCCATAGCCGCCCGCTCTCGATCAAAGAGTTGCCAAGCCATATCTACTAATGCTTCGGGTAAGTCCTTGCCATTTTTCTGAATCTCGCTAATTATGTGTGCCAGCTTTGGGGCCTCCCTTTCAGCCGCCACTCGAAATTTCTCTAGAGTGGCGGCCCATACTTTTGGGAGTGAGGTTGCCTGGACTTCTTGCAAAATGAGTTCATAAAATTCAATTTCAGATGTCGATGCACGTGTCCTCCATTCTGGATCCGATAAAATGCTAGTAAGTTTTGCAGTTACCTCTTGTATCTGAGCAAATCGTCCCTTCACATATGGTAACATGACAAGTTCACGAGTCGCTCTACTTACATTACTAATAAGCCCATCTGTAGCTTCATATTGTCGTATAGCGGTATAGATATCGGCTAGCAGCCGTAGAGGAGGTTTTAGATCAGACCATCTTGTAGCTTCTGTTAACGTGTCTACCCAACGTGCGAGGTAGCTAATCAATTGAACAAGTCGGAATTCAAAGTCAATGATGGTCGGCACTTCTGCTCCTCGGAAAGAAAATAGTCGCTCTGTCAAGACTTCGTTGGCCTTGCGTACAGTTTCCGCAATGGCGGATGGTTGAACCGCCGTCGAGAGAAGTACATAGCATTGTGTAATTGTTGCGAACAGTTCAGCATCAGTACGCCCTTCTTCAGAGGTGGTAGCAACTTTGAACAATTTATTTGCTGCGTTTAGTGCTGTGAGAAAAGAACTTTCATCAGAGGCTCTGAAGGCATCATAGAGTTTGGTAATGCCAAGGACAAAACGTGCTTCTGTATCTACTGAATAGTTTGCACACCCAATTGTCTGCTGGATCCTTTTAGCGATAGCGCTATCCTGTGGGTATCGATCATAGCAACGTCCAAGAAGCTTTAGTGCCATGACTGGAAGATATGCAGTGTCGTCAGGATCGTTCGGGATAGGAGGAAAGTCATCAAGCAATAACCCTATTGCACGATGTAGCAAACCATCATCGGCACGGTACATTGGAAGCATAACCGTTCCCTCTAGCGCAAGCCGTGCAATGAACTGATCACCTCCATTCATAGTATTCTCATAGTTATCTTCAAAGATTTTATAGAACTTCCGTGCCAAACTTTCTTCCCACTCTTGAGCATAACTCAGAATAATAGACTGAGCAGCTTCATAAACCAGACTGTCACTAGTGATTTTTAAAGCATGTAGTATCGTTGCACTAACGGCGCTACTATCTTCAAGATGAGGGAGGGCAACCCCTATACCTTGAAGAAGTGTTGGACCATACTGGTAGTGTTGTTCGGGATCATCAAGGATGGTTTTCGCATAAGCCCAAATAAGATGCTCTGAAATAAGGTTAAAGATGGTTGCCGGATTGCCTTTTTCATCTGCTTCGGAAATGGCTTGAATAACATCTTCAAGCTGGGGCGTTGTCATGGCTATTTACCCTCCGTTTATGCTCGTATAGTTAGTGCTAGCTTCGCACAAATCACAATAAACCACAACAAAAGCTCTATAATCCTACTAATATTGTAAGATAAAATTCTTAATAGGTCAAATGTTCTAAGTTATCATAATTGATCTAAAGCTCCTGATTGTCGCAGAATAAACAATTAATTTAGGAACCATGGCAGTCTATGCCACAAGATTAGGGGATTCCGACAATTTTGGCTGTGTTGTGTTACATGCACTCTCACCTTGAGGATTTACGCCTGATGTTCCTGCGTAGGAAAAATAGCATAACCATTTTCTCGACACACCTCTATACGAATAGCTAGCACCTGATCAAGGCTATGAATGATATCAAGACACTTGGCTGCATCAAAGAGTAGCGACATCACGGTAAAAAAGAGTATGCGCATATCTGCGCGTAGACGTTCGCGCTGGTATTCATTAACCATTGATTGTAGCGACTCTTCCCGGAAAGAAAAGTGAGAAGCATTCCAATTTAAATGATCTCGAAGCCCTTGGTATTCGCTCCCTATCCTAGCTCCAATAATGCCAGCAGAGGGGAGTCGTCCCTGAATAGCTTCTTCGGCACGCGAGGGATCTTGGCTGTAATAGATCAACTGCTCCCATGTTTCGAGTAGTAGACGAAAGAGCGCACCAGCCTCTTGACTTAGTCCATCTAAGCAGATGCTATAACAGCCATGAGCGTACCGTCGGGCTTTAATAAGCGTATGGCAGCAAACTATGGCAAAGGTATCGTTTTCGTTCGCTGCAAAGGTGTAGAACCGCTCAACACAAGTATCCGCTAGGGCAAAAACCTCTTCAACAAGGTTTTTTTCTTGCTTGAGCTGGCTATCCAGGTCTGTTAATGCCTCTTTTCGTGTTCTCCATAAATCCATCTCTTCACCTCTACCTGATATTCTGGCTTCTCAGCAAAATAACACTCCAAATATCACACATCCTTAAAAGCAAACGTGATGCAGTATCCCATTTCAACTAAATTATAGACACTCATATTACTCTTGGAAAAACAGGCGAAAAAACAGGAGGAGCATTGATGGCACTTTCAACTTTCATCTGCACTAGTATCGATCTGCCGAGGAAAGACGCTCCAGTTCTTCTACTTCTCATAAGCGTTGAGGTTGAGTTGCTCTACTCGCGTAGCTAATTGAGAAACTTCAGGCTGGCTATAGAGCCGGGTGGTATCCAGCGAGCTATGTCCCAGTAAGGCTGCTAACCCTACCACATCGCCTGGATACTGAGCCAGGTAACTGCGAGCAAAGGTATGCCGCAAGGTATGCGCACTGGTCTCTTCCGGTACTAACGCTCCCGCGACCTTCACCAGATCGGCGATCATCTGCCCCATGGCTGAGGTCGTGAGCGCTCCCCCTTTCTGCGAGAGGAAGATGGGCTCATGTGCCTCTGATGATTTTGGCCTGGGCCATCTGGCAGCCACCGTTTTCACGGATGGTTTCTCTAGTCCCAAACGTGGAGCCACATAGACCGAGATTGCTTCTCGCGCTGACGCATTGACAGGAACGGATCGGGCTTTGTTCCCCTTACCTGCCCGCACTCGCAGTAGGCTGCTACGCTCGCCAAAGGCAATGTCCTCGAAGGTGAGAGCTGCGCACTCGCTCAAGCGAATCCCTGTTTGCAACAACATCTGCACGATCGCATAATTGCGCGCGCTTTCGTGGGATTCCTGTGCCTGCCGCAGTAGCGCGTTCACCTGCGTACTTTTCAGTCCTGAACGCTCCGACACCTTCTCCTGACCCACCAGCTTGACATGGGCGGCTGGATCGATCAACAGGTACCCCTGCTCTGTCATCCAGCCGCTCCACGCGCGCAAAGCGCTCACATGCAGATTAATGGTGCTGGCGGACTTGTGCTGTGCATGTTGTAGCTCGTTTCGGTAGCCGATCAGAGCAATGGGCGTGAGGCTTTCCAGAGTGAGTGGAGCATGCTCCTCGTACTCATACCAGGTGAGAAAATGGGCAACTGCCTGGGTGTATTTTCTGACGGTTCCCGCCGAACGGTCGTGTTCTTGTAAATGCCGGTGCCACAGGTCAAGCAGTTCCTGGACAGTCGCAGTCTTTCGATCTATTTTCAGCGGTGTTACTCGCTGCTGCATAGGGTCCTCCTGGCCAGAAAATATTTCCCGCTGTTATTTTAACGGCTTAGCAGGTGCAGTCAGCAGGTCATGTGAGCGTGACTTCTAACTTCAGTATAGCACACAAGAGCGGGAAAAATGCCTTTCCCGCTCTCCTTCAAAGCGTCATAAAAGTCGAGGAGACACCTGTTAGGAACGGATGTCTCATGTAGCCAGTATAGCCATCCAAATGGGATGTTTTCAGATTTGAATGGTAGAGCAGATGACCGTTCATCCGTATTACCTCTATGAGAGAGAATGTAAAGACGTTATGTCGCTCTCTATGCTATTTGAGCAACAATTAAACAATCCGCCGTTACGGATGAATCTGTGTTGACTGTAGTTGTACTGGCTACTTGGGATATCCGTTCCAAAAAAGAGGGTAAATGATAACTCCACCCATTTCTTTTCTCTGCTCTTTCAATATCACGCAGGCGGCGACAAGGTTTCTAGCATGGCTGTTTGCTCTCTGGTTTTGAAACGAATACCCTGAAGTGCCAGCAAAGAGAGGGGACAGGGAAAAAGTTTCTTTCAAACATTGTAAAGAACAACACAGTGGCACCCAGAACGCACCCTTTTCAGGTATTTCTACAGTGATGTTATAGCGCTCAGGCCACTCTTTGGTACTCGTGGTGTAACCCACCCAAGACCGGAACTGAGATGATTCGATCACCACGCTGATCTGGTGGAACTGAGGTCACTACCCCTTGCGGAACTTTCTTCTGGATCCCTTGATGAGGTCGTGCCCGATTGAAATATTCGACGTAGGCACGTAGGACACGATGCAGCTGCTTCTCATGGAGGATCAGCACGTGATCCAGGCACTCTCGGCGCACACTCCCCAGAAAGCGTTCACAGATGGCATTGGCTCGTGGCGCATGATACGGCGTTTTGAGTATCTCGATGCCGCTTGTTGCTGCAACGCGAGCGAAAAAAGGACCAAACTTGCTATCATTATCGCGAATGAGGTACTTCGGCATTTGTCCATACGGAGTAGCCTCCCGTAGTTGTTGTGCGGTCCAAGCGTCGGAAGGAAATCGTGTCACACCCACATGGATGACCTTCCGAGATTTCAGTTCAATGATAAAGAACGCAAAGAGTGAATGAAAGAAGAGATCGGTGACCTGGAGAAAATCGCAAGCCCATATCTCAGTAGCGTGATTATGGAGAAAGGTCGCCCACTTTTGCCCTCTCGGACTCGTGACGCGAACGTGTCTCATGTATTTCTGGATCGTGCGTTTGCACACGCGAATACCCAGCTTGAGCAACTCTCCACGAATACGTCCGCTCCCCAGAGCCGATTCAGCGCCGCCATTTCCTTGATCAACACAACAGTCTCTTCGGGTATCTTTGGTTTGGAAGATGTTGCTCTGGATGTGTACTTCCAGAACAGCCGGAATCCCTGACGATGCCACCGCAGGAGCGTCTCTGGCTGGACAATGAACAGCGCTTGCTTCCATGTACGAGACGCTCGAGCGAGAAGTACTAAAATCAACCGATCCGTCTTCGTGCATGCTGGTCGTTTGACCTGCCGACGGAGGATGATGAGTTGTTGCCGCAGGAAGGCATTCTCGGCTACGAGTTCGGACTTGCTTCTGACAAGGTCAGTCATCGTTCCCAACAGGAGAGAGGTGGTGGATGGCTGTGTCCAGTCGACGAAGCGGCGGTGGAACGGCTGAAAGTATTTGCTTGTCAAGCGTTTGATGTAAATGACAATACAATGCACAGTAGACAATTCCTTTTTTGAGAATGAGCAGGTCCATGCCTTTCGATTCTACACTCCGTCTGGGGAATCATCAAGGAGCGAGAGCCGTTGCAAGGTGTTGTCAAAGGCCTCATTTGTGAGCGGATATCACATGTAGCCAGCACAGCTAGCTGGATGACATTGAGGGCTTTGCCTGACGCCATACCGATTCCTCCGAAAATCCCCGTCTTGTGGGCATGGCTTCAGCCTGGGGAAGAGGCCAGAAGCACCCGAAGGAGGTCTGAGCTCGTTGTGCTCCTCCTTGTCTCTGTCCAAGTCCGTTGTGCTACGCAGTATGAGATGTTAAGCGGCCTCCTTTGGCATCAGTGTCACGCTGTAGCCGAGTTGCTCAAGGCGGTGGATATGGTGACGCTCGATACGTCCCCGATCCTGTTGGTCAAAATAATCAGCTCCCAAGTCGGTATAAGGTTTCTTGGTACGTAAGATGTGATAGAGAATGACCAACACTTTGTGGGCCAGGGCCATGATGGCTTTTTGCTTGCCATGTCGGCGAACCATACGATGGAAGAAGGCCGACAAATAATTGTCTTTGGTGTGGGCAATGGCCCAGGCCACTTCGAATAAGATCGCTCGCAGGTACGGATTGCCTTTGGTCGTTTTGCCACTGAGCCGTTTTCCCCCGCTCTGCTTGTTGCCTGGACAGACCCCTGCCCACGAGGCGATATGTTTGTCGGAAGCAAAGCGCGTCATATCCGTGCCAATCTCAGCGATGAGACTGGCTGCCGCTGTCTCTGCGATCCCCACGACGCTTTGCACCAGCTCCATCGCTTCCTCAAAAGGGGTCAGATATTGCTCCATCTCCGCCTGTAACTGGGCCAATGACTCCTCCAGAAAATCGATATGTGCCAGAATGCGTGTAATCAGCACACGATGATGGGGGTCGACGCGCCCATCCAAGGCTTTGCGCAAGTCCGGCAACTTGGCGCGCAAGCGGCCTCGTGCCAACTCTGCTAGCACCTCAGGATCGCCTTGGCCACCGAGCAAGGCATCGAGCATACTGCGTCCGCTTTTGCCCAGTACATCGGTAGCCACCGATGCCAGCTTGACATTGGCCGTCTCCAGCACTTTTTGCAAGCGATTGACCTCATCGGCTCGTTCCTGCACCATTGTTTTGCGATAGCGCATCAAGTCACGCAGTTCCCGCACCGGCTTGGGTGGGATAAAGCTGGCCTTGAGTAAGCCGTGTCGCAACAAGTCAGCGAGCCACTGACTGTCCTTGACATCGGTGTCGGGTAACAGGATGGTGTTACCACCATCCCGTCCCCTAAGAACTGCTCGTGAAACTTTCGCGTCAAGCAGCTCAAGCCTTTTTAACGCCCTTTGCAGGACGCGGTTTCTCCACGTGTAAA
>WNGP01011595.1_pt1 | contig 10334 bp, 13 predicted proteins | sample 5407671 | NCBI WGS metagenome assembly WNGP01 (sample SAMN13153381, study PRJNA577476) | soil metagenome | isolation source: 40 cm soil or saprolite under Garry oak tree replicate 2 | place: USA:California | collected 2016-06-15
CGCCGAGCAGATTCACGCCGAGCAGCCCATCTCGTCCTCCGGGATGTGGAACGCGCTCGATTACCGCGCGCTCGAGGGATTCGTGTACGCGATCTCGCCGTTCAACTTCACGTCGATCGGCGGCAACCTGTCGAGCGCGCCGGCGATCATGGGCTGCACCGTCGTCTGGAAGCCGGCGGCGACGGCGGCATATTCGAACTACTTCCTCCTCAAAATCATGGAGGAGGCGGGCCTCCCGCCCGGCGTCGTGAATTTCGTGCCTGGCCCGGCGAGCACCATCAGCGAGGGGTTGATCGCCGATCGGCACCTCGGCGGCATCCACTTCACGGGCTCGACCGAAGTCTTTCAGTCGCTCTGGAAACAGGTCGCGGCGAATCTCGGCGGCTACGCCGACTACCCCCGCCTCGTCGGGGAAACAGGCGGCAAGGACTTCATCCTCGCGCACGCCAGCGCCGACGTGGACGCGCTGGCGACCGCCATCGTCCGCGGCGCCTACGAGTATCAGGGGCAGAAGTGCAGCGCGGCGTCTCGCGCGTACATCCCCGACACCATCTGGCCCAAGGTCAAAGAGCGCGTGCTCGGGATGTTGGCGGCCATCAAGGTGGGGGATCCGGCGAATTTCACGAATTTCATGGGTGCCGTGATCGACCGGAAGGCGTTCACCAAGATCAAGGAATACATCGACGGCGCGAAGAGCGACGCCAAGGCCAAGGTGCTCTTCGGCGGCGGCTGCGACGACGCCGACGGTTACTTCGTCCAGCCCACGCTGATCCAGGTGGAGGATCCTGCGTACCGCACGATGTGCGAGGAGATCTTCGGGCCGGTGCTGTCGCTGTACGTCTATCCCGAGCGCCAGTGGGCGGAGACCCTCGCGCTGGTGGACCGCACCTCACCGTACGCTCTGACCGGCGCCGTGTTCGCGCAGGACCGGCGCGCGGTGACCGAAGCGCAGGCCGCGCTGCGCTACGCCGCGGGGAACTTCTACGTCAACGACAAGCCGACGGGCGCCGTGGTTGGCCAGCAGCCGTTCGGGGGCGCGCGGGCCAGCGGCACCAACGACAAGGCGGGAAGCCTGCTCAATCTCGTCCGCTGGACGAGCGCCCGCACGGTGAAGGAGAACTTCGTGCCGCCGCGTGATCCCGCGTATCCCTTCATGGCGGAGGCGTGAGCCGCCCACCGATTCTGGTGCTCGCACTCGCGGGCGCCTTTCTGCTGCTCGTCGCTTCGCTCGTCATCGGCTCGTTCACGACGCCGGAGTTCCCGCCGTACGGGTTGACGGTGCCGCACCCCGCGCCGGTGGGTGACTCGCTCGTCGGACCCGGCACGTACACGCTCGACGCGTCGGTGGGGGAGAGCTGGCGCCGGTTCCATTTCGCCCGCAACGCCGTCGTCGATTCGGGGCCCTGGGACATCGCCTTCCGCCGCCACCACATCATTGCCGCGTCGGGAGCGGGCATCGCCGACCTCGGTGCTCTGCCGTTCGATTCGGTGCGCGAGGTGCCGGCGCCGGAGGGAGGGACGGGCTACGCACCCACGGAGTTCGGGCGCGACACCGTGAACGCCGGGGTCGGGAAGTGGTACGCGTACAGCATGCTGTCGCACCTCCTCACCTCGAAGCGCGACGTGTACGCCGTGCGCACCGTCGACGGGCGCTACGCCAAGTTCGAGATCCTCGCTTACTACTGCCGCGCGGTCGGCGCGGCGTGCTACACCGTGCGCTACGCGTTCCAGGGGGACGGCAGCCGCCGAGTGAGTAAATGAAAGCGCCCCCGGCGACGGCTTCGCCGGGGGCGCGTGCGTATGGGCGGACGGGCGGCTACTTGGGCGGTGCGAGAATCTTGAACATCCCCGTCCCGCACACCGGGCACACGCCCTTCAGCGCGGGGCGGCCGTTGGCCATCTTCACCTGCTGGCCGTTCGAGATCTTCCGTTTCGCCTTGCACTTCACGCAATAGCCTTCGTCCGCGGCCATCGGGGCCTTTCCCTTAGCCATTGTCGGTCGCTCCTCAAGTTCGGGGGCACGGGGATGCACCAGCGCCAGACAACATAATACGCTGCCCTCAGGGTGGGGTAACCGGGCCGTCCGTGAAGCCATTCCGCTTGTGCGTTCCGTCACAAAACACTTCCGCCGGTCGGCCGTCTTTGCGCGGGGGGATCGCCAGCTCCCGTCCGTCGGGAGTCACGACCCGTACTGGCCCTTGAATCACGAGGGGCCCGTTCGCCTTGGGAGTGATCGTGACGTCGCTCATGGCGGCCAATATAGCGGGCTTGACCGGGGCCGGAGAACGCGTTTCCATCATTCTTGCGACTCGTTCCGGAGGCCTCGCATGCGTTCCGCCGCCATCCCGCTGCTCGTCGCCGCCGTGGTCCTCTTCCCCGCTCGCGCGCCGGCGCAGACTGCGTATTCGATCGACGTCGGCGCGATTACGGCGTTCGACGACGCGGCGACCCAGATCGGTTTCCGCGCGGCCCCGTCGCTCGCCAACCAGACCGGCCCCGACATCCTGCTCGCCACGTTCCCCGACGCCCTGATTCACGGTCTCATGCTCTTCGTGCTGGACGCCGACGCCACGTACGGAGCACGCCTGGATGAGCATCTGACGCTGTTCCCGCGCGTCGGCGGGAGCGTCCTCGCCGGCGGTGGGGGCAGCGGCGGTGGGGCGGCGGCACTTGGCTACAACGTCGGCCTCGGCCTGCTCGGCCGGGCCTCGACCACGTTGGGCGTCCGCATCGACTACACGCGGCACTGGTTCATGGGCGGCGGCGAGACACTTCCGACGTCGAGCCTCACCCTCGGTTTCGTCTGGATGCGATAGGGGCCCTCGGGAACGGATGCCCGTCGGCCAGGGTATCTTCATCGCGCGAATCCGATGCAAACCCGCCCACTTCTCTCCCTATTCCTGGTCGGCGCGTCCGCGTGCATCACCGAGCGCGGGCCGTTCACCAATCGCATGGCGCATTCTGCGACGAGCTATCTCGCCCGCGCCGCGCGCCAACCGGTCGACTGGCAGCCGTGGGGTCGCGACGCGTTCGCGCTCGCCGCCAAACTCGACCGCCCCGTCCTGCTGTACGTCGGCGGCGACGCGTGCCGCTGGTGCGCCGAGACCGACCGCGCGATCTACACCGACCCGGAGATCGGCGCGCTGATCAATGCGCTGTTCGTCCCCGTGCGGGTGGACCGCGACGAGCGCCCCGACGTGGCGCAACGGTATCAAGCGTCCGTCGCGACGATGGCCGGGCTGCGCGGCTGGCCCCTCACCGTGTTCCTCACGCCCGACGGCGCCGCGTTCTTCGGCGGCACCTACTTCCCGGCCGACGACCCCATCACAGGGCGGGGGCTCCGGAGGTGGTCGCCGCCCGCACGGCGCTCGACGCTGCGCTGCGCAGCCGCGTCGCCGTGGGGAGCGTGATGCACGCCGAAGCGGCGTCGCTGCTCATCTCCGAATTCGCGCGCTCGGGTGACTCGGTCTCGCTGGTGGTCGCGCGGCGCGCGCTCGATCTGCTCATCGATTCGGCGGCCGTCGCGAGCGGTCCCCCAGCGGGCGCACCGGAGGATCCCCCGCGCCTGGTGCGCGCCGCGCTGCTGCGCGGCCTCGCGAAGGGATGGGTCGTGACGGGCGAAGCCCGCTATCGCGACGCCGGGCGCGCGCTCGCCAGGAGCCTCGCGCGCGAGCTCGCCGATCCCGGCGATCGCGCCGTCTTCGCGGACCAGGAGGCGTACGTCATCGAGGCCGTGATCCTTTCCGCCGCGACGCTCGACGAGGCGGCGGCCGAGCGGCGGGCGCGCGGGGCGCTCGACGCGCTGTTGCAACGGATGTACGCCCGCGGGTGGGGCGTGCGGCACGCCGTCGCCGGGTCGGCACAAGTGGGTGGCGGCGGCTTGCTCCAGGATCAGGTGCAGGTCGCGGGCGCCTGCGTCGCCGCCTACCAGGTCGGGGGGGACGCGCGCTACCTCGCCATCGCGCGCGACCTCGCCGCCGTGCTCGAAACGAGCTACGCCGATCCGCTCGGCGGCTACTTCGACGCGGCCCTGGCCGACCCCACCGCGCCGGCCCTGGCCGATCGCACCAAGCAGGTCTTCGACGACATTCTCCCCGGCGCCAATGCCTGGACGGCGCGCGTCCTGCTGCGACTCGCCGAGGCGACCGGCGACGCGTCGTACCGCCGCCGCGCCGAAGCGGCCCTCGAGGCGTTCGCCGGCGGCGTGGACGGCGCCGGCGTCCGCGCCTCCACGTTCCTCGGCGCCGCCCGTGAAGTCTTGGCCAGCCGTACCGCGCCCCCACCCCCGTGACCAAACCCGCCCCGCGCGGGTCCCCCCTCGTAGTGTGAGCGATACCGCGTCGGATGCCCTGATCGTCGCTCGAATCTTGGGAGGCGACCGGGAGGCTTTCGGAATCATCATCCGGCGGTACGAGCCGGGGCTGATGCGATTTGCGACGCGCATGCTCGGCAGCCCCGACGCGGCGGCGGACGCCGTGGCCGAGAGTCTGGTGCGCGCGTACCGGCACCTGGCCCAGTGCCGCGACCCGGACCATCTGAAGAGCTGGCTGTATCGCATCACCGGGAACCGCTGCCGCAGCCACATCGGCCGGCGTCACATGGCGGACGTGGCCCTCGAGGATGCGCCACCGGTTGCCGATCCGGCCGACACGTGGGCCGCGCTGGAGCGAGGTGAGCAAGTGGCGTTGGTGGAGCGAGCCCTCGCCGGGTTGCCGGCCGAGAAGCGAGAGGCGTTCGTCTTGAAGCACGTGGAGGGCATGAGCTACGACGAGATGGCCGCCGTAACCGGCGCCAGGATTCCGACGCTCAAGATGCGCGTGCATCGCGCCCGCGAGGCGCTGCTCGCGGCGCTGAGGGAGCTGGTATGACACTGATGGATCCGCGGCTGCAGGAAGCGCTCGACGGCGAGCGCGATCCGGCCACGCTGCCCCCCGGGTTGCGCGAGGCCTTCGCGCGCCTCGCGGCCGCGGCGCAGCTGCTGCAGGAGCCGCCGGCCGTGAGTGTCGCCGACCGCGTGATGGAGCAGATCCGGCGCGAGGCATCCGTCCCCGCCGTGTCGCCGGTCGGCGCGGCACTCCGGCTCGCCCGTTGGCTCGCCCGGCCCCGCGCGGTCACGCTGCGCCTCCGCCCCGCGTGGACACTCGCCATCGCGGCGACGCTCGCGGTCGTGGTCCTCCTGCCGCTCGGCGAATCGGTCACGCCAGGTGAGAAAGAGGGCATCGCCCAGTTCGTCGGTCACTTCCCCGGCGCGCGCTCGGTCGAGGTCGTTGGCACCTTCAACGACTGGCGGCGCGGCGCCCTGCCGCTCAGCGACGAGGATCACGACGGCATCTGGCATGGCGCCGTCGTCCTCCCCGCCGGACAGCACGAGTACATGTTCGTCGTGGACGGCGAGCGGTGGGTGGCGGATCCGTTGGCGGGTCGCTATGTCGACGACGGCTTCGGCGCGGGCCGGCAGAACGCCCTGTTGATCGTGCGGCCGTGAGGCTCCTCGTCGCGTTCGCGCTCGCGGCAGGGTCGCTCGCCGCGCAAAGCCCTCACGCACGCCTGGAGGGCCGCGTTCCCGCCGCCGCGCTCCCGGGCATCGACTCGCTCATCGCGCAGGCCGCCGCCGAGAGCCTGCCAACCGAGCCGCTGGTCCAGAAGGCGCTCGAGGGCGGCGCGAAGGGGATCCCGGTGAAACGCCTGGTCAACGGCGTGCGGCACGGCCTGGTCCAGCTGCGCGATGCGCGCGCGATCGTGTCGCGGTCCACGCCGGACCGGGCGGCGCTCGACGGCGACGTCGCGTCGGTCGCGGCGGCGCTGGCGCGGGGACTCGATCCGCAGCTCGTAGAACGACTGTTGACGGGGGCTCCCCCCCCGGGCGAGCCCCCCGGACCGGTGCTGCACGCCGCGGCCGACCTGGTGGCGCACGGCTTCCCGGCCGACTCCGCTGCCGACCTACTCCGGACGGCCCAGCAGGAGGGGCTGCACGGCCCGCGGTTGCTCGATGTCGCCGTCGCGGCGTCGCATGAGTTGCAGCGCGAAGGGGGCCGGACCCCCGTGGAGGCCCTGGCGCGGGTGCGGGCGATGCTCCCCAACGTCCCGGTGGCGGCGCCCCCGCATCCCCGGGCTGTGACGCGGCGGCCGGGACCGGGGTCGTAGGGGCGATCCCTGTAGGCACGACCCCAACCGGAGGTCCCACCATGATCCGCAACACCCTGCTCGCGCTGGTGCTTGTCGCCACGCCTGCGCTCGCTCAACAGCCCGCCCAGCAGCCCGCGGCGAAGCCGGCCCAGGCCGCGACGGCAGCTGACACGACCAAGGCGAAGGCACATCGCACACGCCGGGCAGCCCGCGCCCATACTGCCGCCAAGCCGAAGCCGGCCGCGGCCCCGCGCGACACGACCAAGCCGTAATCAGGACGTGTAGTCGGAGTTGATTCGGACGTACTCCGGCGACAGATCGCAGGTCCACACCACCGCCTCCGCGCGACCGACCCCGAGGTCGAGCCGGAGGCGGATGGTTTTTTCCTGGAAAATGGCCCGCGCCCGGGCGGGATCGGGATGGGCCGTGGCGCCCGCCGTCGCGAGCGTGAGCCAATCGCCGTTGGTGGCGGCCTGGAGACCCACGCGGTCGGGGGTAATCGGCACGCCCGCAGCTCCGGCGGCGGCGAGCACGCGCCCCCAGTTCGGGTCCGCGCCGTAGATCGCGGTCTTGACGAGGGTGGAGCGCGCGATCGCCCGGCCCACCTCGCGGGCGAACGCCTCGGTCTGCGCCCCGACGACGTGGATCTCGAGCAGCTTCGTTGCTCCCTCGCCGTCCTGCACCACCGCCAACGCCAGGGTGCGCGCCACCTCGGTCACCGCCTCCTCGAACAGCTTCCACATCGCTCCATCCCGCGCCGGATCGATCCCCGACACGCCGTTGGCGAGCAGCACCACCGTGTCGTTGGTGCTAGTGTCGCCGTCCACCGAGATGGCGTTGAACGTGTGGTCCGCCACGCGCTTCAAGAACGGGCCGAGCACGCTGGGTTCGGATGCGGCGTCGGTCGTGAGCACGCCCAGCAACGTCGCCATGTCGGGATGGATCATCCCCGCGCCCTTGGCGATTCCGCCGATCGTGATGGGGCCCGCCGGGGTGTCGAGGCGGACGGCGCAGTGCTTGGGGCGGGTGTCGGTGGTCATGATCGCGCGGGCGGCGTCAGCGCCGCCGTCGGCGGAGAGCCGCGCCCCGGCGTCCCGCAGGCCCGCCGTGACCTTGTCGACGGGCAGCGGCACACCGATGACCCCGGTGGAGAGGACCAACGCTGTCCGCGGCGGCAGCCCGGCGGCCTCCTCGGCGGCGCGCGCCATGGCACGCGCCGCTTCGAGGCCCTCGGGACCGGTGCAGGCGTTGGCGACCCGTGCGTTCATCGCGACCGCGCGTACCCGGCCCGGGCGCTCGCTCAACAGATCGGCGTCGTAGATCACGGGCGCGGCACGCACGGCGTTGCGGGTGAAGACGCCGGCGGTCGCGCAGCTCGTGGTGCTGACGACGAGCGCGACGTCGAGGGCGCCGTCCGCCTTGAGGCCGGCGTGCGCGGCGGCGGCGGTGAATCCCGCCGGCGAGGTGACCGAGCCGTCAGGCAACGGGGCGATGGCGGACGTCATCGGCGGTCAAGATAGCGGCCGCCGGTCGCTTGTGTAACCGGCCGCTGTTTCGTATCATAGCACAACCTTCCCGGAGGGTCCCGTTCGATGTCGGATCCGTTCCTCAGCTCCGACGAATACGACGAACGTGCACATCAGCTCTACAACGAAGGACAATACGACGACGCCATAGACACCCTGCGCGAAGGCCTGGGGCTGTATCCCCACGCCGTCGAGTTGTACGTGGGGATGGGCTACGCCCGCCTGGCGCGCGACGAGTTCGCGTGGGCGCGCCGCGCGTTCGAGGAGGCGCGCGGCCTCGACGCGGACCACGAGGACGCGCTCGCCGGGCTCGGCGAGGTCCTCCTGAAGTTCGGGGAGCGCGGCGCCGCGGTCGGGTGCTTCGACCACATCCTCGCCCTCGGCTTCGACGGCGACCACGACCTGATGCTCCAGATCGGGCGCGCGCTGTTCCGCGAAGGCGTGCTGGACCAGGCGCGGCGGTTCTTCGAGGTGGCGCTCACCGCCCATCCGGACTCGGCCGAGGCCGCCGCGTGCGCCGGATACGCCGCCCACCGCCTGGCGGACGAGGGGAGCAGCCTGCACTGGCTGCGCCGCGCCCTGGAGCTCGACCCGAGCCTCGGCGAGGCGCGCATCTACCTCGCCAACCTCCTGTACGACCGCGGCGAATACGAGGCCGCGCTATTCCACCTCGAGCGGACCGACCCGGAGGAGCACTACGATGCCCTCGCCATCTGGCGTCTGATCGAGCTCAAGAAGAGCGTCTATCGCCTGCCCGAGGACGACCCGGAGCTCGTGCCCTGGCACGATCGCTTGAACGATCTGGCGGGTGACGCGGAGCCCGATGACCTCCTGCTCGCGGAGATCGAAGCCATGGGGCCGGATGGCCAGGTGCGGGATCCCCGGCAGCTCGAGCTGTTCGGCACGCTCCTCACCGAGCTCCAGGGGATGCGGACGCGCGGCACCGGCATCGGCGGAGAGGTGCACCGCGTCAGCATTGCGTCGGGCGTGACCTACGTGGGCACGTGGGAGGAGATCGTGCGGCAGATGAAGGACGACGCCGCCGAGTGGGTCGGGGGCTCGCTGGAGCAGTACATGGAAGCGAGCGCCAAGCGCTGGCGCAAGCAGACCGGGCTCGCCATCCCCGCCACCGACCCGGAGTCGTTCCTCCGGGCCGGGGCGGACGCGGGAGTGCTACGAATCCTGCACTAAGAGTGTTTCTTGAAGCGCACCGCCAGGCTCAAGGGCCCGTCACCCAGGGCGACGAGCGTCACCGAGCCGGCGAGCAGCAGGCCTTCGAGCTCGAATTTCCCCCCGTGGGGCAGGATGGCGAGCAGGATCGCCACGAACATGTTGACCGCCATCGCCGCCGCCCACGCGCGCGTGAAGATGCCGAGAATCACGCAGGCGGCCCCGACCGTTTCCACGATGATCAGGTAGACGGCGAACAACGAGCTGAACGGCACGCCGAGGCCGTGCAGGAACCCGGCGACGCCGCTGACGCCCATGTGATACTTCGCGATGCCGTGGTTCAGGAACACACCCCCTACCGCCAACCGCATGATGAACGCCGCGTACGGCGACAGACTGTTCATGTGCGCTCCGGATCAAGGGTTCCGATGACTGGGCCGCGGCGCCGCGCATCGGTCCGCACTTCGCGCGCGCCCAGCCGCTTGATGATCACGTCCAATCCGCGTTGCGGGTGGGTCCCGCCCCCGCCCACTCGCGGGCCGTCTACGACACACAACCCTACGTCGGGCGCCGCGTGCAGCGTGATGTGGCCCCCGTGGCACAGCAGCGCGACCCCCACACCGTTCGGGCCGGCCGTGACGGCCGGCGGCGTCACCGGGTTGAGTCCGGCGGCGTTCGCGGCCGCGAGCAGCAGCCCGGTGAGGCCCTGTGGATCGCTCAATCGCTCGGGCGCCACGCCGCCCAGGTCCGCGAACACGTGGTCGAACTTCACCGGCACGGCCGGGGGTCGGTGATCAGGGGCGCCACGAACGTGCCGCGGATCGGCAGGCCACCGAGCGGATTGTCGTACAGGTCGCTGCGCTGCCCGGTGAACCGGAACCGCCCGCTCACCGCGAGGCCGTGCGCGATGGTGGCCACGTTGGTGATCGCGATCGCGCCCCCCTGACGCGACAAGCCCCGCAGTGGAGGACTGCTCAGCACCGACCAGATCGCCCACGCCCGCGCCGGGCGGCATACGAAGTCCGAGTTCGCCCCAAACGCTTCGTTGAGCGAGATCGAGTCGATGGCGGCCGTCGCCGCCGCGCCGACCGAATCCCGCAGCGTAATCACGATGTTCTCGATCGCCACGCCGCCGCTGACGATGGGCAGCGACACGCGGAACGTGGCGGTGTCTCCCTGGCGCCGGTAGTTGACGGCGCGCGCGCCGGCGCGCGCGCGGCGGATCACGGTGCCCAGCATCGTGAACGATCCCTTGCCGCCGGTCGTGTCCGTGAGCATCACGACTTCCACCGCACCGCTGGCGCTCACGCTGTCGGCATGAGCGGTGAAGGGGACCGGCCCGCCCGAGCCAATGGCGGTGATCCGGCCCGTCGCGGAATCGATCGTGACCACGCCGCTCGTCACGGGGGTGAACCACACCGGCGGCGGGCCGCCGTTCCTGGCTCGGACGGAGACGGGGACCGTGAACGTATCTCCCTGCATCAGATAGACCGTGTCGAGCAGCAAGGAAAG
>WNGP01005759.1_pt1 | contig 10332 bp, 12 predicted proteins | sample 5407671 | NCBI WGS metagenome assembly WNGP01 (sample SAMN13153381, study PRJNA577476) | soil metagenome | isolation source: 40 cm soil or saprolite under Garry oak tree replicate 2 | place: USA:California | collected 2016-06-15
ATCGGATGGGATCTCCTTTCTCAGCTACCCCTCACCCACTACGGTTGCCGCTGGAGTAGGGGCTAGTCCCCATGTCTCCGGCAGCCGCTTACGTAGGGATGGCAGAAGCCGCTCGTCTTTAGACGATGCGGAGTGTCACAAACGAGCTAGAGCTTCACTGAGAAGTGCTGGTGAAAAGTAATCCTGCCATACCTGGGGTTGAGCTCGATATAATGGACTCACATATGTATTCATAAGAATTGAGAGATCATCTGGCCCAACCAGAGCTATGTCCAGACTTTTCGCAAGAGGAGGGGCGTGATCAGGCAAGGGATGAGAACGAACTAAGAGATTGGCATCCGAGCCAAAGAATTTTCCTACACCAGAGAGCCAAAAGAGTCTTTCAGGTACTTGACCTGAAGTCGTTTTGCAATCTGCAACAACAGAATGAACACGGAATCCAGGATCAAGCCGAAGCCCTAAAACATCTAAATCGGTCAACCCCGCTTTTCCAGCACCGTTTTTCCCTTGAACATCTTTATTATAAGCTAGTAGAACATCCAAACGAGTACTATATTCTTGTGCCCACAAAACAGCACGAATAGAAGATTTTAAGGTAAAATCTCGTTCTGAGCCACGTTCTGGTACTGCATCTCCCTTTCTTTGAAGTAAATTTCGGGCCAGATTAGTAGCCTCGAGGTTATCTTGCGTGGGTATTAAACGTACTCCCAATAAATCGCCCATAGGAACCACCGTAATCACTCCCATACGAATCAGAGGAGCATATTGGCGAGATGCACTTGAGTGACCATTCAATGTATAATTCCTACCAGGATCCATTAAAGCGGCAAGAAGCCTATCTGGCACTCTGATTCGTGTTATTCCCCCACTGATCTCTCCACAGCGAACACAGGCAATTATTGCAAGAGCACGTTCAAGGATTTGTTTCTTTGAAGAGAGGTATATTGGATCAAGGCCATACAACATGATAGCAAATGCACGTTCTTGCCGATCTGCTCCCACTACAGTAGGAGCAGGAATGAGCCCTAACCGTATCATATCTTCCATGATAGGATAAGAATGATCCATTAATACAGGAAAGCCCGGCTGTTCACGAACCTGGACAAACGCTTCGCGAACACGATCTGCTTCATAGCGCTCAAACAATGTAACCAATTTATCTGGATGTTCAAAAGCATGAAGAGGAGATACAGCAACTTCAGTGCCATCACGAAGTGGATAATATCTGATAAGCTCAGCACCTTCTCCTATTAAACGCAATTTTCGCTCTGCTTTTGCGTCGGTGCCTATTTCCGTCAATAATGTATCTGTAAGAAGGGGGGTTTGTGCCAGCTTATCTAGAGTAGTAAGAAACTGCGCTTCTAGCTCTGATGGTTGCATGTCAAACCATCTTGTACCGAGTCTTTCATGAATGTCGTCATATAGCAACGGAACACTTTCAGCGAAAGATACAATTTCTCCTGCTTTCCTCTGAATGCCCCGAACTATTTCTAGTTCTGCTAGCTCTAGAACCACTTTGTCGAAGGCATACGGATTTATCTTCAACACTTCGGCAGCAATTCTTTTGAGAGATCGTGCATCACGTATAACATCTTTACCTTTGATTGCGCCGGCAAGTACCGCTGCCATACCAACTGTGTGAGTAGGGCTAAAGTCTGTTATCATAGCACCCCGCTCATCCAGATTGCGAAACCCGATAGCAGTATCATAAGCGCGTAATCCAATACGTGTTGGGGTAATAACTGAAAGATCCTTCATGTCCTCTCTCTATCCTCCCTCATATTAGTTTGGTATAGTGCAAAAGTACCCTTGTACTGAAGAATAAATTTCGTTCATTATACGTGACCATTCACGTGAGCTAGAAAGCAGGTGAAACAGGATGTCCCAGCAAGGCCTGTTCCAGGGCAGCCAGCACCGCCACACCTTGCTTGCGCAACGTCGAGAGATAGCCGCGAATGCGGCAGAAGGCCCGAGCACCACAAGCCGAGCGGAAACAGCCGGAGACCTTTTGCTGCACTTTCACCATCCGAATATCGCGTTCAGCAAGGCTGTTGTCAAAAGGGACCGCAAAATTGTCCAGGAAGGCGAGCACCGCCTCCGGATGCTTGGAGAGGCGGTCCAGCAGATTGCGCGCCGCCGATTGTTTGCGTCGACCTTTCTTGCCGCTCTCTGCTGGCGGATCGGGCGGCGGGTTGGCCAGATAGCCTTCGGCCAGCAGCGCTTGATAGCGCGCTTTCCAATCAGCCACCTCCAGGGGATGCAGGTGGCTCCGGCCCTCAACGCGTGCCTGGGCGACGGCGGCTTTGATGTCCAGCAGCACCTCCTTCATCTGCCCGGCCCAGACTTGCTGTTGCTCTTCGTCCAGGTAGGTCAGCTCGCGCAGATGATGCACGTTACAGCAGGGCTTATGCGTTCTAAGAAAGAGAGAGGGATAAGACGTGGAGAGCAGCTTCGGGATGACCACAGTTGTAGCGCAGACGAGCCGCAATGGTAGAAAACCCAGCACGGCGCAGCAAGCTCACAGCAGTATTACGCAAAGCCGCCATGATTTTGGGTCCATTGTCTGCATGAACGGTGCTGCGATCTTCTCCCAAGGTTACGTCTTTGACGTAATGCAAGCAATTTTCGATCGTCCAATGTCCTCTCTTGAAATTGAGCAAACGCTCAGGGATGCCAACTGGAGCAGGCAAACTGGTGATGCCGTAGCGAACCTCCTCACGCCATTCCCCTTTAGATTGCCAGCGACGACGGATCTGGAAGACGCGGGTCCAAGCCAGGCCAATCAGAGTAGCCTTTGAGTTCCGAAGAAACGCGAATACTGCGGATCTCCAAGCGTCCATGTCCCTTGTCGGTGCTTTGCCCTTGTTGTTCTGGGAAGCGCAAGATCGCTTCCCCTGCTCGTTTGGCAGGAGGGGGTGGGGCAACCAACAAGCGCAGATCCTCAAACAGGTGCGGCTGATTGGCCTTCACCAGAAACAAATAATCTCCTCCTGCTAAAAGAATGGCCGCGCACAACCATCTTTGGCAATATAAGGCATCTCCAGTGAGAATTTTCCCTTTCCAGTCGATGTGCGCAATGAGGCGGTAAGCCACCGCAAGTTCGCTCCTCTGTTTCTTTTCTTCTTGCTCAACTTCCTTCTCTTCCTCTTTTTGCGCGCTTTTCTTTCCTGCGTGCTTGCCCTTCTTCCCCTTTTGCTTGTCTCTTTGCTCGCTCTCCGTTTTCTGGTCTGTAGGTTTCCTCTTCGTTTCCTCGGCGGGTTGCTTACTCTTCGGTGCTGTATCGCCTTTCTCAACATGCCCTTGAGTTACGACGATCCCGGTCTGATGGTCAACGATACTGACCGCGTGGATCGGGTAACTCTCTTGCTCTTCGAATTTCAATCTTCCTTTGTGCGCTTTTCCGTCAATGGCCAGTGCGCGTGCTCCTCTTTCGGCTTTGTCTTGCGCAAAGATTTGCAGAAAAATACGACGAAAAGCCGCTTCTAACTCCTCTACACTCAACCTGCGAAAGAGACGCTGGATCGTGCTTTGATGGGGCGTTATTCCTTTCTCAAATCCTAACGCCTTTTTGACCTCATCACTTTGTCCCGCTCCCCACTCGGCTATGGCCAGTTCTGACACGTGGTTTGAGAGAATGGCTGCCAAGGCTAATAACAACATGGACGTGAGCGTGAAGCGTTGCCCTTGTTTTCTGCGCGGATCTTTCACCTGTGCGAACGCCTGCTGCCACTCTTGTAGCCGTGGATCTTCCTGCTCGATCCCTCTTTCCTTTAGACATTTCTGGATGGCTTCGGTATACTTCATCTGCCTCTTCTTTCTTGATGGGTCAATGTTTTTGTTTCATCTCATCCTATCAAAGAAGAGGCTTTTTTTCACCCTCCCTTCCCTTTTTGAGAACGCATAAGCCCTGCACGTTACAGAGGGCATGCTGGCACAGAAACTGCCAGTAGGAACTCCACCCATCATGCACACTCACCCCCGCAAAGTCCGCCAAGATGCCGATGGCATCCAGCGCCGCTTTGCCCCGCTTGGGATGGACAGCAGAGTGCGTCAGTCGCTCGGTCGCACTGACATGCATCCACTGGCGCTGGTTCGCCACGTAGAGACCCGTCTCATCCTGATGCAGCACCGGTGCACGACTCAGCGCCGCTTTGATCTGCTGCTCCACGGGTACCAACTGCTCGGCACAGCGCTCCACCAGCCCAGCCAACGTCCCCACGCTCATGCAAGCTCCCAGCAGATCTTCGATCACTTCACAGGCGCGCTCATAGGGCAACAACTGAGGCTCGACCAGGTAGACGCCGACCGCTGCCACCGCCGCTCCATACTGCACTGGCGCGCGAACGTCCTGTGGGAAAGGGGCGCTACTGATCTGCTGACACCGGGGGCAGTATTTCTGTTGGGCCTGGTGTTCGATCACGACCACCCGCTTGGCTGGTAAATCAAGCACCTGGCGACGTTCCACCTGCAAGCTTTCCACCTCCTGCAGATCGTGCTGACAGTGCTGGCAGCGCTCCACGGCGTGCACCAGCACCTGATCCGGCGAGGGCGACAGCAGCAAGGTGCTCCCGGGATGACCCGCCTGCCCTCCTGGTTTCTTGCCGCTGCTCTTGCGCAAACTCTTGGGCCGACGATGAAAGCGGTCGGAGGATGGCGGCAGATGGCTGTTCTGGCTCTCTTTCTTCAAGCGCTCTTGCAAGGCATGCACGTGATCCGCAAGCTCGGCCGTCTGCTTTTGCAGCTCCTCGATCACGTGCTGCTGCTGCTGGATCACCGCTTGCTGCGCCTCAAGTTGCTCTTGCTGCACACGGACTCGTTCCTGCAGGGCTTGCTTCTCTTGTCGCAGCGCGATCACTTCTTCTTCTGTCGTCATGGCCCTCCTGTACTTGCTTTCGGCTTGACTTGCAAGCCTCTAGTACATGGAGGCTCAAATCCCTCGGTGGTTTAAACGGTCAAGGCTTTGCCCTGATACGTCCATTTGAAAGGTTGAGCTGTCCGATTGTAATAGTCGATGAAGGCCAGAACCTTCGCCTGCAGGTCCTCTACGCTGGTGAAGGAGCCGCGCTTGAGCAACTTGCGCACCAGAATGGAAAGCCAGATTTCGATCTGATTCATCCAGGACGTATGATTGGGGGTGTAGTGAAAAACGACTTTGTGGGTGGGATCACTCAAGAACGCCGCCCGGCGCGACATCAAGGCCAGGATGCCATATTCGCCTGATCAGCCCAAGTCCTTTTCAATGCCTGAGATCTGGGCCACCCAGCGGACCAGAGACGAGGGAGCTGATGGATGTTGAGATTGTCACAGACAAAATGCCAGCGGGCGGCCTTGGGATCGGTGGCAACGACGGCTTGCACATGCGAAAGGCCAATCTTCCTCGGTGCGCGTGGGTCCACAGAAAGGAGCCACAATCTTTCCGCTGACCACATCCCGACTCAAGATGAAGGTGCGTGTGCCATGGCGGATAGACTCAAACTCGCGTCGCTCGACCTTTCCAGGAGCCAGAGGCAACCCTGGGTGTTTGCGCTCGAGAGCTTGGACCCCGGTCAGTTCATCGGTACTCACGCTGCGTTCTCCCCGTTTGGCCCGCGCTTTCGCCTGCTCATACACCTGGCTAGTCGCCACAATCGTTTCCTCTCGCTGAGGATCAACAGGTGGGGTCAGCCAATAACGGATCAGGTGCGGCTGGAGAGCCCTTTTTTAAGAGACGAGCCGCGTGCCGGGGTGAAATGTGTTCGATGATGCCGCGGGCCATCATTTCCTCGGCAATTTCCCGCCCCGTCCAGTGGCTGATCGGACGTTCCTTTGGCTGCTCACAGGCCAGCGCCAGCAACTGACAGGTTTGCTCTGCCGTGATCTGCGAGGGCCGTCCTGGCCGGGGAAGATCGGCTAAGCGTTCGCTCACCGAGAGGTCTTCCAGCGCGACCGCTTGTAAGCCGATCCAGTGCATGCGCCACTTCCGCGCCGTGTCGGTACTCACTCCCAGTTCGCGGGCGATTTCCGCGTTTCTTTTCCCCTCTGCCGCTCCCAGGATCATGCGCCCCCGTTTCGCCAGTTGTTGAGGCGTCCCGTGCCGACGCACTATTGCCTCCAACGCGTTTTGCTCTTCCTCGCTCAACTGCAACTCGGCTGGTTTTGGCCCCTTTTGCATCTCTTCTTCTCCTTCGGTTTTTTCCTCCTATTCTACTACCGAGAGATTTGAGCCTCCATGTACTAGTACCCCTGAATAGTTACCTGTTTTGTAAATAGCTCTTTATTCATAATTCTTTCTCCCTAAATGCTTCTAGGGAAAAGTTGCTGAAGAGACATAGCCTTCTGTGACTCAGTATCAGGTTACAGGCATGTTTCTCGATGGTGGTTCCGCAAGTTCAATATGGAAGCATTTAGCATTAAACGAGCAAAAAAATACAGCACCCTCCCTAAAAAGAGTGCCGAATCATCTCACGAACACAATAATGAATCCTTGCCCCCGTATGATTAATCGCTATAAAAGCAACACATCCACTTGGTGCGCTTCATATTCGGTGCCGAGTCGCTCATTGATCACCCGCAAGACTTTGTTCACCTGGACAACTCCTACAGGAGCTGCTTTACGTTCCATACGTCCGATGGTGGACTCGGAAACATCAGACGCAAGGGAAAGTTCACGTATTTGTAGACCTGCTCTTTCTCGAAGCTCTCTCACGGTTGGTTTTTGTGGCACACTCCATACTCCTTACCTACAGTGAACAACAGTTTGCACTATCATAACCGATCATTGTAAGCAAAGCAAGCTTTTTAACTATAATAATAGGGGAACAAAGACCACGTTTATGAACTTCATATGTCATGACAGGTCATGATTTATAAAAGTGTATTTTTCCGTGTAAAAATATTGACTTATACACCTTGCTCTGTTATACTGATTAAGAAGGTGTTCCCTCTCTCACACGCCTGTGCTATATGCACAGGTTGAATGACATAGAAAGGAACTCCCTTTCCTGGTTCTAGAGCAAACTGGTAAGTCGTCACAGAGGGTGATAGGCTTATCGCTCCGCGTGGAGCTAGTGTGGGATGGGGGGTGCAGAGGATGTGTCCTCGCCTGTCGAAGCAGCGACACATCCTCCACCTCGCCATTTGACCGTCATTCGACCATCCGGCTGGCTCTATTGTATCTAGGTACCGCTCGATGGTCAACCTGAACACATGTTCTGATGTCACACAGAAAGGCACTGATCTTCATGGAACACCTGAGAGACCTGGTGTACTACCGCGCTGACGTTGACTCCATTCCACGGCTTTCTCGTGACGAAGAGGAGGCATTGCTCCATTGTATTCGCCTTGCCCGCGAGCATCGTATTCCTGTCCATCTAGGAACCCTTGCCAAGCGTCGACTGATTGAAGGGAATCAGCCCCTCATCATTTTTCTGGCGCAGAAGTATCGTCCTGGCTTTCATCGGTTGCACCTGGACGATTTGATCCAGGAGGGCAACCTTGCTCTCCTGGCTGCCACGGAACACTGCCATCATATCGGGGACACGTTTTCTTCTTACGCCGCCAAAGCCGTCCGAACCGCGTTTCTGCATGCACAATCCTACGATCAGCCCATGTATGTGTCTCCCTCTATTCTCCACACCCTGCGCGAGCGTGGAGAACTGGGCGACAACGTGCTACTTCATTCGTGCAGTATCGATCGGCCACTCAACGGATATGACACAAAAACCCTCGCAGACACCCTTACCACCCCAGCACCTGACATAACTCCCCAAGCGTCCGAAGACACAACCAAGTGGGTTGAAGCACTGCTCGCAGGGTTGACAGAGCGACAACGGCAACTGCTCAGTCTACGGTATGGTCTTGATCCCGCTGACGCTCGCGAGCACACCAATATTGAGATTGCTCAGATGCTTAATCTTAGCGAAACCAATGTTTGTGAGACACTACAACGAGCAATCAATGCCTGTCGCCGTATTTATGAACACACGACCCAAGGAGCCGCGTGTCCTCCACAACAACAGCTTCGTGAACAGCATCCCCCGCATCGGTACGTAGAGCCACACAACGAAAAGATGGCACACAAACGTCTCGAACAGTATGAAAAGCTTCAGGCTGCTTTTGCATCGTTGCGTGCACAAGAACAACGCATCACCTCCCATACCTTGAGTGCAGCCGCACATGTCGATAGTCGAGTAGCCCGTGAGTTTATCAGGACATACCGGGACACAGAGTATGAACAAGAACGCACAGGTGCCGACCAAAAGCGGCTAGAGGAGGCGTATGCACTATTGCAGGCACAAGAAAGACCAATCACAGCGCCTACCTTATGTCAGATGGCTCAAGTGAGCGCGACAGCTGCGGGAGCGTTCATACGGAAAAAGGCGGGCGACGAGCAGGGGCGACTGCTTGCCGCCTACGAGCGCCTGCAAGCGCAGGGCGTCAAGCCCATCGGGAAAGGACGTTTGGCGCAAGCTGCGCAGGTGAGCAAGAACACGGCGGCAGGCTTCCTTCGATCATCGATTTCACATTACCCTCAAGGTCTTCCTGTTTGAGAGCATCTTCATCGTGTTGAAGAAGTACAGGACATTTTGAACACTCTTCCTGAGAAAGGAGGCGTCTGGTGAAAAAGAGCAAGACTCAGACATTGCTGCTGGAATTGCCCTTGGCTGTGAACGCGGTGCAAGCCAAGCGCCTCCGTGCGCATTTTGAGGCGGCTCGCTGCCTGTACAATGCCCTGCTTGGGGAAGCCGCCAGGCGTCTGCATCGAATGCGTTCGGCTCTGGGATGGCAAGCAGCTAGTGCCATTCCACGGGCACAAAAGCAAGAGCGAAACGCCGCCTTTTCACGGCTCAGGCAAGAGTACGGGTTCTCTGAGTATGCCATGCACGCGTTTGCGAAAGAGGCGAGATGTTCCTGGATCGCCGACCATATTGATTCCGTGATGGCACAGACATTGGCAACCCGTGCCTACCAAGCGGTCAATCGAATGTGTCTCGGAAAAGCCAGGAAGGTGCGGTTCAAGAGCAAAGGCCGTGGTTTGGATAGTGTAGAAAACAAATGCAACGACATGGGGTTACGATTCAAATTGCAACGTCCAGAAGAAGGTAAGCATGGTACACTCATATGGGGGAATGACCGCATCTCTGCGATCATTGATTGGAATGACCCGGTTGTAAAACACGGATTGTCCTGCCACATCAAATACGCACGGATAATTCGACGCAATGCTTCTAGTCCACAGGCGAAAGGCGCAGATTGCCAGGGGTATCGTTACTACGTACAACTTATCCTGGAAGGCAAACCCTACCAGAAACCAAAAAACGCTCCAGGCAGCGGCATCATTGGCCTCGACCTCGGACCTTCGACCATCGCTATTGTGCCACGCCAGGTCAAGGCACAGCTCGTTCCCTTATGCGAGGAACTGGCACCTGATGCGCGGGCGCGCCGCCGTCTCCAACGAAAGTTGGAGCGTCAACGCCGTGCCAATAACCCCGCAAATTACGATACAAAAGGGCGCGTCAAAAAGCATGGTAAGCGGCGCTCCGTATGGAAGAATAGCAAAGGGTATCTCGCAACACGGCGCCGACTCGCTCACCAGGAACGCAAGCTAGCGGCTCACCGCAAAAGCCTGCATGGACGGCTGGTAAACGAGATCGTGCGCATCGGTAATCAGGTTCACATTGAGAAGATATCGTACAGAGGTTGGCAGAAACGCTACGGCAGAAGCGTGGGCTTACATGCCCCAGGGATGTTCATGGAACACATGAGACGCACGGTTGCAAGTACCGGCGGCACCCTGAACGAAGTTCCTACGCGAACGACCAAGCTGTCACAGTACTGCCATGGTTGCGGCAGATACGCGAAAAAACCGTTGTCGCAGCGATGGCATCAGTGCTCCTGTGGCATTGGACCTGTACAACGCGATTTATATTCTGCGTTTCTCGCAGCCTATCTTCATCCACCAGACAGTATTCCCTCTATCGCCCATGAGCAATGGGAGGGTGCGGAACTGCGCCTGCGGGCAGCGGTAGAGGTCTTGCAACAACGTGCGAAAGAGGGGCAGGTCTTGCCCCGAAGCGTGGGCATTTCCCGCGCCGGAGCGCGTCTGCCTAAAAGTCTTGCCACTGCCCAACTAGGGCTGATCTATCAACGCGGTAGGCTAGAAGCGTTGGAACAGGAACAGGAACCTCCCGCTCTGTAGGCGGCGAGAGTCTCAGCAACCAAGCGCGAGACCATCACAACGAGGGTCGGCAGCTCCCTCAAAAATATGAGTATTTGGATTGATGAGAATAGCCTGGGCATGACCCATTCGATCTTCCCACAAGCCTTCCACAATGGTTTGATGACCAAGTAAAT
>WNGP01006239.1_pt1 | contig 10331 bp, 10 predicted proteins | sample 5407671 | NCBI WGS metagenome assembly WNGP01 (sample SAMN13153381, study PRJNA577476) | soil metagenome | isolation source: 40 cm soil or saprolite under Garry oak tree replicate 2 | place: USA:California | collected 2016-06-15
AACTCAAGGCGAAAATCATCGTTAATGGCAACGAGTTTAATCATCCCGGGGAGTTGTCGGTAGACGATCGGCACTCACTTCATGAAGCGCTCGAGGCTCTCGTCCAACTAGGCAGTCCAGTCGCTACTCCAGCGGCGTCTAACGGCGAGGCGCGGAGAGTCAGCCAGAAGAAAGTGTTCGTGGGCGTGCTCGGCGCGGCCAGTATTCTCGTCGCAGCCGTTTATCTGGTGCTGCGCGCCGTGTTAGGATAAGCGTGGACGCGCGCTCGGCGCGCAGGCGTGCTCTGTTGCATCTACGCTTCTCACTGAAACGTCATGTCGCCACTTCTCGAAAAGCCGACACAAACGTTTCCATTTCAGATTTTTTTCCGATGGTCACGCGCATGTGATTTGGCAAAGCGGGAAACAATCGGCCGACGTGCACGTTTTGTTGTTTCATTGCCTGAATCAGTGGCACCACGGGCCGTTTGCAGTCGAACATGATGAAATTTGCCTGCGACGGAATGGTTTTGTAACCCAGCTTGTCGAGCTCGCCGATTGTGAACGTTTTCGCTTCGCTGTTTAAACGCTGGCCGTTTGGCACGTGATCGGGATCGTCGAGGCTCGCGCTCGCCGCGGCGAGCGCCATGATGTTGACACTGTCCCACATCTGATGCGCACGCATCGCGTCAATCGTTTGTTTTTGCGCAACGCAATAGCCGCAGCGCAATCCCGCCATCCCGTAAATTTTCGAGAACGTGCGCGCAACGATCAGATTCGGATGATCCTTCACCAGCGGGATCACGCTTTCGTAATTGGGGCTGTCGGCGAAATGAAAATACGCTTCGTCGACAAGCAGCATTGTTTCGGGCGGACTTTTTGCAATGAAATCGCGCAGCTCATCTTTCGGAGTGATGCTCGCCGTGGGATTGTTGGGGTTGCAGACATAAATCAAGCCTGCTTTCGCGGCGGAAAGCATCTTTGGAAGGTCATGCGCAAAGGTTGACGTCAGCGGTATCTTCACGACTTCAGCGCCGTTCGTGCTGGCTTGTTGCATAATTGCTTCGAACGTCGGATCGGCTGCGACAAGCGTGCCACGGTCTCTTCCGGTGAATGTTTCGGCACAGAGTTTCAAAATTTCGCTGGAACCATCGCCAAGCAGAATCTGGTTGTGATCCACGCCATTAAGCTTCGCCAGTTTATCGATTAGAACGTTGTTGTGTTCATCAGGATACCGGCAGGCGACGGTGAATGAATCAGTCATGGCCTTCAGGGCTTTCGGTGACGGTCCGTACGGATTTTCATTCGCGCTCAACCGAACAACCTGGCCTGTTGCGGGGATGTGTTCCGGCTGCTTGGAGAATGAACCTGCCGGCCTAACGAAAGCTGCTGCGGCGCCGGCGCCGAGCAGGCGGGCAAAATCGCGGCGGGAAATGGAAATCGTATTCATATCCCCTATTGATAAGATAGTCCGCGGTGGGATGCGAGGTCGAATTGCGTGGTACGAGGTACGCACAAGTCTGGGGAGCGTAGGCTGCCAGCCTGCAGATCTCGGCAGCTTGCCGAGACCGGATCATTTATCGTCGCTCCAAATTGCGCGTGCAAAGATGGTTGCCAGCAGGGCTGCTGGCAACTACAGGCTGGCAGCCTGTGCTCCCCAGAAACTACGCGTTACCGCGGGTTCGCCGCCTCTACCACCGGCGGTTACATTGCGCCGTGATCTTCTCACTGTTGAAACAGCACAGAAGAAAACGCCTGCGAAGGCGACCGTTTCCGAAAGAATGGCTGGCGTTCATTCAGCGTCACGTTGGATTTTTTCGCAGGCTGTCCGCGAGCGATCGCGCGGAATTACTTGGTCACGTTCAGATATTTCTTGCCGAGAAACGGTTCGAGGGTTGCGGCGGTTTCACGATCACAGATGAGGTCCGCGTGACCGTCGCGGCGCAAGCATGCCTTCTTTTGCTGCATCGCAAGACGGATTATTTCCCCGAGCTGCTCACGATTCTTGTTTATCCGCTAACGTACATGGTAGAGGAAAAACGACAGGTTGGAGAGCATTTTTGGGAAGAGGGTACTGTGAGTCGCCTCGGTGAGACCGGCCGTCGAATGGGATCTCTGGTTCTGTCCTGGGACGCCGTGAAATATGGCGCGGCTGATCCCTCCGACGGTAAGAATGTTGTTCTGCACGAATTTACTCACCAGCTCGACTTTGAAAATCACGCAGCCGACGGAATGCCGAGTTTGGCGACGCGCGAGCAGCAATTAGCCTGGGCCGCCGTGATGCGATCCGAATTCGCATCGCTGCGCGCTGCCGATGAGAGCGGCATACCGACGTTGCTCGACACTTATGGGGCAAGGAATCCTGCCGAATTTTTCGCTGTGTCGGTGGAAGCGTTTTTCGAGCGGCCGTGTGCGTTACGGGCTCGTCATCCAAAACTGTACGAGCAATTACGCAACTATTTTCAACAAGACCCGGTGGAATATTCGGCCGAAACGATCGATCGTTAGGGGCGCGCCGCTGCGGTGTCCGGACGGCGCGGCGCACCGTCCCTACCAATTTACTCGGCGAGTTTCATCGAAACGCCTTACGATTATTGCGGCTGTGGGACGATCCGGATATATGGCCTCGGCGCTTTCCAGCCTTGCGGATAACGCTTCTTCGCCTCTTCGTCAGACACCGAGCCAGCGATGATAACATCCTGCCCGGGCAACCAGTTGACCGGGGTGGCTACCTGGTGCTTTGCAGTCAGTTGCAGCGAGTCAATCACCCGCAGCACTTCATCGAAATTCCGACCGGTCGTCATTGGGTACACAAGTATCAGCTTGATCTTCTTATCTGGCCCGATGACATAAACATTGCGTACGGTGGCGTTATCGGCTGCCTTACGCGATTTGGCGTCGCCTGCGGTGTCGGCTGGCAACATGCCGTAGAGCTTTGCGACATTGAAATCGGCATCTGCGATGATCGGGTAATTTGGCGCATAACCCTGGGTCTCCTCAATATCCTTGGCCCATCCCTTGTGATCGCCCGCGGAATCGACCGATAATCCGATGATCTTTACATTTCTGCGTTCGAACTGTGGCTTTATTTTCGCCATGTATCCGAGTTCGGTCGTGCAGACCGGGGTAAAATCTTTCGGGTGCGAAAATAAAATGGCCCACGAGTCGCCGATCCAATCGTGGAATCGGATGCGGCCTTCACTCGTTTCCGCTTCAAAGTCAGGTGCTGTTTCTCCAATTTTCATGTTTTCGCTCCTTTTTTGCTTCGCGGAAGGTTATTTCAAACTCAGAGAGAGAAGTCAATAGTCACTTTGCGAGATCAGCTCGCAGAATTTTTGCAGGTCAATGTTGCCGCCGGAAATGATTGCGACAATCGGACCTTTGCCAGCTTCCCCGCTCAGGGCTGCAGCAACCGAAAGTGCGCCGGCGCCCTCGGAGATGATCCGCGCTTTTTCCGCCAGGAGCCGCATCGCGTTTTTGGTCTGTTTGAGAGTGACTACGAGATAATCGTCTACAACTGGTTTCATTCGTTCCCACATGCGAGGGAACATGCTTTGACCGCCAGCGCCATCGACGAACGACGCTCTCCAGTTCGGAAAAACCTGTGGTGAATCTTTCTTGAAGGAAAGCGCGGCCGGCGCGGCTGTTTCCGGTTCAACTCCAAAAACTTTAATTTCAGGCTTTAGCGCCTTGATTGCGCTGGCCACGCCGGTGATCAATCCGCCGCCGCCAATGCTGGCGATCACGGCAGCGGTATCTGGCGCGTCCTCGAGAATTTCCAATCCCATCGTGCCGTGGCCGGCAATGAAATCATCGTCATCGAATGGATGAATAAATGTTCCATCAACTCTCGGAAAGGATCTTTCATCGAGGGCCTTCCAAGCGATCTCGTAGGGAACTGGAATGAGTTTCGCCCCGAGTGCTTTCATTCGTTCCAACTTCGACTTGGGCGCCGTCTCAACAACAACGACGGTGCACGGAACGCCTGCTGCCCTGGCTGCGTAGGCAACGCCCTGGCCGGCATTTCCTGCGCTGATTGTCCAGACGCCATGTTGGCGATCAGCTTCTGACAAAGCTGCCACGGCATTGGCTGCGCCGCGCAACTTATACGCATTGATCGGTTGCAGGTTCTCCAGCTTGAGGCGGATGTCCGGAAATTCCGGTCCGAGTTCGAGCCTAACCAGCGGTGTGCGCACTATCGTCTTCGCGATCCGTTCGCGCGCTGTGCGTATCTCTGACAACGCTGTCGGTCGGACAGGTTCGAGCGTCGTAAACATGCGACTAGTGTAGAGTCCACTTCAATCGCCGCAATCTGATCTTGTCATCTTGAGCGTTGCCGAAGAGAAAACATCCAAGATTGAGAGCCTGGCCTCGCCCCGAAAGCGTTCTGGGCTGCGTTGCAACTTCGCTCCGTCCAGAATCACAGTTGAATTTCGGAACTCTAATTCGTTAGGTAATACGGCTCTCTAGAACGTTTTCGCAGAATCCAACAAGATGGTCACCGGACCTTCGTTGACCAATTCGACGGACATCATCGCTCCGAAAACCCCCGTCGCGACATTGATTTCTAACTTCCGCAGCGCTTCCGCAAATGCTTCGTAACACTCCCTTGCTTGTTCAGAGGGCGCTGCGGCAACAAAGCTCGGTCTGCGTTGTCCGCGCGCGTCGCCATAGAGCGTAAACTGAGAGACGACCAGCGCGCTGCCTTTTATGTCCAGCAGCGAACGGTTCATTTTTCGCTGGGCGTCCTCAAAGATCCTTAGATTTGCGATTCTTTCGGCCATGCTGACAGCGACGGCGGATGTATCGTCGCGGCCCACGCCAAGCAAAATCATGAGGCCATCGGTGATTTCTCCCGAGACGCCACCGTTTACGGTGACACGGGCGCGACTCACGCGCTGAACAACTGCTCGCATGCAGCACTAGAGGATTTTCTCCAGCAAATCGGCCAGACGCCACCCGGCTTTGTGCAGCTCATCTCGTACGATACTGGTGGCCCATCGCCGATAAACTGAATGATCTGGCGTCGGTTTCTCGATCGCCTCACCCGCTGCAACGAGACAGCCTTCATCCAGAAGCGGCTTCACATTTCGAAATTCCAGGCGTGCATGCGCCTCACGTGCGATCGGCAGAATTTCATCTGCCCACATTTCGGCATAACTATCTACCGAGACATTCGTGGGCATTTGCCAGTTGCGTGGTTCACGCGTCGCCATGTCGTGGATCAGATCCTTTTTCAATGGTTCAATCTGCGATTCCAGCTCTTTCTTTATGAACGTTCCGGGCACCTGAGGAAAAAGCGCGTTTACCACATCGTAATCCCAAAAGCCGTGGAATTTCTTTTTGCGAATACCTCGGCCACGTGGCGGTTCATCGCTTAGCTCGAGTGTGAATGTATTTCCGCCTTCATCCGCTAAGGCCGACTTGTCCCTGTCTGGATCGGTGGGTCGACCGTAACGATCGAAGTATTGCGCTCCCACATGCAGGGGTTGATGAATATCAGCGACGCAATGGGCCAGCAGAATGAGCGCCACAGGCTTTGTGATCTTACGCTCGTTCTGTTCGGAGATTCGCCCTTGTAACACATCGATGCAGAACGGAATCATGTGCACGATGTCCCATTTGCTGCGACCGGTGACGCCCGCGCGATAGGTCTGGGGCGGAACCACCGGAACGTCGGTGTAGTGAAACCAGTGGTGCGAAGGCGCGGTGGCGGCATCGGCATCCTTGCCGATCCTGATTGGCTGGAAGCCAAGGCCACTTGGCATCGGGATGCTCGGATTCTGCTGCGTTGGTTGATTTGCCCGCCAGAAATCACGCAATTGTCTGTCGATGGCGCGACGGGCCGAGTAATGGAAAGACCTCGGATCGTCCACGCCGTTTTTGTCCCAACCCTTGATCTCATCTGGAATCAATGCGGATTTTTCAAGTGTCAGCCCGTCGAGCAACGCATGCACTTTCGCGGCCGTGGAGGTATTCGCCAGGCGCTCGTCTGCAATCCCTCCGACGATCTGATGTCCTAGCGGTGCGTAAGCAAAAATCGAAACGCGAAACACGATGACAGCGAAACCGATTGAAATCGCGCGATGTGTAAAGTTCATCGATAGGCCGTGCCGATTAGAATCTGAGCGAAGTGCTGAGCAAATGATATTGCCAGGCAAATACTCCAAAAGCGATTCCGCCAATTGCCAGAAGAATCGTGTGAGCGCGAAACCAAAGTCCATGCCCGGGTAATCTGACGAAGCGAACAGCGGCAACGACTAAGAGAATAATGCCTGTCACGACGATCCACCCAAAAATATGAAAAGCCTGCAGCCATGGATTAATCGCATCGCCGAGGACCACGATGTGTTCCAAGCCCTCGCTAAACATGATTAAAGGCGCCAGAACCAAGATCAGTTCGCCGATGCAAACGATCCGACAAAGAAAATATACAACCCGATCTGTTTTTGCGGTGAACAGCGGCCGCTGATATCGTTTGCGAATTAGAACAGCGACTGGCCAGAGTAAAATCGTCAAACCTGCCAGCAGTAGGTTTCCACCAATTACGAATCCGACAAAGGTCTTGGTCGCATACCAAGGAAGGCGTTGTCCTTGGTAGATCGCCGGGAATGGGAGCATTTCGCGCACAATGCCAGATGCGTCGGAGCGGAACGCGATTCTTTCCTGGCCGTCAATCTCTCGGTAAACGAGCGGAGCAATTTCTTTCCATTTTTTCAATTCGCCGCTCTGAGTCTTATTTCCTTCGACGGTGAGAATTCCGTCCTTATCGGCGTTCACGCTAAACTGATCTAGCAACGGGAGAATTTTCAGGAACGTTGTGTCTGCGCGGCGCGTTCCATCATAAATGCCGGTAACCTTGCGACCATCAGATTTTTGAGTCTCAAGATCGACATCCACGCGGTGTTCGCTCGGGTTCGGAAAATACCGGTTCATGAAGGCCCGCAAAATCTCGCCGCGGCCTCCGCCAACATTTTTGCCGAGACTGTTGTAGGAAATGAAATAGCCCACATGTGCATCCGGTAGGAGGACCATGTCGCTGTGGAAATACACTGTGTCGCCGCCATGACCTATGGCGCGTACAGGGTCCAACCAATATTCCATGAAAGTGATGCCCAGCCCGCAAATCATTGGATGAATCGCAAATTGGCGCGTTTGCATTTCTCGAACAGTTTCGGGTTTCAAGATTGCGACTCCGTCCACGCTGCCGTCTTGAAGAAATGCAAGCATGAAGCGCGTCATGTCGGCGGCGGTAGTTGAAAGCGCGCCAGCGGGCGCAACTTGGACGAATTCGAAATCCCGCGGCTTCTTGGAGGCGATAAGATAGGCTTTTGACATTTGCGCCGCGAGTTGCGGAGGCAGCGGTTGATCGAACGTCGAATCCGTCATTCGCAACGGCTGTAAAATATGATTGGTGATGTAATGCTCGAATTTTTCGCCGCTGACACGCTCGACGATGTATCCGGCGAGAGTAAATCCATAATTAGAATAGGAAGGAACTTTGCCCGGCCGAAAAATCCGAGCCGGCATTTGGTTCACCAGATAAGTGCGCAACGATTTCATGTCGCTTTCATGCGCCACGAAGAGATTCTTTAATGTCTCCTCGAATCCGCCCGTGTGAGTGAGCAACTGCCGTAGAGTTATCGGCTCTGGATACGTTTTCGGGATTGGGAAATCGAGGTAATCATTGACGTCGCGGTCGAGATCGAGTTTGCCTTGCTCCACCAACTGCATCACGGCTGTGGCAGTAAACAGCTTCGAAATCGAGCCTGGCCGAAACAAAGTCTGATCGGGGAGCACCGGTCTCTCCGCCTCGACATCAGCGTAGCCGTAGCCCTTTTGAAATAATACCTTGCCGTCTTTCACCACCGAAACTACCGCACCGGCGACATTTCGATTTTGCAATTGTGAAGGAATCAGCGCATCGAGAAAGGTTTCGAAATCGCTTTTCGTTAGTTCGGGCGCCGAAGCTGGACTTGGCTGCGGCACGATTGCGGGAACGTTCGCCGGAGCAGGCGTAGGAGCTGATATGAGTGGCGACGGCGCTGGACCCTGAGCGTGCACTACACCAAGCACCAAGCTCGCTGTCGCGAGCAAATAATACCGAAAAACGGCTTTTCGCATTTGAAGCGAGTGTGCCAGCTCCAATGAGCCTTACAAGATCGTGATTTAATCGCTGCGTTTGCAGACGAGACGCGCTTGAATCCTTTCGATCCGTTTTTCCAATTTTTGGAAATGCGATCCTGCCCAGTAAACCTGGCCGCAACCAGGGCAACGGCGAAACTGGTGGTAATAGATTTTCGTAAGCGGCTCAAGGCCCTCAATGACTTCGGCCTTGGCCGCGTCCTGCAACGGGGTGTTACAGCGAAGACAGCGCGTAAATGGAGCGATCAGCTCGACGAGGTTAAAACGGCGGAGGACCTCGACTGTTTGCTGGTCCCCGGCTTGGGACCGCGGACAATATCCGTGTTGAACACTCGAATGCATGAGTAAGCGCCGATCGCGTGTTAAAAGGGCGCGATTTTCGCGCGCCATGATGTCGAGCAGTTCCCCGTCATCAGCCCGCGCGCTGTAGGCCACATCAAAGCCGAGGAGGCGAAGGTTGCGTGTGAGTTTGCCCAAATGTCCGTCTGCAACAAACCGAATGACTTCAGTCTCTTGTAAATGTTTCTCCGTTCCAATCGGATCACGACTTGCGACCGGAAAAACCTTCACTTCTGCATCGCTCACCAACGTGTGGTCAAAGCCCACCGCCTGGCCATTCACCAGGATCGCGTCCACCTCAGGATGCGGAACGCCGCACGACTCAATTACATCTTTTATCGAGGTTCTTTCGTTTAACCTTCGTTCAACGGGTTGACTTCGGAATTTTGAGCCGAGAAAAAGACCAAGATCGCCGAAAAAATTCAGTCGGATCGTGAACGGCTTCACGTCAATTCAGAATCCGTGCTCTAGCGTAGGCGTATTCGAAAGTGGTCGCGCGAGGACGACCCTGGAGCTTTCCAGGCCCGAGTGGTTCATCCTCGCCGAAATAACAATCGATTTGCCATCGCCGGAGACCGCCGCCGGTGTCCATGATTTTCCAGCGATTACTTCCGAAAATTTTCTGAAGTTCCGGCGAAGACGTCTCGATAATGGCGCCGCGCCGCAAGCCGCCATGCCCTCCCTTCATTGCTGCCGAATACCGCGGTACTAAAACGCCGCCTCCGCCTGTGGCATGTGGGGCAAAGGAATACGAATCGCCGCCGTTGTAGCGAACGTACTCCCGCCCATTAACGGGCGCAGTGATTCGGCCGAAACCTTCCTTCTTTACTGAGCGCAGGAAATCGCGCGGATATTTTCGGCCGTGTAATCCAGGTTTCGTGACGGGCGTCGCGTCAAAACCGCGCTCGAAAGTAAAACCCGATTCCTTTGGCGTGTAATAGAGGGTGCACACGACGAAGTATTCGCCGTTATGTCCTTGTGGACGCTGCGCCAATTTCTCGTTCTCATACGCGAGCCGCTGCACGACCTCGGGCCATGGAATGTCGGCCTGGATCTGCGGGATGATCGACATCGACAACGCGAGCACGAAAAACGTGATCGTCCACTCATTCCTAGACTTCGCCCGGAATGACAGTTTGCAAAACCGCGGCTGCCTAATCATTAGTCGGCAAAGAATTGTTTCATCGGCCCACCCAATAGGATCTCGATCGGTAATTTTTCTGTTTCGTATTCGTACGGCGGTTGCTTCCACGAGAACTGGTCGGGATACAGTTTGCGAATGACACGGATAATTTCGATGCCCGTTTGAAACGGACGAAATTCGTTGCGGCAAGTCACGTGAATTTGAGCTCCGCTGCAGAGCTCTCCGGCGAATTTTTGAAACATTGGCTGGAAATAATTCTCGCGGAAGAAAAGGCCCGGCAGCCTTAATGCATTGAGTTCTTGGCAGAGGGTATTCCCGGATAGACTGTGGCAGTATCGAGCGTCGGCATATTGGGTGATGGCATGACCCACTGCCGACCAGTTTCGTCGAACCACATCGTACGTTGCCAGTGTTTCATCGGCAGAACGGTCAACTCGCAATTGGGAAACGCTTCGTCGCGGAATTGCTGCGCCAGTTCGCCAATTGTCTTTCCATGACGAACGGGAATCGGATGCATACCGACAAACGACTTGTAATTCGGATCGAGCAGCGGTCCCTCAATCGTTGTGCCATTGATTGGGTTCGGTCGATCCAACACCACGACCGTGGTGCCGCCTTTCTCACAGGCGCGCATGCATAGATACAGCGTCCAAATAAAAGTGTAGTACCGCGCCCCGACGTCTTGAAGGTCCACCAGCAAAACATCGAGTGCTTCGAGCATTTCC
>WNGP01010704.1_pt1 | contig 10329 bp, 9 predicted proteins | sample 5407671 | NCBI WGS metagenome assembly WNGP01 (sample SAMN13153381, study PRJNA577476) | soil metagenome | isolation source: 40 cm soil or saprolite under Garry oak tree replicate 2 | place: USA:California | collected 2016-06-15
GGGCGACGAGCTCGTTGGGGCGATCAAGGAGCGCCTGCCGAAGGTGAAGGTCGGCGACGGGATGCAGCCCGATTCCGAGATGGGGCCGCTCGTCACGCGCGAGCATCGCGACAAGGTCGCGTCGTACATCGACAAGGGCCGCGACGAGGGCGCCACCGTCGTCACCGACGGCCGTGAGACCGCGCCCGACGCCGGAGGGTTCTTCCTCGGCGTCACGCTGCTCGACGACGTCAAGCCGGAGATGGACGTCTACAAGGACGAGATCTTCGGGCCCGTGCTCGGCGTCACCCGCGTTTCGACCTACGACGAGGCCCTGCGGCTCGTGAACGAAAATCCGTACGGGAACGGCGTCGCGATCTTCACCCGCGACGGCGGTGTCGCCCGCCAGTTCCAGTTCGAGGTCAACGTCGGCATGGTCGGCATCAACGTGCCGATCCCCGTGCCGGTGGCGTACTACTCCTTCGGCGGCTGGAAGAACTCCCTCTTCGGCGACCTGCACGTCTACGGGCCGGAGGGAATCCAGTTCTACACGCGCGGCAAGGTCGTCACCTCACGCTGGCCGGATCCGGCGACGTCGAAGATCGACCTGGGCTTCCCCCAGACCCGCTAAGGGACTGGAGCTGATCTCAAAACGACCGCGCGAGGATGACGATCATCCCCAGCTCGAGGAAAGCGAGGTAGTTGGCGGCCTTGCGGTCACGGCGGGTGGCGATCCGCCGCAACGCCTTCAGCCAGGCGTTGGTGCGCTCGACCGGCCAGCGGTGGCGAGCCTGCGGGTCACGTGTCTTCAGCCGCCGCCGCTTGCCCCGCCAGACCTCGCGCGTCGGCGTCCCGGCCGGGATCGGCTCGCCCGCCCGCCGCGGTTTGCTGATCCGCGGCTCGATCGCCCGCTCGCGCAGTGCCCGCTCGAGCGCCGCCGAGGCGTAGCCGCGGTCGGCCCAGAGCTCGCCCGGACGGATGCTGGCCTCGGCGAGCGCGTCGACGAGCGGAATCAGGTGGCGCTGCTCGTTCTCGTTGCCGGGCGCCAGCCGGAGGGCGAGCGGGTGGCCGAGCGCGTCGACTGCTAGGTGGAAACGGCTGCCGGCGCTGCCGCGGAGCGTGCGCGCGACCTTCTCGCCCCCTTTTTTGCCTCGACCAGCGAGGCATCGACGATCACCCGCGACCAGTCGAGCCGCTCGGCCTCTGCCAGCTGCTCGTGCAGGACGCCGATCGCCTGGCCGAAGAGGCCGCGCCGCGACCACTCCTCCAGCCGGCGGCGGCAGGTCTCGCCGCTCGGCAGGCCGAGCTCGCGGTAGGGCACCTGCAGCCAGGGCGTGTCGGTGTAGAGCACGTAGAGGATCCCCTCCAGGCACTGGCGGGGGCCATAGCGGGCCCGGCCCGGGTAGCGGAAGCGGCGCGGCGGGTCGGTCAGGATCGGCGCCAGCCGCTCCCACATTTGATCGGAGACGCGCCACTTCAAGGGCTCCGAGCGTCCCAGACGCCTCGGACGTGGACGAGCAGATGAGTTTTTCATGGGGCAGGGCTTCGCCAGCCGAGCGCGGGTCCCTGCTCAATCTGAGACAAGTTCCTGACCCCGAAGGGGTCTGTCCCTAAAACGGTTCTAGGGCCGCACGCGCTTAAGGGACAGTCCCCATTCGGGGACAGTCCCTATGCGACTGCGACGCGTGGCTTCAGCTCCTGGCCGAACTTCGCGCGCGCCACGAACTGGCCGATCCCGGGTGAGGCCACGAGCTCGTCGCCCTCGACGAGCACGTTGCCCCTTAGTAGGACGACCTCCGGCGACCCCGTCACCTCGGTGCCCTCGTACAGGTTGTAGTCGGTCTTCGAGTGGTGCGTGGCGGCGGAGATCGTCACCCGCTTCTCCGGGTCGAAGACGACGATGTCGGCGTCGGAGCCGACCGCGACCGTGCCCTTGCGCGGATAGAGGCCGAAGAGCTTCGCCGGGTTCGTCGAGAGCAGCTCGACCATGCGGTTCAGCGAGATCCGGGCGCCGCGGACGCCGAACTCGTGGATCATCTGCAGCCTGTTCTCCAGGCCCGGCCCGCCGTTCGGGATCTTCGAGAAGTCGTCCTTGCCGATCGTCTTCTGGCCGTCCCAGAGGAAGGCGCAGTGGTCGGTGGAGATCGCGCTCAGCGTGTCGTTGCGGACCGCGTTCCAGAGCACGTCCTGATTCGCCTTGTCCCGCGGCGGCGGCGTGTAGACGTACTTGCCGCCCTCGAAGTTCGGACGCTCGAGGAAGGTGTAGTCGATGAAGAAGTACTGGGTGCAGGTCTCGCCCCAGACGTTCCAGCCCTTCTCGCGGGCAAGTTGGATCGGCTCGACCGACTCGGCGCAGGAGACGTGAACGACGTAGAGCGGCGACCCGGCCACGCGGGCGAGTTGGATCGCGCGGTTCGTCGCCTCGCCTTCGGTCTCGGGAGGGCGGGTCAGCGCGTGATACTTCGGCTCCGTGTGGCCGGCGGCCAGCGCTTCCTTGACGAGCACGTCGATCGCGTCGCCGTTCTCGGCATGCACCATCACGAGCGCGCCGGTGTCGGCGGCGACCTGCATCGTCTTGAAGAGCGTCTCGTCGTCGACCATCAGCGCGCCCTTGTAGGCCATGAACAACTTGTAGGAGGTGATCCCCTGGTCGGGCAGCGACGCGAGCTCCTCGAGCGTGCCGCCCTCCTTCAGGTCGGTGACCGCCATGTGGTAGCCCATGTCGATCACCTGCTTGCCGTTCGCCTTGCCGCGCCATTCCTCGAGTGCATCCGCGAACGACGAGCCCTGCGGCTGGATGATGAAGTCGACGTGGGTGGTCGTGCCGCCGAATGCGGCTGAGGTCTGCCCGGACTCGACGTCGTCGATCGTGACCGTGCCCCCGAACGGCATGTCGAGGTGCGTGTGTGGGTCGACGCCCCCCGGCAGCACGTACTTGCCGCTTGCATCGATCACCTTGTCGGCCGCCTGGTCGAGCGACTCGCCGATCAGGGAGATCCGCTCGTCCTCGACGTAGACGTCGGCGACGTAGTCATCTGCCGCCGTGATCACACGGCCCCCTTTGATCAGGATCGACATGCTCCCGGCGTCACCTTGACGTTTGCCTTCTTCCACGTCTTTCCGTAGATATCCAGATGTTGCTTCTTGACGAGCGCCTGGGCGGCCTTAGCGATATCAGTGCGGTAGGCCTCGTGGCCCGGCACCTTCTTCAGCTTGTTGTACTTGGCGGTGGTCTTGGCCGTGAAGGCGTAGTCCTTTGCGTTCATCAGGCCGATGCCGTTCGGCGAAGGCCAGATCAGCGCGTTGATCTCGTTCATCTGCCACGTCTGGTGTCCCTTGAGCAGCGTCGGGCCATGTGACAGGACGATCTTCACGCAGTCCTTCAGGTGGGTACGGCAGTAGATCCAACCCTTGAAGGACGCTGCGAGGAATTTCTTTGCCGTGTCCTGATTCTTCTTGTCCTTGATCCACGACTCGGTCGTGAAGACGCCATCCTCGAGCATTCCAGTCCCGATCTTCGACATCTTGATCACGTTTAGCTGGCTGAGCTTGTACAGGTTTCCGGTCTTCGGGTTCTTGGTCTCCAACACCTGGGCCAGCTCGTTGTAGGTCATTGCGGAGGCGGCGTCGATCTGGCGATTGAGGAATAGGTTCATGTCGAACGGCTGCTTGACGATCGTCACGCCCTTGTTGTGCACCGGATCCATGCCGGCCCGCGAGAGCGCCGCGAAGAGCTCGAATTCGTTTCCGAGCAGCCAGTTGCCGACCTTCTTGCCGCGCATTTTCGGGATCGTGTTGATTCCGCTGTCCTTCCACGTGATCTCCGTCATACCGCTCCGAGTGAAGACCTGGGCGATGTTGATGAGCTTCAAGCCTTGATCGCGGGCCGACATCAGGCTCGGCAGCCAGTCGAGGCCCATCTGGGCCTGCCCGCCTGCGACTACCTGCTCGGGCGAGATGTCCGGGCCGCCGACCCGGATCTTCACGTCGAGCCCGGCCTTCTTGTAGAAGCCCTTCGCCGCCGCGGCGTAATAGCCGGCGAACTGCGCCTGGGTCACCCATTTCAGCTGGAAGGTGATCTTCGTCAGCTTCTGTTCGGAGTGCTTCGAAGGCGTTGCAGCCGTTCCGACCGCCGCCCAGACGCCTACTGCGGCTGCAAGCGCTGCAACTCCTCCGATCCAGTATCTACCGTGCTTCATCCGGTCCCCTTTCCTCCGTGTGGCTTCGGCGATTCTGACTTGTTGTCACTCCAATGTCGATGGCATCCAGCGAAGCACCACGCGCTCGACGAGTGCGACGGCCAGATAGAGCCCGAGCCCGAATAGACAGGCGACGAAGACGCCGGCCCACGCTTGCGTGAACAAGAAGATGCGCGAGCGCGCGAGGATCAGCACACCGAGCGCATTGAGCGCACCGCCGAAGTACTCGCCGACGATAGCGCCGATCATCGCCAGCACGGTTGCAACCTTCAGCCCCGTGAACACGAACGGCAGCGCGTTGGGGATGCGGACGCGGCGGAAGATCGCGGTCTGGCCGCCTGCGTACGACCGCATCAGCTCAAGGTCCTGTGGCCGCACGGACGTCAACCCGCGGAGGGTGTTCACGAGCACGGGAAAGAAGCACAGGATCGCCGCGATCACGACCTTCGAGCTCTTCGTCAAGCCGCCGTTGAACCACTGGTTGGTGATCGGTGCAAAGGCGATGATCGGGATCGCATTCGCGGCGATGAAGTAGGGCATCAGCGCGGCTCCGAGCGGGCGCCATCGCGCGAGGACCAAAGCTACGAGGATCGCAGTCCCCGAGCCGAGCGCGAACCCGCCCAGCGCCTCCTGGAACGTGTACCAACCGGCGTGCAACAGCTCCTGCCTATCGGTCCAGAAGGCCGAAGCGATCGCCGTCGGCTTGGGAAGGAGGAATTGCTGGACGTCGAGCCAGACGATCAGCCCCTGCCACAGTCCCACGATGCCGACAAGGACGATCACAGCCGGCAGCCAGTCGATCAGTCTGTGCCCAACAAGCTTGCCGAGGCCCCCTCGGGGAACGGGCTGGACGGCAACGGGCGCAGTGCTGCTCATGCCCCTGCCTGCTGACTCGTGGCCGGCGCTGCGCGCTCGAGGTCATGGCCGAGGTGCAACGCCTCCCGCACCTGGGTGACCAGCTCGAAGAAGCGTGGCTCCTCGCGTGTCGTCGCTGTTCGCGGCTGCTTCAAGTCGATCGGGATCACCTCGGAGATCCGCCCCGGCCGGGGCGACATCACCACGACCTGCGTCGAGAGGAAGACCGCCTCTGAGATCGAGTGCGTCACGAACACGACGGTCGAGCCGCTAGCAGCCCAGATCCGCAGCAACTCCATATTGAGCCGCTCACGGGTCATCTCGTCGAGTGCGCCGAAGGGCTCGTCCATCAGAAGCAGCGCCGGATCGAAGGAGAGGGCTCGTGCGATCGACACTCGCTGCTGCATGCCGCCCGAGAGCTGCCATGGCCGGTGATTTTCAAAGCCCGTCAACTCGACCAGCTCGAGCATCGTCTGGACGCGAGCCATCCGTTTCTGCCGAGGCCACCGCGCCATCTCGAGCGGAAGCGCGACGTTCTTTGCGACGGTTCGCCAGTCGTAGAGGACGGGATCCTGGAAGATGATCCCGTAGTCGCGATCCTTGCGCGCTTGCCGGGCCGTCTTGCCGTTGACGACGATCTTGCCGCCGGACGGGTCGATCAGGTCACCAATGATCCGCAGGAGCGTCGACTTGCCACAACCTGAAGGCCCGATCAGCGAGACGAACTCGCGCTCGCCGATCTCGAGCTCGATCCCCTCTAAGGCTGTTGTAGCCCCGAACCGCTTCGAAACGCCGCTGATCTCGACGACGCTCACACTAGGTTCTCCGGTGCGCGCCGTACAACCAGCTTCTCCGCGATGAGCACAATCAGAAAGAAAGAGATTCCGAGCGCGGCTGCGATCAAGTTTGTCGCCCACAGTCCACGCGGTTGCGTCGTGTAGTACTGGCTGAAGTTGATGATCTGGGCGCCGAGCCCATTTGGGATCGACGACGGGAGCTCGCCGATCAGGGCGCCGACGACACTTGCAGTCGCACTGATCTTCAGGGCCGCAAAGATGTACGGCAGGGCCGCTGGGAAGCGGAGCTTCCACAGAATCCGCCAATCACCAGCCGCATAACTTCGCATCAGCTCGAGTGCACGGCGGTCAGCGGACTGCAAGCCCCGGATCGTGTTGACGGTCACTGGGAAGAAGGTCAGAAAGGCGGCGATCAGCGCCACCGCTCCCCAGTCTTTGAGGCTGTCCGGGAGCTTCGGGTTCGCCCACACGACGACCATGGGTGCGACCACAAGGATTGGGACAGTTTGCGAGGCAACGATCCACGGGAGCAAACCTCGCTGTAGGAGTCGGAATTGTGCAAGCAAGACGCCCAGGGCGAAGCCGCCCAGGGCGCCGATCGCAAAGCCGGCCGCGGCCTCCTTGGCGGTGAACAGTGCTCCTTTCACGAGAACCGTGATCAGCCTCGGCCCGACTCCGCCAGGTGAAGCGCTGCCCCACAGCGCCGCAAAGATGTCGTGGAGATGGGGCATCGTCGTGTCGTTGACGACGAACGGCCACGTCCAGCCTTCGTGGATCCAGAGCCATCGGTAGCCCTCCCAGAGCCCCCAGAGTGCAGCCAGGACGAGAATCGAGGTTCCGACCCGAGCGGCCGCTCGCCTGATGAGCTCAGTGCGCCGCTCGACAGGAAGCTCCGCGGCCATCGTCGCCATCGCGTATCTCTTACCACACTCGCGGGAGCCGTTTACGATCGCGCAGATGCTCGATCCAGGCCGCACCGTCGCAGAGCTGCGAGAGCTTCAGGAGCTGACCGGCGACGAAAACGGCGCCCAGCGGGTCGCTTGGACCGATACGTGGCAGCGCGCCCGCGAATGGCTCGGCGGAAAGCTCGACGGTACCGGTGCCGAGGAGAAGGTCGACGCGGCCGGCAACCAGTGGTTCACGCTGCCGGGCGACTCGGAACGGGCGCTGCTGGTCGGCGGGCACATCGACTCGGTCCCGAACGGCGGCTGGCTCGACGGAGCGCTCAACGTGATGGCCGGCGTCGAGGTCCTGCGCCGGATCGCCGACGAGGGGACGCCTTCGGTCACCGTCCGGCTCGTCAACTGGGCCGACGAGGAGGGCGCGCGCTTCGGCCGCTCGCTGTTCGGCTCGTCGGCGGCCGCCGGCTCGATGGCCGATCAGGACGAGCTGCGGAAGCGCAAGGACGCTGAGGGCGTCTCGCTGCCCGACGCAATCGCCCGCTTCGATGTCGATCTCGACACCGCCCTCGAAGCTCGAAGCGAGCTCGAGAACGCCGCCGCCTACCTCGAGCTCCACATCGAGCAAGGTCCGGTTCTGGAGGCGCTCGACCTGCCGCTCGGGGTCGTACTGGGGACGTTCGGCGTCGAGCGCCACCAAGTGACCTTTCGCGGCCAAGCGGCCCACGCGGGCTCGACCCCGATGGACAAGCGTCGCGACGCGCTCGCCGGTGCGGCCAGGCTCGAGCTGGAGATCCGTGAGATCGCCAAGCGGATCGGAGAGGGCGCCGTCTGCACGATGGGCGGCGTGGTGACGAAACCAGGCATCGTCACCTCGGTCGTCGAGACCGCCGAGTGCCTGCTCGACCAGCGGCATCTCGACGCCGTCCAGCTGGCGGAGATGTTGAGCAACGCGGAGGCAGCCTCGAGGCGGTTTGCCGAGGAAGAGAACATCGAGGTCGAGTGGGAGCGGATCTGGAACATCGAGCCGATCCTCTTCGACGAGCGGCTGATCGAGCTCGCCGACGAGTCGATCAGGGAAGTCGCGGGCTCGTCGCACAGGCTGCCGAGCGGCCCGCTCCACGACGCGGCCGAGGTCGCCCGCGCCGGCGTCCCGACCGTGATGCTGTTCGTCCAGAGCCTCCGCGGCCTCTCGCACACGAAGCTCGAGGACACGAAAGAGGAGCACCTCGAGCTTGCAGTCCAGGCACTCGACCGGCTGGCCGACAAGACGCTAGCGATGCTCGGCGGCGAGGCGTAGGCCGAGCGCGATCAGCACCGCGCCGGTGACGCGATCGAGAGCCTGGCGGATCCGGGTCCGGCGAAGGAAGTCGCCCGCCTTCGCGACGGCGAAGGCGTAGCCGGTCAGCCAGGTAAAGGTAATCGCGGAGAAGACGAGGCCGAGGACAAACAGCGCTCCAAAGGCGGGGTGCGGCGCGAACTGCGGCAGCAGGCTCGTAAAGAAGATCGCCATCTTCGGATTGCCGAGGTTGCTGACGACGCCCTGGCGGAACGATGTTCCTGCCCGGGGCGGTGCCGCTCGGTGTTCGTCGGACCCCCGGAAGATCGTCTGCAGCCCCAGCCAGATCAGGTAGGCCGCGCCGGCGAGCTTGACCGCCTCGAACGCCGGCGCCGAAGCCCGTAGGACGGCTGCGATTCCCGCGCTCGTCGCGAGCCCCCAGATCGCCTGGCCGGTGGAGACCCCAGCTGCGGTCAGAATGCCGCTGCGGCGCCCGCCGAGCAGGGTGTTCCGGATCGTGAGGGCCGTGTCCTGGCCCGGCGTGACGATCACGACGGCCGAGACGCCGAGAAAGGCCAAGAAGTGCGTGATCACGCCGCCGATTCTCGCAGGGACTGTCCCCGGACGGGGACTGTCCCTGAAACGCGGGCGACCCTAGAACCGCTTGAGGGACAGACCCCCTCCGGGGGACTGTCCCTAGGCGTATGCTCGCCCGACAATGGCCCTCACGTTCGGCGTCACCGTCCTGCCCGATCCGCCGTACACGCGGCTGATCGAGCTGATGCAGAAGGCGGAGGAGCACGGCTTCGAATACGGCTGGACGTACGACTCGCACATCCTCTGGCAGGATTCGTATGCGACCTTGCCGCTCGTCGCGGCGGCGACGGAGAAGATCAAGCTCGGCCACTGCGTCACGAACCCCGGCATCCGCGACCCGACCGTCACGGCCAGCTGGTACGCGACGATGCAGGACATCTCGAACGGCCGGATGGTGATGGGCATCGGCCGGGGAGACTCGTCGCGGCGCGTCGTCGGGCTGAAGCCGGTCCGGGTCGCCGAGTTCGAGGCCCGGCTCCGGATGATCAAGGACCTGATGAACGGCCGGAAGGTCGATTGGAATGAGAAAGAGCTCCAGCTCGAGTGGGTGCGCGACGAGCTGCCGGAGATCCCGATGCAAGTCGCCGGTTACGGCCCCCGGGCGCTCGGCGTTGCCGGGCGCGTCGGGGACGGCGTCATTATCCAGCTCGCCGACCCTCAGATCATTCAGTGGATCATGGAGACCGCACGCAAGGCGGCGGCGGAGGACGGCCGCGACCCGGACGCCCTCCAGTGCATCGTCTGCGCGCCGAGCCACATCTCGGACGACCTCGCCAACGCGCGCGAGCAGGTGCGGTGGTTCCCGGCGATGGTTTCGAACCACGTCATGGACCTGATCGAGCGGTACGGCGCCGATTCCGACGAGATCCCGGCGGCGCTGACCGACTTCGTTAAGGCGCGCAAGTTCTACGACTACAAGGAGCACAGCCGCGTCGGCGCCAAGCACGGGGAGTTCGTCACCGACGAGATCTGCGACCGCTTCTGCGTCCTCGGCAACGACGACCAGGCGACGGAGAAGCTACGCGAGCTCGAGGCGGTCGGCGTCGACCAGTTCAACATCTACCTGATGACGCAAGGCCAAGAGAAGACGCTCGCCGCCTACGGCGATCGCATCATCCCGCAGGTCTCTGAGATCCGCCTCGGCGAACAGAGCGCACCGACCATCCCCGCACGGGATTAGACGGGCGCCCGGGCGAAGCCCGGCCATCCTCTTGAGCGGCATCGCAAGCGACGCCGTGGGAATAACTGCTTAGCGCCGCCGGCGCCGCCGTTGGCGCTGTTCTGCGAGTTCCGCCTGGGCGCGGCGGCGATCTGCGAGGGCCACGTCGGCACATTCGATCCGGTCGAACGGCGCGCGTCCGAGCGCTGAGACGAGAACCTGGTAGGACGACGGGTCAAACTCGGTCCCGCAGACGGGGCAGACGCCGATCCGGCTAGCCGCGGCTATTTCTTCTTCGGGTGGCCGTGGTCCTCCGGCTGCTCGGCGGGGGCCTGCGGCTGTGGAGGCTCGGGTTGCGTCGGAGGCGTCGGAGGCGTGGCGGGAGGGCCAGTGTGAATGTGGTTGCGATCGCCTTTTCCCCATCCGGGACGCTCCCCCTTGTTAGCCGGTGCCGTGACGACCGACGCCGCACGCGTCGGCGGCGAGGGCGGCGGAGGAGGACTGGGCGGCGGTGCAGGAGGCGGCGGAGGACTGGGCGGCGGTGCAGGGGGCGGCGGAGACGGCG
>WNGP01005765.1_pt1 | contig 10328 bp, 6 predicted proteins | sample 5407671 | NCBI WGS metagenome assembly WNGP01 (sample SAMN13153381, study PRJNA577476) | soil metagenome | isolation source: 40 cm soil or saprolite under Garry oak tree replicate 2 | place: USA:California | collected 2016-06-15
CCAAGCATCTGGGCCAGGCCCTCTTGCGTCAGGCCAATGGTCGTCCGCAGGGTCAGCATGGCCTGCCCAAAGGCATAGTCTCGCTCACGATAGGAGATCCGCTTCATAGGAGCGCTCCTTCCCTGCCGCGCGACCTACATGAGCAAAATCAGAAATGGGAAGTGATGGGAAGTGACATGCCAACAGATGGACGCTGACTTCCCCACGCACTCTCTGTATACTGGTAGGTGTTGGATGCGCTCCACGCGGGTCCACGCTGGTTGCGGAGGGTCTGGGGAATGGCTAGAGACTCCAGACTCTTCCTCTTACTTCACTCTTGTATAATAGCAGATTTTCAGGTGGATGGCGAGGAGGCATAACTGAGCATTTCTGATGAAAGAAAGGTATTGCAATGTATATGGAAGACGACCATTTGAAACCAGGCCTTGGCTTCATCGGCATGGGGCACATGGGCAGTCATATGGTCCAGAGGCTGCTCGACGCGGGTTACCAGGTGACGGTGTATGATCGTACCAGGGAGAAGGCGAAGGCGCTAGAGCAACGGGGAGCGCTGGTGGCCCAGACGCCCAAGGAGTTGGCTGCCAACTGCCAGGTCGTGATGGCCTGCGTGACCAATGACGAGGCCCAGCAAGACGTGATGTTCGGTGCCGACGGTGCGCTCGCCGGGGTGCATGCTGGCTCGATCATCATCGATCTGAGCACGGTTTCTCCTGACGCTTCGCGTCGTCTCTACCAGGCGGCGAGCAAGCAAGGCGTCCCGATGATTGATGCCGCCGTCTCGGGCAGTGTGCCACAAGTGGATCAGGGCAGCCTGGTGATCTTCGTCGGCGGAGAGCAAATGACCTATCAGCAGTGCAAACCGATTTTGGATGTGCTGGGGACAACCAGCTTCTCTATGGGCGCAAGCGGCATGGGGACCACCATGAAGCTGGTGGTCAATACCCTGCTGGGCCTGGGCATGCAAGCCCTGGCCGAGGCAATTGCTCTGGGTGAAAAGGCTGGTGTAGAGAAAGGATTGCTGCTCGATGTCCTGGGGCAGACGGCCGTACTTACCCCCGGTCAGAAGTCCAAGCTGGAAAATGTCAGGCGAGAGCAGTATCCCACCAACTTTGCCCTCTCGCTTATGCACAAAGATTTGAGTCTGGTGTTGAGCCAGGCCTCTGATCTCTCCGTATCCATGCCGGCTACGGCGGCTGCCCAGCAGATGTCTAGCGCTGCCATGGCCAAAGGCATGGACGCGGATTTTTCCATTATGATCCAGTTCATGGAAGAACTGGCCGGTTTGTCTACAATTTCGGAAGAACGAAGGAGGAACTAGCTCTATGCAACACACAACCCAACAACCCGCCACAGAGAGCGGAACATTGACGATTGGCGGAGACCTGACGGTGTACCGTCTCGGCTTCGGCACTATGCGCCTTACAGGCCCAGGCATCTGGGGACCACCGGCTGACAAGCAAGAAGCCCTTGCCGTCCTGCGCCACGCCCTTGACCTGGGGGTGAACCTGTTAGATACCGCCGACTCTTACGGACCACAGGTGGCCGAGTCGCTCATTGCCGAAGCGCTCTACCCCTATCCGAAAGACCTGGTCATCGCGACCAAGGGAGGACTGTTGCGTACCGGCCCGAATCAGTGGCCTCAAGACGGACGCCCCCAGCATCTTCGTGAGGCTCTGGAGGGCAGCCTACGGCGTCTGCGCCTCGAGCGCATTGACCTGTATCAATTCCATCGCCCGGATCCTAAGGTTCCCTTTGAAGACTCGGTCGGCGCACTCGCCAAGATGAGGCAGGAGGGCAAAATTCGCCACGTTGGACTGTCGAATGTCACCATCGAGCAACTGGCACGAGCCCAACAGATTGTCCCGATTGTTACGGTGCAGAACCACTATAATCTGGCGATGCGCCAGTCCGAACACATGACAGTTGCCGAGTCCGAGGCCATGATCGATCTGTGCGCCCGCCAGGGGATCGGTTTTATCCCCTGGTCCCCGCTGGCTTTTGGAGAACTGGCGCACTCCGGAGGAGACCTCGACCAGATTGCCAGGCGACACCATGCCCAGCCCGGTCAGGTGGCGCTCGCCTGGCTCCTCAAACGCTCAAGCACCATGCTGCCTATTCCTGGCACTTCCAGGGTGAAGCATCTGGATGAGGACATGGTTGGTGCCACGATCAAACTCAGTCAGGAAGAGTTTGACGCCATCGACCAGGTCAGGAAGTAGCGGTGACACCTCGTTGGAGCGTTCACGAAGGAGGAATGCGTGATGCGTACCAGGACTGACGATCTGCCGTGCACCGGCCATCTCGATATGCGCGTGACCCGGCGCCACCATGCGCTGCCGCCTCACGTCTCCCAGCCTCTGGCCTACGTGCTGCTCGCCTGCGTGTTCACCTATGGCATGCTGGGGACCACCCTGCCGACGCCACTCTACGTCCTCTACCAGCAGCACTACCAGTTCCCCTCGGTCCTGATTACTGTGATTTTTGCCGTCTACCCCCTGGGTGTGCTGGCCGCCCTGCTCGTGTGTGGCCGTGTCTCGGACCACTTCGGGCGCCGTCCTGTCCTGGTCGGCGCGCTCTTGCTGGCCTGCGCGAGTACCCTGCTCTTCGTTGTCGCCCAGAACGTCGCCATGCTGCTGGCCGGACGGTTCCTCTCTGGCCTGGGCGCCGGGCTGCTCACCGGGACGGCCACGGCTGGCCTGGCCGAGCTCGAGCCAAGCGGCAGCCAGCCGCGAGCGGCGCGTGTGGCGACCGCTGCCAACATGGGTGGCCTGGGACTGGGGCCACTCGTGGCCGGGCTCTTCGCTCAGCTGGCGCCCGCCCCAACGCAGCTCGTGTTTGTCGTCTACCTGCTCTTCCTGGTAGTCGCGCTCCTGCTGGTGGGCATGCTGCCAGAGACGGTGAAAGCACCAGACCACGAGCTCGACCTACGGCCACATGTAGCAGTGCCGCCCTCGACCCGCACCATGTTTGTGGAGGCGGCGGTGACCGTGGTGTGTGTCTTCGCGCTCCTGGGCCTCTTCAGCGCCCTGGCCCCATCTTTCCTGAGCAGCACGCTGCATGAACCCAACCTGATCGTGGCCGGGGTCGTCGTCTTCCTGCTCTTTGGCACCGCCTCGGCGGCCCAGGTCGTCCTGCACACCCTCACCACGTGGACGGCGCGACTGGTCGGGCGGAGCCTGCTGCTGGTGGCACTGGCCCTCATCGAACTGGGGCTGGGCCTGTCCAGCCTCGCGCTCTTCCTGGCAGGCACGGTGATCGGTGGCCTGGGGATCGGGCTGGCATTCATGGGCAGTCTGGCCGCGATCAATCAGGTGGCGCCGCCTGAACAGCGGGCCGCGCTGCTGTCTGCCTTCTTCGTAGCCGCCTACGCTGGAGTGAGCGTCCCCGTAGTGGGCGTCGGACTGTTGGCGCAGGGCACGAACCTGCTCGTGGCCTCGCTCTGCCTGGCGGCAGTGATCGCGCTCCTGCTCCTGCTCACGCTGGCCGCCGTGCTCTGGCCTGTCCAGCGGGCAGCGCTGAAGGTTGGCAATCGATGAAGCAAGCAGGGACGTTGAACGAACTGGAGCATGGCATCAGCGATTCCTGATCCTCCTCGTCATCCACCTGAAAATCTGCTATCATACAGGGGTGAAGTGAGAGGGGAGTCTGGAGTCTCTTGCCATTCCCCAGACCCCCGCAACCAGCGTGGACCCGCCTGGAGCGCATCCAACAGCTATGAGTATACGTGGAATACCCGGGGAAGTCAGTATCCATCAGATGGCAGATCACTTCCCATCACTCCCCATGGCTGGTTTCGCTCCTGTGGGTCGGGCGGAAAGGAGCGCACGCATGAAGCGATCCTCCTACGGGGAGCGAGACTATGCCTTTGGTCAGGCCATGCTGACCTTGCGCACGGCCATTGGGCTGACCCAGGCGGGCTTAGCCGAGTTCCTGGGCGTCTCGCGCAAAGCGGTGGGAGGATGGGAGTCCGGCGGCAGTTATCCCAAGGCCTCTCACCTCAAAGCCTTGCTGACGCTGGCCGTCCAAGAGGGGACCTTTCCTGCCGGTCGCGAAGCCGAGGAGATGCGGGCCTTCTGGAAAGCAGCGCACCAGAAAGTGCTGCTCGATGAGTCCTGGCTCTCCGCCCTGTTGAGCCAGCACCATCGCCCCCTGGGGCACATGATGCCGCCGTCGATCGAGGTGGCCGGTGACGCTCCTCCTGCCCTCGCTGCTCCTGCGAGTGGACCGCGGGTCGATTGGGGCGAGGCGCTGGATGTGCCCACCTTCTATGGGCGTGAAGGGGAACTGGCGACGCTCGCCCAGTGGGTGGTGCAGGAGCGCTGCCGGGTGGTAAGCGTGCTGGGCCTGGGTGGCATGGGCAAGTCGGCCCTGGTGACCAGCGCCATGCGTCGGCTGGCCGTCCACTTCCAGGTGGTGCTCTTTCGCTCGCTGCGCGATGCCCCGGCTTGCGAAACGCTTGTCGAGGAGTGCCTCAAGGTGCTGGCCCCGCAGCCCCTGCCTCTTGCGCCTGCTGACCTGGAACACCACATCAGTCTCCTGCTGCAACACTTGCGAGAGCAACGGGTGCTGCTGGTGCTCGATAACCTGGAAAGCCTGCTGCTGGAAGGCGAGGTGCTGGGCCATCTGCGTCCGGACTACGAGGGCTATGCACGGCTGTTGCGCAGTGTTGCCCAAACGGCACACCAGAGTTGTCTGTTACTCACCTCACGGGAGAAAGCCGCCGAGCTGCGCGCCCTGGAAGGCCGCAAGACGCCGGTGCGCTCCTTGCGTCTGCTTGGCCTGGAGGCGAGCGCCTGCGAGCAGTTGCTGGCCGAGCACGAGCTGGTCGGCTCTCCACAGGAGCGGGCGCGCCTGGTGGAGCGCTACGAGGGCAATCCGCTGGCCTTGAACATCGTGGCCGAGACCATCGTGGAGCTCTTCGGGGGCGAGATCGCGCCATTCCTGGAACAAGGCGAGGTAATCTTTGGCAGTGTGCGAGAGCTGCTGGCCGAGCAATTCGCTCGCCTCTCGGCGGTTGAGCAAACAGTGCTGCTGTGGCTGGCGATCATGCGCGAGCCGGTGACTATCGAGGAGCTGCTCGCGGTGCTGGTCACGCCGCTCTCGCGCGCCCAGGTGCTGGAAGCCGTCGACGGGCTGCGCCGCCGCAGCTTGATCGAGCGCGGGCAACGAGTGGGCAGCTTTACGCTGCAAGCGGTGGTGCTGGAGTATGTGACTGCGCACCTGGTCGCCCAGGCCAGCGAGGAGATCGTGCAGGGTCGGCTCGCGCTCCTCATCCAGTATGGGCTCTGTCAGGCCCAGGCCAAGGACTATGTGCGGCAGACCCAGGAGCGGCTGCTCGTGGCTCCCCTGCTGGCGCGCCTAGAGAGCGCGTCTCGGGGACCCAGCAACGTGGAGGAACGGTTGCGCTTCCTGCTCGACCAGCTGCGCAGCTGGAACCAGGACGCTCAGGGGTATGGACCGGCCAACCTGGTGACGCTGTGGCGTGTGCTGCGGGGGAACCTGCGTGGCCTGGATTTGTCGCGATTGGTGCTGCGCGGCGTGTATTTGCAAGGCGTCGAGATGCAAGAGGCCAAGCTGTCTGGGGCGCTGATGCGTGAGTGCGTCTTGACCGAGACCTTCGATGTCACCTTAGCGGTGGCCATCAGCCGCAGTGGGCAGTACTGGGCTGCGGGCAGCAGGCGGGGCGAAGTGCGGGTGTGGCGCGAGGCAGGCCAGACCTTGTACCTGGCCTGGCAGGCCCATACGGGCAGGGTCTTGACCCTCGCCTTTAGCCCGGACGAACGCACGCTCGCCAGCGGGAGCTATGATGGCAGCATCAAGCTGTGGGAAGTCGCCAGTGGCGCCTTGCTCTGGTCGGGCTGGCATACCAAGGGCATCATCTGTCTGGCCTTTGCTCCTGATGGAGGTCTGCTCGCCAGTGGGGGATATGAGGCCACCATCCGGCTCTGGGATGCGAAGCTGGGCACACCCTTGCAGGAGGTGCCGCATCCTGGTGCGGTCCTCGCGCTGGCCTGGAGCCCGGATGGAGACCTGCTTGCCAGTGGCGACGTCGCGGGCACGCTTCGGCTCTGGCAGATGCAGCCGACTGGGTCGGCTCGTTGCGTGCAGACGCTCTCCGGGCATAGCAAGTTGGTGCGGGGACTGGCCTTTGCCCCCGACGGCAGCCAACTGGCCAGCGCTGGCTGGGATGGCACCCTCAAGCTGTGGGAACTGGCCAGCGGACGCTGTCTGCAAACGCTTGAGGGGCACACAGATCGGGTGCATGTCGTGGTCTGGAGCCCGGATGGAGGCACGCTGGCCAGTGGCAGCCTTGACCACACGATCCGGCTGTGGGATGGCCAGGAGGGCCGCTCGCGGCTGGTGCTGCAGGGCCATAGCGCCGAGGTGTACGGCCTGGCCTTCACCCCCGACAGCCGCCACCTGCTCAGTGGCAGTGAAGATGGCACGCTGCAGCTGTGGGAGGTGGCCAGTGGCCAGTGCGTGCGGATCCTGCAGGGCTACACCGCCGCCCTCTTCGACCTGGACTGGAGTCCGGACGGCGCCCAGCTGGCCAGTGCAGGCGCGGATACCGCGGTGAGCCTCTGGGAGGTGGCCGGGAGAGGAGGGGGGACGCCGCGAGGCGTGTTGGGCGGCCATCGCTGGACCGTGTACGGCGTGGGGTGGAGTCCCGATGGCAGCAGGCTGGCAAGTTGCGGGTGGGATAGTGCCATCCGGCTGTGGGACCCAGCCACCGGCACTTGTGTCCAAATCCTGCGGGACCTCGACCACCCCGAGACCAGCTTCACCGGCGTGGCCTGGAGTCCCGATGGGCACCTGCTGGCCTGCGGAACCTATCTGTATGGAGTGCAGGTGTGGGATGTGGCCGCATGCTCCTTGCGTTGGGCAAATCGTGCACACGCGACCTTGCTCCGTCGCGTGGCCTGGAGCCCGGATGGCACGCGGCTGGTCGGCGGGGACGAAGATGGACACGTGTCTGTGTGGGACGCCGCCGATGGCACGCGGTTGCTGCAACTGGCGGGACATCACGGGGCCATCATGAGCGTGGCCTGGAGCTCCGATGGCACGCGGCTGGCCACGACCTCCGGCAGCAGCGACAGCGGGGAACTGGTGGTGTGGGACGCCCTTAGCGGGGCGCGCATGCGAGACTTTGTGGGGCATCCTGGGGTAGTCTCTGCCGTGACCTGGGCTCCGAGTGGGCAGCGGCTTATCAGTGGAGGCAGCGACGGCAGGCTGCGCTGGTGGGAGGTGCACAGCGGGCAGTGCGTGCGGGAGCGAGAAGCGCATCAGGGGACCGTCCAGGCGCTCAAGCTGAGTCCCGATGGAGGCAGGCTGGCCAGTTGCGGGGAGGACGGGACCATCACGATCTGGGACCTGTACAGTGGCGAGCATCTGCGCACACTGCGACGCGACCGCCCCTACGAGCGGCTCGATATCACGGGGATCAGGGGACTGACCGAGGCGCAGAAGGCCACGTTGCGTGCGTTGGGGGCAATGGAGGACGAGGCTTGAAACAGCCCCGAGCAGACTGCTCAGGTCTGGCCGCCGCGGCTGCATGGCCCACCATGAGCGAGCGTGCCATCGGGGGCAACGGGGGGAGAGGGGCTTGTCCAACCGGGTTCCACCTGTGCCGCTCAGTTTTCCTTGTTCCCTTGTTTCCTTTAGGATGTTCTCATTGGCCCTAATGCACGTATAGCACCAACAGCCCCATCAAATCAAACCCCAGCAGAACCAACATCAAAGCAATACTAAAAAGTACACCTGGCTTCTGTTTATGCTCGCTAGAGGCCTATGTGGGAACGCATTCGCTTCAAGGCTGCCTCTTCGAGCTGGCGAACCCGTTCGCGTGTGACACCGAGTTCTTTGCCGACTTCGAGCAAAGTGCGACTGCGTCCATCGCTGATGCCGTAGCGTAAGGTGATGACTAAACGTTCACGCGGAGGAAGGAAGGCCATAGCTCGATGCAATTGTTCACTGAGGACGTGTTGTGCGGCGATCTCATCGAGAGCGGGAGCCGCACTATCTTCAAGTGTGTCGGTGAGCGAGGAATGGGCTTCATCGTCAATGCGTGTGTCAAGAGAAATGGGATGCTCGATGAGACCGAGTAACTGGATCACCTCGTCCAGGTCGATCTTGGAAGTCTGGGCTATTTGTTCGGGCAGGGGATCGCGTCCGTTCTCTTGCCAGAACTGTGCCACGACACGTCGTACTTTGCTTAAGTGCCTGACTACCTGCTCGGGCAGATGAATCAAGCGTGACTGATTGATAGCGGCACGATTGATTGCCTGGCGAATCCAGAAAGTGGCATAGGTCCCAAAACGACAGCCACGCTGACCGTCAAATTTCTCGGCCGCACGCATCAGTCCCAGGTTTCCCTCCTGAATGAGGTCGAGAAGAGGGACACCGGTATGGCTGTATTGACGGGCAATAGCAATCACCAGACGCAAATTTGCCTCGATCAACTGGTGACGCGCCCATTCATCGCCAGCGGCGACGCGTTGCGCCAGCTCAATTTCCTCTGCAAGGGTCAGGCGACCAAATCTCCGCATCTCATGCAGGTAGCTCTGAAAAGCATCCTCGGTAGTTCCCACCATTGAGGGTACAGGTGCAGTGAATACCGTCTTATAGACATCACCCGTAGAACTGAGTATTGCCATCATTCCACTCTTCCTTATCATCACAACTTCGCACGCTAAAAACTCACTCCATCTAGCTGGGTCTCCATCCTTCCGGGTGTCTGCACGGGCGCAATTCACTCGTAAGAATGGAGATCCTCTAGTGCCGCTTCGTGCGCATCTGGCCAGATGCGCACCGAAGCGATGCCCTAAGCCATCTCTTGGCGGCCACGCCACGTGCGCAAGATCACATACTGGTAGATCAGGGCGGCGATGACGGCGCCGATGATCGGCCCGATCCAGTAGACGAGGTCATTGTTCCAGAAGCCGCCAGCCAGGGCCGGGCCAAAGGTGCGCGCAGGATTCATCGAGGCACCCGTCAGGGCTCCGCCCATCAGGATATCTACCAGCACCGTCAAGCCGATGCCAAAGCCACCAATTTTTGGGGCTCGTGGATCGACGGCAGTTCCGAAGACCGCCAGCAGCAGGAAGAACGTCAGGACCGCCTCAACCAGCACCCCTGTGCCGAAGGAGACTCCAGGCGCCAGCATCGGTGTGCCCAGTTGGGCCGCCTGCCAGACCGCTTGCGGAAACACGGCCTGCAGCAGCAGGCCGGCCAGGGTGGCGCCAACGAGTTGGGCCACGATATACAGCAGCCCCAGAAGAGGCGCGATGCGCCTGGTCACCAGCATTGCGATGGTGACCGCGGGGTTGATATGGCCTCCCGAAGTGGCCGCAAAGGCGGTGATCATGATCGAGAGGGCCAGGCCATGGGCCAGGGCAATGCCTAGCAGGCCGAGTGACCCATGCGTCAGGGTATTGGTGATGATCGAGCCCGCCCCAATGAAGACGAAGGCGAACGTCCCGATGAGTTCAGCAAGGAGCGGTTTCACGTAGCTCTTACTCGTCTCCCCAGAGACTGTTTGCTTTTGTAGATTTGGCGCGGTCGACTCCGCGACCTGCTCTTTCGCGAGCGTCCTATTGCTTATGGTATCGCTCATACTACTTCCTTTCTTTTCATCTCTAAAAGTCTTTGACAGTGAGCATCGCTTCCTGCCAGCAGGAAAACGTGAGCGATGCTCTTCACTACAGCAAGGAGGATCTCCTCCATGCACATCCCAAGCGTGCTGCAGAGCCAGTAACGTTGGTCTATCAAGAGACTTCCTCCTTTTCTACAGGCAATTCTGAACTGACAAGCGGACATGCGCTTGAGAAGATGACATTGCCAAGAACACTTCGTCATCCTTGATCCACGGGAGTCGAGTGTTTGAGGTCTCTCGCGTCACAACGGAAAACCGTTCCGTTGTGACGCGAGAGACTTCTTTGGCCTCCGGAAGCATCAGCGCCTGTATGACCAGGCCTTGGCATTTGCTGAACTCCCTGTCCCTTCCCTCAGTGACTACTCTCCCCCAACCGACGAGGAGAGCTCAGGCGCGATCTGCAAACCCAGGCCTTTGGCCACCCGTGCTCCCAGATCGGGGTCGACCTGGCACCAGTAGGTGTTGATCGCGCGCTCTTGAATGAAGCGCTCGACGCCCTGGCTCATATGTCCGACGATATTATGGACCAGGTGCTCGCGGTCGGTCTCCGACATCACGTCGCGGTAGAGATTGCCCGGCTGCACGAAGTCGTTGTCCTCCGCATGCAGGGTATACGCGCTGCGCATGATCTCCCCGCTGGCGAACCAGCTGGGCTCGTGGTAGCGCTGCGGGTCGG
>WNGP01009106.1_pt1 | contig 10327 bp, 8 predicted proteins | sample 5407671 | NCBI WGS metagenome assembly WNGP01 (sample SAMN13153381, study PRJNA577476) | soil metagenome | isolation source: 40 cm soil or saprolite under Garry oak tree replicate 2 | place: USA:California | collected 2016-06-15
AGCGCGGGGCGTTTCCAGCGATTTGGTCGCCGGGATCCGCGAAACAGCTCGCATTAAAAACGGAAGAGTCGTTCGATGCGGCGGCATGGTAGCTGAGTCCGGAGGAAAGTTGCGAGCACACCACATCGGGCCGCTGGTTGCCATCCGAGAGTCGGGCGTCAGCGAGTCCGAGGTTGATGGGCGTTCCCGTTTGAAAAGTCACGATGGCGGAGATGGACCAACCGCCCACAAATGCGTCGAGCACACGATTCATGTCTCTGCCAATCCAGCGATTCCGTCCAACAGGAATGTCAGCATCTGATAAATCTCCGCATTGCGGACCGTTCCTCGATCCAAACTATTGTTGTCGGGGAACCCCCAAAGCGCCAAAGGTCCGTACTTATCTCCCTGCGGCTGCGGCAATCCTGACGGAAAAGGATCCGCGAGCGTCGCGAATTGCGTCTGAAAATTATCTTTCGTAAAACGAATGGGAGTGGAGTTACCGAACGCGGTGCCCGTGAACTGGAAGTTGGTGGCGGGGTTTAAACCATAGTAAATTCCTGTTCCGCCGCGAATCACGGTGTTCGGAGTGAGCGCATACGCGAAACCCAGCCTCGGCGCCCAGTTGTTTCGGTCCACCGGCGCATTCCGGTTATCTGAATTCGGAAACACAGTAGTGCCGGCAAGAGAACCGCTGCGCGTCAGCACACCTGGAACGTCGATCGGCACCGCAATGCCGCTGTCTCCCGCGAAATCGCTGAACTGAATGTGATTGTGCCGCTCGCTGTACGGTGTGCTCCATTCATACCTCAAGCCCAGGTTTACCGTTAGTTTGGCGTTCACCTTCCAGTCGTCCTGAAAATAGAAGGCGGTGTCTTTTGACTTGTTGGCTACGGATGGGTTGATGGCGTAGAAGGAGTCCGTGTCCCCGTAACCAAGCAGCAGGCCAGCGAACGAGTTGCCCTGGTCTGAATTGCCACCCCCTACCACTTGCTCGGTTACTGCGGTGGAGAAGTGAAAGAACCCAGTGGGTGGATTTGGCTGCGAGAAGTTGTTGAAGAACAGCCGTTGCTCAACGCCGAACTTCCAGACGTGCCGTCCCCTCACCCACGAAAGAGAGGAGCCATAAGAATAAAGCGTGTGCGCGAAACGCGTGTCCGTGCAGCACTGATTGAACAGCGAGGTCGCATTGTTGTCCATCTGAATCACGGGAATGCGTGAAATGCCATTTCCGCTGCCGAGAACTGCGGGCAGACCGACGCTGGACAGCGTCGGATAATTCTCTGTCACCGGAGCCACTGCGCGGTCAACGGAGACCCTGCTCGTAACAACCGTCGTCGGCGTGGGGCTCCAGTTGTTCTCGATTACCGCGTTGTGGACGTCCGTTGAAAATGCAAAGCCATCGTTGAAATCGCCGTCCCCGAAAATGGTGGGTATGCTGCCTTCGTCGTGGTGGTTGCTGTAGCGCCCGGAGATGCGGTTCTTTTCGGAGAAATGATGATCCAGTTTGATGTCGAATTGCCGTGCTGAAAATTTCGAGAGAACAGCGGCGTGATAGTTGAATTCTCCCGGGCCTGCATCGTCGACCGTAGGCTGCGGATAAAGGTTGATAATGGCCTGCCCGATCGGGTCGATCAGGCCGGAGTCAATCACGTTTGGCACCGCGAAATCCTGACGATTCCCCCCGGTGTCTACGTTACGGGGATTGAAGATGCGTTGCTGGACCGCTTCTCCGGCTGTGCAGCCATTCGCGCTATCTGAGCAGATCACTTGCGTATTGCGGAAGTCGCCGGCTCGTTCAAGCGCTGTGGGAACAAAGGCATCGATGTTCACTGGATCGTTCTGTCGCGTCTTTTCAAAATCGATGAAGAAGAATGTCTTCTCCTTCTTGATCGGGCCTCCAAGAGAAAAACCATACTGATCCCGAGCGTGATCCGGATTGGGGATTTCAAATTTGTTGCGAAAGAATTCGTTCGCATCCATGGCGGATCTTTGGCCGAACCACCAACCGCTGCCGTGAAATTTGTTTTTGCCTTCTTTCAGCACAATGTTTACGACAGTTCCTCCGTTGTTGCCGTACTCCGCTGAAAAGCTGTTATTTTCGATCTTGAACTCCTGAACAATTTCGACCGATGGCTGATAGTAGACGTTTGTCGTTGCGCCCTCGCCTTGTTCAGGCGCGCTTGTAAGAGCCCCATCGACGCGCACTTCCGCGTGGCATTGCGCTGACCATTCGAAACAAAATTGGTGCCCGAGGGATAGGAATCCTCTGTGCCCTGCCCGGCGGTTTCTGTCACACCGCCCGCCAGGAACACCAAGCTAAAAAAGCTCCTGTTGACCAGCGGGATGTCTCGCACATACTCGTTGGTCACATCGGTCCCGAGCGATGCGTTGCCGGTGTCGAGCAGCGGCGCTTGCTCCGTCACCACCACTTTTTCTGTCACCGTCTTTGGCGCCAGGCTGAAATCCAGGCTCGCTTGCTGGCTGACGGCCAGCGTCAACCCTTTGCGCTCTTGCGTCGCAAAATTTGCGGACTCCACACGAATTGTGTAAGTGGCCGGCCGCACACCTGTGAACACGTAGATGCCACGGTTGTCTGTGGCGTAGGTTCGCGCGATTCCCGTGTCTTCATCGACGAGCGTGACTTTGACTTCGGGTACGCCCCCGCCGCTCGAATCGCTGATCACTCCTGAGAGTTGCGCGCTGTATCCTGACTGCGCGCGGAGGGAGGCTGGAACGGTCCCGGCGAAAAACAGGACAAAAAGAATCGAGAACGAGACTGGAAGAAGCTTGCGGACTGTCTGTAGCATGCAAACCTCCTGAGATTTGGGCGATCTTTTTCTGCAAAATCCGGACACTTACGAGTTGTTACGATTTCTTTCTTTTACTTACTATTTCGAAAAAAGTCAAGCACTCAGATTGCGCGGCCCTAGAGCGGTCGATTGGGGATCCCTTACTGCGCATCCCAATGCATTGCACAAGTCGGCCGGGAACACGAAGCTGCTGAATGGGACAAGCGCGTCGACACCACGGGCAAGATATCTGCAGGGATTACAGCCGTGTTCTCTAGGCGCTAAGCTGTGATTGTCGTCAACACTCATGACAGCCGAGGGATCGGGGAAGCCTGCTGTCGATAAGCCTGTGTCAACTTTTTGCTTGACATTACACATCAGTATGTCAAGTTATAGATTGCTTTAAACTCACTTGGTCAATGTATCGCTTGACATTCGGCTCGCTGGTGTCAACCTATCACTTGACAGGAATGGCCGATGAAACTGGAATTCAGACAGCTGCGCTTGTCGCAGCTTGATCGCGGTCTTGCGCAGATGCGAAGTATTCCTTCGCGTCCGGCCGACGGCTGGATTGCTTCCGTGCGAGAGGCTCTTGGGCGCACGCTTGGGCAAATTGGACAGCGTGTCCGCGCGAGCCGACAAGCTGTTCAACAATTCGAAAAGGCCGAGGCCAATGATCGCATCACGTTAGCCGCTCTACGCCGCGTTGCAGAGGCAATGGACTGTGAATTGGTCTATGCACTCGTGCCGAAGACGGGTTCGTTCGCTGAACTCGCAGAACTGCCGACACGCGATCGTGCCAAGCGAGACGTCGAAAGCGTAATGCATACGATGATGCTCGAAGACCAGAAACCCAAAAACGCAAAGCAATTGATCGAGGATGAAGCTCAGCGGCGACTCAATCGCGGCAAACCACGATGAACTTCATCCTCAATCCAAAATTCTCGGACGGAAATACTCCCATTCGTCCCGAAGAAGCAGAACAATTAATTCCCCGAATCAGCACGATGGGGGAGCTGAACGAATACGAAGCGTTGAACATCGTGCAGGCCAGGGACTGGGCGTTCAACAGCCGCACTATGAAATCCACCAGCCCTTTGCAGGAGCCTTACGTCAGAACTCTCCACAGCAAGATGTTTGACAAAGTTTGGAAATGGGCGGGAACTTACCGCGGCAATGAGTTAAACATCGGATGCGACCCAAGCGAAATCCTTCAACGAATTCCGCAACTCCTTCGCAATACACAATACTGGCTCGATAAAAAGACATTCCCGATCGATGAGTGCCTGATTCGTTTCCACTATCAGCTCGTTTCGAAAATCCATCCGTTCGCGAACGGAAACGGTCGACACGCTCGGATGATTTCGGACGTCGTCGCGGTGAAATATGGAAGGCCGGAATTCTCCTGGGGTGCGGGCCACAATCTGGTCGCGGAAGGAAATGCGCGCGCCGCATATCTCGCCGTGCTCCGTGCGCTGGACGCAAACGAAAATGACGTCAAACCCCTTCTCGAGTTTGCAAGATCGTAGAGACTGTCTCGCTTCGCTCCTCAATCAGGCATAACCCGTGTCGAACTCTGGTTTCGTTATGGGTTCTTGCATCTTTCCCGGTTGAGTCTCGCTGACTGCGGCATTGCAGAGCCGTTACCAGTCACAGTATCAGCGTCATCATTCGCACCTTGCCTACAGTGAGAGCTTGCGCTGTAAAGACGAAACCGTCCTAACAGCCAGTGCACGGGTGAAGATTAACTAAGTTCTGCTAGAAGGGTTTTCAGGTGGGTGATCCGTTGATTTACGCGCCGAGCCTCATGTTCGGAAAGATCGAAACGATGTACAAAGCAGTATCGTGGGCTCTCTGTGCATTCTTGATTTTGTGTTCCCACGTTCTTGCGCTGCCTGATGACAACGCAAGTTCGCAGCACTTAATGCCCAAACCAAGCCTTTCGGTCACAAATCCGACGCCCGCTGGGTTGCGACTGTCGGCGTGGATGCGATCCTTCATCATAGGCCGGATTGTCCACCCATGAGCAGGCTTATGCAAGGGGGAGATGAAACTGCCTGACGCACACAAGTAACTCGTTCTGGGAGGCTATTTCCGAGAATCCGATTTTTATCGTGAAACCTGCATGCCCACGATAGACCGAATCCGGCGATGACCGCTTACTTCTCATGGGGGAGCCACCTGTCCTGTTCAGCCAATTCGGTAAATCCTTAAGCAACGTGAACGTCCGCGAATGACACCTTAACGACATTGAAGCCGTGAGCGATTCCAGCAACCCATTCGTTGCCCTGGATCGCCGCTAGACCTTGGGCCACGGCCTCATATCTATAATGTTGCAACCGTGCCTTCGACGGTGTGCGAGACACCTTCCATGTCTTGGATCGTTACCCGCTAAGATCGGATCCGCATGGGAGCAAATAGCATATACGCTTTTTGTTGGCTGCCCTTCCGGTACCTCCGATTCCCAGTTCTTCGAAAGAGCATTACGGTGAGATAACTCGCGGTTGGCCCGTCATGCGCCAGCAATTGCTAGCAGTGACCCATACCAGGGATGCTCAAAAATTTACCTGTTGCTTTCCCAAAGGAAGCATGGCATCCTTCCTGTTGGAAACCAAAATGACGGTGCTATGAAGCAAAAAACGGACGTCCTACAGGGCACGCTGGCGTTAATGGTCCTCAAGACTCTCGATGTATTGGGACCGCAGCACGGCTATGGAATCGCGCGGCGCATCGAGCAGATCAGCGGAGATCTACTTGCCGTGAATCAAGGGACTCTCTATCCCGTACTGTTGAAGTTGGAGCAAGAAGGCGCGATCTCATCCGAGTGGGGTGCTTCAGAGAATAATCGCAGGGCGCGCTTCTATCGACTGACGCGGGAAGGACGTAAGCAGTTGCAGGTCGAAACGCAAGATTGGCAACAAACGGCAGCAATCATCGGCCGGTTCTTCGAAGTGAAAGCGGAGGATTTGTCATGAAATCTCTGAGGCGGTTCCTGACGCGTCTGCTCAACTCGGCGGCAAGGCGGGCACAAGAGGAACGCTTGAGGGAAGAGATCGAGGAACACATCGCCCTGCAAACTGCGGAAAATCTTCGCGCCGGTTTATTACCCGTCGAGGCGCGACGCCAAGCCATGCTGAAGTTTGGCGGCGTGGAGGCGATGAAAGAAGTTTATCGAGCCGAGCGGGGACTGCTATTGATCGAGAATCTGCTACAGGATGTCCGCTACGCGATCCGCAGCCTGCACCGCACGCCCGGACTTACCGCGTTCGTGGTGATGACGCTCGCGCTGGGGATCGGGATGACCTCAGGGACTTTTAGTATGGTGGATGCGCTGATTTTCAGGCCTTACCCCGTTCCGCATCCGAGCGGCGTGGTCACTCTGGTGAGCACCACGCACGATAGCAGCTTCAACAATTTCTCCTATCGCGAATACCTGGACATCCGCGACAAAACGAAGAGCTACGACGGCGTGATCGCCAACGCAGATATAGAGGCTGTCGGTTTCAGCCCCGAAACCGGAGCTACGCCGCGGGTCAAGGGCGGAATGATGGTTTCCGGTAACTACTTCCACCTGCTGGGCGTGGAGCCGCGGCTGGGACGCGGTTTTCGAGAGGACGAAGATCAAGTGCCCGGTCGCAATGCTGTGGTGGTGCTCGGGCCGGACTTCTGGAAGCACGAATTCGGGAGCAACCCTTCCGTCCTTGGTAGGACGATTCGCCTGAACGGCACGGAGTTCACCGTGATTGGCGTGGCTCCGGAGACCTTTCCGGGGTTGCTGACATTCGGACATCCCGACTTCTACATGCCGCTGGCGATGGCGCCAGTGTTTTCGACCAACCGCCAGAAGAATTTTTTCGAGGACCGCGACGATCGCGAGTTGAACGTCAAGGCACGCTTGAAACCGGGTACGACGCTCCAGCAGGCACAGAACGAACTCGCCGTGGTCGCGCAAAATTTCGAGCGCGAGTATCCGAAGGTCAATCGCGGCCGCGGCGCGGCGGTACACACGCAGTTCGAGATGCGGACTCGCGATGACGACGTGAATTGGAAGTTCGGCGTAATCTTTGTGATCCTTGCGCTGGCAGTCCTGCTGGTGGCTTGCACCAACGTCGCAGGACTTCTTCTGAGCCGTGCGCGTACGCGAACGCGCGAAATCGCCGTACGGCTGGCGATCGGCGCCGGGCGTTTCCGACTGATCCGGCTGCTGTTGACGGAAAGCCTGATCCTGGCGTCCTTGGGTGGACTGGTCGGGATCGCCATCGGGTACGGCATCGTGCAGTGGTTTCAGAGTTTTCAAAATGTAATCTTTATGACCGACTTGCCGTTCTCAATCCCTTTCCGGATGGATACGCGCGTGCTGCTGGCAAGTGTCGGGTTGTCCGCATTGAGCGCGCTCCTTTGCGGCCTAGTGCCGGCGCTGCAGAGTACGCGCGTGGACCTTGTGAACGGACTCAAGTCGGCCGACGTGGATGCGCCGGGACGCAAGCGTCTGTGGGGCCGCAATGTGCTGGTGGTGGCGCAGGTTTCCACATCCCTGATGCTGCTGACGGCGTCTTTCCTAATGGTCCGGGGTTTCCAGCATACCTTGCTTGAAGGCACTGGTTTCGCGAAAGATCATTTGCTGATGACCAGCTTCGATCCGCGCCTAATGCAGTACAACGCAGCCCAGACGCAGCAGTTCTACAAGCTGCTGGTCGAACGTGTACGGAAGGCGCCCGGAGTTGCGAGCGAGGCTCTCACCCAGAACATTCCGCTCGGGACAGACGACTTTGACGGCATCGCCTTCGTGCCGGAAGGTTTTCAGATGCCGCGCGATCGCGAGAATTTCAGTTCGACGATGGATACGGTTGATGAAGGATACTTCGAGACAATGGGGATTCCGATTTTGCGTGGCCGCGGCTTCCTAGCGTCTGATGCCGCCGATACCCCGCGCGTAGCCATCGTGAATGAGAAGTTCGCAAAACACTATTGGCCGGGCGCCGACGCCGTGGGCAAACACATCCGGCTCGATAGCCGTGTCGGCACGCTCGTCGAGATTGTAGGCGTCGCACAGACGATCAAGTATCAAAACACTTTCGAGCCGACGGATTTCGTGTATATGCCGCTGGCCCAACATCCTATCGCGCGAATGACCTTGATGTTGCGGTCGAGCGGCGATCCGCTGCAATTGGTCCAGTCCGTGCAGGACGTTGTCCGCGCCCTCGATCCAAACCTACCGATGTTGCACACCATGTCTTACGAGGATTTCTATCTGAACCAGGCCGTGAACGGGCCACGAATTGCGATGAAGCTGGTGGGCAGCATGGGTGTGGCGGGGCTCCTGCTCGCCATCGCGGGTCTGTATGGACTAGTGGCGTACAACGTGACGGCACGCGCGGATGTGCTGCGGCTGGTGATGGGCAAGGGCCTTGCATTGGTCGGTATTGGAACTCTGATCGGGCTGGCGATGGGATTCGGCGTCGAGCAGCTCATGAATTCCATGCTGTTCAATGCCGGCGGCGTAGATATGGTGGCTTATGTCGTCGTCGTGCCCTCGATGTTTCTGGTGACCATGCTGGCGGCCTACGTACCCGCGCGACGAGCATCCCAGATTGCGCCAACACAAGCGCTGCGATACGAGTAGTGCAGTTAGTTCGTGAACGCAGATCCGCCGCGCGCTGTAGGAAACAACAAAATTAGATTGCGATTGCGGACGGGTCAGCTACCCGGAAGCAATCGCCAACCTATGACTTTGCACGCTGGCTGCGCTGCGGACCGGATCAGTTCCAACCTAAGAGGCAGCACTAATTTCCCGAGGTCCCGCAACGATCCGAATTAACAACAATGTTGGCGATGACGCAATCGAGCGCCGCAATGATTCCAACTCGGAGCATAAGCGCACAAAATTATGGAACTGTCGGCGGTAAGACTTTGATCGGTTAGAACGCCTGCCTGTCACGCAGGAGGTCGCGGGTTCGAGTCCTGTCGCCCAAAAGGCTTGCGTCGATTTCGATGAAACCAACCGGGGCGGAAAAAGGCACGTTTTCGTGCCCTTTTTGGTGCCTTTTTCCGATTGCGCGGGCTTAGACGCGAGTGTATTGCTTTGCGGCGGTAGCGTTCCAGCCCGACGCACTCCGATGCCCCGCGCGTCGACTGGAGCGGCAAGCGCAAGTTAGAATGCGCGTACGAAGCTCGATTGGATGCGAGGTCGAGGTGGGCAGGAAGAGTTCCCTTTTGCGAGTGCCGGAGTCCGCCTCACGAGCGCACGAGGGCGGTGGTCGGCTTCCCACAATCGGGAACGATCTTCCGAAACTCGGGGAAATAGATGTAATAGCAGTACGCGCTCGATTAAGGGTGGCTGAAAAGGGGAACAGGAGATGAATGCTTTTTTAATGAAAACGATCCGCGGCGTCGGTGCATTGGCCCTGATCTGTTCGTCGGTGACAGCCGCCACGGCGCAGACAGCGACTTCACGAATCGTGAGCGCCGCAAATACTTTCCTTTCGACGCTCAATGAGAAGCAACGGCAAGGTGTGGTGTTCGCATTTGACGATGAGAAGCAGCGGGCCAACTGGTCCAACTTCCCGACTTCGTTCGTTCCGCGGGCTGGCGTGAGCCTCAAGGAACTGAATGCCGCTCAGCGTTCTGCCGCCCTGGTTCTCGTCTCGTCCGCGCTCAGCCGAAGGGGTTTTGAGAAGGTCGAGCAAATCATGGAAGGCGACGAGGTCAACAAGGTCAAGGAAGGAAACAACCCGATCTTCGGCAAAGATCTCTACTTCATTTCGATTCTGGGAAAGCCTTCCGAAAAAGATCCCTGGATATTGCAGTTTGGCGGCCACCATCTGGCGCTCAATATCACCATTGCCGGCGAACGCGGGGTTCTCACGCCGACTCTGACTGGCGCTCAACCTGCTATCTACACCAGCAACGGAAAAACCGTGCGGCCTCTTGGCCAGGAGAGCGACAAGGCTTTCGCGTTGCTCAACGCTCTCGACGAGAATCAGCGGAAACAAGCGATTCTGAGCTACCGTTTGGCCGATCTTGTGCTCGGTCCCGGGCAGGACGGCAAAACGATACAGCCCGAGGGTTTGAAGGCTTCCGCGATGAACGATCGGCAACGCGCGATCCTGCTAGACCTGGTGTCCGAATGGGCGGGTATTATTCACGAACGCGCAGCCGCGGCCCGTATGGCCGAGCTTAAAGCCGATATCAACGAGACCTGGTTTGCCTGGAGCGGTCCAACAACCGCTGCTTCGGGAACCAACATTACAGCCTATTATCGGATTCAGGGCCCGCACCTCGTCATCGAGTACGCGCCCCAGCGCCTGGGCGGCGATCCTTCGATGCATGTCCACACGATGTACCGTGATCCGACGAATGACTACGGACGCAGGCTCACAGCGAAATGAACACGAAGCTGGTTGCCGCAGCCGCGATTGTTCTATTTCTTGGAGCGCCAGCGTCCGCACACAGACTGGATGAGTATCTGCAAGCCACCATCATCTCGGTTGAGAAGGACCATGTTCAGGCATTCATGCGTCTGATCCCCGGGGTTGCGGCGTCTTCCGTCGTAATTG
>WNGP01010025.1_pt1 | contig 10327 bp, 7 predicted proteins | sample 5407671 | NCBI WGS metagenome assembly WNGP01 (sample SAMN13153381, study PRJNA577476) | soil metagenome | isolation source: 40 cm soil or saprolite under Garry oak tree replicate 2 | place: USA:California | collected 2016-06-15
CAGCAGTTGCACCTGTCGGCCAGGGCGTACCACCGTGTGTTGAAGTTGGCACGGACGATTGCGGATCTGGCGGGCAGTGAGATGATTGCGGCGAATCACGTGGCGGAGGCGGTGCAGTATCGGCCGAGGGTGGGGATGTAAGAAAAGCGCCTCTCAACTAGAGTAAGTCAACTTGGTGAAAATACCTACTGAATGTATGTTGTCAATGGGGGTTCAAATGTCTTCAAGGGGTGACATGACCAATGAGCAAATTTTATCTTTTTGCAATGCCGCAAAATGCTCCTTTACCAGGCTCAACACAAAAAAGCGCTTCTCTCGTCCAGGAGGAAAATCAGCTGTTGGTTCGCTTCTCATCTGCTCAGAAATTCGCAGTAGGCGATAAACTATTGTTAGTGCAGCCAAAGGGTGATGATTATGATGAAGTCTTACCAAATATCCAAAAAATCGCACTTCTGGATCAACAGGCGGGAGAGATGCTCCTGGAAACAGACAAGGTATATGACAAAAAAGTTTCTATCGATACGGTTAGAAGTATCCTCAACCGCCCGTTGAGTGATCATATTACTCCACTTACGCCTGTGGAATTTCATAGTGTCATTAGCGAGATGGGAGGAGTAAAGCTCAAAGAAAGCGAGTTATTGGATTACATCAAACGCTACATTGCAGCAAAAGGTTATTATTTCGATGACGAAACGATCTGTAACTATCATATCTGTCTGAAAACTCGGCCTTTTGTGATACTTGCTGGTTTATCCGGCACTGGCAAATCCAAACTTTCTCAGCTTTATGCTGAAGCTATGGGTCATACAGTTCAAAATAAGCGATATCTGCGCCTGGCAGTTCGTCCTAGCTGGAACGATGATCGGTATCTGCTGGGCTATTTGAATTCTATCACAGGTGAGTATGTGACGGAGCCAGCAGTAGACTTTATTTTAAAAGCCGAAGAAAATAGGGAAGATCTCTACTTTTTCTGTCTTGATGAGATGAACCTGGCTCATGTAGAGTACTATTTCTCACAGTTTTTAAGTGCACTTGAGGAAGATAATTCCTCGGACCGATGGATTCCTCTTATGAGCGAACGGGCTCAAGCAAGCTTAAGTGTTCATACCGCGGATAGAGTGTTGATTTCGCCTAATCTGCTCTTTACGGGCACGATCAATGTAGATGAAACAACGCAACCTTTGAGTGACAAGGTGATCGACCGGGCAAATACCATCGAATTTTTTGCCGTCGAATTAGATAAGATCCCTGATCGCAAGCCCCTGCCCGACCCAATAGCTATTACAGCCGCGACATGGCAAGGCTATATAAATCGCGAACCTGATACCACCTATCGTAATCACGTCATCGAAATAGGAAAAATATTAAACAAGGCAGACCTGGGTCTAGGTTATCGGATTCTGCGTGACATTGAATTATATCTGGCCAATAGTAAGAATTTGCTACGGCCAGAAGTGGCATTTGATCTACAAGTAAAACAGCGTATTCTGCCGCGAGTACGAGGAACTGAGGCCATTCGCCCAGTACTCGATGAATTGGCAATTTACATGAAACGCAATAATTTGTCACGTTCTGAAAAGCGTATGGATGAGATGAAAGTCAGATTGAAACGCGATGGCTATACCAATTTCTGGCGCTGATACGTGGCTAACACTGAATGACGTGCCCTTAAGCTTTCAAAGCGAAAATGAAAATCTGGACACTCAAACCTATGAGACTCGCGACAATATGTTGAGAGTTTCTCTCGTTGCACCAGAAGATCTTCAAGTTTATGTGGATGGGAAGCTCCTAGAAACTGAGCGGTATGGTCGCTGGCTTTGGAAGCCAGATGGTTATGCAGGTCTTTACCTGCTACAAGTGACTGCACCTGGTTATTCAAAACAAACAACAAGAGTACGTGTACTGCCCGAAAAACTTTCTTATGATCGATACAAAGGAATGTTGGAGGATATCAACAAAATTGCTGTAGATTTGTTGTTTCGTCTAAATTCACCCGCGTGGGAAAAAACAGTAACGCACTATCGGGAACAGGAAGTATCAGCACTCCGCAATTTCGAACTTATTCAAAAGATTATGGAAGATCTAGAGGAAGTGTTTAACTCCATTCGCCGCAGCCCTCACTGTATGCTATGGGACTATGCTGAACAGAAGTATTTGTATGAGGTTCGCCACTTCTCAAGTGAAACTGTTCCAGTAACAGGGGCAATCCTTAAATTGCCCGGGCGAGTAGCTGCAAGATCAAGGATAAATTACTTGCCTCTGTCCTGGACAGTGCAACAGAATACTCTAACCTATGATGTTCATGAGAATCGTTTACTCAAACAATTTGTGCTGCGACAGTTGGTTTGAAGAACTTGAGCAGATACAGGCTAACTGCCAGCAAATGGCGAAAAGGTGCATCTCCTGGGGTAGCGAACTATTTCTCAAAACTGTGAAGTCGTTATCAATATCAGGTAAAGCTACCCAGGTGCTGCTGAAACATCCCTCCTATAGTCGTTTCTATCGCCTTTATTTGCAATTTCAGCAGGAATTAAAAATTAGCCTGGATACGGAACAATATCTCGCTATCTTATCTTTGCGCAAAATGTGGGACTTATATCAAATTTGGTCGGTGTTTCATCTTACCACGATGATTGTAGACACACTAACCTACGCAGGCTATCAAGTAACGTCCAATAGTATTTTCTACGAGGTAGAGAGGGACAGTTTTCAAATAGACGTGCAGAAGAATGTGCCTACAGTCACATTAGCAAAAGAGGATCTCACAATTGAAATGAAATATGAGCCTCTATATCCCAGGCCGATTGCGAATATGCCTGGGTTGGTTTCAACTGACCATACCCAACTCACTCCAGACATGTCAGTTGAAACCTATAGCGGAGGGCAACTGAAAAATGTACTCATCTTCGATGCTAAATACAGGTATCAAGAGGTTGATGGCTCCTATTACCCCAAAGATGATGATTTAAACAAGATGCGCAAGTACCGGGATAAGATCTGCTATAGAATGTACGATCCCAGAAGACCCAATCAAAGGCCGCAAAAAGTTGTGTCCAGTGCCTACATTATCTATCCTGGTACTTATCTGGAGCACGACCCAGACGAAGCAGAGATTGGTGCCTTACCACTAGTGCCAAACATGTCTCAGAATGAAATCTTAGCTGTTAAGGAAGCTATCAAAGATATACTCTGGTTTGTCAAGGTGCTGTGAACCTATATAAATACAATATGGGAGAAGCTTAATGTTGCAAAATGAAGATCCTTCGTTTCAGTTTAATAATCAGGTATCACCAAGGTATGTTGAGCCGCTACTCCTCCAACTTCAGTATGGGCATTGGTACAGTACTTCTCAATTCATTGGTTTTTTGCGATCAAGCGGACTTGATGTTAAGGGAAACGGTATAGCTTCAAGTAATATGTCAATCTGGTTTCTTGTTGGGTTAGGTGAGGTAGAAAAGCAAGGAAAAAATCATAACAGTAGGAATATATTTAGGCTTACTGAGCTAGGCAAGCAGTTAGTTGATACATATAGCACTAACACTGAACTATTCTACGACCTCATGCATTTTCTTTTTTACTCAACCTACTGTCGTTCGAGGGATGTACGAAGAGGTCGTTTTTGGCTCTATTCTAGTGTAAGCGACAAACTCTGGCACGAAGCGCCAGCACCAACTGATACTTCAGCATTGACGAATCGGCTACAAATTGAAAGCAGAGAAGTGTTTCCCAATTATGACCCTTCTTTCAGTGAACAATCAGTAGGGGGAATCTTTTCTTGGCTTCAAACTTTGTCACCCCCATTTCTCTCAAGGCAAGGAACTAAAGGTCAATTATACTCGAAACGGCGAAGCAATTGCACTCCGCAGCTTTTCCATCTGGCTACCGACCTGGTCTACACATCAGTAGAAGATATGCAGTACGGAGCTTCTCTAGCAATTAATGAGCGTCATATAGAAGCTATCTGCAAAACGTGTCTTTTGGATACCGAACAATTTTGGTATATGGCTGATCTTACTCAGATGACTATCAACGGTTACGAACTACGTCGGGGGCAATGGGGAACTTCTATAGCGCTTGAAGGATCACCAACCTGGATTCCATTACCAGATTTCTCGAATGAAAAAGCTCAGGAAGAAATTAATGAGTTTGAAGATGGAGTCGAAGAATGAGCAACACCCTGGAAACCCGCATTCGCGATAGGCTTGATGACAGGTGGCTGACACCTTCCCAGAAAGCTGTGTGGGAGGCTATCCAGCGATTCGATGGCCCACCCCATCGTGTTATCAACATATATGGCACTGAAGGAACTGGCAAGACCTTTATGGGTTGGTTTCTCGAACGTATGAATTATTCTGCTTACTCTATAAGGCCTGACATGTACAAGCCATTATTATCACGTCTGACGCTTGATGATGTTTTTCCCAATCGCACTACTACCAGAGATCTACGACCTCTGGTGGATAAGTATCGCTTACAGCAGCTAATTTTACTTACGCGCATCCGAGTGGATGAACGCGCTATGCCGACGTTTGAGTTGCGCATGACAGAAGATGATCTTGCAAGTTTTCGCGCCAATCTATACAGGCACTTGCAGTTAACTATTCCAGAAGAAGACTATAGAAACTATAAAGTAGCCCTGGACAGGCTATCATAGGAGGTCCTCACTCGAAAATGGATATTAAAAATCTCAACTACATTCTCAACAAAGAGTCAATCCTGAAGACAGCTAACGCACGTGAACTTGGACAAGCCCCACAAGACGTCTTGGACCGATATCAAAGCTATGCACTCACTCATGTACCTCTAGGTGATACTACTAAACAATTGAAAAATCTTGAACGGGTGATTGCTGAGAACAAGCTCTGCGCTGTTGGAGCTATCGTTGGTCCTTACGGCTATGGTAAGACTAGTACCGCAGTACATCTGTGGAACGAGTTGAGGGAGCAGAAGATTTTAGCCATTCCCCCTTTCCTATGGGTCAATCTCTCAGAATTAATGGATGCTGTTTATCACTGGCTCAAGTTCGAGTTTTCGCAAGGACCCAAAGCCTTTATTGAACCACTGGAGGAACTCTATGAGGGCTATCGTCAAAACCACAAGGAAGAAATCTTTCGAAAATTAGGTCCGGAAGTTGCTCAAGATCTCATAGATAGAGGGTCGCTATTGCTAGAGATCAGACCTGATGATATTGTGGCATTTTTCCAAGGTGCTAGCGTACTCTCTGAGCAGGCTGGCTATAAAGGGCTGGCGATCTTCACAGACGAATTACAGGCGACATTGGCGCAATATAAGCCTTCACGAGATGAGTTTTTCGCGCATCTCTTCCAAATAGTAAAAGAAATCCAGGGCCTGGAAGGAAAATGGGCCTTGATTATTAGTATGGATGATGATACGGAAGGCATGATTACACTACGGCGTTCGGATATTTTGGCACGTCTACAACATTCGGCTCTGTATTTTCGCGTGAAGGATGTTTACAATCGCCGCGAATACCCTGCCGAACTGTGGTCGGCTTTTGAGCAACGCTTTGGCTTCAATGGCAAATCTGTCATAAGTACCTACACATTGGACTCAATTGGGCAAGTGGCCGCTCGTAGTGACCTTGGAGCTGGTCCACGTATGGTTACCCAGGCTTTAGCGCTGGCCGTTAAAAGCTATGAAAAAACAGAGCAAGCTTACACGCCTTTGCAGTTTGTTGAAGATTTCTTGACAGGATTGGTGCTTTTCGATCAGCAAGGTAAGTTTCCCACTGCTGTCAAAATGGCTCTGGATAACGATCTAGTACGTTCATCGGAAGTCAATAAACAGGTGGTGAAATTGTTGGCTGCCTACCCAATGGGCTGTTCCGAGACAGTTCTGGTTGAATTTGAAATTTTGGAGCCTTATCAGTCCTTTCCTTCGCTAGCACGTAAAGAACTCATTTTACAATTAGCTGGAGGACCTACCCTTCGCTATCTCACAGAGGAGATCGTTGTTAGTGAGAATATTGCACAACGGCTGACAAATGAGTTTGCCAGTCGTTTTTCACCTGGGAAATTATATGCTTCACGTGCTGTAGAGGGATTATTATCGCAGGTGATTATCACTCCAGCATTTTCAGGTTGGAAGCCTGATAGCCCCAAGGAGGTAGATGTAAATGGAATTAAGTATCAATCAGTTCGGCTACAGGGCAGTTTCGAGAGTAGCTATCCAGATCGATTACTATCGATTCTAGTGACAGCAGTACCACAATCTCATGTTCCTTTATGGAAGAAAAGCTTTGAAAAGGCTGATATTGAGCTGCGATTCGAGTTGAATTATAACGTCTTGAGTACAGAACCAAGCCGTCTGATCGTTTCTCCAGATTACCCTGATATCGCCATCTTCCAGTTGAACATGTTGGCAGTTAACCACGACGAAGCTGCTAAAATTTTACCCAAGTTTCTCTTCGAGTACTATACCCCCGATAGATGGAATTCTTTGCTCACACTATCACTTATGGATCATCTCTATGCAAATCGGGGAGACTTGCCAGAAGAACAGAACCGCATCAATGCTGTTATTTTACCTCTTCGCCAATATACTTTGTTGGTTCTGTTAGGTGAGCTGCTAGAGACTGCATCGCCAGAGTTTGAAAGTCGTATGGTTGGTTTGGACCGTATTAAGGACCTCATAAAGAAACAATGTCAACAACTCTATCCCGTTTACAAAACCTTGGTAACAAGTTCTAAGTGGCAGAGCAATCTTCAGCAGTATAGCTATGCTCTTCAGCGGTTTATGTCCCAGGGTGAACTCTCGATAGCCAGAGGGCGTCGTTCCTGGAAAGCTACTAAGGAAGAGGTCGCTGAGACATTTGCTATTCCAGGACGACGTCTGACAAACATTGAGCCTCTCCTTGATAGCCTTCGTGATTTAGTCCATAAAGAGGAGTTTGGTGGGCGCACAGCGTCCAGCGAAGTGACCCTTCGGTTTCGCTTGCATCCTCTTGAGGAAGCATGGTTGAAGCAGTTAGATAATTCACAGGAAACGGTGAAGCGCAACGGGTTAGATGTTCCAAGTATTCCCGCAGAATTGTTATTACGCGAGGCAAAAAAGGAGGGATACACTGATCTCGAAACAATGCAAGTGCTTCGTCTTTTAAAAGAACGTGGATTTATCGACCTTGATCAAAAATACAATCTGCTTACCCGAACAGTGGACGCAATTGACGACTTGCACGATGCCGTCCAGGCCCAACTGAAAAACCTGGAAGCGCAGATAAAAGCACTGGCAGATGCTTTGCCGGACTTTGATACCAGCCCTTTCCCTATTAGTAAACTTCACTCGGAATTGGCGGAAGCCAAAGAACGCGATCAGATCGAGGCTGTCAAAGCAGAGATACGTCAGTATAACAGCACTATCAATAGTTACGCGGCCAGCCGCACAGCGAAGCTAAAGGAAAGTATACGCGAGGAACAGGAAAGACTTCACCAGTTGATAAAACAAGGTTTCCCGCTCTGGCTAAAACATTCCTTCGATAGTGGTCCCCTACAAGACTTGCTGGAGAAGCAGCGACACGACCTGGCTTCGGAGTATCAAGCCTTACTTGAAGAGATCAGTCAATTACATCAAAGTTCGCTCAATACAACTCATTCCATGCAAGGATCACCAGTAGAAGTACTCATCTTAACCTATGATGCTCTACATGATTTAACCAGGCAGAGTAAGAAGCTGACTACGCGCAGGGAGAGCTACAAGGATAGACATGAAGATTTTGAAGCATGGCGTCAAGTATCTAGGACTATAGCCGAGGTTGATGTCAATGCACACAATGCGAATCATATTTATGGTTATGCAGAATTCAAGACGTTAGCAGATCAATTATGGATTTTATTGCGTGGACGTTTCGAGGCTCATCCTTTGACTTTTCTTGGAGGCCATAAGGTAGTGAGCAAGGAAGTGGAGGCCCTAAAGGAACGAATCATACAATGGTTGGAGAACAGGCGTGAAGAATTTGATTCACAACGCCACTCCTATCAACAATTGTTGGCTGATGCTGGTATTCAGGCAGAATTGAGAGTGCCTTATGATAGGGAAAGGCCAGCAGAATCCCAGGCGGCACTGATTGCATTAGTGAAGGTTTGCCTTGATAGATATTTTGGCGCGCTCTATTCCAACTTAAGGAGCTCTTTACAAGTAATCCGTTACAGCATTCAAGTGCAAGGTCTGGAGTTATCAAGTGCTGAAGTACGGACACGTGAGGCATTACAACTAGCTACAAGGCTTAGAGAGCAGATACGCATTGAGGTTATAGGTGATCAGAAAAGTTTGGAGAATAGTATACTCAAACCAGTTGTAGTTTTAGCAACGGAGGAGCTGAGACTCAAGGAGGAAGTTCAACAAGCTATACAACAGCGTCCAGCAGTAGGCAATGAGTTGAAATTGATGAAATTGCTACAGTCCAGCAGCCTAGGACAAGAAGTTGACTTACGTGAACTAATCATACGGTTGATAGATCAGAGAGAAGGAATAGTTGATATCAGCGCCTTGATGCATGATTTGGAGTCTTTGTTTCAGAAAAATCTGCTGGATATTCGTATCAATTTATCGGGTAGTGAACGATAGAATGTACTGATCCTTTTGTTCCCTTAAAGGAGAACAAAATTGACATGCAACGCCGAAATGTGGCCGACGGAAGTACGGGATTTCTGCCAGACCGATACATCAGGTGAGAAGTTGCTAAAAGCGGTGGTTCAGCAGTTGCATTTGTCGGCACGAGCGTATCATAGGGTGTTGAAGTTAGCACGCACGATTGCGGATCTGGCAGGCAGTGAGATGATTGCGGCCAATCATGTGGCTGAGGCGGTGCAGCACAGGCCGAGGGTGGGGATGTAGGAGATAGTTGTCGATTTCGCTATGCTTCCCCTGGCTCAGCTTCCTCGAAATCCAATCCTTGATAGTTATCTGCGATGTCAATCTGTACATCGATGCTGTTGAGATCAACAATTTCCCCGGGACCATAATGACGATAGTGCCAGGCAGTAATATCCTGATCGTTACGTTGCCATATTTCTACATATGGCGCAAATTGACTCATCAGCACTACTTCTTGTATGGTTGGACATCCCTGGTAGGCTTTGAACTTCACGCCACGATCGCGAGCCTCAGTGCTGGGTGACAACACTTCAATAACAACTCGTGGTGATTTCAATCAGCATATTCTCTGGGCGCCGATCTGCGGCATCACAGGAAACAGTCGCATCGGGATAGACATAGTGCTTCTTACTGTCTTTTTTTGTTCCCAGAAGCACTTGCACATCCACGCCAAAGGCTCTCACCGGGTGTTGAAGCGAATGTTATAATAAAAAGGACTAAAACTTCTGCTGAGGAGCAATATGAGCGAATACCAGCGGTACGAATTCATGACCATCGATCGACCTCTGACACGGGCGCAACTCGATGCCGTCAATGACCTTTCCAGTCACATCGAAGCATCATCCACCCACGCCCTCATCGAATATCACTGGGGTGACTTCAAGCACAATCCCATCAAAGTGCTCCACGAGTTCTTCGATGCCTTCCTCTATTGGGCCAACTGGGGCTCGCCCCAACTGGCATTCCGTTTCCCGCATGGCATCTTGCCAGCCGATCTCATCGATGGCTATGATCTTGAAGATTTCGTCACATTCACCCGGTACCAGGATTACGATATCCTCGATATCCAATTTGGCGAGATGGAAGCGCCCGACGAATGGGTTGAATATGAACTGGGGTCGCTCATCGCCCTGCGCGATGAATTGATGGAAGGCGATCTGCGGGTGCTGTATATCGTCTGGTTGGCTGGTCAGATCATGATAGAGGGCTATGACGGCGGCACAGTTCTCTCTGGCAGAATTGTTGCGGTTGCCCCAAGAACTGCTCATCGCGGCAGCTCACCATAGCAAAGCGGCCGCGCCATCGACTGGCGATGATGTTGCTGCCTGGGTCAAGTTGCTGCCATCAGATCGCCAGAACGATTACGTGGTGCGGTTAGCACACAATGAGCCAGGCTTGAGCCGCTTGCTCGTCAGGGAGTTGCGCGAACTGGGCCAGGACAAGACCAGAGCGGCGCCGTCAACGGGTGAGCACGTCACCTACGCCACGGTGCTCGTTGAAAGTAAGACGATCAAAGCCCAACTGGAACGCGAGAAGCGCGAGCAGGAGCAAGCAGCCCGTCTGCGTCATTTGCAAGAGATCCATGATCACCAGGATGCTTCCTGGCAGCAAGTCGAGCTGGCAGTGATGCGCGGTACAGGCACAGGCTACGATGAAGCTCTTCGCTTATTGATCGAGCTGCGTGAAGCCGCCGATCAATTCAAAGAGACTCAGA
>WNGP01006686.1_pt1 | contig 10326 bp, 9 predicted proteins | sample 5407671 | NCBI WGS metagenome assembly WNGP01 (sample SAMN13153381, study PRJNA577476) | soil metagenome | isolation source: 40 cm soil or saprolite under Garry oak tree replicate 2 | place: USA:California | collected 2016-06-15
GAATTCCCCTTACGGCGGCTAAGCAGACGTGTCTCGACAGCGGCACAAGGGCTGGGTTTGACCCGAGCCGGACATCGACCAAGTCGAGACGCTCTGTCGGAATTATCGCAAGGCGGTGGTACCATTAGGTGCGATGATGTAGTGTGCTGCGTCTGGGAGGGTGGACATGAGGCGGCGGGAATTTCTCCTTGTTCTAGGCAGTGCCGCGACCATGTGGCCTGTCGCAGCGCGTGCGCAACGAACCAGAAATTTACGCCACATTGGCATGCTGCTTCCGAACACGCCGGCCATTGTTACGCGCAGTCCCCGAATACAGGCATTCCTGCAGGGGCTGCGGGAATTCGGCTGGGTCGATGGAGAGACCCTCATCATCGAATGGCGTTTTGCCGAGGGACAGCTATCGCGGCTTGCCGCCTTGGCGGCTGACCTCGTCACGAGCAGGGTCGATGTCATCGTCACGGCAGCGGCGCCTGCGGCGCGGGCCGCCAAAGAGGCGACCAGTACCATCCCAGTGGTCATCATCGATCCGGGCGATCCGGTGGGGACAGGACTAGTGCGGAGCCTCGCACGTCCAAGCGGAAATGTGACCGGGGTCACGTCGATCGCGCCAGACCTGGCTGCCAAGCGGCTGGCGCTGCTCAAGGAAACTGCACCGGAGATAACCAGCGTCGCCGTTCTGTTCAATGCCGCAATCCCCCCGGGCGGAAATCGCGATGGCCGAACTGAAGGCCGCGGCTCAGTCGCTGGATCTACGCATTCAACCGTTTGCTGTGCAGGGGCCGGAAGGTCTGGCGGAGACGTTTGCGGCAATCGTTGCTCAGGGACACCGCGGCCTGCTCGTCTTTCCAGACCCGATGACATTCTCCAATGAGAGGGCGATCATCAATTTCGCGCTCGTGAACAAAATTCCGGCCCTGTATGGTGCAAAGGAATTCGCCAGCGACGGCGGCCTCATGTCCTATGGCCCGAGCTATCCGGGGATGTTCCGCCGGGCCGCCTATTACGTGGATCGCATCTTGAGGGGTACGGATCCAACTGATCTTCCAGTCGAGCAGCCCACTCAGTTTGAACTGATTATCAATCTCAAAACCGTACAGATGCTTGGCCTCACCGTGCCAACGACCCTGCTTGCGCGCGCCGACGATGTGATCGAATGACCGCTGTTGGCACATCGCGTCATTTCGCTGCGCGGCGGAATTTGGTCGCTATCGGAGCCACAGCGGACATCGACCAAGCCGCACCAATCAAGCTGCGATTTATGAGCACACGCCCTAATCCCGGCGGCCCAGCAAGATTGGGAGGGCGGGAGAAGGAATTACAACGTGTATAAGTTGAAATCAGATTATTTCCACGCACAAGGCGTAATTTGAAATGAATAGGGTTAAACCATTGCGGCGGCAGGAAAGTTTTTCAAAGTCGTATGCAGATTTCCGCGGTTTTGAGCCGGAAGCATGGGCCAAGAAGCTGGGGCCAACTCAGTCGCGGCGGAACACGATCGAGCCGGCCCATCCGGCCAACAGCGCCAGCGTGGCGGTGGCAAGCCCGTAGGCGAACCCATGCTCGCGGGCGGCGCTGGCCACGAACTGCTCGAACCCCACCTTCACGATCTCGATCGCCGAAGTCTGGCGCGTCAGCAGGCCGCCGTCGGCGAAAAGCTTCACGTCCACTTCGTAATTGCCGATCGGAGCGTTGGCCGGCAGCTCGATCGCGGCGCGAAACAGATTGGGGGTGAGGAACGTGATCGCATTCGCCTCCTCGCGGTAAAGCCCATGCTCCCGATTGAGTCGCAGGAACGCGCTGCGGAATGCGTCCGTTGTCGGATCGTCCGCGGCGTCGGAAACCATTGGCGTCTGCGCGATCCCGATCTGCAGTCGCTGCAGCGCGTCGGGGCTGGCGATGGCCGCCAACGGCCGGTTCGTCAGCACCACCAGATAGCTCGGAACGTCCAAGAACGTCCGTGATTGCGCATTCACCCAGATGCCGACCACCCGTTCCTTCTGCCGGGTGACGACGTCCTGGCGCGGCCCGGTGACCGTAACGACGGCGTCGTAGCCGCCGCGCCGCGTCGCCGACGCGGCATCGCGCTCGACCGCGCCGAACAGCACCGGCTCGGCTCCGGTAAAGCTCGAATTGATCAGCACGCGGTGGGCGGAGAGCGAGACCACCAGACGCTCCGCATGCGCCGGCGCCGCCGCCGCGAACGCGGCCACCGCCGCCGCCAACCTGGTGAGACGCATCATTGCCGGCTCTCCAGCGGACGCAGCGAGAACAACTCGCTGGGCTGCAGCACGAGATCGGACGCGAACCGCAAGCCGACCAGCAGCACGAGAATGCCGAGCAGGAGCCGAAGCTGCTCGCCGCGGATCTTCTGTCCGGCCCGGGCGCCGAATTGCGCGCCGATCACTCCGCCCACCATCAAGGTCAGGGCGAGCACGGCGTCGACCAGATGGTTGGTGCTGGCATGCATCACCGTCGCCCCCGTCATGGTGACGAGCGTGAGGATCATGGATGTGCCGATCACGACCCCGGTCGGCACCCGCATCAGGTAGATCAGCGCCGGCACCAGCAGAAAGCCGCCGCCGATGCCCATGATGGCGCCGATGAAGCCGATGCCGAAGCCGATCACCCACAGCGGGATGACCGATACGTAGATCTTCGATTGCTTGAATCGCACCTTGATCGGCAGGCCGTGAATCCAGGTGTGGCTTCCGGGCCGGCGGATGTCCGCCGGCTTGCCGCTCCTCGCCCGGGCGATCGCGCGCAGGCCTTCGACGATCATCATCGAGCCGACCGCGCCGAGCAGCGTGAGGTAGGACAGCCCGATGGTGAGATCGAGCTGCCCGACCGTGCGCAGGATCGAGAACAGCCACACCCCCGTCATGGTGCCCAGGATGCCTCCGATCAGCAGCATCGAGGCCAGCGCGAAATCGAGCGCGCGCCGGCGCCAATAGGCGATCACTCCGGAGAAGGACGAGGCGGCAATATGGCTGGCAACGCTGGCGACCGCTACCGCCGGCGAGATCCCGACGAAGATCAGCAGCGGGGTCATCAGGAAACCGCCGCCGATGCCGAACATGCCGGAGATGAAGCCGACCGCGATTCCCATCGCGAAGATGAGGAACACGTTGACCGGCAAATCGGCGATCGGAAGGTAGATCTGCACGCGCTCGTCCGCCGGAAGCGTACCGGCTTCGCGGGGTCGTGAGGGGTCCGGCGGACGGCTCGCAATCCGCGAATTCGGTACTCGAGTTGTTGGCCAGCCGTTGCCGCCCCTGCTGACCGGCAATGGCCGATGGATGTGAGACCGATCGTGTCGATCCGCAGCCCTAGCAGCTTGATGCTTGCAAGCAAATCCCCCGTAACGAGCTTTCCGCCCGGCGCCGGGCGGGCCGCGCCGCTCAGGCGGAGGATCCGGCGGCCCCGGTCCGGCGTGCCGGCTTCGATTTCGCGGATGGGGCGATCGGGAGCGCGCGCTCGCTGTCGCCGCCCGGCGGCTCGACCTTGATCGCCTTGTCGGGTTCGGGATCGGCGGTCCAGGTCTGCACCGCAAGTCGCGCCGCGACCAAGGCCTGCGCGTCGAGCCGCGCCGCGACGTCGTCGCGCTTCTTGGCGGCATCCTTGTCGCCCTGCTGGGCGGCGAGTGCGAACCACTTGTAGGATTCCGGAAGATTCTGCTCGACCCCGACCCCCCGCGCATACAGGATTCCGAGATTGTATTGGCTGTCGGCGACCCCGTGATCGGCGGCCTTTTGGAACCATTCCGACGCGGTCTTGTAATCCGGTTTGCTGCCCTCGAAGCCGACCGCGTGGAGCACGGCGAGATTGTGCATTGCCTTGGCATTGCCCTGCTGCGCGGCTGCCAGATACAGGCGGCGTGCCTCGATGAGGTCCTTTTTCACGCCATGGCCTTTTTCGTAGAGGGTGCCGAGGCGGTACTGCGCGGGAGCAAGCCCGCGATCCGCCGCGCGCGCCAGCCAACGTGCGGCCTCCTCGAGGTTCTGCGGCACGCCACGGCCCTCGCTGAACCGCACGCCGACCTCGTATTCGGCCGCGGGATTTCCGCCGAGCGCCGCCGCGCGCAATGCCGGATTGCCGATCGCGTTCGGCAGCTTGTCGGCCGCATTGGCTGCGGGTTCCGAAGCCGCGCGCTGGCTGGCGGGCGCAGCCGCACCGGACTCGGGGGGAGGCAGCGACCCGGTGACCTCGCTGGTGCGCATGGCGGGCGTCGGCGCGAGCCGGGACGGGACGCTCTCGCGAACCTGGGAATCCGCCGCCGGCATCACGCTGCTATCCGGCATCGGCGACAGCAGAAATTCATCGCCCGTGGCGCTCGACGGACGGCGGGCCGCGGCTGGTCCGCTCTCCGGCACGACCGGATCGGGTGCGAGCGCCGCGCGCGATTCGCTGCGACCGGCCGCGGCTGCGGGCTTCGCGCCGGCTGGTGATGGGGTCGCCTTGGAGACCGACCGGGGCGCTTCGATATGCACCAAATCGTTCAGGCCCGGCAGCGGCGGCACATGGCCGTTGACGGCGACATGCAGGCCGCCGGCCCCGAACAGCAGCACGGCCGCCGCAATCATGAGCGGACGGCGGCGGTTCGCCACCGCGATGGCGATTCCGCCCGCCCGCTGCGGCCGTGGCAGATCGGCGGGTTCCTCGGGGCTTTCTGCCGCCGCGGCCTGGGCGGCGCGGCGCGCGGCAGCGATGAAGTTCGCCTTTGCGGCCGGTTCCGCCGGAGCAGGGTTCGCGACGAGCGCGTCCGCGGCGGCGATCCGCGCCGGGGCCGACGGCGCGGCGCGGCCGCGCGGCGTGCCGGAGCCGGGCTCGAGCGGATGATCCGGCAGACTGGAATCCGTCGGCTCGAAGTCGGGCGCGAGCTTGGGGGCGGGCGGGTTCACCATCGGCGCGGCCGAACCGGAACCGGAGCGTGAGGCCGCTGGAACGCGGGACTCTTGCGGCTCGGCCGCGGTTCGAGCCCCGGTGCGAACGCCGATCTCGATGGTGGCGAGCCGGTCGACCAGCCGCTCCAGGGTGCCGTGGACGGCCTCGAGCGCATCCTCGCTGCGCTGGTCGAGTTCGGCCTGGCTCGCCCGGAACTCGGCAAGCTCGCCTTTGAGCGCATCGATCTCGATTGCCGTTGCGCCGGCATCCGAGAGCATCTCGCTGGCGACGGCTCTCGCGGCGCGCTCGGCTTCCTCGATGGCCGCGGCCCGGGTCTCTTTGAGCTGGAACATCACATCGCCGATGCTCCGCTCGATCGCCCCGAGGCTGTCGAGGCGCGGATCGGACGCGTCGAGCTTTTGCGCGAGCTCGAGGATCTTGCTCTCGATCCGCTCGAAGGCAATGCGATCGGCGTCCCGGGTTTCGGCGGCGTCGGCCGCATCCGCGGGATGGCGCAGCGTCTCGATCTGCTCGGTGATATGCCGCAGCTGCTGCTCAAGCCGCGAAAAGTCCTGCGCGCCGACGATTTCCGCGTCGAGCTCGCGCTGGCGCGCGGCGACCTCCGCCACGGCATTGCTCAACCCCGCGGCTCGGCCGCGGGGTTTGGCTCGATCCTCCTCCGCCCGGCCGAGGGTCCGGTCGAGAGCTGCGCGATGCGTTGGGGAGTCGCGGGATTCCGGCGCAATCGCGCCCAGCCCGTCGAGCCTGGAATTGAGCTCCCGGATCATCTCGGCAAGCCGCTGGGTCGCCGCCCGGCTCTGCGGAACGAGCTCGCGAACGATCGCGGCGAGCCGAGCCTCGATGGCATGCAGGGACGTTGTGATCTCCGGGCCCGACCGGCTCGAAGTGCTGTCCGGGCGCCACGTCCCGGGTTCGTTGCCCGGTTTCATCGAGCGATCGATGCGACGCGCAAGTTCGTCGAGACGCTCGCCGATGACGCTAAAGGGGTCGTCGTCCGGACCACGCTCGTCCGCGCCGAATCCGCGCGCCCAGGCGCGAACCCCGGCATCCGCAGCCGTGTCGAGGATTGCGGAATTGAGCCATTCCGCCAGCGATAATCCGGACCGGCGAGCCGCTTCCCGCGCCGCCTCCAGCGTTTCCGGCCGAAATGGTCGCGTGTTCCACGCGCCGCCTGAGGTCATGCTTGCACCCGCACTGTCGTCACGACAGGGAGGAGCAGGGCGCATGCCCGGTGGATCCGGCACCGGTAAACAACACCTTGAAGCTGGCTCGGCCCTTGTCCTCAGGCTCGACTTTTCCGTGTTACGGTAAATATGGGGTTAACAAATGATTTGCTTCGAGAATTTCCGCTTGCTGCGCTGCCGTCACCGCACGGAATGAATTCATTGCGGCGACCTGCGAACTCGCCACCTGGAGGATCGAGGCATTCCGATGCGCTTCCCAGAGCGGCCGAAGAGGGTTACGATTTCGTCGACTTCGTGGCCGTCTGAGGAATATCGCTCAGGCTCAGCGTAACCCACGAGGTAGGGGAGGAATCATGTCCAGCAATTCGAAATTGCTCGCGGTAGTGACACTGTCTGTTGCGATGTCCTCGGCTGCGTTGGCGCAAGACGCCCTCAAGATTGGCGCGCCGCAGCCGATGACGGGGCCGGACGCGCCGTTCGGCGACAAGTTCAAGAAGGCGTACTCGATGGCGGTGGAGGAGATCAACGCCAAGGGCGGGGTCAATGGCCGCAAGATCGAGGTCATCCTCGAAGATCATCAGGCCAAGAACCCGCTCGCCGCCACCGTCGCCGAGAAGCTGATCACGCAGGAGAAAGTTCTGGTGCTGACCGGAGGCCGGGCCTCCGGGCAGGCGGTCGAGATCGCCTCGGTCGCCCAGCGGCTCAAGACGCCGTACATGGTCGACCATCCGTCCGCGGACGTCATCACGTCCAAGGGATTTGAATGGGTCTTCCGCAACAATCCGACCGGATCGATCTATCCGGAGGCTTTCAACAAATTCATCAGCGACGTGCCCGGCGCGATGCCCAAGTCCGCGGCGGTGGTCTACGACAACACCGTGTTCGGAAAGACGATCGCCAATTCGGCGATGAGCTTCCTCAAGTCCAAGAACGTTCCGATCGTCAACGACGAGGCCTATCCGGTCAATTCGCTCGACTTCAAGCCGATCATGACCAAGGTCAAGTCGAACAGCCCCGATTACGTGCTGCTGATCGCGGTGTCGACGACCGATGCCATCCTGATGACCCGCCACGCCAAGGAAATCGGCATCACGCCGCGAGCCTTCGTCGGCTTCGGCGGCGGCTTCGGCGTGGTCGACTTCGCCAAGCAGCTCGGCGGACTCGCCGAAAACGTCTATTCGTCCGCGGCCTGGTCGGGGAATCCCAACGAGGCGATGACCGCGGGATTCTACAAGACGTTCAAGGAAAAATACGGCTTCCTGCCCAAGGAGCACGAGGTCGAGGGCTATTCGGCGATCTACATCATCGCCGACGCACTCAAGCGCGCGAAGCTCACCGGGCAGCTGGAAGCCGATCGCGATGTGGTGCGCCAGGCCCTGCTGCAGACCGAGATGACCACGGTGTTCGGCAAGGTGAAGTTCGGCAACTGGACCGGCCCGTTGGGCGATCAATACACCAACCAGAACGTCTACTCGCGCGATCATTCCGTGCTCGCGCAGTGGCGCAACGGCGAGCTGCTCAACGTTTGGCCGAAGGCCAATGCGGAGACGGCGTACGTGTTCCCGGACAATACGACGGTCACGCGGTAAGCAACGCCATGGTCCCCGCCCGATTTGCGGGCGGGGATTTTTCCCGGACTCCAAATGGAAAGCTTTGTCCAGAGCGTCGTCAGCGGCGTCCTGACCGGATCGCTTTACGCGATGATCGCCGTCGGTCTGACCATCGTGTTCGGGGTGATGCGCATCATCAATCTCGCTCATGGCGACATGGTGATGCTCGGGATGTTCGGTGCCTATTGGTCGTACACGCTGTGGGGGATCGATCCGTTCCTGTCGGTGGGCATTTGGGCGCCGCTGATGTTCGCCGGCGGCATGCTGGTGCAACGGTTTCTGTTGAAGGAGGTGATTCCCAAGGGCGAGCTCAACACGTTGCTCTACACGGCGGGCCTCTCCCTGCTCATCGCCAATCTGGCGCTGTTCTTCTGGACCGGCGATTATCGCACGCTCAACCTCGATTATGCGGTGATGCCCGCCCGCCCGTTCGGCATCTCGGTGCCGATTCCGCTGGCCATCGCCTTCTTCATGGCGATTGCGATCACGACCGCGCTCTACCTGTTGCTGTCGCGCACCGACGTCGGCCGCGCCATGCGCGCCACCGCGCAGAACCCGCAATCGGCGGCTCTCATGGGAGTCGATGTGCAGCGCATCGACATGATCACATTCGGGCTCGGAACCGCGCTTGCCGCGGCCGCCGGCGTGCTGCTGGTGCCCTCGCTCTATCTCTATCCGACGGTCGGCGAAATACTGATCGTGAAATGCTTCGTCATCGTCGTGCTCGGCGGGCTCGGTTCGGTTCCCGGCGCGATCGCCGGCGGCGTCCTGCTCGGCTTGGTGGAATCGCTGGGCGCCGTCTATGTCTCGGTTGCCTACAAGGACACCATCGGGTTCGTGCTGTTTCTGCTCGTGCTGCTGTTCCGTCCGGCGGGTTTGTTCGGAGTCGGCAAGTCATGACGCGGCTCCTGGCTGCTGCCGGACTTCTCCTTCTGGCGTCGGCCCCGCTGCTCACCGACAATGCGTTCTTCCAGCATCTGATGATCATGGTCCTGTTCTGGACCTTGCTCGGGGCGTCGTGGAACCTGCTGGGCGGCTTTGCCGGTCAGGTTTCGTTCGGCCACGCGGTTTTCCTCGGCATCGGCGCCTATGTGACGATGCTGTCCTATCTGAGCCTCGGCGTGTCGCCGTTTCTCGGCATGCTGGCCGGCGGCATCGTCGGCGCGATGTTCGCGGTGCCGATCGGCCTCATCTGCTTTCGCCTGCGCGGGCCGTATTTTTCCCTGGCGACGCTCGCGGTGGCGGAGATCGTGCGTTTGGTCGCGCTCAATTGGGAGCAGCTGACGGCCGGCCCGATGGGACTGCTGATCACCCATCTGCCGCCGGTCTCCTTCGCCGGCGCGACCATCGACTGGGAGAGCAAGGTCCCGTTCTACTACCTCGCCGTCATCCTCGCGGTGTCGGCGATGGCGCTCACGTTCGCGGTATCGCGGTCGCGCCTGGGCGCGTATCTGACGGCGGTGCGCGAGGACATCGACAGCGCGGAAGCGGTCGGGATCGATACCGTGCGCACGCGGGTGGTCGCGTTGGCGCTCTCCGCGTTCGTGGTCGGATTGGCGGGCGGCTTTTACGCGCTCTACTTCCGCTACGTCGATCCCGACGCGGTGTTCGCCATCTCGCTTTCGGTCGAAATGGTGTTCATCGCCGTGGTCGGCGGGCTGGCGACCACCGCCGGCCCGATCGTGGGAGCCGTCGTCCTCGTCAGCATCGGCGAGATCTTTCGCGACCGGTTTCAAGCCGGCCATCTCATCTTCTACGGCCTGTTCATGATGCTGGTGATTCGCTACCTGCCCGAGGGCATCTGGGGCGGGCTGCAGCGTCTGTTTCGAGATCGGGGCTAGCCATGGCGTTGCTCGAAGTCCGCGGGCTGAGCAAGGTCTTCGGCGGCCTGCGCGCGGTTTCCGATCACCGGGTTCCTTGCGCCGACTGCCGGGCAAATATCGCTCGAAGGCCAGAGCCTGGTCGGCTTGAAGCCGCACGCGGTGGTCAAGAAGGGCATTGCGCGGACGTTCCAGGTCGTCAAGCCGTTCCGTCATCTCACCGCGCTCGAAAACGTGACGCTTGCCGCGTTCCTGCACGAGCGTTCTCGTCCCAGGGCGCAAGCGCGGGCGCAACAGATTCTCGCGCGCGTGCAGCTCTCCGCAAGGAGCGCTGCCGGCGCCGCCGACTTGACGCTCAGCGAGCAGAAGCGCCTGGAGATCGCGCGGGCGCTCGCCACCGATCCGAAGATCCTGTTTCTGGACGAGCCGATGGGCGGGCTCAATCCGACCGAGGTCGAGGCGGGTTGCGAGCTGGTGCGGCAGATCCGGGAAAGCGGCGTGACCGTGATCCTGGTCGAGCACCACATGCGGGCGATCATGCGGATTTCCGACCGCATCATCGTGCTTCATCACGGCGAGAAGATCGCCGACGGCGCGCCGCAGGCCGTGGTGCAGGACCGCGGCGTCATCGCCGCCTATCTGGGCGAAAGGGCCGCCTGATGCTGAAGGTCGAGCGTCTGCAGGCGGCCTACGGCAAGGTGCAGACCCTGTGGGAGGTCGCCTTCGAGGTGCCGAGGGGGTCGATCGTCGCGCTGCTCGGAGCCAACGGCGCGGGCAAGACGACGACGCTCAAAGTGTTGTCCGGGCTGC
>WNGP01011318.1_pt1 | contig 10326 bp, 9 predicted proteins | sample 5407671 | NCBI WGS metagenome assembly WNGP01 (sample SAMN13153381, study PRJNA577476) | soil metagenome | isolation source: 40 cm soil or saprolite under Garry oak tree replicate 2 | place: USA:California | collected 2016-06-15
CCTCACCTGCAGGTTCGCCCCGTAGCACCTGAACGCGAGTGTTTTGTCAGATTGCCCCGGCGGACAACCTCAAACGTCATCGTGGCTTCTGAACGGAACAACATGCCTCTGTCTGGTGTCTGAGTCATCCAGGAGGGTAGTCATGGTCACACCGAGATTTATTCTTGCAATTCCCGTCTTGTTTCTTCCATTGGCGATTGCAGCTCAAACGCGCCCCATAAGTTCCGATCGGAAAACAGTCGAAATCAGCGCAACGGAGAAGATTCAGGCCATCGCCGAAATTGCAACCGTCAAGCTCGGCTATCAAAATCAAGCTCCAACGAAAGATGCCGCGTACGCAGAGAATACTCGCACGGCAAACAAGATCGTCCAGGCACTTCTCGAGGCCGGTGTCCCAAAAGCCTCGATTGAGACGGAAACGCTGAGTCTAGAACAGGACCAAAACCGCTACAGCGCCAGACCGGAGCAGCCCCGGACCTACACGGCGACACAGCAATGGCTTATTCACTGCACGGCATCGGAGGCACAAAAGATCGTTGATATCGCTGTCGAGGCAGGTGCCAACCAAATCGAGAATGTGGAGTGGTCAGTGGCGGATCCCAAGCAGCTAGAGGCGAAAGCCTACGCCGCCGCAATCAAACGAGAGCGCGAACTCGCAGAACAAACCGCCTCTCAAACCGGGCTGAAGCTTGGGGAGATCATTTCCGTGGTGAATTCTACAAACATTGCGGATCGCTTCATTCGGGCAGGCGGTGGAGGAGGAATGTATGAGAAGGTTGTCGCCCCAAAGATGCCTATGCTCAAGCTCCAACCCGGTACAGTGGAGCGAGAGGCTTCGGTCACGGTCACCTATGCGATCGTCCCCTAGGGCGGCATCGTCACAACGCCGTTGACGCGCGCGCAGCAGTCTGCCATGATGCAGAAAATTTGCCGCAAGGCGAACCGGGGGGAGCGATCGGCTTGCGCGTGTCCATTCTGGCGTCGGGCAGCTCGGGCAACATCACCTTGCTCGAGACCGAGTGCACGCGACTCCTCGTGGACGTTGGACTCGGCAGGCGGGAAACACTGGCGCGGCTCGCCGCTGTTGGCATCGATCTCGACCGCCTCGACGGCATTCTGATTTCTCACGAACACACGGACCATTGCGGCGGCTTGCCGCATGCTCTGGCGACGTGGAAAGCGCCGCTCTTCGTCACCGAACAGACTCTCGACGCCTTGCATCGGGTTCTCTCCGACGCGCTGGCGAAGCGCCTCAATCGCGTCGAATCCATTCACGCCGGGCAGTGCTTCGCGGTTGGCGACATTGAAGTCCACGCCTTTGCCGTTCCGCATGACGCCGCTGATCCTGTCGCGTTCACGTTCCGTAGCAACGGCACGAAGCTCGGGCTTGTTACCGACCTCGGCTACCTGCCCGAGCTCGTCAAGCATCATCTTCGCGAGTGCGACTGCCTGATCCTCGAATCGAATCACGATCCAGACATGCTCAAAGCGGGTCCGTATCCGTGGGTTGTGAAGCAGCGCATCCTGAGCCGCACGGGGCATCTCTCCAATCACGCCGTCAGCGAATTTCTGTGCGATCCGGAAGGCTTCGACTCCCGCGCGCGCTACCTCGTCCTTGCCCATCTCTCCGAGGAAAATAACAATCCCGAGCTTGCCCGCTTATCGGCCGAAGAGGCCCTCAGCCGGCGCCCGGCGGAAGCAACGTTCCGTGGAGAACTTCTCATCGCTACCCAGCGCGTCCCCCTCAAGCCTCTCACCCTTTAGAGATCGGCTGTCTCTCAGGGTCTGCGCCGATCGCTCATTGACACTGCCGCATCGCTCCCCTACACTGATGGGGTTCTTGATAGAGGCGCGGAGGCCATCAGTAGCGGGGCGCGCAGTTCCGAGCAGCTTCGGACGCCCGCGCGAAGGGGCTCTCGAGACCGAGAAGGTCGCATGGCAATTGCCATCCGCCGAAATCGCTGCGGAAGCTGAATCCGCCGCGGTTGGGGGGCAGGTCTAAGGCCTGTCCACTGTCATCCGCTGGAGTGCGATCGCACGGCGATCGACCAAAACGGATGGAGCGCTATCGAGAGGCGGCAGCCCCGAGTTGTATCCTCGCGGTTTCTCCTTCTCGTTTCGCATCCATCCCGAAAATTTAGACGCAAATGGATCTATTTGTGCTTACGCGCGCGCTTGTCGACATCGAGTCGATCACGAACAACGAGAGACAGGTCGGCGACTACCTCTTCGAGCGTCTTTCTGCCCTGGGGACCCGCTACAAGGGCAATCTCGAGCGCATGGAAGCCGCGCGTGGCCGGGACAACATTTATGCGTGCTGGGGAGAGCCCGTGGTCACGCTCTCCACGCACATGGACACGGTGCCGCCGTTCTTTCCCTCGCGCGAGGACGACGAATTCATTTGGGGCCGCGGCGCATGCGATGCCAAGGGCATCATAGCCGCAATGGTCGGCGCGGCGGAAAGGCTTCTCGCCGGCGGCACGCGCAATTTCGGCCTGCTGTTCGTCGTTGGGGAAGAGCGCAACAGCGCGGGAGCGAAAGCCGCGGCGCAGAATGCGCGCGGCTCACGCTTCCTCATCAACGGCGAGCCGACCAGGAATTGTCTCGCGGTCGCGATGAAGGGCGCACTTCGGTACGAGATCGTCGCGCAAGGGAAACTTGCGCACTCGGCTTATCCCGAGCTGGGCCACTCGGCCATCCACCTGCTGCTGGACGTCTTGCGTGAGATCCAAAACATTCCTTTGCCGGTGGATCCACTTCTTGGGGCGAGCACGCTGAATATCGGCATGATCGCCGGCGGCTGCGCGCCGAATGTTCTTGCCGATCACGCGCAGGCCGAGATTATGTTTCGCCTCAGCGGCGACCCCGCACCGATTCGCGCCGCCGTCGCCGCAGCGTCCACTGGCCGCGCCGAAGCTCGCGAAGTGCTGTACACGCCGGCGGTGCGCCTTTCGGGTTTGAATGGCCTGCCCACCACCGTCGTTGCGTTTACGACCGACATTCCCGCGTTCGGCGATTCCTGGGGCAAAGCGTTTCTCATCGGCCCCGGCAACATTCACCTGGCGCACACCGCCGAGGAGCGCGTCGCCAAGAGAGAACTTGCGGACGCCGTAGACATTTACACGCGCATGGTGAAGCAACTCCTTGCAGCGGGGTCAACGGGCGCATGAGCTTGGGACTTGCCATCGTGGGGCACGGCAAGATGGGGCGGCTCATCCGCAACAATTCCTGCAGCGCGGGCCTCACGCGGGACTCTCTCCGCGGCGTGGATGTCGCCGCCGAGTTTTCCACGCCCAATGCCGCGGCGAAAAACATCTGCCGAATTGCCGAGCTCGGCCTGCCTTGCGTCGCGGGCACGACCGGCTGGCTCGACCACCTACCCGCGGTTCGAGCGATTGTGGAACAGAACGGCGCCGGACTCGTTTGGGCTTCGAATTTTTCCGTAGGCGTAAATCTTTTCGTTCAAATCGTCTCACACGCTGCCGGTTTGATTGTGAGACAGTCCGAATACGAAGCCTGGGGGTGGGAAATTCACCATTCGGCGAAGAAGGACGCGCCTTCCGGCACGCTGCGACAACTCGCGGAGGCGCTGCGCAAAAGCGGCTACCACCGCCCAGAAAATTTGAGCTCGAACCGCGCCGGCGCGCATCCCGGGACGCACGAAATCGGCTTTGATTCCGCGGCGGACACCATCACATTGCGCCACACTGCCCGCAACCGCGACGGCTTTGCGCGCGGCGCGCTGCGGGCGGCACGCTGGGTGATCGGGAAGAAAGGCGTTTATGAGTTTCGAGAGATCCTTGCCGAATTGAGCTGAACGAAGGGCCGGCCTTTGCGGCCTGGCTCAGGTCGGATCTCAGAGAGGAGGAGAAGATGGAGAGGTTTACAGGTTGCGGTACCGCGCTGGTGACTCCGTTCCGGCGGGACGGCTCGCTGGAGGAGGCGACGCTGCGAAAGCTCGTGCGGCGGCAGATCGAAGCGGGCGTGGATTTTGTCGTTCCCTGCGGCACCACGGGAGAAAGTCCAACGCTCACGCGGGAAGAACATTTGCGGGTGGCCGAAATCACCGTGGAGGTAGCGAACGGCAAGATTCCCGTGCTTGCCGGCGCCGGCGGCTACAACACCGCCGAGGTCATCGCCACGGCGCGCGAACTTGCGGCCATTGGCGTGGACGGCATTCTGTCCGTCACCCCCTATTACAATAAGCCGACGCAGGAAGGCCTCTATCAACATTACAAAGCAATCGCGGCGGCGGTTTCTCTGCCGATCATTCTCTACAGCGTGCAGGGCCGCACCGGCGTGAACATTGAACCCGCCACGGTGAAGCGTCTGGCCGAGATCGAAAACATCACGGGCATCAAAGAGGCCTCGGGCAACATTGCACAAATGGCGGCAATCCTGAACGCGGTGCCGAACCACTTTCTTGTTCTGTCGGGCGACGACTCGATCACGCTCCCGCTCATCGCCCTGGGCGGCCGCGGAGTCATCTCCGTAGTTTCCAACGAGATTCCCGCAGAGATGACTCGTCTGACAAAACTTTGCCTGGAAGGCGACTTTTCCGCAGCGCGCGCGGTCCATCGCCGGTACGCGCCATTGATGGAAATCAATTTCGTCGAATCAAACCCGATTCCCGTGAAAGCGGCGATGGCGGAAATGGGCTTGCTCGAACCCATGTGGCGGTTGCCGCTCGTTCCTCCCAAGGCGGAAAATCGTGCGCGCATCCGCAGCGTTCTCGAATCGCTGGGGCTCGCCGAGAGATCTCATGTTGCCGTCGCAAATTGAACGCCTGTTCGACGAGCCTCCGGCGCAGTACACCGAAGAACATTTCCGCCTCTTCCGCGAGTTCAAGGATGCACTGAATCGTGGTGAAATCCGCGCCGCTGAACCTGACCCGTCTTCCAAAACTGGCTGGCGCGCCAACGCTTGGGTCAAGAAGGGCATCTTGCTTGGCTTCCGCATGGGCACCATCGAGGATATGTCTTTAGACGGAAAGCGTCAGCGATTTTTCGACAAGTCCACCTACCCAGTCCGCACGATCAACGCCAGGGACGGCGTGCGTATTGTTCCCGGCGGCTCGAGCATTCGCGATGGGAGCTTTGTCGGGCGCGGCGTCATCTGCATGCCGCCGATGTTTATCAACGTCGGCGGCTACGTGGGCGAAGGCACGATGATTGATTCCCACGCTCTCGTCGGGAGTTGCGCGCAGGTCGGCCGAAATTGCCATGTTTCCGCCGGCGCGCAGATTGGCGGCGTGCTCGAACCCGTGGGCGCGCTGCCGGTTGTCCTCGAAGATGAGGTGCTCGTTGGCGGCAATTGCGGGGTCTACGAAGGCACGGTGGTCAAACGGCGCGCGGTCCTCGGGACGGGCACGATTCTGAATCGGTCCATTCCCGTGTACGACCTAATCCGCGACGCGGTTTACACCGCGACCGACTCCGATCCGCTCGTGATTCCCGAGCAAGCCATCGTCGTTCCCGGCTCGCGGGCTGTTTCGCACGCTGCCGGCGCGAAGTGGGGGCTTTCGCTCCAGGCCGCCGTTATCGTCAAATATCGCGACGCGAAAACGGATGCCCGCGTCCAGCTCGAAGACCTCCTCCGCTGATCGGCGGGCTCTGCGGGCACCCTTCTGGCACGACCTACGCATCCAAACCTTGACGCGGAGGCTATCTTCCAACAAGCTTTCAACGGCACCGATGCGACGCACTCTCGTTCCCGCCGCCTTATGCTTAGCGTTCTTCCTTGCAGCTCTTCCGCGTGTGTTTTCTCAAAGGCTCCCCGCCGACGCTACGGAAATGTCCCGCGATCTGCTCTATCTCGCGCCACAGCGCATCGAGGAGCGCTCGCTCAGCGAGTCCTCGCCGATCATGGAGTTTTACGCGCCAAGATTCACCTACCGGCACACCGTGGAAGCCCTCACCGCGGCCCTAAACGATCAAACGCCTCAGGTGCCCGAGTGGACGGTCATACCTGCGGATAATTCCGCGGACCAATCTCAGCCGGAGCGCAAGAATAAGATCTCCTTCACGCTGGGCGGTGATGACTTTATCGTTTCCGGCACATCCGATGACGAGCGGGCCACGGTCGAGCTTCGCCGCGAGGGCGCGGCCGAGCCGGTCATGTCCGTCGTTGTATGGACGCGGGATCAGCTCGTCACCGCTTGGCTCGCGGCTCTGCAGCGCGAGCAGAAAACTCTCTCGGCGGCCAAATTGCATAAGGAACTCGAGGTTGCGGATCCGATTCTTTATGGCATCGATTCCTCGGGCGACTCCGTTTGGGCGGCTGTGGGCCACTCCATGGGAGAAGGAGAACTCGGCATCGGCACGGCGGTTCGATTTGACATGAAAGCAAAAGAAGCGAAGGCGTTTCAGCCTCCCGAACTCGCCACGTGTGCCGTGACGCAACTCAGCGTGCGCGGAAGCGATGCGCTCCTTTTGGGCACTCGCCGGCAATACGAAGGCACGATGTTGCCTTGCGCGGGCCTGGCCAGCTTCCAGCCATCAACGGGAAAAACAGCGACAATGGCTGCGGCGGGTTCTCCGCTCGCCGACGCCATCGTGACAGCTCTCCACGGCGGTTGGGTGGCGACGGACAAAGGCATTTGCGCCATTGATCAGGCGAGCGCAAGGAATTGCTGGCGAATTGTGCCGAGCGTCTCGCTGAAATCTGTGACTCCGGTCACGAACCGTCCCGGCGAAAAGTCCCCCGGCGATCTCAAGCCCGGCGACTACGAAGTCCTTTGGGCAAACCAGAATTTTCTTGAAGTCGCGACCAGGGACTCCTTTGATGCCTGGCTCGCCGGGGACGATTTTGCCGAAGCTGCGGCGCGCAATTTCGACGCGGAGCCTTACAAACTGCTTAACTCCGCGAACGGCGGCCCGGCGCCGATTCGTCCTCTCGTCAAGCCCGGTGGCGATCCACTTGCAGGCGCCCTTGTCTATCGCGCCCGGCTGGAAAAGCTGCCGACGCCTCCGGGCACGCCAGCCGGCTGGATACGCGTCCGCGGGCGGACGGGATGGATCGCCCGCGCCAAGCTGGAGATCGTCCCTAAACTCGTCCCCGTGGAGTCGAAACAGTAGCGCTTGCGTCCAGCAGGCTTTTGCGCCCTCTAGTGCCGTTCCAACTTATTGCGACAAGGCCCCGTGCGAACCGCATCCACCTAACCGGCAAGGATAGAGTTTTTCGCGTTTGCTACATTTAGTTGGAACGGCACTAGTGGGTCAACACTTCTTCAAAGAACGCGAGCGCGCGAGGATCGTTTGACTGTCCCAGCCAGAACATTGCCTGCTTGCGTACCGCAGGATTTTTGTTTGTCCGCGCTACTTCGATCAGTTTCGGCACGCCGTCGTCTTTCGGCAACTGGCTCAACGCGAAGACGGCCTTTTTCTTCACGTCGGTGTCCGGATCATCTTGAATCGCCGCGGTGATTGTTCCTGCCGCCTTTTTTCCCGCCTTTTGCGCCAGCCAGAACAGAGCCTGTCCGCGCACATATCCGGCCGCGTCCGTTTTTGCCATGCGGATCATTTCATCCAGCGCGCCGGGTTCTTTGCTCACCGACAGGGCGAACGCTACGTGCCCGCGCACATGCGAGCTTGGATCGTTCTTCGCCAGCCGCGTGAGCAAGGGCAAGCCCGCCGCGCCACGTGCCGCTCCCAGCCAGAATGCAGTCTGCTCGCGCAATTTCTCGGGACGATCCGGCGCAGTAAACCTCTCGAGCGCCTGGCTGGACGCCTCGCCGTCTTGCATCGCGATGACCATCAGCGCCGCGTGGCGCGTCTCGTGATCATCGTGTGAATCGTTCTCCCAGCGGCTTACAAAAGGTTCCAGCAGAGCTACACTTTCCGCCGCGTTCACTCCCGTCAGCCAAACAAACGGCAATCCTCCCGCATCGAGCGCGCAATCCTCGGAGAAAGCGCGGATCTTGCCCACTGCGCCTTTCTCCGCGCGGAACAGAACCACTATATTCCGCGAGCCTTCCAGCTTCACGGTTTGCTTCTCGCCGGAAGTCGTGTTTGCGCCGACATCTCGCGCTTCGAGCCGGCAGGCGCCGCACCCGGCGCGAGAGTCGTCGTAATTCCCGCAACACATCGAGTGTTCACCAGGAATCTGCGGGACCGCGTACCCGATCCACGCCGGGCCCGCCTGGCGCTCGACCAAAGACCGAAACTCGGCCGCGAGTGAGCCGCTCACGGCTCGCGTCTCGAGTTTTGCGTTCGTCACGCGCGGCGCTTCCGCGGAGGGCGCTTGCGCTTGAACGGCCGGCGTCAAAGCAAACGTGAGCCCAAGCGAAAATACGGCGGTCCGATGGAGTCTCATATTGCCCTCACTTGTTCAGAAGTTCCATGAGGTAATCCGTGGCTTCTTTCGAGCGCATCAGCGAAAGCTTTTGGACCGCCGCTTTCCTCAATTCGGGGTCTTTCTCACTGCGCGCGATGGCCACGAGCGCCGTGGCGTTTCCTTGAAGGAAGTAGGCGTTGAGGACTTCACCTTTCAGGACGCGGTCCGTTTCCTTGGAATAGATGGCCTGCAGCGCCTTCCCTGAATCGTCAGAGTGGATCAATCCAAGGTTGCGAATGGCGGTGCGACGCAGTTCGGAGTCCTTCTCGTTTTGGGCCACCTCGACAAGTTTTGTGGCATCACCCGCCAGGAAGAACGCTTGCAACAGCTCCCGGCGCAGTGCGGGAGAACTCTCCGACTGATACAGTTGTTGCAGTTCGTTCAGGCCGTGAACCAACCCAAGCTGCCGGATCGCTTCGCGGCGTACCTCTTCTTCTTTCTCGTTTCTTGCGGCAGCAAAGAGACGCGCGTGATCACCCGACAGCATGAAACTTCTGAGGATGGCGCGCTTGAGCTGTGCATCAGCGGTCGAGGCATAGACCTCTTCCAACGTCTTCCGGCTCTCCTCGCCCCCGAATAAGCCCAGATACTGCACGGCCTTGCGCTGGAGTTCCGGATTGTTCTGGCCGCGCGCGACTTCTCCCAAAGCTTGCCGCGCCGCGGGTGAGCCGTTCTGCGCTAGAACAAACAGCGCCCGGTCTTTCACTCTGCGCGAGCCCGGGCCTTCCAGCACTTTCTTGAGCAGCGGCAAAGCCCGCTCTGCGTCGCTGTTCATCAGGCCTTGAATTGCAAGCAGCCGCAGCTCATCGTCGCCTTGCGTTTCGGGGTGTAGCTGCTGCCCGCTGGACTGCCGCACCTCGATGTCGAGCGCTTTTGCGTCCTTTGCCCAGCGGCTTTGCGGAAAGCGCCGGTTCAATTCGGCCAAAGAGGCGAGCGCCGAGTCGCGTTTTCCGGCGTGGGACTGCGCGTACGATTTCCAGTAGAGCGCCGCGTCGCTTTGCGGGCCGTTCATTTCGGCGAGTTGACCGAATTTCGCTTCGGCTTGCTCCCAGCGCGCTTCGTCGAGCGCTTGCTGGCCGTCGTCATACAGCTCCGTCTGGCGGTCCGCTCGCTCTTGTTCGCGTTCACGTTTTTCCTGTTCCCGGTCGCGCAGTTCCTGCTCGTGATCGCGCTTCTCTTGCTCTCTGTCGAGCCACTCCTGTTCGCGTTCCTGCCTTTCCTGATCGCCCTGCGGAGCCGCAGTCGCAGGAGGCGCCATGATTGGCGCTGCGAGCAGCCCCGCCATTGCCAGCCAGAATCCGAGCGAGATTCGCCGTCCACTTTCCGCGGTCATGCTTTATTCCTTTCATGCTTGCCAGTTTCGCTCCGCGCAGGCGCCGGCTTCACGTTCTTTTGGCGCTCACGCAGTTCATTGCCGACCACCCGAACCTTGAACAGAATCCCCCGCGCCTCAATCCGCCGTTGAATTGCATCAAATTGCGCGGGAGTCACTTCGCGCGGACTGTGCGCGATTTCCAAAAGGACGCGTTCGAGCTCGTCCAGCGCGCTGGCCAACACCGCGTCTCCCTGCTGCAAGGCTGTTTGGCGATACAGGCGGTTCTCGCCCAACAAATCTTCCGCGCGGTTCTGCTCGGCGGAGATGTCAACGGTTTGCTTGCCGCGCGGATTGGGTTCCGTGTTCGAGAGTTCGACGAGAATCATCTCCGAGCGATCCAAATGGTCGCCCACGGCGACGAGGAGGACGCGTTCGCGCACTTGTGCGGCATCCAGCGGGATGCTCGTTTTGGCGGGCCGAAGGTACCGGCCGGCGAGAAATGCAGCCACGATCACCGCTGCAATCACAGCCGCCGCGGTCAGGCGCCGCGGTCCAAACCACGCGCTCCATTCCCACGTTTGCCGCTCGGGCAATCGCGCAGAGATCTGCCGCCAAACGCGCTGGCCGTAGTCCCCCCCCGGATCGGGCACAGGCATCGTATCGAGCGCGGCGAGAAC
>WNGP01017258.1_pt1 | contig 10326 bp, 9 predicted proteins | sample 5407671 | NCBI WGS metagenome assembly WNGP01 (sample SAMN13153381, study PRJNA577476) | soil metagenome | isolation source: 40 cm soil or saprolite under Garry oak tree replicate 2 | place: USA:California | collected 2016-06-15
TCCGGCAGGTGTGGCGTCCGGCGGACGCGTTCGCGTCCCAGGGAAAGGCAACGCAGGAACGATGGGGGCTCCGGCGGGCGACCTCTACTTGATCGTCGAAGTGCGGCCTCATCCGTTTTTCGAGCGACGCGGAAATGATTTATACACGAGAGTTCCCGTGACTGTGAGCGAAGCAACCCTCGGCGCGAAAGTGGAAGTCCCAACGATCGACGGACGTTCGATCGTGCGCATTCCGCCTGGCACCAATAGCGGGAGCACGCTGCGATTGCGGGAAAAAGGCGTACCAAGCGCACGCAACGGTGTACGCGGCGATCAGTACGTCGAAATCCAGGTTGTCGTCCCGAAGCCGACCGACGAGCGCGTTCGCAACTTGATGAAGGAACTCGAAACCGTTGCTCCCGATGACCCGCGTAAGGATTTGTTCGCGAAAGCCGGAGTCTGACATTCCTATGTCGCCACGTAGAAAAACTCGCGCCAAGGCCGGCTACATGATCAGCTCGGTAGCCGAACTCTACAAGCTGCATCCACAAACGCTTCGGCTCTACGAGCGTGTGGGCCTGCTTAAGCCTTCGCGCTCCGAGGGGAATACCCGCCTGTACACAGACGACGATTTGGAACGCCTCGACGTGATCCTTACGCTGACGCGCGACATGGGCGTGAATCTCGCTGGCATCGAAATTATTCTGAACATGCGCGAGAAGATGCTCGAAATGGAAAAACAAATGAGCGAGTTTGCGACCGTTGTCCAACAGGAGCTTTCCCGTGTTGCGAATCACATTTCCAATGAGAAGCCGTCGCCGCACGCGATTGTCCCCACGCGCATCCGCCTGACGAAATAAGCGATAAATCCATTCTCCTGGGCTGCCGTCCAAAGCTCTTGAAAACCTCAAAACTCATTCTTCTCTCCACTGTGCGTACGCAGCTCAGTGACTCTGTGGCGTCTGTCTTTTTTTCTTTCACACAAATCCACATGCGACGCGGCTTGCCGTTCGCAGCGCACGCCCGTATGCTCGTTCTACGATGACGCTCGAGAATTGCCAGCTGTGCCACGGAACCGGATGGAAGCTTGTCGCGCGACCGGATGGCGCGGGAGAATTCGCCGTCGCGTGCGACTGCGGCAGCGGCGAACGCGCTGCGTTGACCATGAATCGCGCGCGGATCCCAAAGCGCTACGAGCATTGCGACTTTGAAAGTTACGTCACTGATCTCGCCGATGGAAAAGTCTGGACGACACAGCATGCACAATCGCTCAAGCAGGTAAAACTCGTCGCGCAAGGATTCGTCCGTGATTATCCCGGTGCCAGCGAAAAAGGCCTTTTGCTTATGGGTCCGTCGGGCGTGGGAAAAACGCATCTCGCAGTAGCCGCGCTCAAAGAATTGCTACGCCGCGGCCAGCAAGGAATCTTTTGCGACTACCGCGAACTCTTGAAGGAAATTCAGGCCAGCTACAACCCAGCCAGCGAATCAACCGAAATGAAAATCCTCGAGCCGATCCGCAACACCGAAATTCTTGTGATCGACGATATCGGCGCAAGCAAACCCTCGGCGTGGGTGCTCGACATCATTGGCCTTGTCTTGAACGCTCGCTACAACGAACGCCGCGTCACCATCCTCACCACAAATTATTTTGACGAAAAGCCCGCTGCCGAACCCGCGCCAAGATTGCCTAGCGGAGAACGCGTGAAAGTTGTCAAAGAAGATTCACTCGAGGACCGCATTGGCGCACGCATGCGTTCCCGCCTCTACGAAATGTGCCGTACGGTCGAAGTCTTCGCCCCCGACTTCCGCCGCGAAATCCGTCAATCCACTCCTGCCCGCGCCTAGCTGCCAGAGAAAACGCAACGGAAAAATCGACAACTATAAAGTTTCTCGATCCGTTTGAAAGAGAAGCGGTTGCCATTTGTGGCACCAGGAAAAGGTGAGGTGAAATTGTGTTTGTCGCTCCTGTCCAACGGGGACACCGAAGTTACAAAGCCGCTAGCGCGTGCCAAGACTCTTCTCGAGTCATTCCAAGCGGCGGTTGAGGCGTCGTCGTTAGAGATGACCCACTCTCCCGAGTTCCAATTCGTTGACACGCCTCCATTTCGACGCGTATTCTTGCAAGGTTGCAGCGTTTCCAACGTCTGCAGCATCTATCTGTACTGTGACCCCGAACGGTCATTAAGATGACCGCGAAGCGGTCAATTGTCCTTTAGAGCTGGTTCGCGATCCGGTCAGGGGTGGCCGCACTCGCCTCCCGCTTGCTTGACGCGAAACAGCAGCCTTGCATTACCCATCGGGGCAATCCCCCAACAGGGAGTCCGCAAGGAAGTTACTCGAACACGCTGGCTCGACTGCGCCCAGCTTTGTTGCCGACGCAGCGGGATCAGACATCCAAAACTTGGGATAAAAATCCCGGAGGCCGACAATCATGTTTTCCGACCATGACAACCCAGTGAGCGCAGCCGCAGCAGCGCCTGCCCACGACGCGCAGTCTGAAGCAACGCCGCCGAAAGAACCTGCTACGCAGCAAGAAAATTCGGCTCCTCAGGAAGATGCAGCGCATGAGGCACTAAAGGCCGAGGTTTCGGCTGAGGTTCCAGCTGTTCCTGCCGCTCCTCAACCTGAGGCCGCCGAAGTACACGCCAAAGCAGAAGCGCACGCTGAGCAATCGGCAACCGATGCTGAAGCGGCTGCCGCTGCCGAGGAAGCTGCCGGTTCCGAGGAGATGAGCAAACTGCTCGATCAGTATGACGAGCAACATGAAACTCCTGCGCAAAACGAAATTATCGAAGTCAAGGTTGTCGCCTACACGGAACACGGTGTCGTAGTGGACATCGGCCAGAAAACGGAAGGGTTGATTCCGGCGGTGGAGTTCTCCGAGACCGAAATCCCCCGCCCCGATCCCAATGCCACGATTGAAGTGCAGCGCACTGGCGAGAAGAAAGACGGCTACGTCATCGTCTCATACCAGAAGGTGTTGCGCCGCCGCACCTGGGAAAAGCTCGATGAAGCGTACAAGAACAAGAGCACACTGACGGGCAAAGTGGTTGATCGCATCAAGGGCGGCGTTGTTGTAGATGTCGGCGTTCGCGCATTTCTTCCCGGCTCGCAATATGATCTGCGGCCAACTCCCAACCTCGACGCACTCGCGGGACAGGACGTGCAAGTCCGCATCACCAAGTTGAACCGCCGCCGTGGCAACGTAGTCGTCAGCCGCCGGGCAATTTTAGAAGAGGAGCAACACGCAAAGCGCGCCGAGTTGATGGAAAAGTTGGCGGAAGGCCAGACCGTCCACGGTGTTGTGAAAAACGTCACCGAATACGGTGCCTTCGTTGACCTCGGCGGCATCGACGGCCTGCTTCACCTCACCGACCTGAGCTGGGGCCGGATCAAGCATCCTTCCGACGTCGTAAAGCCGGACCAGGAACTCGACGTTATCATTCTGAAGTTCGACAAGGAAAAGCAGCGCGTTTCGCTGGGGCTCAAACAACTCTCGCCTGATCCCTGGGTTGGCGCCGCGGAGAAATATCCCGCTGGCGGCAAGTTCAAGGGCAAGGTCGTTGGCGTTGTGGATTACGGCGCGTTCGTCGAACTCGAAACCGGTATCGAAGGTCTTGTGCACGCGACCGAAATGAGCTGGGCGAAGAAGTCCGTGAATCCTGCGAAGCTCGTAAAGGCTGGCGACGAAGTTGACGTTGTGGTTCTTGACATCAAGCCGAGCGATCGCCGCGTTTCGTTGGGTATGAAGCAGGCGCTGCCCGATCCATGGATTTTGACTGCGGAAAAGTATCCCGTGGGCACCGTCGTCACTGGCAAGGTCCGCAACATCGTAGAGTTCGGTGCGTTCATCGAAATCGAGGACGGCTTCGATGGCCTGGTGCATGTCAGCGACGTCAGCTGGACCGAGCGCATCAAGAACCCCCACGAAGTTTTCAAGAAGGGCGAACCTATCACGGCGAAGGTGCTGCGCATTGATGAAGACAACCGGCGTGTATCGCTCGGCATGAAGCAAGTGAACGATATCTGGGGCGACTGGTTCAAGCAGCACAAGGTCGGTCAGATTGTGAAGGGCAAAGTCTCGCGTATCGCAATGTTCGGCGCTTTCGTCGAACTAGGTGACAATATCGAGGGCTTGTGCCACAACACCGAAATCATGGAGCGCCGCCGTGGCGACGACGCGAGCGGTATGAATCGCACATCGAGCGGTCCACTGAAGAGCGCTGGCCCACTCGAGCCGGGCAAAGAATACGATTTCAAGATCATCAAGATCAGCCCGGAGTCGCGCCGCATCGGCCTCAGCTACAAGAGCGCCGTAAAACAGCAGGAGCGCCAGGAGATCGCGCAATACCGTTCGACGTCGAAGACTTCTTCGACCGCGACGATTGGCGATGTGCTGAAACAAAAACTCTCTTCGCGCTAAATTACCGCCATTTCCACAGGGGTCGGTCTTCCATCGACCGGCCCCTAAATTTTTGTTTTACCTGCGGGCCACTTTAGTGATAGGAAGTGTGCAACCGATACGACGGAGCTTCCCGTAAGCCCTTCCCTGTCATGGGTCTGCGGCGTATCATCTAGGAACTATTCAGCGAGGCGTGGCCACGATGACCAAGCAACCGACGTTGACGAAGGCTGATTTGATCGAAGAAGTGTTGAAGGTCACCGAGCTCCCGCGCAAGGAGTCCGAGACGATCGTCGAGACGATTTTTGACAGCATCATCGAAGCCATACAAAAGGGCGAGAAAATCGAAATCCGCGGGTTCGGGAGTTTCCGCACCCGGCAACGCCGCGGTCGCGTGGGACGCAATCCGAAAACGGGAGAGAAAGTGGAAGTTCCGGCAAAGCGCATTCCCTTCTTCAAGCCCAGCAAGGAATTAAAGGATTTCGTCAACAGCGATGAAGCTGCGGCGATGACTTCCGCGGCCGAATCCGCGGCTGCAAGCTCCGGGAACTCGACCCGCTCCTGATTTTTGTTTTTCCTGTTCGCCGCAGAGCCCCTGCCGGACGTTAGGTTTCTCCCGCGCATTGACCGCTTCGCGGTCATCACTTAAAGAGGACACTCACTCGATGGATTTTTTGTGGACGCCTTGGCGCTACCAATACATTGCACAAGCCATCGCCGGTAAACAGCCTGCATGTATTTTTTGCGATGCTGTGGCGCGGCACGACGATGATGTGACTCTGATCGTTCATCGTGGTGCTTCCTGCTTTGTAATCTTGAATCTTTATCCTTACACGTCCGGTCATGTAATGATCGTGCCGTACGCGCACGTGGCAGAGCTTTCGCTCTGCGACGCTGCGACGCTTGGTGAACTAATGCAGCTCGCGCAACGAGTCGAAGGGATTCTGCACAAGTTGTACAGTCCCAATGGCATGAACTATGGAATGAATCTGGGACGCGCGGCAGGCGCAGGCGTGACGGGCCACCTTCATTTGCACGCGCTTCCACGCTGGATTGGTGACGCGAATTTTATGACCGTCACCAGCGAGACGCGCGTTCACCCCGAGTCGCTTGCTACAACATACAAGCGGTTTCGCGAGGCCTTTGCCTGATTCCGCTTTCCTGTTTTTTTTCGTAAGATTGCTCCCTCTGCCGCATTGGCTCCGGTTAAATAAAATTTGGATCGCGCGTTAGCGGCTCCTCTGCGAGGTTCTGAATCATGCCCAAGAAACGCAAAACGGCTAAGAGAAAACGCTCCAAGTCCGACAGCAAACTAAAAAAGAGTCAGCCGAGGGCGAGGCAAAAATCCAAACAACGCCGTCCGAACAAAACCGCGAAGAGCAGATTGGCGATTTGCAGGGAATCAGTCTGGAAGATCGCGCGGATTCGGAAAGCGTGGGTGAGCTCTTGGAAGAAGGACAAACTCTCGAAGCCGAGGCTGTAAAAGGAATTGAAGACGCATTGGACGCGGACCAGGGAGAGGTGCGCACCCACGAGGTGCCTGAGGACGACGTTCCCGGCGAGTACCTGGACCGCGACTAGGTTCTGGGCGGGAAAAACCACGTACAAAAAAATCGAGGGCGGCTCGGTTTTACCCTTGCTGCCCCCGGTTCCATTGATCCGTCAAGTATTTTAAGCTTTTCGGCTCAATCTGGCAGCATCCTAAGCGCGCGTCCTGGCCGAGGCAAACACTATTTCGCAATTAACCTGTGGAAACTTGTGGACGCTGTGCAAATCTCCTGTCCTTCCAGTCGACGTGCATGTGCCCAGAGTTTTCTCTCGCTAAGTTACAATAGCCGCTGCTTCGATTCTGCGGAACTCGGCTGGAGATCATTGTGAATCTGGAACTGACGGAAGAGCAGAAGCTGCTGCAAAAAACCGTCCGCGATTTCGCAGAAGCCGAAGTGAAACCCCGCGCGCGTGAGCTGGACGAAACTGGCCATTTTCCGCGCGACCTGTTCACAAAAGCCGCTGAACTCGGCCTTACCGGTGTGGCTTTGCCGGAAAATGAAGGCGGTGCGGGATTCGATCACATTTCCTACAGCATCGTGATCGAGGAAATTTCGCGCTGTTGCGCCTCGACCGGCGTGATTCTCTCGGTCCAGAATTCGCTTTACTGCGATCCAATCCATCGCTATGGAACTGAAGAGCAGAAGAAGAAATTTTTGCTGCCCTTCGCGCGTGGTGAAAAGATCGGCTGCTATGCGCTGACCGAGCCGCAAGCCGGCTCAAATGCTGCGGCCCTGCAAACCAAGGCTGTGAAAAAGGGCGACCGCTACGTTCTGAACGGTACGAAAGCGTGGATCACCAACGGCGGCGCAGCGGATGCCGCGATTGTTTACGTCAACACCGAGCCGCCAAAGGGCGAAAAAGGGATTACGGCAGTCGTGGTGGAAAAGGGCACCGCGGGGTTCAAGGTCGGCAAAGAAGAAAAAAAGCTTGGCATCAGCGCTACGGCATGCAGCGAACTGATATTCACGGATTGTGAAGTTCCCGTCGCAAATCGCATTGGCGATGAGGGCGAAGGCTATAAGGTCGCTCTGTCGACGTTGGATGGTGGTCGCATCGGAATTGCCGCACAAGCAACAGGCATTGCGCAAGGTGCGTTTGAAGCCGCGCTGCAGTACTCAAAAGAACGTCTTGCCTTCGGCCATCCCATTTCAGAATTTCAAGCGATACAGTTCATGTTGGCGGATATGTCCACCGAGATTGACGCCGCACGGCTGCTGATTCGCAAAGCTGCATGGAAGCAGGATACGGGCGCGCGCTTCAGCATGGACGCCGCGATGGCGAAACTTTTTGCGAGCGAAATGGCCACACGCGTCACCCACAAAGCCATTCAGATTCATGGCGGAAACGGTTATAGCCGAGAATACCCCGTTGAGCGCGCCTACCGCGACGCACGCATCACCGAAATTTACGAAGGCACCAGCGAGATCCAGCGCCTGGTCATCTCTTCCTGGACGTTACGGAATTCGTAGCGCTTCATCCACATTCTACCGTTCGCGTCTGGGACGAACCTGACCCTTCGGACAGCTAACTCCTGGACGGCTTATCCGCTTTAGACTGCGCGCCTGACTCTGGAACCGACGACAATGGGCTAGTTCGCATCAGCTGACTGAACCAACGCGAACACAGCCGACAATTTAGGACATTACAGTGCCACACCACCTATTCATTCAACTCGCGGCAATCTTGGGTCTCCTGCACGTTGTTTCTCCTCTGGCGTTGCGTGCGACTTACCGATTTTCCGGGACTTGCGATCCCATTCCGGTTGATGGCAATTCGGTACCGCCGCTTGTGCGAGGTCTTGTCGGACGCTGCGCGCCCAAGTTTGAATCTCTAGGTTTCACGTTCTTGGGTTATTTTGACGTTGGTCCCCTCGTAAAGAACGCGAAAGCCTATCTGGCATACTTCGTAAATCGCTCGTCTGGAGTTTTCGCAAACGTTTCAGTCGCTACAAGCGCTGCGAAGACCGTAGGCTATTTCGAATTTTCCACGACTTTTACCAACGGCCTTACGCTGGACGCAAACACAAACAAAACCTTGCCGCTCACGCCTGCACGGCCCAACTTTCTTGTGTTCCGATTTCCAGAAGTTTTTGATCCTGTGGAACTCTTCCAAATTCATCGCGCGCTTATCCAGAAATACGGGACGACGCTCCAGCCCCAGATGCTTTCTCAGGGACAGGAGACTGGCCGGATTAAATCACAAATCGGCCAATACGCAGCGGAACAAGCAAAAACGGGATATATGTACCGGGCCAAGGACGGCCAAACGTACCGGCTTACGTGGAAAGGCGCGATTCTGCTGGCTTGGAAAGCCCTCTGGCCGACCTCAATGGTTCGCGGATGGCTGTACAGGGTGCAAATGAAACGCGAATTGCGTTCGCTGTGTGTGAACCATCCCGTTGGCACCTCAAGAACGGCATAGTGCCGAGCGCGGATTCTGAGTCAACTCGTTGTATTCTGTCGGTGTGCTTGAACTCGATCTCGATCTCGACTTCGATCTTGCTCACGAACAAGAGTTTTTCGCTGCACTACCCGCCAAACCGGCAGTGTGCTTGATTGAGTTGAAAAAGTCTTCCGCGCAGCCGCTGTTTATTCGTACACAAGATTTGCGCCGGCGATTGCAGCGCCTGCTTGGCCCGCAGGATCCAACCAGCAAGAAGCTGAATCTTCGCGATATTGCGGGCGGAGTTCGGTACCGGATTACAGCATCGGCCTTCGAGCAGACACTCGCCTATTATCAGCAGGCGAAGGCGCTCTTTCCGGGCCGCTACATCGACATGCTGAAAATGCGACCGCCGGCCGTGCTGAAAGTGAATTTGCGTAATGCATATCCGCGATGTTACGCGACGCGAAGGATTTCAGTCGACGAGGACGGCAAGCCTTCCGGTGGCGTTTACTACGGCCCTTTCCCTTCCCGCAAATCAGCGGACGCATTTGCGGAACACGTGCTCGACCTTTTCAAAGTGCGCCGATGCCAGATCAAGATTCGCCGCGATCCATCATTTCCCGGGTGCATTTACTCCGAGATGAAAATGTGCCTGGCCCCGTGCTTCGCGGGATGCACTAAAGAAGAATACGATGTTGAAGTGCTGCGGCTAGTGGCGTTTCTTGAAACGGGAGGCACTTCGCTGCGCGAAAGCCTGGAATTAGAGCGCAACCGGGCGAGTGAAGAGTTGGATTTTGAAAAAGCTTCGCTGCTCCACAAGAAGCTCGACAAACTCGATGACACGCTCCGGGGCCAACCGGAGCTCCCGCGGCGGTTGCAGGACCTGAATGCCGTGATCCTTCAACGTGGCGTGGCCGATCAATCGATTTGCGTTTACGAAGTGCGGGCTGGAAAAATCGCCGAGCCGCTCGAACTTTCGTTCTTGACGCTTGCGGGCGATCCGCGCTCGGCGGAGCAACTTCTTCGCGAGCACATCGAAAACTCATCCACAGCCCCCGATGCGGATCTTTCCGAACATCTGTGGCTTCTCGCACGATGGTTCTACAGCAATCCGCGCCAGGGCGAAATTTTCTTTCGCGGGAATGCCTGGCCGTACCGCAAAATGATGCGTGCGTGCGCCAGGCTGCTTGCGCCGCCCGATGCGGGATCCGCTGGACCGCACGACCGCGGCCCCGCTGAAGGTGGCGGAGAAAGAGAAAAAAGTCCATGAGCGAGCGAGCAACATTGGACGGAACAAGGCGTTACGCCGAATCTTTCCGCAGCCGTTCGGCCGATGGCCATTTTCGCGAGGTCCATGGCATGGTGCTGTCGTCGCTCGGCATTGGCACGTACCTTGGCCAACCTGACGAGCGCACCGATGCCGCTTACACCGCTGCGATCGTCACCGCCGTCGAAAATGGAATTAACGTGGCGGACGCTGCGATCAATTACCGCTTTCAGCGCAGCGAGCGCAGCATCGGCGCGGCGCTGGTGCAACTCGAGGCAAAAGGATACTCGCGCGATCAACTCATTCTGTGCACAAAAGCTGGTTATCTCACTCCTGACGCCAAAATGCCGGCCGACCCTAATCAATATTTTTTTCACGAATATATTCAGCGCGGAATTTTTAACGCCAAGGATATTGCCGCGGGTAGCCATTGCATCGCTCCGCGTTTTTTACAGGATCAGCTGGCGCGCAGCCTGGCGAATCTGGGAGTCGATTGTGTTGATGTTTTCTACCTTCACAATCCGGAAACCCAACTCGGGGAAATTTCGCAAGTGCAATTCCTGGGCCGTATCCGGGAGGCGTTTCACTTTCTCGAATCCACGGTAACAACCGGCAAAATCCAGTTTTACGGCATGGCTACTTGGAACGGATTTCGGCAAGACGCACGCGCGCGCGATGCGATGCAGCTTGCGGAAATTGAGGCAATCGCAAAAGAGATCGCCGGCGACGGTCATCATTTTCG
>WNGP01009667.1_pt1 | contig 10324 bp, 7 predicted proteins | sample 5407671 | NCBI WGS metagenome assembly WNGP01 (sample SAMN13153381, study PRJNA577476) | soil metagenome | isolation source: 40 cm soil or saprolite under Garry oak tree replicate 2 | place: USA:California | collected 2016-06-15
TCCTGAGGGCTGTTGCCACTTTCACTTCTGTCTTGACGGAATTCGCAATGAAGCAGCCTTCGTGTGCAGCATGGTGCATTTGACTCTCTTCAACGGCCGTCGGAGTTTTGTAGCCGCTGTAGGTGATCCGGGGATGTAGGGTGACGGCGCTAACCCACGGTGTTCCCTTCTCGTTGTTGGTCATCACGCCTACGGCTTCGTCTTCATTTTAAGAAACTCGCCTTGAGATAACGTCCACTTGATCATGATCTTATGCTCCACCATTTGAAGTTTCACCTCCAATACCGCTCTAAGAGGATTTTATGAAAAATAAATCGAGCGAAGAACAGCCAGCGTCATTAGGGGAGGAGTGCAGTTGGCTTCGCGATTGACGCAACCGTGCGAACCAGTTCGCTTATGGTAACGGGCTTTGCTAGATGGACTTGGTAGCCTGCCTTAAATGACCGTTCTCTTTCCTGTTCTGTGGCGAACGCCGTGAGTGCTACGGCCGGTATGGATCGCATGTTGGGCGGATATTCGGAGCGTATTTTCTCCAGCAGTTCATACCCGTCCATTTCAGGCATTCCGATGTCGCTGATAAGCACATCGGGGGTCTGTCTGGCCAGTACGCGAAGTGCTTCGCGTCCGGACGCGGCCAGAAGCACAGTCGCCCCGGACTGCTCGAGCCCCACGGCCACCATTTCGCGCGTATCGAATTCGTCCTCGACCAGCATGACTTTTAACCCTTTTAAGGATGCGGTCGCGCTTTCAGGGGGCACCCCGGAGTCTTTTTGAAGTGCGGGGACGGGTAACTGCACGGTGAACGTTGCGCCTTGTCCTTTCCCTCTGCTGTACGCCATCACCGTGCCGCCATGTGATTCGACGATATGACGCACGATAGCCAGACCGAGCCCCAGGCCGCCGTGCTTGCGCGTTGCGGAGGCGTCGGCCTGCGTGAAGCGTTCGAAGACGTATGGAATAAATTCCGGATCAATACCCTCGCCGCGGTCCCTGATACTGATCTGAAAGTGCGCGCCGAAGCGGCCGCACTCCACTTGGACCTCTTGTCCTCTTTCCGAAAACTTGATCGCATTGCTCAGCAAATTCCAAAGAACTTGCTGGATTCGCTCGGCATCTGCAAATACCGGCTCGGCTCCATTCGCGATCTCCGTCACGACCGGGACGCCTTTCGCCGCCGCCGCGGGCTGAAGAGAATCCACGGCCGTACGGATGATGGTGCCGGCGTCCGTCCACTGTGGCCGAATTTTGAGTTTGCCCGTGATGATTTGGGAGACGTTGAGCAGATCCTCCACCAATTGCATTTGAGATCTCGCATTTCGCTGGATCACATCGATAGCTTTTTCAGTCTTGTCCCGATCCAGCTTTCCACCTTGAAGGAGATTGCTCCATCCGAAGATGGCGGTCAGCGGCGTCCTCAATTCGTGCGAAAGGGTTGCCAGGAACTCATCCTTCATTTTGCCGGCCCTTTGGAGCTTTTCATTCGCTCTTTCTAACGCCTTTGTGCGATCTTCGAGCGTCGTTTCCCGTTCCCGGATTTGTTCGAGCATTTCATTGAAAGAATCCACGAGCGTACCTAATTCGTCCTCGCTCCCCTTTGTCGCCTTCAGAGAATAATCTTTCTTCTTCGAAACTGCTCTTGCTGTGCGCGCTAAGCTCAAAATTGGTTCGGATATCAACTTATGCAGTCGTGCCGAAAGCGCGAGCGCGAAAACGGCGGAGAGCAGCAAAATCACGGCGATTGTCACGATCTCCAAACGCAAGTGCGCGTACGCCGGTCCCATTGTCGCGCGAAGCTGAACCGTCCCGATTTCTTTTCCTTTGAGCTCTATCGGCGTCGAGATCATCTCCAGGTTAGGATCTCCAGAATCAAGCGCGGGTGAACGTGGGCAGGGCGCTGTCGAAGAGTCACGCAATTGTTCCGCAAACAAATTTGTCCCGCTGTAGACGCACGCGCCAACGAGGGACGGTTCGGCGCGAAGCGCATTGAGCGTATCGATGGCCGCAGCGTGGTCATTGAAGGAGACGGCGGCGGTGAGTTCATCCGCAATAATCCGAGCCAATGTGGTCGTGCTCGCCCTCAGGTCCCTGCGGGCCGCAATGTAGTCGTAACCGATCAGTGCTGCGCTCGCCAGTAGTAGCGCCGCCGCAGTTATGATCATCGTGATGGCGACGATTTTCCTCGGGATCGAAAGACGAGCGAACGATATCACCGGATCACCCCCGCGCGTTGCCGCGGCCGGACGATATCCGCCAGCCGCAACAATCTGGCGCTGACCCGGAGAGATGCACGCTCCGCAGCGTCGGGATTGATTTGAAAATGGATTCTGCCGCCACTCTTCACAAAACGGATGATCCCGCCCTCATTGATGAAGCTGTCGGTTTCGCCTACTGTCAGAATGGGCGAATTTGCCGCCGCGTTGATGATTTCCTCTGATCGTTGAACCTCGTTCGGCGCCACATAAATCATTTGGCATCGAAGGTCTTCGGCCGGAATGATCCGTCGAACCATCAGCGGCCTGCGGTCCAGCAGCTCGCCTTGAACGGTCCTGTCGAGCGCGCCCTCGAATGGATCTCCAGCAAGACAAATCGTGAATGGAGAGTCAGGGCTCGGGAACGCTTGCGGCGGCCATTCGACGAACTTTGCAAAGTTATAAAGGAACGCCGCCTTGACCTGATATTCGGCGGATGCGGGCTGGGATCTAGCAACCGAGCCATCGACGACGATCGTACAGATACACCACACCGCAGCCAATCCGAAGCGCCGCTTCATTGTTCTATACGACCAAACTATCACATCCCGACTATATACTCTTGGGTCACAAATCGGAGGCCGCGTGCGCACATTTACCTGTCTTTTGTTGTTCGTCATCGGGGGCGAACAGCTGACGCCTGCGCAAAACCAAGCCCAAAGCGATCTCAAAAAGCTCACGCTTGAAGAACTGATGGATGTCAATGTGAATGCGGTCTCACGAAAGGAAGAGCCGCTGGGCCCGACACCTGCGGCCGTGACTGTCATTACGGCAGAAGATATCCGCAGGAGCGGCGTGACAAGCATTCCCGAAGCGCTTCGCCTGGTTCCCGGTGTTCAGGTTGCGCGCATCAATGCATCGAGCTGGGCGATTTCGGCGCGCGGTTTCAATACTCAGGTCTCCAACAAAATGCTGGTGCAGATCGACGGCCGCACCGTCTACTCACCGATCTTCGGAGGGGTGTTCTGGGAACTGCAGGATCTCGTGCTCGACGACATCGCCCGCATCGAAGTCGTGCGGGGTCCAGGCGCAACGCTCTGGGGAACAAATGCGGTTAATGGAATTGTCAATATCATTACGAAAAGCGCGCACCAGACGAAAAGTACAGCCATCGTCCTTACCGGCGGCGGAGCCGATGATTTGGGGTTGGCTTCGTTCCGTACGGGGGGTGCTCTGACTCCGGACACGAGTTATCGCGTAGCCAGTAAATACTTCTACCGTGACGAGATGGTGCTGCCCACCGGAAGCGAAAGTAAAGATAGCTCCAGATTCGCCAGAACGCGATTTCGCATCGATAGCACGCAAGGCGCGAATGAATGGACGTTGGAAGGCGACGTCTTCCGAGGCTTTGAAGGACTTCTCGGCAGACCTGACGCCAAGCTTCTCGGCGGTGATGTTCTTGCTCGATGGAGCCGCAAGATATCGAATGATTCATCCATTCAAATTCAGGCTTCTTATGATCGCCTGCTGCAGCGCGAAACATTCAACAGCGACATTCGCCAGCGAATGGCAAACGTGGACCTTCAGCACCAGTTCGCTGTTGGTAGACATAACGTGATTTGGGGAGGCGGATATCGGTGGCAAGGGGATACGAACTTTCCAATGCCCCTTATCCGTCTCGTGCCGGCCAAGCGGGCGTATCCTTTAGAAACCGCTTTCATACAAGACGAAATATCGCTCTCGCAAGACCGTCTGAAACTCGAGATCGGCTCAAAATTCGAGCGCAACGACTTTACGGGATTCGAAATGCAGCCCAGTATCCGTACATCATGGGCCATTCATCCGGATGAATTCATTTGGGGAGCCGTGTCGCGCGCCGTGCGGACACCGACGCGCTTCGACACCGATACGGAAGTGACGTTTCCCGGAGTTCGCCTTTTGGGTAATCCGAATTTCAAATCTGAAGCGGTGGTCGCGTTTGAATCGGGATACCGCTCCCGTATCGCCCGGCGCCTGTCCATGGATGTCGCAACGTTTTTCAATATCTACGACAATCTTCGCAACACCGAACCGCGAGGCGCGCCCGAGGTCTTTATGTTCTTCAATAACCTGAATGCGAAGACATATGGCGGAGAGTTGAGCGCTAGTTACGACGTTTTGGACCGGCTGCGCATTACAGCGAATTATTCCTACCTCGGCAAGCATCTCCGGTTGGAACCAGGACATTTCGATATATTTGGAACCCAGCTCGAAGGCAACGACGCGAAGCACAGTTTTCAGGTGCGGGGCTCGGCGGATCTGCCGCATCTTGTCGAAATCGATTCCGCGGTGCGGTTCGTCAGCCGGCTCCCGCTGCCTTCTATTCCGGGGTATTTCGAGTTCGATTCACGATTGGCGTGGTTACCTGATCCGCGGGTGGAGTTATCGATCATCGGCCGCAATCTGCTCCACGCTCACCATCCCGAGTTCAACCAGCCGCTTCCTACGCCCCCCGAAGAAGTTCAGCGTAACGTGTACGGCCGCGTTGCGCTGAGATTTTGATTCCCCTCTCCCTATGCGAGCTTCTCTTCTTTTCCGGCGCCCTGCGGGAGGGTAAAAAAGTCCCGCAGAATCTCAAGTTTTACTTTCTAGATTCTATGCAGTTTTATGTTTCTCAAGTACTTCATGCACGCGCTTGCTCATTCGTTTTCGCGCTTGATTGACAACCGAACATTTGTTCGGTATAAGGGATTTGATCTCGGTGTACTCGATGCAATCGGCAATCCTTCATCAAGGCTTCGCGCTATCGCGCTCGCGCTCCGCGCCTCAAGGCTTCGCGCTACCGCGCTCGCGCTCCGCACGCGCGCGATTAGAGTCCGCACTCGGTGAACGGATTTCGGCGCCGTTTACCGACATCGAACGACGCACCCTGGAAACTGTTCCAACCGGAATTGCTCCGCTGGACGCGCTGATGGGAGGGCTGCCTCGCGGCGGCATTACCGAGCTTTTTGGCCCGCCATCTTCCGGATGCACATCCGCCATGATTTCGATTCTGGCCGAAGCGACGGCACGCGATGAGGTGTGCGCGCTTATCGACGGCAATGATGCGTTCGATCCAAAATCTGCGGCGGCGGCAGGTGTCGAATTGAACCGGCTGCTATGGATCCGCTGCCGGAAACTCGAACACGTTTTAAAAACAACGGACCTGCTGCTTCAAGGCGGCGGTTTTGGACGCGTGGTGATGGATCTGACGGACCTTCCCGCATCGAACGTTCGATCCATTCCACTGGTATCGTGGTTCCGCTTCCAACGCACTATCGAAAAGACGCCCACGGTGCTTGTCGTGATGAGTTCCGAAAATATCGTCAAATCCGCCGCCGCTTTGGTGCTGCGAATGGAAAAGCAGGATGCGCAGTGGTCCACCCTTCTGAACGGCTTCAACTTCAACATCGAAATTGTTCGTTCCCGGAAATCGCGGCCGTTGAAATCGTATGTTCGCGTGCATCTACATTCCGAATGCGTCCAATGATGCTCAAGCCGCATTGCTGGACTGTGCCGGCGCGTTTTCGCCGCGCGTCGAAAACATGCCGCCGGGTGCGGTGGTTTTTGATGTTGAAGGATTGGAGCGGTTATTCGGGTCGTATTCGGAAATTGCATCCAAGATTGCCGAAGCCGCATGCGCGCGTGGGCTCGAAGCGAATGTAGCTCTTGCATCCAATATTGATGCAGCCGTTTGCGCGGCGCGCGGATTCGGCGGCATCACCGTTCTCAATCACGGCACGGAAGCCAACAGGCTTTCCGATCTTCCGCCGGCCGTTCTTTCGGCTTCGCCTGAAATTTTGGAAACTCTGGAGCGTTGGGGCATACGCACGCTGGGCGCGTTTGCGAAATTGCCGGCCGTGGACGTTTCGGCCCGGTTTGGACAGGAAGGTATCGAACTGCACAAACGAGCTCGGGGTGTGGGTTCGCGTCCGCTTGTCCCGCACGTGGATCGGGTGCGGTTCGTCGACGTCGTGGAACTGGATTACGAAATTGTGACGATCGAGCCGCTGACGTTCATTTTGTCACGAATGCTGGATGGTATTTGTACGCGACTGCGATCCCGAAACTTCGCGACGCATGAAGTGCATCTTTCATTGGGAACGTATATTCGGGTTTTGAACCTCCCGTTGCCGGTTCGGAATCCGAAACTCCTGACACGATTGTTGATCCTGGATCTGGAGGCGCATCCGCCGGGTGTTGGGATCCGGCGAATTGAGATTGAAGCGATTCCCGCAAAGCCCCGCGTTGTGCAGAACGGCCTGTTCGTGCCGCTGTCACCCGAACCGGAGAAGTTGGAATTGACGCTGGCGCGGCTGAAGGCCGTCGTGGGAGAAGAGAATGTGGGAGCGGCAGAGATTCAGGATACGCACCGTCCAGATGGGTTCCGGGTTTCCAAATTCTCCTCTACGAACAAAGACATTTCGAAATTGGACAAATCCTGGCAGGATTTGTCCAATTTCAAATTGCTCGCCCTGCGCCGGTTCCGGCCGCCGCTAGAGGCCACTGTCCAGCTCCGCAACAGCACACCCATCTGGATTGCATTTCATGGAGTGCATGGCCCGATTGCGACCGCGCGGGGGCCTTGGCGCACCTCGGGCGATTGGTGGCGGCCCACGATGTGGGACCGCGAAGAGTGGGATATCGAAGTTCTCGACGCCCTTTACCGGATTTACTTCGACGTTCACATGGACCGCTGGTATGCCGAAGGAGTCTACGATTGAGCGCGACATACATCGAGCTTCATGCCAGCTCCGCATTCAGCTTTCTGGAGGGCGCTTCCCTGCCCGAAGAACTTATTACCGCGTGCGCTGAATATTCAATGCCCGCGATTGCGCTTCTGGATCGCGACGGCGTTTACGGCGCGCCACGGTTTCATCTCGCTGCGAAGAAAGCCGGCATACAAGCACATATTGGCGCTGAAGTCACTTCGACAACAGGCGTTCGCTATCCGCTGCTCGCCGAAACCCGGGAAGGTTACCAAAATCTTTGCCGGCTCCTGACGCGTATGAAACTGCGCGCGCCAAAAGGCAGAGGTGCGGTGATGGAGGACGAACTTGCTGAATACTCCCACGGTCTCATCTGTCTGACCGGCGGCGAGCACGGCCCGCTCACGATGGCGATTCCCAATAGAAACGGCCGGGAAACACTCGATCGATTGATCCGCATCTTTGGCCGCGAAAACATCTATGTCGAATTACAGCGTCATTACAATCGTGAACAAGAAGCCATCAATCAGCAGGCGATCGCTCTTGCCGAATCGTTTCAGCTTCCATTGGCGGCAACCAACGGCGTTCGCTACGCTTTGCCGGAAGAACGCGAGATTCTCGATGTGTTCACCTCGATCCGGAATCACCGCACTTTGGAAACCGCCGGCCGCCTGCTTGCAAAAAATTCCGATTGTTATTTGAAGACCCCCGCGCAAATGGCCCGGCTTTTCCATGATGTGCCGGAAGCGATTGCGAATACCGCTGTGCTGACGTCGCGTCTTCAATTCACGCTGAAAGATCTCGGCTATGCATTTCCGAAATTTCCGGTTGGCGAGAACGAAACGATGGCGTCGTTTCTTCGCAAACGAACCGAAGAAGGCGTCCTCGAACGGTTTCGTCCGTACGATGAAAAATCCCGGCGCCAGATCGAACGCGAGCTTCGTCTGATCGAGAAGCTGGGGCTCGAAGGTTACTTCCTTATTGTCTGGGACATCATCCAGTTCTGCCGCAAAAATAACATTCTCGTTCAGGGCCGCGGCTCGGCAGCGAACAGCGCGGTCTGTTATGCGCTGGGCATTACGGCCGTCGATCCGGTGAAAATGGAACTACTGTTCGAGCGATTCCTCTCCGAAGAGCGCGGCGAATGGCCCGACATCGATCTGGATCTTCCCAGCGGCGATCAGCGCGAGCGCGCGATTCAATACATCTATGACCGGTATGGCAGGTTTGGCGCCGCCATGACGGCAAATGTCATCACCTATCGCGGCCGGTCGGCCGCGCGCGAAGTCGGAAAGGCGCTCGGCTTTGATATGGAAACGTTGGAACGCCTGACACGGCTTGTCGGCCATTTCGAATACAAGGATGAGTCGGACACGCTTTTTCACTCCCGCTCCGGATTATTTCCAGATCCGCGGAGCCGTCTCCGTGGATTCGACAAATCCCAGAGCGGGACTGATAAAGCACAATTTCGCATCGCCGGCTTCGATATGCGCCGGCAACGCATTCGCAAATTTCTCGAGCTGTGTTTGCGGCTTCAGGATTTGCCCCGGCATCTCGGACAACATTCCGGCGGTATGGTGATTTGCCAGGGGCAGTTGGATTCGGTGGTTCCGCTCGAACCGGCGACCATGCCCGGCCGCACCGTCGTCGAATGGGATAAAGACGATTGCGCGGACATGGGAATTGTAAAGGTCGACCTGCTTGGCCTTGGAATGATGGCGGTGCTGGAAGATTCGCTGAAGCTGATTCGTGATCACTACGGCGAACAGGTCGATCTCGCGCATTTGCCGCAGAATGATCCGGATTCATATGCCGCCATGCAAAAGGCGGACACGGTCGGAATGTTTCAAATCGAGAGCCGCGCGCAAATGTCGTGTTTGCCGCGAATGCGTCCCGAACGCTTCTACGACATTGTCGTGCAGGTTGCCATCATCCGGCCTGGACCGATTGTCGGCAACATGGTTCATCCTTATTTAAAGCGGCGGCAGGGACGCGAAGCTGTGACTTATCCGCATCCGGCGCTCGAGCCGGTCCTCAAACGGACTTTGGGCGTACCGCTGTTTCAGGAACAACTGCTGCGAATGGCGATGATCACGGCCGGATTCAGCGGCGGCGAAGCGGAAGAATTGCGCCGCGCGTTTGGCTTCAAGCGATCCGAGCGACGCATGAAAGAAGTTGAAGTGAAGCTGCGTCAAGGAATGAATCAAAACGGCATCACCGGCGAAGTTCAGGACCAGATCATCCATTCGATCACATCATTTGCCTTGTACGGTTTTCCCGAATCGCACGCTGCCAGCTTTGCGCTCATCGCGTACGCGAGCGCGGTTTTGAAATGCCATTATTTGGCGGCATTCACCGCCGCCATGCTGAACAATCAGCCGATGGGATTCTATAGCCCCGCCACACTCGTCAAGGATGCCCAGCGGCACGGGCTAACGGTGCGCCCGATTGATGTAACGAAATCGGATTGGTTGTGCACGCTCGAAGAAATTTCAAATTTCAAATCTCAAATTTCGAATATCGCCGTGCGTCTCGGCATGCGTTACGTAAAGGGCATACGTGAATCCGTTGCTCACATGATTGTCGAAGAACGAAAACGCGCACCATTCGCATCCATCGACGATCTTGCCCGGCGCGTTCCCGAATTGCAAAAGCGCGAATTGATTCTATTAGCTGAGATCGGCGCGCTGAATTTCCTCAATCCAGCCGATCGTATTCACCGCCGGGATGCATTATGGCAGGTCGAGCGCGCCTGGCGCCGCACGGGCCCGTTGCTGGAAACCATTCCAGAGCCGGACCGTGGTTCACCGCTCGCGCAAATGACAGCGGAAGAGCGTCTCGTCGCCGATTTTCACGGAACCGGCATGACGGTTGGCCCACACCCCATGGCTTACTATCGCGATGAGATGGATGCCCGAGGCGTCCTAAGGGCCGCCGATCTGGCAAGCCGCCGTAACGGCGCATCCGTTCGAGTTGCCGGAGCCGTCATTGCGCGCCAGCGTCCGGGCACTGCGAAAGGATTCGTGTTCCTCAGTCTTGAAGATGAAACCGGAATCTCGAACGCGATCATCACGCCCGACATCTTTGACCAAAATCGCTTCACGGTCGTGGGAGGCCGATTCCTGTTGATCGAAGGCCGCCTTCAAAATGTAGACAACGTGATTTCAGTGAAAGCCGATCGAGTCGAGATCCTTCCCGTCAGTGAAGCCGCCGTTGTTTCCCACGATTTTCATTAAGTCCAGGGAGTAGACTGTGTAATGAAGAAGTGCGATGTACGCGACTCTTTTTGCATCTTTATTGATCCTCATTCAGCAGCCGGGCCCTCCGTCTCCGCCGGTGCCTGTTTTGGTCGTGAGCGGAAACGCGTCCGTCATGGCTGTACCCGATCAAGCGATCGTCCGGTTGGGA
>WNGP01005771.1_pt1 | contig 10323 bp, 6 predicted proteins | sample 5407671 | NCBI WGS metagenome assembly WNGP01 (sample SAMN13153381, study PRJNA577476) | soil metagenome | isolation source: 40 cm soil or saprolite under Garry oak tree replicate 2 | place: USA:California | collected 2016-06-15
GGTGAACCGCGGCTGGGATCGCGAAGCGCTCGAGTTCGGGCAGCGCGCCCTCGCGCTCGCCCGCGAGATCGGCGACCGCGCCGCCGAGGCGCACGCGCTGTGCAACATCGGCGGAGCGCTGCTCGGAACCGACGATCGCACGGGATACGAGCCCCTCGAGCGCAGTCTCGCGCTGGCGCTCGAGGAGCGGCTCGAGGATCATGCCGCCCGCGCCTACCGGACGCTCCTCTTCTATTCGGCTCTCACGCACGACTTCGCGCGCGCCCGGCAAGCCTTTCAGGAAGGTGTCGAGTACTGCGAGGAGCGCGGCATCTTCTCGCACAGCGCTTATATCCGCGCCTATTACACGCCCTGCGAGCTCGACCGGGGCGAGTGGGCTCGAGCGGCGCGCATGGCGAGCGAGTTGCTGCGCGGCTCTGAGGCCACCGGCGTGCAGCAGCGCATCACCCTCCTCGCCTCGCTCGCAACGGTGCGCCTGCGCCGCGGCGATCCGGGCGCCGATGAGTTGCTCGCGGAGGCTCTCGAGCTCGCTGTACCCACATGCGAGCTCAACCGCATCGGCCGCGTCGCTGCGGCCCGCGCCGAGCAGGCGTGGTATGCCGGAAGATACGCCGAGGTCGCCCGCGAGACCGAGCTCGGGCTCAGGCACGTGCGCGGCCATACCGCGCCGTGGATCCACGGCGAGCTGCTGTTCTGGCAATCCCGCGTACAGCCCGTGGGTTCCATCGCAGAGCGCATTGCCGAGCCTTATCGCCTCATGCTCTCGGGCGAATGGCGCTCCGCGGCCAGTGCGTGGGAGCGTCTCGGCATGCCCTACGAGCAGGCGCTGGCTCTTGCGGAAGGTCCCGAAGACGCCCTGCTCGAGGCGCTCGCCATCCTCGACGGATTGGAGGCGGGTCCGCTGGCCTCCATCGTGCGCCAGCGCCTGCGCAAGCTCGGCGTGCGCGGGGTTCCGCGCGGGCCGCGGGCGGCGACCCGGGGGAACCCCGCGGGCCTCACCGCCCGCGAGGTCGAGGTCCTCACGCTCCTCGTCTCAGGGCATACCAACTCGGAGCTCGCCAAGCGGATGCACGTGTCGTCCAAGACCGTCGAGCACCACGTCTCCGCCATCCTCGACAAGCTCGATGTGCACACGCGCACCGAGGCGGTCGCCGCCGCGTTCGGGCTCGGGATCGTGAAGCCAGACAGCTCCACTTCGCCGGCCGTGTCACAGGAGCCTCGCTGATCAATTGATCGGCTGGTGCACGCAGGTCACGCGGGTGTTCCAGTCGGCGTAGCTGCCCTGCGGGTTCTGCTCCCACGCCCACACATGAATCTCGTAGAAGGCCGGCAGCCCGTAGCGATTGGGTGCGCCGACGTAGTTCAGCAGATTCCCCTCCAGCGCCGGCACACCGCCGCCGGGGTTCTTCGCCGTCCAGACGCTCTCGAGCACAATGAACTCGACGCCGACGAGGCGCATCGCACCGCTCCCTGTCGGCTCGTAGATCAGCGCCTGCGGCTGTTCCGGGTTCAGTGCGCCCGAGCTGATGCGCGCCGGGAGGACGAGATGCACGCCCATCGCGCCGGCGTTGGGCCCGCTGACGCACGGGGTCGCGCGTACAAAGCCTTCGGCGATCGCCACATTGATGTCGATGTAGCGCGCCGTGGCGCTGTGCACCTTGTCGATCAACGGCGTCGCGCCCTCCGCTGGCGCGGCGATGCCAGGCAGCCCCAGCAGGAGGAGCCCTGCACCGAGTGAACACAGCGTCAGTTTCTGGCATGAGGCATTCATGGTCGTCCCCCTTCCGCGGCGCGCGCCGCGTGGTTACTTGTAGAAATAAGGATCGAGGACCCGAACCTCGGTGATGCGCTCGACCGGGAGCCTGTTGCGGCTGGCCGTGCGCCGAATGGCCTCGGGCGAGGGCGCATCGTAGACGCAGAAAGTCTTCCGCTTGTCCACGCTTACGTACGAGTGAACCCAGGTGACCTGGTCGGCGAGGTTGCTCTCGACCACCGCCAGGCAGGCCTTGGCGCCCGTCTCGTCCACCGGAATCTGCAGTCCGTCCGGAAACTCTCTCTCGACCAGATAGCGTGGCATGGTGGCCTCTCGTGGCTTCGATCCTGGACCCTTGGTGCACACCATAGGGATGAGCGCGCCGCGGCAGAACGGGAGCCCTCCCCATATTGCGCACCGCACACCCTCACATTGGGCCACCCGTACCCAGGCGCTCTCGGTTGCCGGATACTGTGGCCGGTCCCGCCATGGAACTCCTGGAACGCCAGACTCAACTCGAGGAATTGACTCGCCACGTGCGCGAGGCGGGGACCAACGCCGGCGAGATTGCGTTCGTCGGTGGCGAAGCCGGAGCCGGCAAGAGCGTGCTGGTCGAGCAATTTACCCGGCAGGCCGGCCGCGGCGTGCGTGTGCTATGGGGTCACTGCGATGCGCTCCAGACCTCACGCGTGCTGGGACCGGTCACCGAGGTTCTTGCGGCACTGTCCGCCGCGTCCGGCAGCGCGGGCGCGCCAAGCCTGTCGCGCGAGCAGCTCTTCTCCCGACTGCTCGAGCGGCTCTCGCCGCCGAACCCCCTCAGCATCGTGGTGCTGGAGGACCTGCACTGGGCCGACGAAGCGACGCTCGATTTCGTGCGGTTTCTCGGCCGGCGCATTCAGCGCACGCGCTGCCTGCTGATCGTCACCTATCGCGACGACGAGCTCACCCCGGCCCACCCGCTGCGCACGGTTCTCGGGGAACTGACCGGCGAACATGCCGCGCGCCTCCGTGTCGACGCCCTGTCGCTCGCTGCCGTCGAGCAGCTCGCGCGAGGGACCGGTCGCGATGCTCGCCGGGTCCATGAGATAACCGGTGGCAACCCGTTCTTCGTGCGCGAGGTGCTGTCGGCCCCGCTGGACACCGTACCCGAGACCGTGCGCGACGCGGTGCTGGCACGGCTAGTGCAATGTTCTGTCGCCGCACGCGAGGTGACGGAGCTCGTTTCGCTCGTGCCCGGGAAAACGGAGCTCTCGCTTGCCCGCGCGCTGCTCGGCGACGTCGGCGCAGCCGCGGATGAGGCCGTCACGCGCGGGCTGCTGCGCTACCATGACGAGGCTCTCGCTTTCCGCCACGAGCTCGGACGACTCGCGGTCGAAAGCACGATCCAGCGCGCGCGCGCTCAGGGCCTGCATCAGGACATTCTGCGGGTCCTCGTCGAGCGAGGCGCCGATCTCTCACAACTCGTGCATCACGCCTCCCACGCGCAGGACGTGAAAGCGCTGCTCGAGTATGCGCCGCGGGCTGCTCAGCACGCGGCACACGCCGGTGCGCATCGGGAAGCCGTTGCGCACCTCGCCACTGCTCTTCGTCACGCCGATTCACTGAGCGCGCCGGAGCGCGCCCGCCTCCTTGAATCCCATGCGACCGAGTGCGACACAACCAATCAGGTCTCGGCGTGCCTGGAGTCTGCGACTCAGGCGCTCACGCTCTGGCGGGAGCTGGGTGATACCGCGGGCCAGGCACGCGTGCTGTTGTTGCTCGGCCGACAGTGCTGGAAGTCGGGTGAGACAACGCTCGCCGATCGTCACGTGGCCGAAGCGATCGCCCTGCTCGAGACTCTCTCCCCGGGGCGCGATCTCGCAGCAGCCTACAGCGCCCGCTCGCAACTGGCGATGCTGGGCAAGCGCGTGGCGGAGGCGTTGGAGTTCGGCCAGCGCGCGCTTGATCTCGCTGTAGCGTCAGGGGATCACGCCGTGCAGGCGCATGCGCTCAACAACATCGGCACGACACTGCTGTGCTCGGGCGGTCAGGGCGGGATCGAGAAGCTGGAACAGAGTCTCGCCGTCTCCCTCGAGCACAAGCTGCAACGCCACGCCGGACGTGCGTACGCCAACCTGGTGGCCAGCTTGGTCCCTCAGCGCTCCCGCCTTGCAGAACGCTACCTGAGCGAGGGAACCGCTTACTGCGAGGCGCACAACGTGGAGGAGCTCCTTCCCTTCATTCGCGCCTGGGCAGCGCGCTTGGCGCTCAACCAGGGACACTGGGAGAAGGCGGCGCGGGCCGCGGCGCGCGAGCTCGAACGCGCCGACGCGCTTGCCTGGGAGCGTCTGCCGGGGCTGGTCGCACTGGCGCTGGTTCGCGCGCGTCGTGGCGATCCCGGCGTCGACGCTATCCTCGATGAGGCAGCGCGATTCGCGCTGCCGACCCGTGAGTTGCTGCGCATCGGGCCGGTCGCGGCGGCCCGCGCCGAAGTCGCGTGGTATCTCGGTGACCTGAAGCGCGTCGCGGAGGAAGCGGCTGCCGGGCTGGAAGCGGCCGTAGGCCATCGGGACCCGTGGATTCAGGGGGAGCTCGCCTACTGGCGACGGCGCGCCGACCCGGCGCTGCAGGTCGATCCAGAGCTCGTTGCCGAGCCGTATGCACTCATGATTGAAGGGGATTGGGAGGGGGCGGCTGCAGCCTGGCAGCAACTCGGCATGCCCTATGAGCGCGCGCTTGCGCTCGCCGACGGGCCCGAGGAGGCGCTGCGCGAGTCGCTGACGATCCTCGAGTCCCTCGGCGCCGGCCCGCTGACCGCCATCGTGCGCCAGCGGCTGCGCATGGCCGGAGCGCGCGGGATTCCGCGGGGACCCCGTGCCTCGACGCGGGCGAACCCCGCGGGGCTCACTTCGCGCGAAGTGCAGGTGCTGGCGCTGCTCGTGCGCGGACACACGAATTCCGAGCTCGCGAACCGGCTGCACCTGTCCACCAAGACTGTCGAGCACCATATCTCTTCGATCCTCGAGAAGCTCGAGGTGCATTCCCGCACCGAGGCGGTCGCGGCGGCTTTCGGGCTCGGGATCGTGAAGGCCGGAGCGGCAGGGGAGGCCTCGGGTGCGGGAGGACGGTGAGCCGGCCCACCGTCCTCTGCTCACCTTCCTAGTCGCGCTGGGCAACGGTGATCGCCCGCCGCGTCTTCGCGAGGTAGTAGCTCGACAGCTGCGGGGCATTGACCTCGGCGACCGCTCGCTCGATCGCTTGCGCCACGCAGGCCCTGGCACCGATAGTCGATTCGAGATCACCCGCTATCAGCGGCTCGCATACGTCCCGGGCCGCCGCGCGGATCCGAGCGTACAGCTCTGCCACTCCGGCGCCGTGGTTGAGGTCGAGATCTGCGAACTTCACCACGCGGCGCGGAGTCTCCGTCGGCTCACCGGCGCCGGCGGGCGCGCTCAGCGACACCGACAACATCGCACACAGTGCACTGCCAACAGCGGCCTTCATGTTGAGATTGCGGGGCATGGCACGTATCTCCTCTCGATCATCCGGAAGATTCCGGTCGAGGGATACGCTATGCCTCGCGGTGTCTGGGCGAAGCGGGCATCCTGCCTATCTTTCGCCCCCTAGCCTAACTTGCGCAGTTCGAAGCCCGTAGAGTGGCATTCGCGCGGGGCGGTGTGAAGGGGATCAGGCACTTGCGAAGGCTGTGAGGGTGATTTGCGCGTGTAGTGCCGACCTTGGGTGTTTTCTTTTGCGCGCGGCTGAGTTTTCATAGCGGCCGCGATGTATCTGCGGCATACGACGCGCAAGAAGGACGGCAAGATCCATCGGTACTGGCGCCTGGTGCGCAGTGTGCGCGTCGGCCGACGCGTCATTCAACAAACGGTAGCGCAGCTTGGGGAGCTCGACGAGCACGGGCGGCTTGAGGCCCGGGCATTGGCGCGTCAGCTGATCGGGGAGCCCGAGCAAGCTCGCTTATTTGATGACGGCAGTGCGCATCTGACGGTGCCGGTGCGACTGAAGGAGCTACGGGTTGAGCGGGGCCGGCGATTCGGGGACGTCTATCTGGCGCTGGCGCTGTGGCGCGGTGTGGGGCTCGGGGAGCTGTGTGAGCGGCTGCTGCCCGTAGGCAAGGAGCAGGTTCCGTGGGCGAAGATGGCCGCGGTGCTGGTGGCCGCGCGGCTGTGCCAACCCTCGAGCGAGCTGCACATTGCCGAGGACTGGTACCGGCGCACGGCGTTGTCGGATCTGCTGCAGCTGCCGGAGGGGCAGGTCAACAAGGACCGTCTGTATCGTGCGCTCGATGAGCTGCTCGAGCACAAAGAGGCGCTCGAGGCGCACCTGTCGCAGCGCTGCGGGGAGCTGTTCGCACGCGAGAACGAGGTGTTACTGTACGACGTCACCAGCACTTTCTTCGAGGGCGAGGCAGCTGCCAACCCGCTCGCCCAGCGCGGTTATTCGCGCGATCACCGCCCCGACTGCAAGCAGGTGTGCATCGCACTCGTGGTGAGCTTTGATGGCTTCCCGCTCGGCTACGAGGTCTTCCCCGGCAACATGAGCGATGCGCGCACGGTGCAGAACATCGTCACGACGATGGAGACGCGGCACGGAGTGATCGGGCGCGTGTGGATCGCCGATCGTGGCATGGCCAGTGCTGCCAACCTCGGTTGGCTGCGCGAGACGGGTCGGCGCTACATCATCGGCGCGCCAAAGTCGCAGCTGAAGAAGTTCGCCCGGGCGCTGAGAGTTCGCCGCGGTTGGCGCACCCTGCGGGAGGGCGTTGAGGTCAAATTGACCCGCTGCCCCGAGACCTCTGACACGATCATCCTGTGCCGCTCAGCCGAACGGCGCAGCAAAGAGCGCGCGATGCACGAGAAGTTCAGCCGCCGGATCGAGACGGCGCTCGCTCGGCTCGCCTCGCGCATCGAGCACTCGCGCGTGCGGCTCGATCCGGCCAAAGTGCATCGGCAGATCGGGCGGCTCTTACAGCGCAACCAGCGGGCCGCCGCGCGCTTTGCGGTGCGCCTCATCGATAGCGGTAGCCCCGCTGGCTTTCACCTGCAAGTGAGCGTCAATGCCGAGTTCGATGAGTGGGCCGCGCTCTCTGAGGGCGCATACCTCTTGCGCTCGAACGTCACCGACTGGACCGATGCACAGCTGTGGAAAGCCTACATCCAGCTCGCACAAGCCGAAGCCGCATTCCGCATCCAGAAGGATCAGCTGCGCATCCGTCCCATTTGGCATCAGCGCGCCGATCGCGTCGAGGCTCACATCCTCGTGTGCTTCCTCGCCTTCGTGCTGTGGAAAACCCTCGAGCTGTGGCAGCAACAAAGCGGGCTTGGCAATTCCCCGCGCACCGTGCTCGAAGAGCTCGCGCTCATCCAGGCGCACGATGTGATCCTGCCAACGCCTACACACGGAGAGATCCGCCTGCGTTGCGTGACCCAACCCGATGCGGCGCAGTCCGCGCTCCTCGAGCGCCTCGGCATCGTGCTCCCCAAGCGCATGCGCCTTGGCGAGCACGAGCTTCCCGCCGTGGCCATGAGCGCCTGAGTTCGATCGGATCGCAACCGAAATGTAGTGCCGACTTTCGGCACAACCCATTGATTTATTTAGCCGGCGACGGCGATTCTGCGCAAGTTAGGCTAGCCCCTCAGTTCACTCCAGGCACGCCCCTAAAGATCCGGCGCCGGGACAGCCTTGGCTGCGTACGCAGGCTCGGCATGGTTTCGCACGACCCGAAGCCAAACACCATCAGAACGAGGGTGTCGTCGTCAGTGTACGATCTGTTCGGCCGCTTCGAGCGCGAGCTCGCCGGCCACCCGCGGCACCGGCTCGGCTGCACAGAGCAGCGGCAACTCCGCAAGCACATCGATGAACGGCCGCGGCTTGCCGATGGCGTAGCCTTGCCCGTAGTCCACACCGAGCGCCTCAACGCGGGTGGCGATCTCGGCCGTTTCGACGTACTCGGCCACGGTGGTCAGCGACAGGCTGCGCGCGAGCTGGGCGATTGCGCCGACCATGGATTCGGCCCGCGGGTCCTTGAGGACGTCGCGCACGAAGCTGCCGTCGATCTTCAGCATCGTCACGGGCAGCTGGCGCAGATACGCGAGCGACGATAGCCCGGTTCCGAAGTCATCGAGCGCCACGCCGCAGCCGAGCTGCCGGAGCTTGCGCATGAGCGTTTCGGCGCGCGCAACATTCGCGATTGCGGCGCTCTCGGTGAGCTCGAAGCAGAACAGCGCCGGGGCGAGGCCGCTCGAGCCGATCCGCTCGATCACGAAATCCACGAACTCCTCGTCCTTGAGCGACTGCCCGGAGAAGTTGATGGCAAAGGACATCGAATGGGGGGCGAGCAGCTGGGCGTGGGGCTTCAGCATCTCGATCGCCTTGTTCATGACCCAGCGATCGATCTCGGGCATGAGCTGGTAACGATTGGCCGCCGACAGGAAGCGATCCGGCCCGACCGAGTTGCCGTCCCCGTCGATCATGCGTAACAGCAGCTCGAAATGCGGCCGCTGGCTCTCCGCGCCGGCGAACGGCAGGATGAGTTGCGCCGCGAGCCACAAACGCCCGTCATCGATCGCCGTGCGCAGCTGTCCGAGGACCTTGATGTCCGTGAAACGGCGCACCAGACTCGCATCGCCGGACTCGTACACTTCGACCCGGTTCCGCCCCCGGTCCTTGGCCGCCTTGCAGGCCGTTTCGGCCGCCGCCAGCGAATGCATCAGCTCGCCCGCCTCCGTGTCCAGCGGCGCGACCCCGATGCTGAGCGACACGTCGAGGCGTGACCCGTCGTGCGAGCTGCGCAGCTGCTCTGCTCCTTCGCGCAGCGCTTCGGCGAATTGCGCGGCGGTGTCCAGCTGCGTCGGCAGCGCCACCGCGAAACGATCGCCGGAGATGCGCGCCGCGAGCGCTCCGGGCGGCAGCCGCAGCCGGATGAGCTCCCCGAGCTTGCCGAGTACCGAGTCCCCGACGTGCATCCCGAAGCTGTCGTTGATGATATGCAGCCGATCCATGTCGATGTACAGGGCGGTCCAATGCCGCAGGCCCCTGGTGGCGGGCACCACCAACCACAAGCGCCGCTCGAATGCCGGCCGGTTGTACAGACCGCACAGGGCGTCGTAGCTGATCTCGATGATGCCGACCGCCTTGCGCGCGAGGATTCCCGTCAGCCGGGCATCGCGCTCGGTAAAGAGCTCGCCGAAATCCTCGCGAAACAACGCCAGTACCCCGATGGTCTTGCCGACGGTGGAGCGCAGGGCGCACGAGAGGATCTTGTATGGAAGGATGCCCATGGCGCTGTCGGGCGCCAGCTTGTTGATGATGACGGGCCCGTGTCGTATCTGCGCCAGCGACAGCAACTGCCGGTGAGCGCGGGCCACGAGCTGCGTATCCTTGCGGCTCTTGTTCTTCGAGTCCTTCGAGCGCAGCAACGCAATGCTCTTGTCCGGGACGATCAGAGCGGCCGTGGAAGCGCCCACCTGCTCGATCGCCTGCATCAGGATCCCCTTCAGCTCATCCCCGCCGTCGCTCGCGGGCTGGTCTGCCGTGCCGTTGCCGAGCAGCAGCTCGAGATCCCTGTCGCGCGATTTGACGGCGCGATAGAGCCCCTCGAGCGCGGTGCGCGACAGCAGCTCGCGGCGCAGGCACTCGAGCACCGGTCGCAGGAGTGCGTGGGCGATGGAGAAGGCGCGGGCCCTGGAGTCGGGATCGCCGCTCGCACGGCACACCACCACGACGACTGCCATCAGCTGCTCCCGGTCATCGCGCAGCCAGCACAGATACACCGGCAGCCCGCCCTCCAGCAGGCGCATCTGGCCTGGGCCCTCGGGACTTCCGGCCTGCAGCGCGTTCTCGACCAGATCGTGGAGATCAGGCCCGGCCGTACCGTCCGTCGTCCACTGCAACCTGCCCGCGGCGTCGTAGAGCGCCACGCTGGTTGCGCGGGGAAGCACGGACCGCACAAGCTGCAAGTAGGGCTCGAAGGAGGCCGATGGCTCGACGGTCTCCTGAGCTTGATGGCTTCGGTCAGTCATCCCCGGGGACCACTGCTGTTCCGTAGTTGAGGCCTGCACGATCTCAAACCACGTGCGCACCGGGCCTTGCTCCAGTTGGCGATTCAGCCGAGTTCCGTGCGCGAGCTACGCACAAGCCTGGAACTCAATCCTCCAGGCCCGCATTCGGTCAAACATAACGCGCTGCTGGCGCTACGCGGGTCACACTCTGTCGTATCGAAGTCGGGGGGGTCGGCGGGTGGGGTCGAAGCCCAACAGGCGGCCGACCCGCACTCCGGCACCGCTATCGAGCCGTGCTCGTCGCGCCGGCCCGCTGGCCCGCGCCCTGCGCGTGGGCCCGGAAGCTCGCGACTCCGCTCTTCCCCAGAGCGTTCCAGGCGGCAAGCTGCGCAGCCAGCTGCGCGTGCAGGCCGGCGTAGGTTTCGATCTCCTGGGCGTTGGGGGCCGTGTCGGCGTCGTCGAGCAGACCGCTGAAGGAATAGATCTGCTCGTTCAGCATGCCGGGAAAGTTGAGGTTGGCTTCGGAGCCCTTGATGTTGACCTGCATCAGCAGCCCCTCGATCTGCGCGGCTT
>WNGP01012143.1_pt1 | contig 10322 bp, 9 predicted proteins | sample 5407671 | NCBI WGS metagenome assembly WNGP01 (sample SAMN13153381, study PRJNA577476) | soil metagenome | isolation source: 40 cm soil or saprolite under Garry oak tree replicate 2 | place: USA:California | collected 2016-06-15
CACTCTTCGGATCCGACCACCCCGAGGTAGCGCAGAGCCTGGTGGCGCTCGGCCGCTTGCGGGTCGACCAAGCGGAGTACCAGGAAGCCGAACGGCTGATCCGAGAAGGGCTCGCGATGAGCAAGCGGGACCGTCGGCCGGGCGACCCGGCGATCGCCAGCGCAACAGTCGCGCTCGGGCAGGTCTTTGAGGAGAGCGGCAAGTATGATGAAGGAATCAAGGTGCTCGAGCAGGCTGTTCGGCTCCGCAGGATGGCGTCAGCCCAGCCGACTACAGAGCTGGCCGCCAGTATGCGCGAGCTGGCGAACACGCACTACTACGCGGGGCACCTCGCGGTCGCCGATTCGCTGGATCGGCTCGTCCTCGCGCTGACGCGCAAACTCAACGGTGAGCGTCACCCGCTCGTCGCCGAGGACTTGATCAATCTCGGCGCCGTGCAGCAAGAGTGGGGGCACTATAAGGAAGCAGAACAGTACTACCGCCAGGCGCTCGACATTACCCAAGCGTTTTACGGCCCGAACCATTACAAGACCGCTGCCGGTCTGACCGTACTAGGGCGGGCTCTCCGTTTCGAGCCGCAGGGCAACGACGAGGCGGGGCGCCTGCTTCAACAGGCGCTCGCCATACGGGAGCGCGTTTTCGGGAAGGTGCATCCCCAGGTTGCCTCGACGCTCAACGACCTGGGAGGTGTCGCGCTGGCGCGCGGCAGGTTCGACGAAGCGGAGGCGCTCGCCAGGCGCGTGCTCGCCATCTATCGAACGGTGTACGGTCGCAAACACGCGTTTACCGGCGTCGGCGTCGCCAATCTGGCGAGCGTGTACATGAAGCACAACCAGTACTCCCAAGCCGAGCCGCTGTTTCGAGAGGCGATCGGCATCTTCACAGAGACTCAAGGAGCCGAGCATTTGAACACTGGCATTGCGCGGATCAAACTGGGCCGGACGCTGCTGCGCCAGCATCGTTACGCAGAGGCGGTGGGAGAGACACTCGCAGGCTACGAGATCCTCGCGAAGCGGACCGATCGCGGAGTGAGCTGGCTGGTAGACGCACGAAAGGACCTGGTGGCGGCGTACGACGCGCTCGGCCAGCCTGAGAAGGCGGCGAGATTTCGGGCCGAGCTGGCCGATACGGCCGAGAAGGCCGCCGACGCCGCCAAGCGGAATTGACGAACGGCGCACTGAACTAGGTGAACTGGGGCGGGAGGACTCGAACCTCCAACTTCCTCAGGCGACCGCTCCGCCCGTCAAGCGCGTCGCGCCCAGGGATAACGACTTAGCTGACGGCCCTTCTCGCGGGAAAGGACGGAAAACGCCGAAATCCGACCCCGAAACCGTCACGAAACCGGCACGCGCGTCGGCGCCGTCGCTCTCCGCGCAGCGAGGCCCCGGTAGCAGTTACCGCTCAGCCGCAGTCGCAACCGCTGGTTTATCGGCCGCCTCGGAGACCGCGAGCCTGATCCACATCCCAGCGGCGCCATGACCCGGCACGGCGCAGAAGAGGAGGAAGGGACCGGCCTTCCCGGGCATGAAACGGACGTCGGCACCCTGTCCGGTCGAGAACCCCTGTTCAAGGCGGCCACTCGCAGCGTGCTCGAACGCCGGAGGCACTGGACCCGTAGGGAGCGCCGCCGCCTCAGGAATCACCTCCACCGAGTGGGGCAGGTTCGGGTCCTCGTTCTTGAAATGGAGGACCACGGTCCACCCCTGCGGCACCGTCAGCACCAGGCCACCGCGCCCGAACCCGTTGAAGTTCATGCCGCCATTGGCGTCGGTGAGGCCTGCGACGAGCTTGAAGTCGACGGTCTTGCTCGCCGCATCCGCGCGGAGCCAGGTCGCGTCGATCGTGCCGCCTTTGGCCGTCTGCGCGCGCGCGCCGACCGCCCCGAGGAGCAGCACCCCGGTCAGGAGTAGGGCGCGTTGCACTCGTACGGTCAAGCGCGTTGGCCGTCGCATAATGGACAATCTCCCTTTGTGATAACGACGCGGCGGCTAGTACAGCAGCCACGTCAGGATATACAGCGTGTTGTTATCGCTCGCCCGGCGCCCGAAGCCGTCGTAATTACTCGAGCTGCCGTTGAACTGATCATACGCAACGTACTGGAATTGCAGCCGCAGGTTCTGCCAAGGCATGACGTCGACCTCGGCAATCAGGCCGTCATTCTTTGGGCTGCCGGTACGACTCCCCGAGACCGGCGCCGGAGCGTAGAGCAGCGTGTCGCTCGTGCCGGTCGTGACGAACGGCGCGAGGGTGAGCGCGTACCGCGTGCCGATGTGGTACATGGCGTCCATTCGGAACGTGCGCAGTGTGTTCGTCGGGTTCGCGGCGCCCCCCGCGGTCCAGGTCTGCTTCTCGTGGATCCACGTGCCGTCGAGTGTGAAGCTGTTCGACCCGAACGAGTGCATGTACGCGATGTCCAGCGCAACATCGGTGAATCGATTGGTCGGCCCTGTGACGCCGGCCGGGTAGACGCTGGCCGCGATGCCGTACGTCCCAACGGAGAGGTAGTTCTGGCCCCACACGTTCGGGAACGCGACCCGCCAGTACGGCGCGGCGCCACTGATCACCCCCGTGGCCGTCGAGTCCAACGGACGTTGTATGCCCAGAGGTGCGGAGCGGTACGCACCGAACTCCCCGTAGACTCGATCGTTCCACATCGTGTACGCCGTCAGCCCAGCCACTTGCTGCCCGAGTGTGCCGTCGATGAGCGTGGCTGCGCCCGGCGCAGGAGCCACCGCCGAGCTGCCGTACGGGAAGCCCCAGGCGGGCGTGCTGTTCCAGACGTCCTGTACGGTGGGGTTGTTGTTCACGCTGAGGCCGAAGGTCGCGCGCTTGGAGAGGACGCTTCCATGGGTCGCGAAGCGGAAGTCCGCGTTGTCGACTCCGATTTGACCGCTCTGCGGATCGAAGGTCACTTGCAGGAAACCACCCACGTGCGGGGTGATCTCGCCGCCGGTGAAGAGGCTCAGCTGATCGGGAAACAGCACCGTGCCGTTCTGCGTCCCGGGCAGCGCCTTCTTCGTGCTGGTGTACGATGTCTGGAACATCAAGGACACCGGCGCCACCAGGTTGAGCAGCAGGCTCTGTTGGCCCTCGGGGCTCTTGCCCTCGAGGGACTCACTCCTCCGGAACACGTAGCCGTTGAGCTTGAAGGCCCGTCCCGTGGGCGTCAGCTCTGGGAAATGGGTGTGGCAGGCGCTGCACGCCAGGCCGGTCTGGCGCGCATAGGTTGGCGTGAGGTGAGCGGCAGCGAGTACGTAGCGCGTGGCGTAGGCCCGCAGCGCCCGAGCCGCGGTTTCCCTGTCTCGTTCTCCGACGCCACGGTCCGCGAGGGCAGCGCGTGGAGCGCCCGTGATCAGGGCGCCAATGAGGACAACCATCCCAGCTCGACGTGACATAAGCGCTCCCTGTACGAAGGTTCGGCAGGGCGGGAGTGTCTCACTGAGCTCCGCCCGTGAGAAGGAGTTTGCACGCCGCATGGCCTTGTCGATGTGAAGACGCGATGAAGAAACCTTCAGGAGATCCGATTCGAAGCACGTGACCGGGTTCAGTACTTCGCCTGCATGTACTCCACGCCCTTCCGCACCGTCTTCCGCCACGCGTCCTCGACGGCCGGCGTAAAGTCCGGGTCGCAGTGGCGCACCGTATCGATCAGGGCGTCGATGAATGGCGCATAGAGCGAGGGATCCACGCCGAGGTCCCGCCGACTGTGCCGCTCGGCGACCCGGGCCAGGATCGTGGGTTCCCGCGGCGGCTGCTTCGGGAAGTTGAGCAGCAGACCGAACGCGTGCCGCAAGAGTTTATGCTGGCGCTCGAAGTCCGTTCGCGCGAACATCGCCCTCGCCTGCGGGCAGCGGGCAAGGAAGGTACTGTAGAAGTCCTCGAAGAAGCGGGGGGTGATGCAGCAGCGGTCGTAGCTCGCCTTCGTCGCCGCCATCGTATCTCGGTCCACGGCTTCGCCGCCCGTGCTCACGCCGCATGCCTCGCATGACTCACACCGACCAACTCGCACTCGAGCCGCACGCCGCCGCTCGGGACATTGACCGCCCGGATCGAGCCGCCATGCAGGGTTGTCACCGCGGCGGCGACCGCGAGCCCGAGCCCGGTCCCCGTCCCCCGGGTGCGGGCCTGGTCCGCACGGTAAAACGGCTCGAACAGATGCGCCAGTTCATCCTCGGCCAACGGCGGGCCGGAGTTTTCGACCGCGAGACGCAAGCCTCCCCCTGTGGCGGTGGTGGCGACCACCACCACGCCGCCGTGAGGGGCGAACTTCACGGCGTTATCGAGCAGCTCCTCGATGAGCCGGCCAGCGAGCGGGGGATCGAGCGCCAGACGGCCAAGTGCGGGATCGAGCTCGGTGCGCACGGTGAGTTGCTTTTCTTCAATGCGCCCGCGGATCCCGTCGAGTTCGCCGCGGATCAGCGCGTTCATATCGGTGGGCACGCGACGCGCGCCGAGCAAGCCGGCGCCTGCGCGGGTGATGAGCAGCAAGTCCTCGCTCATCACCGTGAGGCGATCGATCTCCTCGAGACCGCTGCGCAGCACGCGCTGGTAGAGTCGGGGGCTCCGCTCCGCGCGGAGCGCCACCTCGATCTCGCCCCGCAGCGCGGTCAGTGGCGACCGCAGCTCGTGGCTGACGTCCGCCGTCAGACGCCGCTGGTTCTTGAACGCCGCGTCGATGCGCTCGAGCATGCGGTTCAGAACCGAGACCAATCCTCGGTACTCATCGGTCTCGGCGTGCGCCACGATCCGCTGGCCGAGCGTGCCGGCTTCAATGCGGGTCGCCTGCTCGGTGATCTCGTAAACCGGTCGCACCGCCGATCCCGCGAGCCACCACGCTCCGACCAGGGTGGCGCCGGACCCCACCCCCACGACGGCCGCCAGCACCAGCAACAGCTCGCGGTGCATCCCGGCCGCGGGGCCGAGCGCCACGGCGTACGCGGCCGCTGCCGCCACCACCAGGCCCACGCCCATGGTGGCCGCAAATCGGAGGGCGAGCGCGCGCCGCAGCGACCGGGTCACTCCTCTTCGCGATCTGGGGACACGAGCCGGAACCCGACGCCCCGCACGGTGTGGAGCAGGTCGAGCTCCGCGGCCTCTTGGAGTTTGCGGCGGAGGTTGCCCACGTGGACGTCCACCACGTTGCTCTCGGGGTCGAAGTGCAGATCCCACACCTTCTCGAGCAGCTCGGTGCGCCGGATCACCTCCTCCGGCCGCAGGAGGAAGTGCTCGAGCAGCTGGAATTCCTTGGGCGTCAGCTCGAGCTTCTTGCCCTTGACCTTGACCTTGTGCTTCAAGCGGTCGAGCTCGACTGGTCCGTAGCTCAGGAGCTCTGTGCGGCTCGCGCCGCCACGCCGGATCAGTGCTCGCACGCGGGCCAGCAACTCGTCGAACTTGAACGGCTTGGCGAGATAGTCGTCGGCGCCGGCGTCGAGCCCGCGCACCACGTCCTCCGTGGTATCCCGTGCGGTGAGCATCAGGATGGGGGTCTTCCGTCCCTCGCGCCGCAGCTCCGCCGCGACTTGCAGCCCGTTCTTCTTCGGCAGCATCACGTCCAGGACCACGAGGTCGTAGTCGTACACGTGCGCCAGGGTCGTGGCTGCGTCGCCATCGGGCGCGACGTCCACCGCGTACCCCTCTTCCCGCAGCCCCTGCTCGATGAAGCCGGCGACCTTCCGATCGTCTTCCACGACAAGGATTTTCATAGTCGGAGACTACGTAGCGTGGTTGAACTGATTCTAAAGAATCGATGAAGGAATCTTCAGGTTGCGTCGGGTGGCCAGCGCGGTAGGACCAAGGTGAAGGTCGCGCCCGGCCCGGCCGTGTTGTCGACGGCCAGCCGTCCCCCCATCACCTCGGCCAGGCGGCGCGACACGGGGAGCCCGAGCCCGGTGCCGAGCCCCGAGTGCGGGTCGAAGCGCTCGAACGGCTCGAAGATGCCCGCCCGCAGCTCGGGTGGGACGCCGGGCCCGTGGTCGACTACTCGGAACCGCACGTCCGAGCCGCCCTGCTCCACGCGGACGGCGACGGTCTCGCCCTCGGGGCTGTGTCGCACCGCGTTGGTGAGGAGGTTGACGAGGATCTGCTCGAGCCGCACGGGGTCGGTCCGCAGTGTCGCGGCGCCGTTGGGATACTCGGCCAGGAGCCGGACCCGCTTCGTCTCGGCCGCGGGCTCGATGCCCGCCATCGCCCGCTCGACCGCGGCGGCGATTTCGACGTCGTGCCAGACCGGCCGGACCTTCCCGGCATCGAGGCGCGTCAGGTCCAGGAAGTTGTTCAGCAGCGTGATCGTGCGTTCGGCGCCTTCGTACACCTCGCGCGCCGCCCGCGTGTGCTGCTCGGGCGACTTGCCGCGCACCAGGCGTTCGGCCCAACCATACACCCCCGTAAGGGCGTTCCGCAGCTCGTGGTTCATCATGGCAGAGAACAGATCCCGTTGGCGCTGCATCGCCTTCACCTGGCCGACCAGCCGCTGGCTTTCGTCGTGCAGGCGTGCATTCTCGACCGCCACCGCCGCGTGCGCCGCGAGCAGCACCGTGATCGCCTCGTCTTCCCTGTCGAACTCCTCGGCTCCGATCTTCTCCGTGAGATACAGGTTGCCGAACACCTCGCCCCGGCTCCGGATCGGAACTCCGAGGAACGATTTCATCGGCGGATGGTGGGGCGGGAATCCATAGCCCTGGGGGTGGCGATTGATGTCGGCGGACCGGATCGGCTTCGGCTCCCGGATGACCAGCCCGAGCAGACCGCGGCCACGGGGCAGCTCGCCGATCCGCTCGCGCTCCACCTCTGAAAGGCCGGAAGTCACGAACTGACTTAGCGACTGGCGGTCTGGACCGAGCACCCCAAGCGCCGCATAGCGCGCTCCCACGACCTCTCGCGCTGAGTCCACAATCTGCTGCAGCACGCGCTCGAGCGAGTGCTCCGAGAAGATCGCGACCCCTGCCGAGAGAAGAGACTGTACAGTAAGGGGGAGGGCTGGCACTCGGAAGCCGAAGTCGGAGGGTTCGAAGAGTCGGCGGCCCCCGATGTAAAACGAAGCGACGCCCGAGGGAGCCTCGGGCGCCGCCCTGGTTGACTGAGCGACTGCTAGTGCGCCATCGCCGCGACCTGCGGCGCCCCGACCCGGATCAGACCGACCGCGCCCTTGGCCGCGTCGGCGAAGGCGTGCGTCACGAACGCGTATACGCCCTCACCACTCGCGTCCTTGTCGAACACGGTCTCGAACACCGCCCCACCACCCGCCGGGACCCCATAGGTTTGCACGCTCGACAGCGCATGCTGCGGGTTTCCGTCCGGATACACCTTGTCGAACACGGTGCCGACGATGTGGAAGTCGCTCGTGAAGGTCGGCCCCGCGCTCACGACGAACAGGCGGACGCGGTCGCCGACGTCAACCTGGAGCGGGTGCTCCTGGTACTGGAACGCCCGCCCGTTGAACACGACGTAGCTGGCGTCGCGCTCGAGCGCCTGCTTCCAGTCGGCCTGGCCGGGCCGCGCGCTGTCGCCGCCCTGCACGTAGAACTCGCTCTGCACGATGACGAATTCCTTGTCCACTTTGCCCGGCCAGCCGCCCTTCGGGTCGACGATGATCGGGAGATACATCCCCTGCATCAGGTGCAGCAGCACGGGCGGCGTGCCACAATGCACGAGGTAGGCGCCGGGATCGCGCGGTGTGAACTCGAACGAGAGCGAGTCCTTGGGCAGGATCGTCCGGAACGCCTTGTTCATCGGGATCCGTGCCGCGTGGAAGTCAATCGAGTGCGGCATGGAGGCCTCGTTGACGAGCTGGATACGGACGAGGTCGCCCTCGCGCACCCGGATCACCGGGCCGGGGACGGTCCCACCGAAAGTCCAGCTCTTGTACGTCACGCCTTTCGCGATCTCGACCGTCGCGTCGCGGATCGGAATGCGGAACTCCTTCACGGGTGCCGCCGAGGCGGGGCTGAGCCGGGCGTCATACACGGGTTGCGTCGCGCGGGGCGCGGTTGCGAAGTCCGTCACCTCGACCTGGGGTGGACCTGAGCCGCCGACGGCAGCCAGCGATGCCAGAGCGACTGCGATCGCGCCGCCGATGAGGATCCTGCCGCTCATCGATGTGCTCCGTTGTTGAGGTCGTTGCCGCATGGTACGGAGCAAGTATGGGAAGGGCTGGATGAACCGGACCGTGAGATCGCATGAAGAGGTCTTCATGTGCCCGTTGTAGAGCCGCACGACTTCAATTCGTCCAGCTGGGGCGGGAGGACTCGAACCTCCAACTTCCCGGTTAACAGCCGGGCGGTCTGCCAGTTGACCTACACCCCAATGTGCCCCACCACCACCCCACCCACCGTGAACAGATTACAGAAAACAGACGCACAGACGCGCAGCGGTGAACAGATGTCAGCGCACGGGTAATCAAAAGCCCCCGGATCTTTGCAGGGCCGGGGGCGCATCGTTCACTCAAACGTCGAACGCTACCCCGCCCGGGCCCCCAGATTCGGGAGACTGGCGTTACCGTTGCGATTTGCGCCCAGACCGGCGAACGTCCGCATAGGGCTTACACACTAGCACTACCCCTTCTCCCGAGCAAGGGGCGAACGCACATCCGCATGCCGTCCGACATCACACCCGCCGCCCCAACCGACTTGCCCGCCATCCTCGAGCTGCTCGCCGCGAGCAAACTGCCGCGGGCTAGGATCGAGGCGCACGTCGCCAGCACGCTCGTGGCGCGTGATGATTCGGGCATCGTGGGGAGCGCGGCCCTCGAGCTGTACGGCGGAGCGGCGCTGCTCCGCTCTGTCGCCGTGGCGACGGAGCGCCGCGGCCAGGGCCTCGGCGCGGCGCTCACGGTGGCCGCCCTCGATCTCGCCCGGCGCCGCGGCGTACGCACGGTGTATCTGCTCACCGAGACCGCCGGGCAGTTCTTCCCGAAGTTCGGCTTCACGGCGATCACACGCGCACAAGTGGAGCCGGCGGTGTTGGAGTCGCCGGAGTTCACCACGGCCTGCCCGAAGTCTGCGATGGTAATGGTGAAGCAGCTATGAGCTAGTGCTTCATCCCGCTCTTCTCGGCAAACTCGCGAACCGCGGCTTCCTGCTCAGGCGTGAGCTTCTCGGGGATCTGGACGTGGATCTCCACGTACTGATCGCCGCGCCGGCCGTTTCGCTCGATCCCTTGCCCGGGGATTCGGAACTTCTGGCCGTGCTGGGTCCCGGGCGGCACCTTGAGCACCACGCGCTTCCCGTCGAGGGTGCGCACCTTGATCCTCGAGCCGAGTAAGGCCTGCGCCAGATTGATCGGCACGACACCGACCACGTCGAGCCCCTCTCGCCGGAAGAACCGGTCGGGCTCGACCTGAATCACCACCACGATGTCGCCGCGCCCTTTGGCGCCCTGGCCCTTCAGGCGCAACCGCGTGCCATCCTCCGTCCCCGGCGGGATGGTGATCGTGAGGTGCTTCTGCGCCCGCACCTCGCCCGAGCCCTGGCACGTCGGACAGCGCTGCGCCGGTACCTTGCCCCGCCCGCGACACACGGGGCACGGCCGCTGCACGGCGAATCCACCCTGCCCGAACGAGATCGTGCCCCGGCCCTTGCACTCGGGACACGTTGAGAAGGTAGTCCCAGGGGCCCCACCCGAGCCGCTGCAGGTCGGGCAGACCTCGGGCAGCGTGAGCGTCACGGGCACTTTCCCGCCCAGCGCGGCGACCCGGAACGGGACCGAGATCGTCGTCTCGATCTCCTCCTCGTCGTCGAGCGGCACGCCGGCGCCGCGCCGACCGAAGATCGACGAGAACAGGTCGCCCAGTCCGCCGAACGAGCCCAGATCGGACAGATCCAAGTCGGCATCGGGCCCTGATGTCGTCCCGCCACCGCGCCCGTACCCCTGACCGGCGCCCGCGAACGCTCCGTAGCGCCGCAGCTGGTCGTATTTCTTCCGCTTCTCCGCGTCGCTCAGGACGTCGTGCGCCTCGTTGATCTCCTTGAAGCGGTCGGCGGCCTGCGGGTTGTTGGGATTACGATCGGGGTGGTACTGCTTGGCGAGGCGGCGAAACGCCTTCTTGATCTCGTCGGTGGTCGCCGTCTCGGACACGCCGAGGATCTGGTAATAGTCTCTCTGTGAGGCCATCTACTCCCCGTCCCCGCTCCCCCGCCCTTGATCTCCCTGCCATTGCAACACGATCACCCGCGCTGGCCGGATGAGTGCGTCGCCCATCCGATACCCGGGCTGCAGCACCGCCCCCACCGTGTGATCCTTGGCCGGATGATCGGCCGGTCGCGTCGTGACCGCCTCGTGCACATGGGGATCGAACGGCACTCCCACCTGATCGACCCGCGTGACCC
>WNGP01007766.1_pt1 | contig 10319 bp, 9 predicted proteins | sample 5407671 | NCBI WGS metagenome assembly WNGP01 (sample SAMN13153381, study PRJNA577476) | soil metagenome | isolation source: 40 cm soil or saprolite under Garry oak tree replicate 2 | place: USA:California | collected 2016-06-15
GCTGGCGCAGTTCTCCGGCGATCGCAAACAACAGCGCGATGGAAAGGCCGTGAGCAAATATCAACACCACAGCGCCAGTCGTGGCGAGAATCGTGGCACTAGCGATCCCGAGGAAGATGTAGCCCATGTGCATCACGCTCGAGTAACCGAGCATCCAATCGAGCCGCTTCTGGGCGATTGTAACCAGCCCTACGTAAATGATGTTCCCGAGCAGCAGCACAACCAGTAGGGTTGTCCAGTGACGCGCGCCCTCGGGCAGGAAGGGAATTGCCAGACGCAAAAGGCCGTACACACCAAATTTTTTTAGCACCCCGGCATGCAACATTGCCGCCGGTGCCGGAGCCGAGGCGTAAGCTTCCGGCGCCCAAGTGTGAAACGGGAAGAGTGAAACGAGAATTCCAAAACCGATAAGCAACAAGAGGTAGATGTGATGTTGTGCATCTGTTGCGATTTGGCCCAGTGAAGCTGCAACCGTTAATGCGCGAATGTCGAAACTGCGCAATGGGGGCGGAACGCTTTGGTAAAGCAAGATCAAACCCAGCAGCAGAATAAAACTGCCGATCGCCAGATAGATCGTAATTTTCCATGCTGCAGCCACCCGATTCCCGCTTCCCCAGATTCCGATCAACAAAAATGTGGGAATGAGCGCGAGCTCGTGAAATGCGTAAAAGAAGAATAAGTCGATTGACGCAAATGCTCCGATCGCGCCCCCAGAAATGAACAAAAGACAGGCGTAGAACGCGTTTTCATATTTATCGATGCCGCCAGCGAACCAAACGGCGGCTAGCGTGACGATGGTGGCAAGCAGGACCATTATCAGACTCAAGCCGTCGATACCCGTCGTGAAGCTCAGTCGCCACTCGGGGGATATGGTAAACGACGTGACGTGTTGAAAATCGCGTTGGCCGTATCCAAAAGACGCAAAGAGAAACAATGCTCCCGCAAAGATTAAAACCGACGCGGCTAACGCCGTTTTGCGCGCAGGCGCGCCAACCATGATCAAGATGGCTGCGACGATCGGGCAGAAAATGATAAAAAGAACCATTACCGGAAAACGGCGAAATAGATGATGGCAACGACACCCAAACCAAACAGGAACACGTAGGCTTGCAGGTTTCCCACTTGCACCAGCCGTAAGAGAGCGCCAATGCCCCAGGTCCCACGACTGCTCCCGCCCACCGCGCCGGCGTCGATGATCCATCGATCAAAGAAAGCTGACACGCGCGCGAGGAGTTCCTGTGTCCAGTAAATTAGCCAGCTATAGAACTCGTCGAAATAAAACTTGTGGCGTAGTAACTCGAGATTCACTGACTCACTCGCTCGATTGCGGTAAAGAGAAATCGCTAGCCCACTTCCCGCAATCAACGCGACAATGGCGAGTACGGGAACGACGATCGCGACTTCCTGTTCGACTGGGAGTGTGAGGAGGTTTCTCGCGAAAAATGCAAATCCACCGAACGTCGCGAGGAGCGCGAGCACAATTAACGGCACCGTCATTATCGCCGGTGATTCGCGGCTTTCGCGCGCGATGTCGGTGCGCCTCGTAGGCGAGCGCAAGGATTGCGTCCTTGCTGAAAAATCCGCTGAACGGCGGACAGCCGATCAACGCCAGCGCGCCAACGGCGAAAGTCACAAATGTAATTGGAAGCCTTCGCGAAAGCCCTCCCATTTTCCAGATGTTCTGTTCGTGATGAAGCATCACGATGATCGAGCCGGCCCCGAGAAACAGCAGCGCCTTGAAGAACGCGTGAGTGAAAAGATGAAACATAGCTGCGTCATTCGAGGCAAGGCCCACAGCCATCACCATGTAACCAAGTTGTGATAGCGTGGAGTAGGCGAGGATCCGCTTGATATCGTTTTGCTGGGTCGCGATTAGTGCAGCCATCACCGCGGTGATCGTGCCGATCCACGCCACGACAAAAAGCGCGGTTTGCGAAGATTGAATGACGAACGCAACACGCACCAGCATATAAACACCTGCCGCAACCATCGTCGCGGCGTGGATCAAAGCGGAAATTGGCGTTGGGCCTTCCATCGCGTCCGGCAACCAAACGTGCAGTGGAAACTGGGCGGATTTGCCAACCGCTCCGCAGAAAATCAAGAGCGCGACAACTGTGGCAAACGTTGAGTGATTCGACAGTGCCGACATCCGCGGCGCGATCTCAGCGAAAACGATAGAACCAGTCGCCATCCAAACCATCAGGATTCCAATCATGAATCCAAAATCGCCAATGCGCGTAGTGATGAATGCTTTGTTCGCCGCATCCGCAGCCGCGTCCCGATAAAACCAGTGGCCGATCAAGACGTAAGAAGTAAAGCCGACCAATTCCCAAAACATGAAAAGCATTATGAAATTGTTCGCGAGAACGATGCCGAGCATTGCAAACATGAAGAGTGATAACGCCGCGAAGTAACGGGACCGGCCTTCGTCATCTCGCATGTAACCCAGCGAATAGATATGAATGACCGCTCCAACACCGGAAACGAGAACCGCCATTGTCCTGCTCAATGGATCCAAAGTCAGGCCAAATGGGACTTGGAAAACGCCGCTAATACCGATCCATGTGAACTCAGCCGCGGCGGCAGTTGAGTGTGCAAACACGAAACAACTGCAGACGAAACTTACGAGCACCGCGACGATTGAGATTGAACTGCTCAACATTTTCCATCGCAGGGTGAACAACGTGATCACAGCTGCGCTCACCAGCGGCGCGAGCAGAATGATCCACGTCAAGATTGAATTCATGGGATAAGTCGCCGCTCAGAATTTCAAGCTGCTGATGTCTTTGACGTCCGTGGTTTGCCTTGCGCGAAATAGGGCAACGAGAATAGCGAGGCCCACCGCTATTTCGGCAGCCGCCACGGTTATGACGAAAAAGACGAACACTTGCGCGTTGTAATTTGGCAGGCCGTTTGGATCGACGCGGAATCGCGAGAAAGCAACGAGGGACAAGTTTGCTGCGTTCAGCATCAACTCCAGCGACATGAGGATGATGATGAGATTGCGTCGCAACATCACTCCGGCGAACCCAATTGAAAAAAGAATGCCGCTTACCAGAAGATAATCGCCAAGTGTGATCATCCTATCGAGGCTGGCGTTTGCTCAAAAGCACCACGCCAATGGTCGCGACCAGCACCAGAACGCCGATGATTTGAAAGGGCAGATTGTAGTTGCTGAAAAGCAGTGCGCCGATGTTCCACACATCGTCAGTTGTCGAGCGTGCCAGCGGTGGAAACGTTTGCCGCGCAGTTTGAAAGTGCCCGATCACAAAGCAAATCTGAACGAGCAAGATGAGCGCTACCCCGATGCCGCCCGCGGCAGCGAGCCAATGGATTCGACGCCGTTCTTCGGTCTGGAGGTTGAGAAGCATGATGATGAAAAGAAACAGCACCATCACGGCGCCTGCATACACCAGCACCTGAATGATTCCGACAAAGAAGGCATCAAGCGACATGAAAAGAGCGGCCAACCCAAGAAACGAAACAACGAGGCTGAGCGCGCTCGCGACCGGATTACGATTGATGACAACGCCGGCGCCGAAGATCAGCGTCATCAGCGCAAAGATCCAAAAGAGGAACGGAGACATAATCAATTGCAGATTGCGGATCGCGGACTGCGGATTCTTCCGCTCGGAAATCTGCTCTCTGACTTCTGATCTCCGAGTTCTGGTTTATTTTTTCTCATTCCATTTCAGCACGTCGTGCATTACTCCGCCGATTATTTTGTCATCCTGAACGAAGTGAAGGATCTCACGCAAGCCGATTGATTACGCCGAACATCTTGCGAGCTGAATGCTTCGAGTGTGAGATCCCTCGCATCCGCTCGGGATGACGCTCGTCACTTTTTCTCATTCCATTTCAACACGACGCCGTGCATCACACCGCCGATCTCGAGGAGTTTCTCCTTGTGATGCACCATGTCCGCACGCGTAAAGCCGGTAATGGCATAGTCTTTGCGCAGAAAGATCGCTTGCTCGGGGCAAACCTCTTCGCACATCCCGCAAAAAATGCAGCGGATCATATCGATATCGAACGCTTCTGGAAATTTCTCGACTTTGGCGAAGCGATCTGCTGAGGGAATTTCTCCGGGAATAATCTTGATCGCGCGGGGCGGACAAATGAATTCGCAGAGCTGGCAGGCGACGCAACGGACCCGGCCATCCTCGTCTCGCACGAGCGCAGGCGCGCCGCGGTAGTGATCCGGCAGGCTGCTGTCCCATTTTTGCTCAGGATATTGCATGGTGACCTTGGTGCGTCCGAGCAGCATATTCTTGAAATGCTTAAAGGTGATGGCCAAGCCGGCGACGATGGCGGGCAGATACAATCGCTCGCGCCAGTTCAATCTCGGTCGTGGGACAGTGACAGCCATTACTTGCTAATCTGGAAGCCAGGAATCCAAGATTAATGATTTTTCGATTCTTCCTGGTCTCTTGGTTTCCAGATTCATAACCTTGAACTGTAAGGAAGAATTGCTGCGACAAGAAAAATATTCACAAGGGCAATTTCGAAGAAGAAAAGCCAGCCGAGTCGCATGAGTTGATCATAACGAAAACGGGGCAGCGTCCAGCGGACCCACATGAATACGAAAATCACGGCGGCGACTTTTGCGAAGAAGACTGCGATGTTGATCAGGCCAAAAATCCAACCGTGCGAGCCGTCGGGAATTCCTGGGAAATGCCAGCCGCCAAAGAACAATGTCACGATTACAGCCGAGCCGGTGATCATTGCGGCGTATTCGCCGAGAAAATACAGAGCAAACTTCATCGAGCTGTATTCGGTGTTGTAGCCACCCGCCAGCTCCTGCTCGGCTTCAGGGAGGTCGAACGGCAGCCGGTTTGTTTCTGCAAAAACGGCGATCATGAAAACGAAGAAGGAAATGAGCATGGGAACAGCGAGCAACCATTTCCAAGGGTTCATCCAATCGCCGACAAACGGCGCGATGAACCAACCGTGCCCAATTTGATAAAGCACCACGCTGGTCAGCCGCAGATTTCCGACGACCATAAAGACAGGAACGACGGCGAGCCCGAGCGATAGCTCGTAGGAAAGCATTTGCGCGCTGGAACGGATTCCGCCGAGGAATGGATATTTTGAATTCGATGCCCAACCGCCGATCACGATTCCGTACACACCGAGCGAGGCAATGGCGAACACGAACAGGATTCCGACATTCACATCGGCGATCACCATCGGGACACCAAACAAGGTGCTGCCAAATGGGACCACCGCGATCGTGATGATGGCCGGCATTACAGCCAGACATGGCGCGAGCCAGTAGTAAAATGTGTTTGCCGCTCGCGGCGTGAAATCTTCTTTCAGCAGCAGTTTGAACATGTCCGCGATGGGCTGGAAGAGACCGGCAGGCCCCACGCGATTCGGTCCCAGCCGGTCCTGAATAAATGCGCTCACACGTCGCTCAGCGTAAACCGCGTAGGAAACCATTGGCAGAATCACCACAAAGAGAATCCCGACAATTTTCAGCAGTGAAGTGATGATGAAAAAAAAATCCATATTGAACTTGCGGCCCTAATCTATTGCAACGCCTAAAGCTTTACGGGCCTCATGGACTTGTTGCCCGACGGCACGGCGTCTTGCCTGGATCGCGACTGCTTGCTCGATTGCTTTTTCGTCGCTGGGATGCGTCGGCGGCAATTCTTCCATTTCCAAAATATGCACACCGAGGTCGCCGATTTTGCTCAAGGTCAACCCGGCGAAGTGCGGAATTGTCTCGCTGATCCGGCGAAAGACATCATCGATAGAGGAAAGGGAGTCGCCTCCGCCAACTGCCTGAAGCAAATCACGCAAGATTTCCCAATCATCGCGCGCTTTCCCGGGTGGGCGCACGGCGCGATTCAATCGTTGCAATCGGCCTTTGCCGTTGATCATCGAGCCGTGCTTTTCTGCAAAGCCGCACGCCGGAAGAACGACGGTCGCTTTTTCGGTCGCCTCGTTCGACAAAATATTCATCACAATGAAAACCGGGAGCTGCGCGAGTTGTTCAACGGATATGCCCAAATGCATCGTGTTTTCTTTCAACATGACCAGCGCTTTGATTTGTCCGGATTTCACAGCTTCGGCAATCGCCATAAGTTTGGCCCCAGGCTCGGATGTTGATCCAAGAACCAAGCGCGCACCGTTTGTGTTCGGATTGCGGTCTTCGCTCAACAGAATGTCATCCCCGGGCTCGCGCCGCGGGACGATATCGATCATCTGCACGCCTAACGACTTTGCCAGCTGCGACGTAAGCCAAAGCTCTTCGTTGGTCATGCGGCCAGAAGCGACGATGGCAATTTCGTTGGCGGTAACCTGTTTCAATTGCAGCGCTGCTTGTGCGATCGCTGCTGGCCAATCCGCGGAAACGAGTTTTCCGTTTGAACGAATCTGCAGTTCGAGCAAACGGTTTTCGGCTTCGAGAAATTTGAAGTTCAACCGTCCGTAATCGCACATCCAACAGGAGTTGACGTGATCGTTTTCGCGCGGCGTCTGGCGGTAGATGACGTCTTCACGCGTGCCGATGATGGTGTTGCAGCCAGTCGCGCAACTGGTGCAGATGCTCTTCGTTTCTTTCAGGAACCAGACGCGCATCTTGAAACGAAAATCAGTCGAAGTGAGCGCACCCACCGGGCAGATATCGACGGTGTTGAGAGAGTAATTGTCCTCCAGCCGCTTGCCGGGGTGCGCGGTCAGCACAGTATAACTGCCGCGATCGACAAACCCGAGGACGTCGTCGTGTGCGATTTCCTGACAAAAACGGATGCAGCGTGAGCAGAGGATGCAACGCTCGTCATCAAGTGTGACCCGCGGTCCGAGCACAACGTTCTTTGGTTTCTTGACTTTGTTCTCAAGAAAACGCGATTTGGAGTTGCCGAAATCGACGCTGAACTCCTGCAAACGACATTCGCCGGCCTGATCGCATATCGGACAATCGAGCGGGTGATTGATAAGCAGGAATTCCATCACACCGCGCTGACATTCCTTCACCAGCGGCGAGTTGGTGCGAACAGCCATGCCTTCGGACACATCCTGCGCGCAGGAAATTTGCGGACGTGGGATCCAATTGATAATCGGTTTGCCGCCGGCGCCCAGCTCCGGTTTACGATCCGGGCCGAGCCTCGGGAAGCCCATTTCGATCAAGCACATTCGGCAGTTGCCGGGCGAGCTAAGCTTTTTGTGATAGCAATAGCGCGGCACATAACTGCCGGCTTGCTCGCACGCCTCGATCACTCGCGTGCCTTTGGGAAACTGATGCCACACGCCGTCAATCTGGACGTTGAACATCGGCGTATTCGGCTCAGACATAATCAAACTGTTCCAGCAGCTCCAGCTTTTTCCCAGCCGGGATCGTGCGCCAGCGGAACCGTGGGAATCGATTCCTCCTCGATTAATTCTTCCGGCGTGTATTCAGGCGGCAGTGGCGGAGGGACTGGTTTCTGCGCACGGGCGGCAAATTCTTCTGGAAATTTTTCGACAAAACTTTGCGTCGGCCACGCGCATGCTTCGCCAAACGCGCAGATCGTCCGGCCGGCAATATTATCGCCAATGGTCTTGAGCGTATGTGGATCTTCCACAACGCCGCCGCCGTGCAGCATGCGGTCGGTGATTTTCTGCATCCAAAGCGAGCCCTCCCTGCAGGGTGTGCATTGGCCGCAGCTCTCGTGCGCGTAAAACTCGTTGATGTTGTTCAACACCCAGACCATGTCGCGCGAATCGTCCAGCACGATCACGCCGCCGGAACCAGCCATCGAACCGGCCGCAGCGAGCGAATCAAAATCCATCGGAATGTCGTTGATCGACATTTCCTGTTCGATTACCGATCCGTCGGGTTGTTTCACCTTAAGCTTGAATCGCTCGTCGGCGCGCAAGACTTTCGCGGAACTCCCGCCCGGAATAATCGCCTTCAGTTTTCGGCCCGGTCTTAGGCCGCCAGCCATCTCGTAGATCAACTGGCCCATCGTCGCCGCACCGACTTCGATCTCAAAATATCCCGGGCGCTGGACGTCGCCGCTCACACAGAGAATTCGCGTGCCGGTGTTGTTAGGCCGGCCGAGGCGCGCATATTCTGCGCCGCCCATGGCGATAATGTGTTTTACAGCACAGAGCGTCTCGACGTTGTTGACGATTGTCGGGCACATGTAAAGACCAAGCACCGCCGGGAAATACGGCGGCTTGATTCGCGGGTAACCGCGCTTGCCCTCGAGCGATTCGATCAGCCCCGTTTCTTCCCCGCAAATGTAAGCGCCAGCGCCGCGATGAACGTACACCTCGACGTCAAATCCAGAGCCGAGAATATTTTTGCCGAGAAAATTGTGTTGCCGCGCTTCTTCGATGGCGCGTTCGAGGACTTTCGCGCCCTCCGGGAATTCGCCTCGTATGTAGATGTAAGCCGTGCGCGCATTGAGCGCGTAACACGAAATCAAGATTCCTTCCAGCAGCTGATGCGGGTCTTCGTGAATGATGTAGCGATCCTTGAAGGTGCCCGGCTCCGATTCATCGGCGTTGCAAATCAAATAGACCGGCCGCTTTTCGTCCGGTTTGATGAAGCTCCATTTCAGACCGCAGGAGAATCCGGCTCCGCCACGGCCGCGAAGGCCAGAGTTTTTGACTTTATTGACAATGTCACTGCGCGACATGGTCAGCGCTTGCTTCAACTGTTCGTAACCGCTATCGCGCAGGTAACAATCGATGTCGGTTGTCCAATCCGTGCGTCCGATGCTTTTGTAAATTAACCGGTGTTCGAGAGGGTGAGGGGCTGTTTGATGTTTAATGTTTGATGTTTGATTTCGGAGGACATCCCCAATCGAACTTGGATTGACTTGCTCATGTAGCTGTTCGCCAATCATGCAGACGGGCGCGGTGCCGCAGCTTGCCAGGCATTCAACAAACTCGACGCTGTAGTTTCCATCTGCGCTAACAGTAATGGGATTGTGCATTCCATCGCCATCAGGCGGGCGCTGGATTTTAAGGCTCGCACACAAATTTTCCATCAGCTCGAAACCGCCAGCCATCGCGCAACTGAGTGTGCGGCAGACGCGAATGTGAGTTTTGCCAGCCGGCTTCTGGCGAAACATTGGATAAAAGGTGACCAGCTCAAAAATATTGATGGGTTGCAAGCCCAGCTTCTCAGCGATCCATGGCACGGCCTCGTCGCTGATGAATCCGAAGTGTTCCTGCCACAAATGCAACAGCGGCATGGCCGCACTTCGCCGGTGATCGCTCGGATAGCGCGCGATCGCTTCGTCCATTTTCCGTTCCAGCTCTGCGGGAACAGCTATGCTCGTCGAGTCCACCGAAAGTGGTCGATTAATTGGATAATGTGCTGTCTTTAGACTGCACTTTATCGTCTTTGAAAACGATTGTGACCGTGTCTTTGTCCTGGCGATAAACGTAGGTCGTTTTTTTCATGATCACGAAATCCTCAGTGGTAAGAGAAGTGGGCGGGCCCAGGATCGATTCCACCTGTTTTTTCGACATGCCTTCTGTCACCTGATCTACGTTCGCCTTCGTGATGCGTTTGCCGGAACAGGAAACGCAGAACGCGATCAGAATCACAAGCAAGAGGCGCGTGGCCGAAAAAATGACGAATGAATGACGAAGCCCGAATGACGCTCTTCGGTGGGAAGGTTCTTTCGTCCCTTGCTCACTCGTCATTTTGATTTCCTTCGTCATTCGCTCATTCGACATTCGTCATTCCTCCCTTCATCTGTCGCATTCGCCCATGACGAAGTCCAGACTCCCGAGCACCGCCGGCACGTCGCCCACCATACATCCGGGCAGAAGCTCTGGCAGGATGCTGAGGTTCACAAACGATGGCGCGCGAATTTTTAACCGATACGGCACGCCGCCGCCTCTGCTGTTAATGTAAAAGCCAAGCTCGCCCTTCGGATTTTCCGCTGCGAAATAAACCTCCCCAGGCGGCGCGTCGAGTCCTTCCGTTACCACAATGAAATGATGAATTAACTCCTCCATTTTCGTCATCACGCGTGATTTGGGTGGCGTCATGTTTTTCCAGTCAGCGACATTGATCGGTCCGTCGGGCAGTTTATCGATCACCTGTCGCAAGATCCGCACGCTTTGGCGCATTTCCTCGATCCGCACCAGATAACGATCGTAACAGTCGCCCGCACTTCCGATCACAACATCGAAATCATAATTGTCGTAATCGAGATATGGATGTTTGCGGCGCAAATCGTGTTCGATTCCGCTCCCGCGCAGAATTGGGCCGGAGAGCGCATAAGCAATCGCACGATCTTTTGAGATAACGCCGATGTCTTTCGTTCGATCGACGAAAATTTTGTTCCGGGTCAGCAACCTGTCGCACT
>WNGP01005776.1_pt1 | contig 10318 bp, 8 predicted proteins | sample 5407671 | NCBI WGS metagenome assembly WNGP01 (sample SAMN13153381, study PRJNA577476) | soil metagenome | isolation source: 40 cm soil or saprolite under Garry oak tree replicate 2 | place: USA:California | collected 2016-06-15
CGTCTTGTCGTTCGGCTTTGTCGTCCTCTCAGTGTTTAGGGTCAGACGGGGCTACGCGTTAGCCAATCCTGCCCCGCTCAAGGTCATGTCGATAGTGAAATGTCCACAGTGCAGTTTCAAGCAGATCAAGAATTTCGCTGTAGGCGATTTTGTCTTCAAGAAGCTGGGCATGTGTACCCAGTGTGGGGTCGCAAGCCTTTCGATAACTGGCATTTACTACGACGGACCCACACGCCGCTAGCCCACTCTAGCGCCGAATAAAGGTCTCCGGCCTATCGCGGATTCTTCCCCCGCCTTGGTGGTAGTCTTGTTCTGAAAGTGTGAAGGACTTTTTTTGTTTTGACATACCCCCAGGGGGGTCGAGAAATAGTTAGTAGAAAAAAATAGTTAGAAGAAAAAGAAAGATAAGAAAAGAGACAGTTGTCTTGGATACTTGGTGAGATTAGCGTGAAGATGGACGGGTTTCTGATTCTATGGCGATTCCTAGGCGGTTTGCAGGGGACGACCAGGCCGCCGCGTTTATCTGCGGTCATAGGACATGGATAGATGCTGAACCTTTCGGGCTGTCTCCTAAGTGGACAGGCTTTGTCGGATGTTAGTCATTGTCCTGTAAGTATAGTGCAGCTGTCGTGGTTTACTAGGACGGTGTGTTCTGATTGTGCTACTGGGTTGTTGCTTGCCTCTATCAGAACTGGGTAGGCGCTTATGCACTTGTTCCGGATTAGGTCCTGAAGCGCCTTTTTGCCGACTTCTCTTGGGAATGCTTTCTGCAGCCATCTCGACGCGAAGGGGAGGGTCGAGAAATTGGCCTGGATGAAGGCGAGCACCTTCTTGGAATCTTCTGAGGTTGCGCCTTTGGGTTTGACGAACCTGTAGATGTAGGCACTTGACCCGTTGGTAACCGCTCCCTGGGCCTTGGCTAGGGTGACGAAGGGTTCGATCGCGAAGACTTCGCCCTCTTCGATCTTTGTCCCGTTCATTCCCATGGCTGAGACACTGGGGACTGACTTGCCGGCGTGTATTGTGTATCGTTCGATCTTGTGACCTGTCAAATTGCTAATGGGTCGTAGGCCTACCCGGGTGATGGTGGTCTGGACTATTCGTCCTATCTCAGAGAGCTTGACACCGGGCTTGAACGCACGTATCGCATTCTGGAGAGCCTCGTCTGCAGCCTGAGCTAACGGCTCGAACCTCGGGTCCAAGCAGATCGTGACTGAAGTGTCAGTTACATAACCGTTGACATGGACCCCAAAGTCCACTTTCACCAATGAAGCGGCTGGTATGGTTAGGGTGTCACCAGGAGGCGAGGTGTAGTGGGCAGCAACATCGTTTATCCCTACATTGACTGGAAACGCCGGCCTCCCGCCGAAGTCCCTGATTCTCTGCTCTAGTCCTTCACAGATCTCGATGGCAGGCTTGCCATACTTGACGAGGCCCGGTACTTCCTTTCGAAGCCTAGCTACAATGTCGCCTGATTTCTTGAACGAGTCGAGGGCTTGAGAGTCGAACAAGGGCTGTGTCAACTGCCTGACGGTCTGGAGATTTTGCTCATGCCACTTATCTCGTGGGAGTTAGTAGGATTCGCTATGGGGCTCACGAGCATTGTCCCGGGACTATGTTATAGTTGTACGCCGATCCGAGTTTCGTGGTCTGGTACAGATCTATGGTTCCGCATCTTAGTAGGGCTGGAAGGCCGTTGCCTGAACTACTTTCCAAGTACAAGAAGACCGCGTAGGACTGTTGGTTCGGAATGCTAATTGAATACCTTCCTCCAGCATCGATTCTAACGGAATAAGGAAATTGTGAAAGACTGTCAAAATTTACCTGATACGCTGATTGAATACTTACGACGCCCGAGACGTCAATTGTCAACGGCGGGATCAGGAGATACGTTAGTGCTCCAGCGATAACTATTACCACAACAGCCAAACCGATGACTCTCAGTCGTACATTAGTCCTTTTTCTGGCCGAGGCTCGCAGGCGAGTTGCGGATATTATCACCGGGCATGCGTATCCCCTGAGTAGGCTTGTGCTGATTTAAACCGCTCTGGTCGGAAAGGAGGACGGACGGTTAGAGGACTGGGAAACACGGCGTCGAAGGATCCGTGTTGCTACGATTTGCTGAAATCGTGCTTCCACATCTCTCGTGCGAGGGCACCATCTTTCTTGAATAGATGTACCTCAGCCCTCGCCTTCTCTCTCCGCTCTCGATGCTCCCTGAGAAACTGGGTGACTTTTTCGACCAGGATATCCTTCAGGTTTCCTGTTAGCATTCGTCCGCCCTTGTATTCTGACCGGATTTCTTCAATGCGTTTGTCGTCGGGTTCGAAGAACATGTAGAGCCACTGGAAGTGAGCGTCAATGTCAGGGTTGCCGCCGAGTTTGCGGTGTTCCTCGATGGATGCTTGTCCTCCTGAGAAGGCGTGTCGGTAGATCTTGTTCCGTACGATCTTGTCGTCATCGTTGAGATAGATGGCGGTTTCGGGTTTGGACGAGCTCATCTTGTCCTGTATCCCAGTCAGAGGTGGGAGGAATTTGCTGTGGATAGCGGCTGCTTTGTGGTATCCGAGCGGTTCTGCGATGTCTCGCTGTATTCTCCAGTACGGGTCTTGGTCGATGGCTGAGGGTATGAGGCAGCGTTTCTTCTCGAACAGGCTTGGAAGGATCTGTATTGCGGGGTAGAAGCTCATTCCGATGTTGGTCTCGCCGGTGAAGCCGAAAACCGACTTCACTGTGCTGTAATTGATTTTGCGTGCGATTTTCAGAATCAATGGGTATGCGTGGCCTACGAACTCTGTGTCTTGAAAAATGAAGCTCTTGTCGGGATCAAAGCCGAGTGCCGCGATTTCGAGAATATTGTCGTGAGTCCAGCGTTGAGTCTCTTCGTAAGTGAGACTCTGCTTCTCCTGAAGGAATCTCTCATCATCAGTCATCTCAATGTAGACGTTGACGTGGAACTTGTCTTGGAGCCACTTGGTGAAGTAGAAGCTGAGAATATGGCCGATGTGCATCGGACCACTAGGTCCTCGACCGGTATAGAGGAAGAATGCCTTGCCCTTGTCATAGTCGTCAAGAACAAGGTTTAGATCTCGATGCGAGAAGAAGACCTTGCGACCCACAAGGTATGCAGAGTCGCCTAGAACATCTTCGAGTCTCTTTGCTAGAGGCTCAGTTATCGGCTGTGTTCCAAAGTCGCGGATCAGCCGTTCATAGTCGACTTCCCCAGTGACTTCCCACGGGGTTACGATGAATTTCTTGTCAACCATTACTCACAAGCCTCTGAGGGGGGCTACGTCGAAGATAGGTTGGACATTTCTATTTCGAATGCTGCGGCTGGAAGATTCAGTCCCCAGGATTTGATGACTCGTGGATTTAGCTCTCCGATAATTCCAACTTCTGTTCCATTTGACATCATCGCTCCGCACCTTCCTGGTAGGAAACTGGGATGCTCCGTGTCTCTAATCTGGAATGATCGACCCCTGTTCTCTGCCAGTGCATCAAAGGAAGAACGAATTTCGGTGAATCCAGCGTTTGCATGGATGGTGACCGCGGCTAGTTTCCGGGTTTCTTGGATTGGATGGATCTGATTTTCTCCGCGACTGATACATGGTCCAATTTCGAAGATTCTCTGAGGATAGTCAACATGTGTATTGTGAGAGAGAATCTCTAGAAGGCTAGGCAGAAGCCAGCTTCTCAATACGGTATGTGTAGTCATTCTTGGATTCAAGAGCTCAACAAGCTTACCATCACTCGACTGCACGTTGTTTGAAACGACTACTCGCGATGTCAATGCGTAACTCAGAACCTCCTGGAAACCCAGTCCGATCATGATCTCCCCCACACTCTGGGTCTCGTCTGTCTCTTTAGCAAGGTTGCCCACGGTCCAAATCTTGGGCCACTCAGGCTTCAGCCTGTTGATGTCTGCAGCAATTGCGATGTCTTCAACGATGTCCACAGAGTGCATAATGTCAGTTCGATAGCTGGGAATCTCCAATTGAATATTATCGCCTGTTGCTCTTCGGACCCCGTATCCTGCTCGTTCAGCGAATCGCGAAGCCTCCTTCAAGGTAAGCGACGTTCCCAGAAGTGTGTTGATGTAGGACAAACGAAGGCTTGTTTGTGTTGGGCTCAGGTCCGGACTGACGACTCTGCGTGGGGAACCGTAAGGGTAGGTTTCGAGGCAGCTGTAGATTTTTCCTCCCCTCTCTGCAAGACTCGAAACCACGATCTTCAGAGTATTATGAACGGTCTCAGCATTCGTCCCGGTGACTTCGACGAGAATGTTTCTTGTCTCTGTAGTAATCCTGCCCAGGTCGTTGGAATTAATCACGGGAGGTAGAGAAAGGACGTTGTCAGTTGCATCGACCAGCACAGGCCATGATTCAAACTGGGCGATTATTTCTCCATATTCTGAGCCCTTCGGATGGGTCGAAACTATCTCTCGGAGGCTCTGTTCCTCTTCGGACCCTAACGGGGCGAAGGTGATTATGTCTGGGTTGGCGACTGTGTATGACAGCGGTGATTGTATTAAGTCGGCCTGGTAGAATCCTATCGAAGCTCTCTTCCTCTTCCTCCCATAAGTCTGGTCTAGCTTTTCCTGAAGATTGATCCAGCTCTTCAACGCCTCATCGGTTGGCTGGAGACCCTTGACGATCGCGGTCGAGATGAAGGGACGAATCGGCTTGACACCCTTGTCGACAACAACGTTCAGATTCGACTTCCCCGCAATCGTTATCTGTTTTATTCGACCGATTCCCAAGTAGCCTTTCAGCGCTCTAGCGATTCCCTCGACGGACCAAATGTCAGGACGGTTGCTGTCCTTGACCTCTATCGAGATGGCATCTCCGTCGAGAGATTCCACGTCTCCCTTGACAAATGCGAAGATCTCGTTGAGACCATCCTTGTCCATGGGCACGGACTTGCCTAGGAGTCCCTCAAAGTCTGCGAGTGAGAATTGTAGGCTTGGCGTCTCTAGCCCACCGTCTGGTCCCTAATCCATTCCAGGTCCGAGGTGAACAGTTGACGGATGTCGTGGATTTTCCGGCTCATCATATACAACCGGTCTATGCCCAGTCCCCACGCGAGGACGGGGACCTTCACCCCTAGCGGTTCGGTGACTTCCGGCCGGAAGATTCCGCTGCCTCCAAACTCCATCCAGCCAAAGCCCTCCCGGTAGGCCTGCAACTCGACGCTCGGCTCCGTGAAGGGAAAATAGTCCGGCTTGAACCGGACCTTGTCAGCGCCCGCCACCTCCTTTGCGAACATCTCTAGGATGCCTAGAAGATTCCGCAGGTTCAGGCTGGGGTCAAGAACAATGCCCTCGGCCTGGTTGAACTCTGTAAGGTGGGTCTTGTCCAGCATATCCGGCCGGAAGCATCTAGCGATGGCGAAGTATTTTCCCGGGATCTGGAGATTCTTCGACAACATGGTTCGTACGCTGAGTGCTGTTCCGTGGCTTCGGAGGATCAGCTTCGACGCTTCGTCTCTGGAAAACTTGTAGCGCCATCCAGTCGATCCTGTCTTCCATCCGTTCTCATGTGTCTGCGCCACTCTATCCACTAGGCTGCCATATTCATCCAGGCTCGCGCTTGACGGGTCCTTGAGATAGTAGAGATCGTGAATCTCCCGTGCCGGATGATCTTGAGGCATGTAGAGGCAGTCACAGTTGATGAACGCGGTTTCAACCAGCGGACCCACCGCTTCTCTGAACCCTAGCGCGACGAGCTTCCTCTTCGCCATCCTCAAGAATCGCAGGTAAGGATGATACTTGCCAGGAAAAGTCCGTGGAACAGCAGACGACACGTTGTAGCTTCGAAGCTTGACCGTCTCCCACTCTCCAGAGACAATCATGTCCCCGGTGAGCGAACTTACCTCTGAGTGGGCTGAAGAGCTGGTGCCGATATTTCGTCCCTCTTCGGTAATTTGAACTTCACGATCATTCCTCACCTTGGACGCGACAAGGTTCCTCTTCGTCAACCGAAGCGTTGCCTCTTTCAAAACGGGCGGAAGCTCCTCGAGAATCAGAATTTCATTCTTTATCCGGGCAAGGATCTCCTCGTCATCATCAATCGGCGCCTCGCTCCGCGCGACAATCACAAGATCCGGTCCTGACTTTTCGATGGTCCCCCATTTCTTCCGACTGATCCATCCAGTAGCTATCGAACCGTACTTCTCGGCCAACTTTGATTGCTGAAGGGCCTCCCTTAGGCTCAGCCGTCCACCACGATTCCTGACCTCGAGTAGGATTATTCGCTCAGGGAGTCCCACCCTGGCGAAGGTTCGTCCTTCATCCGTTAAGCTCAGCTCCGTCTTCCTCTCTACCCTCTCCTTGACAAGCTGATTCTGGGAGAGATTTAGTACAGCACGCGCAACCGCTGAATCTGCCAGACCCGAGTTTCTTGTCAGCTCTTCCGGAGTCGATTTTCCATTCAGCTTGATGAGAGTCTGTAGAACCTTGGCCTCATTAGGGCTAATCTCTACCAAGAAAGTCATTCTCCGGGAATCGGTTTTTGCCTGAGTTTTGTCACGAAGTATATTTGATTTGAAAATACCGCGAGCGCGCATCGAAACAAAAATCTGCGGAGCTTCTTCGAATCTAGGCCCAAGGAACGAAGGACATTATGTAACCGAAGGTCATAGCACTCCATCAGACTTCCAAAGGTAATCTCGAGAGGACGGTGAAACGAGATACTTGAAGAGCACTTTATCTCTGTAATTCAGACCCCTTGGTTTTGAAGCCTCTGCTATTGCCGTTTTAGTAGGGTCGAGTAGTTTCAGCTCGTAGCCGGGGAAACCTTTGCGAAGGAGCTCGTATGGACACTTTCTACAAATTTTCGAAGCGTTGCTGTCAAGAACGATCCCGTATGGTCCAGCTAGCTTTTGCAGTCGTGAGCCCGCATTCATCGGATAACCTACGTAGTCGTCTTCATCCAGGTTCGATAGCAGTGTTCTAAGTCGGAGTCGATAAGCCGAACCGACCGTTATTCCAATTCCGAATCCATCGGGGCTAGAGAACGGTAAGGAGCATCGTAGATAGAAGTACTTCTTATGTATCTCAAATGCGGCGTTAATTGCGCAAGCGAGGGCACCGCAGGCTCGGTGACATTCATTTCTTTCGTTGTCTCGAAAATCGTCGATCTCCCAAACCAGAAGAAACCCATCGCCTAGGAGTTTGTGGAAACTGTGAAGGAAATCTACGTGGATTTGATGGACTCGTTCGTAGCAAATTTCGACGACTTTTGCGACCTGATCTGGCCGAGCAGAGTTTGACCAGTTTGAGAAGTCCCTGATATCGGCATAAAGAACTACAATATCGGTTCTTGAGCCCCGAGTCCGTCGTCTCAGGCGAGCCTGCGAGTGGAGACACGACTCCTATTCATGCGCGTGGGAGGCGTTCTTGGCCATTGTTTCATGTTCTCCTGGGTCCTGGTCATGAGGTGTCTCATCGGTAGTCTCACTTCGTAAACATGCTTGATCACAATGACTTCACTATTCGGTTCACTGTTTCAGTCTTGAACCTTGGGTCTTCATCATTAGGAAAGTATGGGTAGACTACTGGAAGCGTTACCCCTCCCTGCCTGAAAGACTTCACGTATTGAACTAGATCTTCGTTCGGAGGATTGGCCAGGCTTACTCTGAGTAATTCTTTGGGCACCTCGACGGGACCACTCTTCCATCCCTCGTTCGACTTGAGTGACGAAATTGCTTTCGCGGTCCCGTCTTGCACGAACATCCCGTGGTACTGGGGAGCAGAGTCGTAGTTCAGAAACTCCTGCAGCATCAACCTCTGGGCTGACTGATCGCTCTGCGATGAATAGAAGATCTTCAGATAGCACGCAAAGTCCGTCCCCGCGTTTCTCTCGACCTTAACGCCCGTTGTTAGCTCGGTCGCGTGTTGGGGAGAACAGAAATTCAGGAGGAGGCCGTCTACCTTGCTGGCAGCGCGCTTGGCGATTCCCAGTTTGAGAGCTGCAGCATACACTATCGGAGGCTTGACTTCTTGAGGATACTCCTGAAAGTCTTTCTTGAGCTCGTCTAGGCGTTGCAGCAAAGAGCTTACCGTCCTGCCGGGCTGGGGGCCCGGAGACCCCGTTCCTACTCCCAGGATGAACCTGTTGATGGAGAGGGCTTGAAGTGTCTGAACTCGACGAGCCAGTAACATTGGATCGTGTTCGAGTAACCTTATGACACCGCTTCCCACGTGAACCCCTTTCGTTAGAGCGAGAATTGACGATGAAATTTCTAAGGATTCGTACCCGATCCGTCCGTCGGGGATGAAGATTGAAGAGACTCTCCCACTCTTCTCCAAAGTTATAGCGATCTCTTTGATCTCTTGAGGGGAGAATACTCCGGGTCGAAGGGCGAACCCTAGCTTTTCTGATATCAAGATCGTTTGAGGAAACGCTACGAGACAATAAACTGTTCGTGATGGTCAAACAGCACTCGCGCGCGGGTTACGAGGAGCACCGTTGTGACTGAACTTGCGCCGAGTTGGTTGAATTTCTCTATTATTCCAATCCTGTAGCATTTACTCCTGTAAGGGTTGATGAACAAGAATACGCTTAGTCCCTTGGCAGTTCTTCTCGTGGGTGTAGCTGCGTTCGGAACCATGCTCGCGTTCTCTGAACAACCAAACGCCTGCCCATGCTACAGCTCTTCAAGTCCAAATCCTTGGTATCCGTGCCTACACAACCCCTGTCCCAAAGAAACATTGAGCATTCAATCTTATCGGATCAACACGCCAACCAACCTTACTCTCAACATATCTAACGCGGGTGCCTCCCCGAAAGCCCTCATAGCATACTACGTCAAAGACTCCACCGGCGTGCAGTATGCCAATAGCAATTGGCCAGGACCACCATCCCTCCAGCCATAGCTATCTCCGTCAACATACTCATAGACGGACGAGCTTTCACATTCCAGACAGGGATGTCATACATTGTGACAATCATAGACTCGACCTATGACCAGTTCACCTTCACCACAAGCTAGCGCTTGAGAGTATATGGAATTCTATACCTGGATTTCTCACGTGCACCCGCTGTTCTTGTAACCGCGATTTGCCCGCGTTGAGCCTTCAAGGTCTAAGTTCCAGCAGTCATAGATTTGATTCTGTCGAGGGCTGTCTTACGCGGCTACCCACAAAGAAGGCAGGCCTCGAGATTCAGGCAAAGGTTTGTGATAAATGCGGACAGCTCGTTCTTACCTATCGCCAATCTATGAGCTGCATAGTCTGCGGTGGACCGCTGAAACGGGTCAAGAGCGCACCCTGAACCAAGCCATAACAAGTGATCTGGGTCGCCTCAGTGGTCCCAGCCCAGCGATCTTTGAATTTGGTTCGTGAAGAACGGGGAATACCAGACTTCTCAGTGTCTTAGGGCTGCTTGTATTGAGACGGTCAGTTGCCCATCGGTCTCAATTGTATCCAGCAGGTGAGTGTAGGCTGGAATCGGATTGTGGCTTCTATGCAGATACGAAAAGTGAATTCCGTTTACTTCTGTACGAAGGGCCGTATACGCCTCAGCTGCGATGCGGATCCCACCTCCAAACGGGTTCCGGGAGAGGGTCTGTCTGACCTTTTCGGGAACTGGGATACCGAACTTCTGACTCACGAATAGTAGATTGTTCAGTCCAGACGGAATGGATACTTGTACGAAGATTGGTGCTTTCAGACCTTGGGATCGAAGCTTATCGACGTGGTCGAGCACGCTTTTATCGTCAAATGCGGTGTTCGTGACGATATAGTCTGCTCCAGCATCTACCTTGCGGAGCGTTCGCGAAGTCTCTCGTTCCTGATCCTCAGCATACTGGTTTGTGACAGCCCCGATGCAGGGGTGCTGACCGTCGAAAGTTGATAGAACTGCTCGAATCAGATCCTCTGTCTTTCTGAAATCGTAATCCTCGATCCGGTGTCCGGGGTAGGGGTCCCCAAAGACGACTAGGAAATTGTCGAGACCCTTCTTGAACAGTGACGGAACCAGGGCTAGGTCCGGTCGACGAAAATCTCTACACGTCAGGGAGGGAACAGCCTCAGCGCCCGTCTTTCTGACTATTACTGCTGAAGCGAGACTCCTTGTCTGAGGCGTAACTCTGAATCCTGCTGGATAGCTGAGATCGTTTTCGCCATTTCTCAAGGCGGGAATAGTGATGGCGTCAACGCGGCCCTGCAGAATTGGCAGTTGGGCCGGTATGACGCGGTTCGGGATTAGCTCAACCGTCACAATGCGGTGACTATTCGCTGCATCCGAGAGTCTCACTGGGTCGCCTCCCTGGCGAGCTCTGCGCCCTTGACGGTGCTGTTGAGTTTCGCGAGAGTCAC
>WNGP01019949.1_pt1 | contig 10317 bp, 9 predicted proteins | sample 5407671 | NCBI WGS metagenome assembly WNGP01 (sample SAMN13153381, study PRJNA577476) | soil metagenome | isolation source: 40 cm soil or saprolite under Garry oak tree replicate 2 | place: USA:California | collected 2016-06-15
GTCTGGAACGACCAAGACGACATGCTGCGGCGCTTGACCTTGCGCCAAGATGGCACTGGCCGGTACGAAAGCCAGGCATACATACAGAGTCCAAGATATATGGCGTAACATACTTACGCTTCTCCTTCGGACAAATTGTCCGGAATTCCAGTTATGAACTCCCAAGTTTAACAAGGATATACCCATTGGCCTGAGTTGGGGCAACATTTTTCGCCGCTTTGCGCCCCGCTCCCCTCGCAGGAGGCAGGACCGCCACCTTCGGGCCCAACAAGATACAAGGCTTATTTGCTCTATCTGCTCCATCTGGTATATGTGCCCACTTCTACACACCGGCAGAAACGGGCACTTGGCGCAAATCGCGGCGGATTCGGCGGCGCCGCGCGCGGAGGCGGCGGCCGCCGCTGACTTCCGTTCATTCGGGATCTGCTCTCCTCACAGCGCTTGATTCGAAAAAAATCCCTCGGGCCGAGAGGCGGCCCGAGGGACGATAAACACGATTTGCAACGACGAGCTACTTGACCGGGAGGAACCTCTGCACGCGTTCGCCGGCAAACACTTCGCCAGTGTAGATGATGCCCTTCGAGTCCACGGCTTCCATATGGAGCCCGAAGAATTGCCCGCCATTTTCGCCCATCTGGCCCATCTGTCCCAGAATCTTGCCGTCCTCGCGATTGAGGAACCAGATGTGGTTGTTGGTGAGGTCGGAAATATACAGTAGCCGCTGCTCTTTGTCCGGCGAGAACATCACCCCTCCCGTGGAACCACCCACCGCCGTCCATTCGGCCATCTTGAATTCCTTCAGGAATTTGCCGTCCCTCGTGAAGACGTGGATGCGATTCGCCATGCGATCGGCGGCATAGACCAGCCCATCGTGGGAGACGTTCAACGTGAGGTGGCCGCGGAACTCCTTGGGCATCGGCCCGTTCGGGGTGTATTCGCGGTCTTTGTCGTCGGTCGAGATTTCCGACAGCTTGTGCCCGTAGGCGCCCCAGCCTCTCTTGAACGCAAACGTGTCCAGGTCAAACACCATCACGCGCCCGCCCAGGTAATTGTCGGCGGCGTAAAGCTCGTGAGCCGGTTCGTCCAGCCGAACTTCTTCGATTCCCCCCACGATCATAGGCGTCGTCGGGGGATACTTCTCGCGGAAGGCCTTGATGGCCGCCTGCCGAGCCACCTGAGCCTCCGGCGAGGGTTGCGGGCGCTGAACGCCGACCGGCCTGAGAAATCCCGCCACGGGCCCGGCGCCGCCGTGCCCCGCCACGTGGTCTGAAGTGAGCGCCCCTCCATCACCTCCACCACCGCCCGGCGGCATCTCCGGCGTATGGGGCAATTCGGCAATCAGTTTGCCGGTCTTCTCATCGTATTTGCGGACGTTGCCGATCCCGTGGTCGACATTCCCGACGTACGCGAATCCTTTGCTGTCCACTGCCATGCCGTGCCCTTGCGGCGGGTCGAAGGAGCCGATTACGTTGCCTTCCTTATCGAAGTGGATCATCGCCGGAGGCCGCTTGCAGCAATCGGCAATCGGAGGATTCAGCTCCGCCTCGAGCTCAATATCCGTGAGATCGTTGGGACGATCGAGGGCCCAGACGTTATCGTCCTTGTCCACGGCCAGACCCGTAATTCCGCCGATCTTCCACTTGTTCGGCAGCGGCTTCGGCCAATCCGGATCGAACTTGAATTTTGGCGCCGTTTCCGCCGGCGCTCCTCGAAGCGCGCGAAAAAGTCCCGCGCCCAAGAGGACGGCGCAAAAAGCCAGTAAAGAGAAGCCAGCCAGTTTCGCCCAGCCGTTAGTCCGTATCCGACGCATATTCACGATCTCCTCCCCTCACGTGACAATGCTTCACGTGAGGACCTTTTTTCAAAGTATCCTCGGCGGAGTCTAGCCCCCGAAATTCCTCATGTCAACGAGCCCTTCCTGGCAGAGGACAAGCTCGCCGGGAAGACGGCATCGGCACATTCGTCCTCAGGCTGCGATAAAATTCCAGCCAAGAAAAACGCCGTGGCAACGCACGGCGAACGAGGTCGTGAGCTAAGGACGCCGAAAGGAACAACTAGATTTACAGCTGATATTTTCCGAAGTAGTTCGATTCGCGACCAGATCCGAATCGCCCGGCTGGACTCTAGAAACCGGCGGCGCGGGACCGAGAATTATCGCCGGGCAGCGACGCTTCCTGAAGTTGAAAGATCTCGCTTGCGGAATAGGGCGCCTCTTTGCGGCAGACGTGGCAGCGAATGATGGTAATGCCCGCGCCGGAATCCGGCTGGTTGGCGATATCGCGGGAGTGAGACGCAGGAACAAAGGTGCTGGTCCCACAGAAGAGGCAAACGACGCGAGCGTTTTCGTTTCTTGGCTTCTGGGTCATGCGACCCTCCCGACAAGGATTGGAGCTCAGGGGGTCGCCATCATACAATCCCTCCTCAAGCCTGTCCAGAGGATACGTCACGGTGAGCCGGCATGCAGGTGACCTTGCTCACAACGCATTTATCCCTATATGTATCAATCACTTAGCGAGTTCGAGGGAGTTTATCAAGGGTGCCGCAGGGTAAACTACTTGAGTAAGACTAGTGCCGTTCCAACTATTTGGGCCAAGTGCTTCGCCCTGACGACGCAAAAGTTCAGCAAGGGCCGAACGAAACCGAACCTGTCCCCGAACGGGGACCGGTCGGGATACAAGTTTCGTTCGGTCCAAGGTCGGACAGGCATTCTTTGGTGAGACAAGTTGGAACGGCACTAGAGGAAAAGCCATACCGAGAGAAACCGGGGCCGGGGAGCATTGCTGAAGCTTTGGCGATGGGCCTGCCCGTGATCGTGGAGAGGAATGCCTGGACTTTGCCCCAGGAACGCTATAACGCATTATGGGTGCGGGAAAAGCAAGCCGGCCTGGTGGTAGCGAATTTCAATTATTATTGTCGAGGCCGTCAGCCGCCTGCTCGAAAAGGAGACGTTCGCGCAGTTTCGATGCAATGCCAGGAAGATGCGCAACCGCGCTTTATTTGAAATTCCGGACATCCTATCCCGGATTCTGCAGGAATCTAATCATTAGAGGCGGCGCTGCTTTGCCTCAAGATCTCAGCGGAGATTGGTGAGCACGTGCCAGATGCAATTCGCGACGCGCTGCTGATTTTCAATCCGACGGCCGGACGCGCGCGAGAACTTCGCGGAGGCGCACTCGAACGCGCGCGCAAGGTGCTGGCGCGCCAGGGAATCGAGTCGGAATTGGCGCAGACCGCCGGGCCCGGTATGGCCCCAGAACTGGCCCGTCGCGCGGTTCGGGAGCGCAGACAGATGGTGATCGTCTGTGGAGGCGACGGCACGCTGAATGAAGTGGTGAATGGCTTGGCGGGAAGCGCCATCCCTTTGGCTTTACTCCCGGCAGGAACCGCGAATGTGTTTGCCAAGGAGTTGGGCCTCCCCTGGAATATCGAACGGGCGGCCGAACTGATCGGGGATAGTCAGCGGCGGCGCATCGCCCTGGGCCATGTGACCGCGGCCGGTCTAGCAGATGGAGGACGCTATTTTCTTTCGCTCGCAGGCGCGGGGCCCGACGGCGCCATCGTCAGATCCGTGAGCCAGAACCTAAAGGACCGTATGGGCACAGTCGCATTTTGGCTCGAAGGATTCCGGCAGTGGGCCTCGTACGGCTTCCCTCGATTCCGCGTGATGCTCCCAAATGAAAGCTCCGAAGCTACGCTCATCATCGCGGGCCGCACCAAACACTATGGCGGTCCGCTTCAGATCACAACCCGCGCCGATCTTTACGGAAACGATTTCGAGCTGATGCTTTGCGGTACGAACAGCCGCTGGAAATACCTATCCTACATGCCCCTCCTCCTGGCCGGACGGCTTCGGCAGGCTCGCGATATCCGTTTTTTGAGGGCAGCGGAGATGCGTTGCGAGCCGATCGACTCCGAACCGGTTTGGGTCCAAGTGGACGGCGAGCCCGCGGGGCGCCTGCCGGCGGGGTTTCGCATCGTGAGCGACGCGCTGACCTTGGCAGTACCAGAAAAGTCCCCGCAGAAATCCGAAGAGTAGACGCGCGCGCGGAACGGTCACGCCGGCTGGGCCGGATAGCACACAGGTTCCGCACATCTGCGATCCGAAGCGTTTTGGAATGACGCGGAATTGAGCTATATTCGCTTATTCTCCAATGTGGACTGTCATTTGGAAACTTCCGGATCTGCATGAACTCGTTTTCGTGAGCGTTCGTAGTGGCGGGTGATAAGACATAGCCAGCGAGTGCGGCTCGAAGATGGAGCGGAAATGAAAGGCGTGGTGCTTGCAGGCGGTACGGGCAGCCGGCTGAATCCCCTCACGCGGGTTACCAACAAACACCTGCTTCCTATCTACGACAAGCCCATGGTTTATTACCCCATTCAAACTCTCGTGAACGCCGGGGTCCATGAAATCCTTTTGGTCACCGGAGGCAAAAATGCGGGCGACTTTTTGCGGCTTTTGGGGAACGGCCGGGATTTCGGGTTGAAGCACCTTAATTACACCTACCAGGAAGGCGAGGGAGGCATTGCGGACGCTTTATCTCTCGCCGAACATTTCGCAGACGGCGACTCCATTGGTGTGGTGCTGGGCGACAACATTATCGAAAACAACATCCGCCAAGCCGTGGCGAACTTCGCGAAACAATCGGAAGGGGCCAAGATTCTCCTCAAAGAGGTTACCGACGCGCAGCGCTTCGGCGTCGCGGAAGTCCGCGGCAATCATGTAGTCGGCATTGAGGAAAAGCCCAAGCGCCCAAAGTCCAAGTATGCGGTAATTGGAATTTATCTTTATGACCACACCGTCTTCGAGAAGATTCGCCGCCTGAAGCCCTCCGGCCGCGGGGAACTAGAGATAACGGATGTGAATAATTTCTATATAGAAGAAGGAAAGCTCACCTACGAAGTTCTCGACGGCTGGTGGACCGATGCCGGCACTTTCGATTCTTTGCTGCGCGCGAATATGTTGGTAGCGGAAACCGGCGCAAATAAGCTTTCCCGGGCGGGCGAGGAGCAACTCGCGGCTGATCCGGAAGTGCTCAGATGAAACTCCTGGTTACGGGCGGGGCAGGATTCATCGGCTCCAATTTCATCCGTCACGTTCTGGCGGCGCGCAAGGACTACGCGCTCGTTAATTACGACAAGCTCACCTACGCGGGAAATCTGGCCAATCTCGCGGAAGTCGCGGAGGATCCGAACTACACATTTATCAGGGGCGATATTTGCGATGCCGCCCGTGTCGAAGCGGCCATGCGTGGATGCGATGCGGTGGTGCACTTCGCTGCGGAATCGCATGGCCATGCGTGGATGCGATGCGGTGGTGCACTTCGCTGCGGAATCGCATGTGGACCGCAGTATCTATGAACCCGCGCCGGTCATGGACACGAATATAAAGGGAACCTTCACCTTGCTCGAAGTCGCGCGGGCCCTGAAAATCAAGCGGTTTTTGCATATCTCGACGGACGAAGTTTATGGCGACCTGCCGCCGGGCGCCTTCGCGGATGAAACTTCTCCGCTGCAGCCCAGCAGCCCTTATTCAGCTTCCAAAGCCGGCGCGGATCTCTTGGTCCTTTCGTACGTCCGGACCTACGGCCTGCCCGCAGTCGTCACTCGCTCTTCCAATAATTACGGCCCTTACCAGTTTCCGGAGAAATTCCTTCCACTGATGATCACGAACGCGCTTGACCATAAAGCACTGCCTATTTACGGGGACGGCAGACAGCAACGCGAGTGGCTGCACGTCGAAGATAACTGCCGGGGAATTCTGTGTGCACTCGAAAAGGGGCGTGCCGGCGAAATCTACAACATAGGCGGCTTCGATATCGAAGAGAATCTAACCATGGCCCGGCGTCTGCTTAATCTGACGAACAGGCCGGAATCGCTGCTCACCTACGTAAAAGACCGCCCCGGACACGATCGGCGCTATGCTCTGCGTTGTCAAAAAATGCAGTCCGAACTGAATTGGAAGCCAGTGATTTCGCTCGAGGCCGGTTTGCGCCAGACCATCGACTGGTATCAAAGCCATGCTGCGTGGCTGACGGGTGTGCGCGGAGGCGAGTACCGCTCCTATTACACAAAATATTATGAGAACCGGGATTCCTCGTTGCGTGACATCGTGCCCTCCGTGAAGTGACCTCCAACCTGCTAAGAAAAGCTAACCCCTAAAATCACTGCACCGATGCCTACGTTGCGGTCAGAGTGAAACAAGGGCTGGGGACGACTCGACGCGCCGTCTGTGGGCAGAATATTGCTTCAGTCCGGGGCGAGGGGTATGTCACTGGGCGGCTTGCCCTTTGAGGAGCGCCTGGCCGGCAGTCCGGCTTGGCGGATCTTATACAGCATCGCCCGGTAGCTGATGCGCAGCTCGCGGGCAGCTTGTTTGCGATTCCAGCGATTCGCTTCCAAAGTGCTGAGGATAATCCGGCCTTCAAGTTCCCTCATGGCCTTACGTGTCACGTTCTTCAGATGAATCGGGCCATTGTTGGGCGGGGCAGGCGCCACCCGGAGGCGCTCCCAACTTGCCAGCTCCTCCCCGATAGACTGCTCCGAACCTAAAATCGCGTATCGCTCCATAAGATTTTCGAGCTCGCGAATATTGCCCGGCCAGGTATGTTTCTCAAATCGTCTCAGCAGATCTGGCGAGATGGGACCGGCTGAACTCTTATGCTGCTTGCGGAATCGCTGATAGAAGTGCAGGGCAAGCTGCGGAACGTCCTCGATCCGCGAACGAAGCGCCGGCAACTCTACCCTTGCGACGTTAATCCGGTAGTAAAGGTCCGCACGGAACCTGCCTGCGGCAATCTCGTGCTCCAAGGGACGGCTTGTGGCGCAAATCACGCGGATCTGCACGGTAATCTCTTGCCCGCCGCCGATCCGGGAGAATTGCTCATCCTGCAGGAGTTGGAGCAATTTAGCCTGAAGCGCTAAATCAATCTCGTCGATCCCGTCCAGGAAGAGCGTGCCCATATGAGCCATCTCAACGCGTCCAGGCTTGTTTGCGTACGCGCCGGTAAAGGCACCTTTTTCATAGCCGAAGAGTTCACTCTCCAGTAGAGAGCCAGGAATAGCGGCACAGGTGACGCTGACAAAAGGTCCGGCAGCAACAGCCGATCGGGAATGGATATAGCGGGCGAGTACGCCCTTACCGGTACCGCTTTGGCCTTGAATAAGCAGCGGCACGCTCGTGGCGGCGAATTTTTGGATTTTTTGACGGAACTCCTGCATGACGGCCGAGCGGCCAAAGACCACTTCTTCTGGCGGGAGGTAATCTATCCGAAGCATGAGTGGAACTTTCTGTGCCGTGGCCAGAACCACTTCGTCAACTCCCCCAAAGAAGCAAGACTTGCCGAACTCGCCCGTGGAACATGGAGCACATGGAACACCAAAGTTTTGCGGTGCGGCGCAGCGAGGGTCATACGGATGCCGAAGGCATCCATTAAGCCTTACATCACCAGCTAGTTGAAGATTCCTGAGGATATGCTCCGCTGAGCTTGCAATGGGAAAGTGCTTCGGGGGAAAAGCTTTGCGTATATTAGGAATGCCGCTTCCGCCTTGGCCCGATAAGCGATGCGCCGAGGATCGTCCGATGGCCTCGGCGGCGCCAGAAAGCCAGGCCGAAATTCTCGAAACTAGTTTTCGGATCTGCCGAGAAGGCATTCTGGTGGCCTCAGATTAGCCGCGCTCCTGTCTTTTGCTCGGCGCTTTCTTTCAGTTTAATTGCCCCCTACAGGGCCAGCTGGCATATCGAAAAGTGGAAGAGCATGCCTCTATTTGGATAGGAGCTTTCCACTAGTACGTGCCTGTTTTGCAAGAAATTTCCGTGTCGAATCACGCGCGACGACCGTACCAATCACTGCGATTCATCACGCGTTCGATGCCCCGGATGTGCGAGTCTAATCTCCTACTCTTTGTGTCCAGCAAGTTTCTGTTGAGCGCGATTCCTCGCCTTTCGCACGTCGGAAAACACACGACTTAGCGATTGGTGGGTTGGAGTGTCGAATGCCTAAGTTTTAGACGTGGTCCTGGCTATAACTACAAGGTTTACCTCGAAAGGATAAAGGATAAAAGGATATGAAAAAAGTATTTCTGATGCGGACGATTCTGTTTGGCAGTCTTCTTGTACTTGCTCTGCCCTTCGGAGCGCATGCCAGTTCGATTACGTTTGGCAGCAGTTCCACCGGGATAACGTTCTTCGGTGATGGTGCGGGCAGCGTTAGCGTTTCGACCTTGGGACTCTCTGGTAACGCGTTTTTTGACAGTGACGCTTTGGGAATCTATGCGCTTGGCGCCACAAGTTTTACGGCTGGCCCCCAGTCTGCAGGCATCTTCCCAGCCGACGCCAATTTGGAGTCTTTTACCTTCACCGGGGGAGATGGCGACTCACTTACCGGAATGATCAATTGGTCATTCATCCAAGATAACACTCCGCAGCCGAAGTTTTTTGGCGTGTTGACCATCGGGACCGTTAGCGGCGATGCCGCGTTCACGAGCAACTTCTCGGGCTCCTTGGCCAATATTGATTTCATCACCAACCCACTCTCCAGTGGCGGCACGCTAGACGAATTGGCTCTTACTACGAACTCCGCCACGGCGACTGTATCCGCGGGCGAGGTAAATCCCGTTCCCGAGCCCGGCACGCTTGCTCTCTTTGGATCCGGATTGGTGGCTCTCGGTGGGTTGATACGCCGGAAGCTACTACAAGTTTAATATCGGTCGCTGGGGGAACGATAAGGACCACCGCTCCTCTTTTCAGGCATGCCCCGAACCGCACGGGGCTTGCCTTTTTTTGAGTGAGTACTCTGCTAGCCCGTTTCCATTTACCACGCGAATGCGGGTCTAATCTCCTGCGCTTTATGTGCAGCAAATTTCCACTGAGCGTTAACCACCCTCTTTTGATCCTCTGAAAAAACGGGACTTAGCGACTTTGGACTTTGGACCCTCAAATGCACAAATTGAAAACGCGTTCATGGCATAACCTACATGGGGGGTCCTGGAGGACTATGAAAAAATTGTTTCTGATGGTGATTCTGTTGGCGAGTCTTCTTGTGCTTGGTCTGCCGTTCGCGGCGCATGCGACTTCGATTACGTTTGGTGCCAGTGGCAACGCTATAACGTTCACTGGTAATGGTACGGGCACTGTTGGCGTTTCGACCTCGGGACTCTCGGGTAACGCGTTTTTTGGCACTGACGCTTTGGGAACCTACTCCCTTGGTGCCACAAGCTTTACGGCGGGCCCCCAGTCTCTAAGCCTCTTCCCAGCCAGCGACAATTCAGGGACTTTTAGCTTCACCGGAGGTGATGGCGACTCGCTTACCGGAACGATCCATTGGACAGTCATCCAAGATAACACTACGCAGCCGAAGTTTTTCGGTGTGTTGGTCATCGGGACCGTTAGCGGCGATGCCGCGTTCATGAGCAACTTCTCGGGCTCCTTGGCCAATATTGATTTCATCACCAACCAACTCTCCATTGGCGGCGTCACCGGCGTCACGCTAGACGCTTTGGCTGCTACCACGACGTCGGCCACGGCGACCGTATCCGCGGGCGAGGTAAATCCCGTAAATCCCGTTCCCGAGCCTGGCAAGCTTGCTCTCTTTGGATCCGGATTGCTCGGTCTCGGCGGGTTGATACGCCGGAAGCTGCTGCAAGTTTAATATCGGTCGCTGGGGGAACGATAAGGACCACCGCTCCTCCCTTCAGGCAAGCCCCGAACCGCACGGGGCTTGGCTCTTTTTATGTATCCTCGGTAATGCTACCGACTTTGACACGAGTGCTTCTCCGGGTCCGCCGCACTTTATACCTGCCCCGCCCGGTCCCGTCTTTGACCTATGTTGCGGAGCCCTCACGAGGTCAAGCCGTTGTGCCTTCGGCCCTTCGGCCCTTCGGCCCTAAATATTAGAGGAATGGCTTTACGAGAAAGCGCCAGCGAAAACAAGGGGGCGCGAGTCCATCGCGAGGCCATCAACACTGAGTTGGAAGTCCGGGACCGCTGCACGTCAAATCCTGTAGATGTTCCTTGATGAACTGATCGATGAAGTGCTTGCCGCCGGCTTGACTACTGAGAAGGGCGCCATACCGCTGGGACACAGAAGACGTCATCGCGCCGAAAGAGCAAACAAGGCCCGGCGCACGTTATCCGCGTGTGGGAATTTTGGATCGATCTGGAGCACTCGCTCCAGGTGCTCTTTGGCATGAACGCGGTCGTCTGTTTTCTCGTACGCGAGACCCAAGTGGTAGTGGAAACTCGCATTATCGGGTACTTGTTTTAACGCTTCCTGGAGCAGGCCGATCGCCAGCCCGTAACTTCCTTCCTGGTAATAGGCC